>Ga0335079_10002711_pt1 | contig 20360 bp, 20 predicted proteins | sample Lox_Sample_33_FD_206719 | JGI IMG/M metagenome (GOLD analysis project Ga0335079, IMG submission 206719) | Soil microbial communities from Loxahatchee National Wildlife Refuge, Florida, United States - Lox_Sample_3.3 | ecosystem: Environmental > Terrestrial > Soil > Wetlands | place: USA... | reverse complement strand
GTTGCCGCGCTCCAATCCTGCGGCACATCACGCATCAAAACGCTCACCGCTTCATTGCGGCGGTCCGGCACGTACGGAAAAATCATCGCCGGATTGATGAAGGCGTGCTCTTGGTCCAGTTGTGTAGCAAACGGCCCCGCCTCGTCCCAATAGATGCTGTAGCTGACTTTAATCTCGCCGCTTCCGATGATATGCCAAGTCTGTTTGTCGAGCTTCTCGATCGGCAGCTTTCCGCGCTCGTCCTCCGCTTCCACATCTTGCACGTGGTTGGCGAAATCGCGAATTTGGTACAACGCGTTCCACGCTGGCATTTGCACGGTTAAGTCGCCGCCGACGTTTGGAACGACCATCACCACGTGGAACAGATGCCGCTCGGGATGTTCGAGGGAGAACTCATAACGGATGGTTGACTTTCCATTCTGCGGCGCGGCCGAAACGGACCAAGCGCCGCAGAAGGAAACGGTAAGGCTGGCAACACACCACCAGCCGCCTCGTGATTTCACGATTTGCTTGCTCCCGCTGGCTCGTGCGCGGACTGCTTCAGTTTTGCCAAAAGCTTCTCGCAAAGACCATCGAAGCTGCCATTGGACATCACCAGCAGCAAGTCGCCGGATTCCACCTCGCCCGAAACCGTCTCGGTAATTGCATCCGCCCCGGCAAATGCGCGGGCATTTTTGCCCAAGTGGCGCACGCTCTCCGCTACAGCTTCCGGATCCATCCGGGTTTCATCAACCAGTTGCTGTGCGCGAAACACCCCGCCCAAAACGACGCGATCCGCCAGCGCCAATGCCTGCGGCAGCACCTCTTGAAACACTTTGCGCCGCATCGAATTCGATCGCGGCTCGAGAATGGCCCACATCCTTCTTTCCGGCCAACGCGCGCGCGCCGCCTCGATCGTGGCCTTCACCGCCGTCGGATGATGCGCAAAGTCGTCCACGACCAGCACGCCGCGCACCTCACCCTTCACATCCATGCGCCGCTTCACGCTCTTGAAACTCGCCAGCGCCTTCGCCAATGTGGCTGCGTCAATTCCGCGCCCGTGTGCTACGGCGACGGCTGCGAGCGCATTCAGCACATTGTGTTTCCCGCTCGCTGCCAGCGTGAACTCGCCAAACTGTTTTCCGCGATGCGCCACGCGAAACTTCATCCCGCCGCCCGCTGCCGCAGCGTCGCTGGCGATCCAATCGTTGGCCGCCGAAAATCCATACGTTTCCACCGGACAGAACACCTTCTCAGCTGCCTTCCGCAGCGCCGGGCCCGATTCTTCCGTATCGCCCCAAATCACCACACGTCCCCGCCGCGGCACCAAGTTGACCAGTCGCCGGAACGCTAGCTGATACGTTTCAAAATCCACGTAAATATCCGCGTGATCGTACTCCAACGACGTAATGATCAAATCGTCGGGATGATAGTGAAAGAATTTCGGCCCGCGGTCCCAAATCGCCGTCTCGTATTCATCGCCCTCGAGAATAAATTCTTCGCCGCCGCCCAGTCCGTAGCTCTTCCCGAAATTCTCCGCCACGCCACCGACCAGAAAATTCGGCCGTTTCCCGGCTGTCTCAAAAATCCATGCCAGCATCGCGGTCGTCGTAGTTTTCCCGTGCGTCCCGCTCACGACAATCGAATGCTTCCCTGGCAGAAAGAATTCTTCCAGCATTTCCGGCAGCGAACGATACGGCAACTTCCGATCCAGCACCTCTTCCAGTTCCGGATTGCCTCGCGCAATGATGTTGCCCACGACCACCAAGTCCGGCGCTGGCGTTAAATGGGCGGCGTCAAATGAATGAAAAAACGAAATCCCTTGCGATTCCAGGAACGTCGAAGCCGGCGGATACACGCCCGAGTCCGACCCGGTTACCCGATACCCGCTCTCGCGCAACATTCCCGCCAGCGGCGACATCGCCGACCCGCCAATTCCAATCACGTGAATATGCTTAATTTCTCTCATGCCCCGTTTACTCGACCGTTCCGCCTACGCTCACGCCGCAACCGCCGGCTCCAGAATCTCCAGCGAGCCTTCGCCGCTCGCGCGCAAGCGCGCGCGCACGCCCAGCGGTATGGTCAGCATCGACCGCATCGTGTGCCCTACCGGTGCGCCAAAAACGACCGGCACGCCCAGCGGCGCCAAAAGTCGCGCGCAAACATCACGTACCGATGCGCTTCCCGCCATCGGCGCTTCGCACTCCGGAAAATCGCCTAGAACAAAGCCCACAACGCCGTCGAATTTTCCGGCCTGCTTCAGATGCATCAGCGCGCGGTCCACCTGCCACGGCTTCATTCCGCGATCTTCCAGCAGCAGAATCGCTCCCCGCGTATCCAATTCCCACGGCGTACCCAGCGTGGTCTGCACCATCGTCAAGCACCCGCCGAGAATCCGTCCTTCGGCGAGCCCGCCGGAAAGCGCCTCACCCTGCAACTCCAGCGCCCAACCAGAGTCCGCGCATTCAACTGCTGAGAGTAACGACGCGCGATCGTATCCCCGCGCTACCCCCGCGCCCGAATCAAGACCTGCCGCCAGCATCGGCCCATAAAAACTGGTCCAGCGGTGCCCCTGCCACAAAAATATTTGCAGTGAGGTAATGTCGCTATAGCCCAAGAGAATGCGCGGCTGCTGCGCGTCGCTCGGTGCAAGCGCGTCGAGAAGGTAGTTCGAGCCGTAACCGCCCCGCACCGCGACGAGAGCATCGACATCCTCGCGTTGCAAGCCGTCCAAGAGCTCCGTGCGCCGTCCTTCCACCGAACCAGCGAAAAAGTTTTCAGGCAGCAGCGGCGTCGCGTCGGCTACGTGAAAGCCCAACCGTCGCAACTCTTCCGCGCCCGCATTGACCTTTGCGAATTCCACTGGCGAAGCCGGCGCAATCGGCATCCATACACTTCCCTTGCGCAGCGCACGCGGCTTTCGCACTTCGGACGCCAATCCCGTCTCCTCCACGCTCTCGGCCCGCGCACTCATCCCGTATGCCGCTCCACCGGGACCATCTCGCAGTTCACACCTGGCTTGCAGATCTCCGCCAGAATTTTCTCCTGCTGCTTGGGGCTGACATCCGCGTCGAACTGAATCAAGTTCTTCTCACCCGCGAGAGACATCTGAAAGTTATCGATCGCCACGCCGATTTCGTCGAAGATCCGATGGATATCCGTCACCAGATTTTCCGAGCGATCCACGTAAATGCGGAAGAGCATGTAGCGCGCTTTGAGATTGAACCAGCCCTCGACGTAATACAGCACCACCAGAGCGAACAAGAGCAGCAGGCAGGCGATGCCCGAGATCGCAAACAGACCGCCGCCCGCCGCCATGCCAATCGCTGCTACCGAAAAGATTGTCGCCGCGGTGGTTAAGCCGACCACACTTCCGCGCTCCCGCAGGATTACGCCCGCGCCCAAAAAACCAATGCCCTGCACAATATTGGAGGCAATGCGCGTCGGGCTGGCGTCCCCGGTACGCCGAGCAATTTCGATCGAAGCGATCGTAAACAGAGCTGCGCCGAGCGAAACGCAAAAACCCGTCCGCATTCCGGAAGGACGTCGGCGAATGCTCCGCTCGATACCGATGATCGAGCCCAAGAGCGCCGCCCACGCCAGCCGCGCCAGAATTGTGCTTAAGGAAAGCATTGCTTCCAGGATTTATTTTTGCAGGGGCGTCCTTCCGAGGATGCCCGCTTTTCCGTATGGCAGAATTCTACACGCCTATAATTTGAATTGCGTCAACTTCGCGAAGTGCCGTGCTCTGGCATGTATCTCGCTGCGCTTCAGGGTGCGCAGCCGGTCCAGGCCAAATTTTTCCACCGTAAAGCTGCCCAGCACTGAGCCATAAACCATCGCGCGCCGCAGTGTGGCGTCATTCACGCTCTCCGCGCCAGCTAGGTAACCCATGAAACCGCCCGCAAAGCTGTCGCCTGCGCCGGTAGGGTCGTGCGGTTCTTCCAACGGAAATGCCGGTACGCAAAACACTCCCTTGCTGTCGACCATCATCGCGCCGTATTCGCCGCGCTTTACGACAAGCGTCTTCGGCCCCATCTTGAAGATGTGCTTCGCCGCGCGCAGTAGGTTGTGCTCGTTCGACAGTTGCCGCGTCTCTGAGTCGTTGATCATCAGGATGTCTACGTGCTTCAACGTTTCGCGCAACTCCGCCGGCGTGCGCTCGATCCAGTAGTTCATGGTGTCCAGCGCCGCGAGTTTCGGCTTGCCTTTCACCTGCTTCAGTACGTCCCGCTGCAAATCCGGGGCGATGTTGGCGAGGAACACGTATTTTGACGTGCGGTATTTCTCGGGTAGCTTCGGCTTGAAATTCGCGAAGACGTTCAGCTCCGTGGTTAGCGTGACGCGCTCGTTCAGATTCTCCGAATAGCGCCCGGCCCAGAAGAAACATTTCCCTTCCGTGCATTCCAGGCCTTCGATATCAATGTGCCGTCCGTGAAAGATCTTGCGATCTTCGTCGGTAAAATCTTCTCCGACGATTGCCACCAGTTTCACCGGCGCAAAGAAGCTAGCCGCCACGGCAAAATAAGTCGCCGCGCCGCCAATCGTCCGGTCCACTTTGCCGTACGGACTCTCCAGCGCGTCAAACGCCACCGAACCCACCACGAGTAAAGACACTAGCGTCTCCTGAGCTTGAGGTTAGGAAATATACTTTCCGATGATCGCCGCCAGCTTTTTCTTCGTCTGCGCCGGCACGATCTTTAAGTCGGTTACCAGCGCGTGCTTCAGCGCGGCGCCACATTTGCAGCTTCGCTCGGCAGGCATCGCTTTGATTGCTTGGCGCAAGACCTTCTGCGCATTCTCCGCGTTCTGCACTAACGTCGCGATAATCTGCGCGGCTGTAACGGATTCGTGCTCGGGATGCCAGCAATCGAAGTCCGTAATCATCGCAATGGTTGCGTAGCAGAGCTCCGCTTCCCGCGCCAGCTTCGCTTCGGTCACGTTGGTCATTCCGATCACGTCGAACTTCATCGCCCGATGCATCTCCGCCTCGGCCAGCGTCGAGAATTGCGGTCCCTCGATGCACACGTAGGTCCCCTTGCGATGCACTTTCACGCCGCAATGGACACTGGCGTCGGCCAGAACGCTCGACATTTGCCCGCACGTCGGCTTATCGAAACCCACATGCGCCACCAAGCCGCTGCCGAAAAACGTCGAAACGCGCAGCTTGGTGCGGTCCACAAATTGGTCGGCAACGAGAAACTCGCCGGGCGGCAAATCCTCTTTCAGCGAACCGACCGCGCTGACCGAAATGACCCGTTGCACCCCCAGCAGCTTCATCGCGTAGATGTTGGCCCGAAAATTAATCTCGCTCGGCAGAATCCGATGTCCGCGCGCGTGCCTTGCCAGGAACGCTACGCGCTTCCCTTCCAACGTACCAAGCACGAAGGCATCCGACGGGTCTCCAAATGGCGTCTTCACCTTCACTTCGCGCGTCGCGGTGAGCCCTTCCATGGCATACAGACCGCTGCCGCCAATAATCCCAATCTCCGCTTGCGCGCCGCTCTTCGCTTTCTTGCTTTTCGCACCCGCCATGCTTGATCTCCGCTCCAGCTTCTACTAATCAGCGATTCAAATCGAAAGGTTCCGGCACCACTTTCCCGTCCTGCTCGCGCAACGTCGCTACCGCAAGATCCGGATCGTGCCCAAACACAACAATCCAGCCATTTCTCACAAACTCCGCAATCCACTTCCGCTTCGTTTCGAGCGTCGTGAGCGGGTACAAATCGTACGCAATAATCCACGGCAGCGGCAAATGGTGCCGTGTCGGCAGCAGGTCCGACACATACATCAGCTTCTTCCCGCCCCCGCGAATCTGAATCGCCTGAATCTGCAAATTGTGCCCGGGAATTGTCACCACGGAAATCCCGGGCAAAACCTCCGTATCGCCTTCCACGAACTGCCATTGGCCCGCTTCGGTGATGGGTGCAAAATCCTGCGCGTAATAGCTGGCCCGATCGCGCTCCGTCGGTTTCAACGCATGTGCTAGTTCGTCCTTCTGCACCACGTACTTCGCACTCGGAAACGCCGGCACCGCGCGGCCATTCGTTAGCCGGGTGTTCCCTCCGGCATGATCGAAGTGCAGGTGTGTGTTGATCACCAGATCGACCTGCTCCGGCCGAACACCTTCGCTCGCGAGCGATTCTGTGAGCGGATCGTTTTCCGGAAAGCTGTAAATGTTTCTCAGCTTTGAATCCCATTTCGTTCCGTTCCCAGTTTCCACCACGATCGTTTTGCCGCCGGACCGTACCAGCAACGAATTGCAAGCGAACTTCAGCCGATGCCGCTCATCGGGCTGCATTTTCTTCTCCCACATCGCTCGCGGCACAATGCCGAACATGGACCCGCCGTCCAGCCAGAAGCTGCCGGCGTCCAAGTAGCCCACTTCTATGTCGCCGAAGAACATACTTAGGCCATCCCGCTCTTCGCCAGCATCTCACTCACCGCCGTAAACGGATCCTTCTTCCGCTCTGCCACCACGCGCGCCATCTCCGTCAACCGCGCCTCTCCGTCTTTTCCGCCTAAAACGCGCTCCACCAGCCGCGACTCGATCATTCCCAGCAGCCGCCGCTTCCAATGCTCCACGTGCTTTCGCTCGCGCTCTCCGCTTTTCTCAAAATGCGCGCGAAATTTTCCGATCGCCGCGGCCAATGCATCAATTCCCTTGTTCTCGCTTGCGACCGTGCGCACCACCGGCGGATGCCAGCCATCTCGCGGCATCACCAGCGACAACATCGCCATCAATTGCTGTTCCAGCCGATCCGCGCCTTCGCGCTCCGACTTGTTCAGTACAAAAATATCGCCAATCTCCATCAGCCCAGCTTTCATGTTCTGGATGTCGTCGCCCAGCCCCGGCACGAGCACAACCAGCACGCAATCCGCCAGGCGAACGATATCCACTTCGTCTTGGCCGACGCCAACCGTCTCGATCAATACCTGCCGTTTGCCCGCTGCATCGAGTAGCAGCGCCACTTCCGCTGTCGCACGCGCTAACCCCCCCATAAAACCACGTGTCGCCATCGACCGAATGAACATCCCCGCATCCCCGGCATGACTCTGCATGCGTATCCGGTCGCCCAAAATCGCGCCGCCTGTATATGGACTTGTCGGGTCTACCGCGATCACACCCACTTGCTCGTTTTGTTTTCTGTAATACGCCGCCAGCCGATCCACCAGCGTGCTCTTGCCCGTCCCAGGCGCCCCAGTTACGCCCGTGAGATATGCGCCGCCAGTTTTAGCAAACAGCCGCTGCAGCAGCGCCTCCGCCTCCGGGGCGTGATTCTCAATCGCCGTAATCGCCCGCGAAATCGCCCGCACTTCGCCCGCGCACACCTGTCCTGCCCAGGTCTCAGTCGCCAGCGGCATACGCTTAGCTTGCTCCCTGGTCAGCAGCCAGCAAGTCTTTTAGGATTGGTCGGCAACTTTCGTAGCGCCGGTTCACGTTGCACCTCGAAGCGCATCCGTGCCGGCGTTTCCGTTGCTGGGTAGGCGCGTTCCACACGTCCCTATTATCCCGTTTTTTCCCGTCTACTCAAAACGATCGGGACATTCTCTAAAATGTTCACCCTTCACCAAAATCAACTTTTCCTCGCTTTCTTCTCATGGCTATAATAGCCATAAGTGGAGTGATCGTAAAATGCGTACCGTAAACGTCGCCGAGCTGAAAAACCAACTCAGCAAGTATTTGAGATTCGCCAAGAGCGGCGAAGAAGTGGTAATCCGAGACCGCAATTTGCCCATCGCCAAGCTGATTCCGTTCACCGCCGCTGACGCCAGCGATGATGATCTGGAGTTGGTAGCCGCCGGCAAGATGCGTCTGCCGCAGGCCAAGGTTAGTCTGCGTCAACTGCTCAAGATTCAGACAGGCACGGTGCAGGGTAACCGTGCCGTAGAGGCTCTACTGGCAGACCGAGACGAACGGTGAAAAAAGCTGCCGCGTTTTGGGACTCTAGCGCCATCGTTCCGTTATGCACCAATCAACGCAATACCCCGCAGGTTCAACTACATTATCGGCATTTCTCGCTCGTGGTTTGGTGGTCGACAGCAATCGAAGTTCGTAGCGGCGTTTGCCGCCTTCGTCGCAATCAACAGATCACCGATCAGGACCAACAAGGTGCTTTCGCTCGGCTTCAGTTGCTAGGCACCGCTTGGAGGGAGATCCTTCCTGAGTACTCGGTTCGCGACCTGGCGGCGGAGGCGCTTGTGCGTCACGCCTTGAGCTCAGCTGACGCCCTCCAGTTCGCCGCCGCTCTGACTTGGTGCCGCCAGCGTCCCGCGCGACACACCTTCCTGACTGCCGATCAGCGACTGGCCGAAGCTGCTAGGTCCACCGGCTTTTCGGTCATCGCGCTTCTCTAGCGCGCCTACAAATTCGCCCCGAAAGCGAGCAAGCGGCCGTCGCAATCTTTTACGACAAACTCGCGCGTGTTCCACGGCGTATTCTCCAGCCCGCGCGTAAACTCCACGCCGCGCGCAGCAAACTCGGCGTAAAGCGCGTCCGCATCGTCGATGGAAACACATGCGTCCAGCAGTTCGTCCGAATACTTGTCGGGATTCGCGGTCGGAGGCGCAGCACAGCGAAAGTGAATCGCACACTGGTCGCGCGCCACGATGGCGTAAACCGGTGGGTCCAGCCACGTCCCCGTGCACTCAAAGCCAAGCTTGTCTTTGTAATAGGCAAGCGTTGCAGGAATATCCAGAGTGAAGAACTGTGGCACAATTTTTCGGATCATCGGCGGAGTCTACTACAGAAGACCGACGTCGGCCCCCAAAGCATCACCACATCGCCGCCAGCTTTACTTCTTCCCGAGCAACTGCCGCGCGATCACCAGTCGCTGAATTTCGCTGGTGCCTTCGCCGATCGTGCACAGCTTCACGTCCCGGTAGTATTTTTCCGCCGGGTAGTCCTTGATGAACCCATACCCACCATGAATCTGCACACACTCATTTGCCACGCGCACGGCCACTTCACTGGCAAACAGTTTCGCCATGCTCGATTCGCGCGTGAACCGCACATCCTTCCGGTCCGCCAGCCACGCCGCGCGGTACACCATCAGCCGCGCCGCCTCCACTTCCGTGGCCATATCCGCCAACTTGAACTGAATCGCCTGGAATTCGCTGATGGCCTGCCCGAATTGTTTCCGCTGCTTTGCGTAACTCGTCGCGGCTTCGAGCGCTCCTTGCGCCATTCCCAACGCCAGTGCCGCGATGGAAATGCGCCCGCCGTCCAGAATTTTCAAGCTACCGGTAAAGCCTTCACCTTCGGGACCCAGCAAATTCTCCGCTGGCACGCGGCAATCGGAAAACAACACCTCCGACGTGTCGCTAGCGCGCATGCCCAGCTTGTTTTCTTTTTTCCCCGGCTTAAACCCTGCCATCCCCTTTTCCAGAATAAACGCGCTGATGCCGTGCGAACCTTTGCCCTTGTCGGTGACCGCCATCGCCACGCAGGTATTTGCGTAATGGCCATTCGTCGTAAAGGTTTTGGCGCCATTCAACACCCAGAAATTCCCGTCGCGCCGCGCCGTCGTCCGCGTTCCGCCCGCATCGGACCCGGCGCCGGGCTCCGTCAACGACCACGCACCAATGTGCTTTCCTTGTGCCAGTGGCACCAAGTACTTTTTCTTCTGCGCCTCGCTGCCAAACTTGTAGATGTGATTGCTGCACAGCGAATTGTGCGCTGCAACGATAATTCCCACCGATCCATCCACGCGCGACAACTCTTCAATCGCGATTACGTATTCGGTATAACCGAGCCCCGCCCCGCCATACTCCTCCGGGAAAATGACACCGAGCAGCCCCATTTCGCCCAGCTTGGGCATAATCTCCAGCGGAAAGTGCGACGCCTCGTCCCACTCCATCACGTGCGGCCGCACTTCGCCCTCGGCAAACGCCCGCACGCTCCGCCGCAACTGCTCTTGTTCCTGTGTCAGCCCGAAGTCCATTAGTGCTCCCACTTTCTGTATTTGTGTGGCCTATACCTAACCAAACTTATGCTTATACACTATTCTACACGACTTGCGGCCGTTGCACGCGCTGCGGTGGCATAGGTGCCTTCGCGGATTACTGTCCCGGCGGCCAGTTGGCAAACAAGGCCCGTCCGCCATTTCTCGCCTCGCGTCGCTCCTACCCGCCTCTTAGGATGGTTTGCACTGGGACGACGCACTCATCGCCCCGGCCGTGAAAGAGAGGCCATGAATTTCGCAAGCCAGTCCTTCCGTTCCGCGCAGAGACTCTTTCACCGCGCCTTCCTGTTGATATTCCCCTGCTTTTTCCTCAATTCCACCGCTGCGCTCGCACAGACTGAGAGTAGCCGCGGGGCCTCCGCCTGCACTCGCCCGGCCGATCCGAAAATCAGCGAAGCCGCTATAACCAGCGGTTCCATGGAGCTCTGCGCTCGGCAGTCCACAGAGGACGCCGCCACGCCTGCCGTAACCTCATCCACCCCAGCGCCGCCACAAACTACGCTCATCAACCACCGCCTTTTCGGTGTCGTTGCCAACTACACCACTGTCGAAACTCAGGATCAGGTGGGGAGACTTTCCGCCGCCAACAAGTTCAAGCTCACCGCGAAAACCATGACCGATCCGGTCACCGTTTCCTTTCTCGCCGGCATCGCGCTACTCGGGCAGGCGCGCAACAGCGATCCAACCTTCGGCCAAGGTCTCTCTGGCTACGATAAGCGCTTTGCCACCGTCTACGCCGACACCGGCATCGGCACACTCATGACCTCTTCGGTCTTTCCTACCGTTCTCCATCAGGATCCGCGCTATTTTCAGTTGGGCCAAGGCAGCGTTCGTCGCCGCTTGCTACATGCTGTTGCCAGCATTTTTATCGCGCGCAGCGATGCCGGCGCGCTGCAATTCAACTATTCGCAACTAGTAGGCAACGCCGTCGCGGCGGGCATCTCCAACGCCTACCATCCCGCGAGCCAACGCACCGTGGGCAACACGATCACCGTATGGGGCACCAATACTCTGCTCAACATGTTCTGCAATGTCGCTAAGGAATTCTGGCCCGACCTGCGCCACAAGATGCGCAAGCAACAAAACTAGCCCAATTTCGGCCGGCGCCGAGTAATCCATGGTTTTGTTTGCCGCGAAGAAGTGGTCTTCGTACATTTCAGTGCTGAATCAAACCTGCGCCTTACCCATACCGCGGCGCTGTCGCACCAATTCCGTTTGCTCGGCCGCTTCCTTCACCAGAAAGCCCATTTTCGGGTGCGATGCCTCGATGTCAACCTCTAAGCCGTAACTCGTCAGCGTCTCGGACGTTGTCGGCCCAATGGACGCTTTCACTACGCGCTCGAGCGCGACCTTGAGTGCATCTTTTTGCCTCTTTTCTTCCGCGATTCGGAACAGATGGACTATTTGCACGCCGGTGGTAAACAGCGCCACATCCACGCGCCCTGCTATAACTTCGTCCATGGCGGCGCGTAACGGAGCCAAATCCTCCGGCAACTCCCACTGATACACCGCGACCCGCATTACCTCAGCGCCGCGCGTCTGCAATCCTTCGAGCAACTCCGTATTCGACACGCCGTACTCCTGCACCGCAACTCGCTTCCCGCGCAGCTCCAGCGTGCTTTTGTCCAACGCTTGCAGCAGCTCTCGCCAGGTATTCGGCTCTGGCGCCGTAACCGCAACCGGAACGCTCCATTCGCGGAGTACAGCCAGCGGTTTTGGGCCGCGAGCCACTACCGGAATTTTTCGCAATGCCTGGAAGAAGTGGTCTGCGGGATATTTTTCCTCGACCGCGCTCAACAGCGCTCGCGCGCCAACGCCCGTCAGGAAAATCATCACGTCGATTCTTCCGGCGAACAGCTCCTCGGCAAAGCGCAACACTTCCGGATTGGCCGCGATAGGCACTTCGCGCATCGCCGGTGCGTGCAGCGGCTTGCCGCCGTACGTCGCGATCAGCCGGCCGATCTCCGGTCCACGCCGACTTTCCAGCGTCAACACCGTTGCGCCATTGAAATTCCCCGCAGGCATTTTTCTATTTTCTCAAACACCTACCGAAAGCCCAATCAGGCGCAAGGCAGAATCGAACTTTCGCGTACCTCCCTCGTAAGGGCCCAGCACGCCGGTGTTTTTTTAGTTCGGTTAAGAGCCTGCGAAGTTACGCGCCCGCTCCCGGTTGCGACGCAAAGCCCAACGGCTGCCACTTTGCCAAGCCCGCCGTCGCCGCTGCCGTGAAGTAGGGATCATTTGCATAGGCCGGCTCTTCCCGACGCTCCGTCTGCAGCGACCCAATCACTCCCGCAATTACCTCCGGCAGCGCTTCGTCGCAAGGCACGGCAGACATAATCTCCTCACCGGGTCGCGCAAACGCGCCGGTGCGTCCGCCGACGTACACCGCCACGGCCTCCGTCAGCTTCCCGTCAATCTTCGTCTTCAACCCGCGCAGGCCTACGTCCGCGGCCTCATGGTTGCCGCAACCAGCCGGACACCCCGACCAGTGAATCGTCAAGGGTTTCAGGTTCGCTCCCATGCGCTCATTAAGCGCGTGCGAGATCTCGACGGCTCGGCTCTTCGTCTCAATCAGCGCGAGGTTGCAATAGTCCGTGCCCACGCAAGCCACCATGCCGCGCAGTGCCGCCGGCGGTTGCGGCGAAAATTTGTCTAGCAGCGGCTCTTTCTGCAGTTGCGCGACCCGCTTCGCCGGAACGTATGGGATCAGTGCGTTCTGCCCGGTCGTCAGCCGCACTTCGCCATGCCCATACACTTCCGCGAGGCGCGCCAGCTCTCTCATTTCTTCGGGACTCAGCCGGCCCGTCGGTACGCACAACCCGACGGCTACGAGTCCTGCCTGCTTTTGCGAAGTCAGCCCAAGATGGTCGGCGTGGCGGAAACTTCGCATGTCTCTTCCGCGCAAGGCCAACTCATAGCCCATTCTCTCGGTGAGCTCCGCTCGCAGTCGCGGCAAGCCCCATTTCTCGACCAGAAACGCAAAGCGACATTTCGACCGCGCTTCGCGCGGCCCATGGTCGCGAAAAATCTTTACCAACTCGACGACCACGGCCGCAGCTTGGTACACCTCCACAAAAACATTTAAATGGCTTGCCACCGTGAAGCCGCCCGAGCCCATTTTCCCGCCGACCAGCACGTTGAAGCCGCGCCGCTCGCCTTTTTTCGCGGGCACCAGCGCGATGTCTTGCGATTCATTGTGCGTGCAGTTGTCCAGGCATCCGGTGACCGTGATATTCAGCTTGCGCGGCAGATTGGTGAACTCCGGATTGCCTTTTTCGCCGACGAGAATGCGATCCAGATCGTGCACCACTTCGGAAGCGTCCAGCAGTTCGTGCGGCGTCAGTCCCGCGAGCGGGCAGCCGTTGATATTCCGCACATTGTCGATGCCGGTTTGCAGCGAGCGCAGATCCACGCCGCGCAACTTCTCCCAGATCGCCGGCACGCTATCGAGCAGAAAGCCGCGCAATTCGATTTGCTGCCGTGTCGTGATGTCCAGAACACCGTTGCCCAAACGCTCCGAAAGTTCCGCGATCGCATAAAGCTGCTCGCTGCGCACAAATCCGTTCGGCAGGCGCACGCGCATCATGAACTTGCCCGGCGTCGGCTTCCGGTAAAAGACGCCGACCCATTTCAGCAGTTCCTTTTCGGCCGGCGTCAGAGCCGCCGCGCCGCGTTGAATGATCTCCGGCAGTTCTTCCAGAACGCGCAGCCCGTCTCCGCCGACGGAAGCTTTCAACGCCTCAATGCTGTTGCTGGCGCAACCCTGCGCGGTTTCAGCCCGCTCCGCATGGCTCATGTTCAACCTCCGTTCCCGCCCACTTGCGGGTTGGGACTGCTGCTCTATACGGAGATTCTTTAGCCTCGAAAGCACCGCGGCAAACGCAACTTTTTCATGTTTTGGATTGAAATTCCGAGGCCCACGAACCCTGGTGAGCTGTTTGTGGCTTCCCAACGACCTGCTTCAACGCCGCGAGCGCACGCGCGCAGCCCCCGCGATCCACATCGCAGTGTGTAACGAATCGCACCGAATACAAGGCCGTGTCCAGGGCCCAGATGTCTTTCTCACGCAGTAAGTCACAAAGCTCAACCGCGTTCTTTCCGGTGCCTTCGCAATCAAAGATCACGATGTTGCTGCGGGTCTTGGCGGGATCCATTTTTAAGCCGGGTATTTGCACAATCCCGCGAGCCAAAAACCGCGCATTCTCATGATCTTCATGCAGCCGTCCCGGCGACTTCTCCAACGCCACCAAACCGGCCGCCGCAATCACGCCAGCCTGCCTCATTCCGCCGCCAAACATCTTCCGGTAAATCCGCGCTTTCTCGACGAACGCCGCATTTCCCACAATCAGCGAGCCTACTGGCGCGGCCAATCCTTTCGACAAGCAGAACATGACCGAATCCAAGCCACGCGTCATACGCGCCACGTCTTCACCCAACGCCGCCGCGGCATTGAAGATGCGCGCGCCGTCCATGTGTACCTTTAGCCCGATCGCATGCGCGCCGTCGCAAATCTCATCCACTTGCGCCGTCGGGTACACCGTTCCGCCCCACATGTTGTGCGTGTTCTCGACGCACACCAGCGCCGTTTGCGAGTCGTAGTAGATTTTCGGCCGAATCACCTCTTCAACCTGCTTCCAGGTCAACAGCCCATCCACACCTCGCGCCACCCGCGGCATGCAGCCCGCAATCGCCGCCATCGACGCCAATTCGTACAGATTCACATGGCTCCGTTCGTCGCAAATCACTTCGTCGCCATGATGCGTCCACACCTTGATCGCAATGAGGTTCCCCATGCAACCGGTCGGCACAAATAGCCCCGCTTCTTTGCCAAACATTTCCGCGGAGCGCTTTTCAAGCCGGTTTACCGTCGGATCTTCGCCATACACGTCGTCCCCGACCTCGGCTGCCGCCATCGCCGCGCGCATTTCGTCGGTCGGGCGCGTCACGGTGTCGCTTCGCAAATCCACCGCATTGCCCACGCCCAGCACCTCTTCCGCCTCACTCCGCATCCCGCTCTTCGCTATCGTCCCCACGTCAGTTCTCCCGATTTTCCATCTCTGCGAACTCTGCGTTAAAAATAACCTGCAACTCTGTCGCGCTGTTTACGACCCTGCTCAGCTCTCATCGCATCAAACCGACAAACACTTCGTTCGAAACACTCAATTTCTCTTCCGCGAGCCTCACCACATCTCCATCCCGTTCCACCAGTCCTGCATTCTCAAACGCCGTAAACCTCTGCCCGATCTGCGTTCCGTATTCCTTCTCGATCCGTCGCAAATCAATTCCTTCGAGCTTTCGCAAACCGAGGAATAGCTCTTCTTCAAGTGCCATCTCTGCGGTAACAGCTTCCCTTTGTTCCACAGGCAGCTGTCCTCCTTCTATCGCGCGAACGTATGCCGCCGCGTCATGTGCGTTGGCCCACCGTTCGCAACCCGAAAACGAATGCGCGCCCGCTCCAAATCCCAGATACGGCTCTCGCTTCCAATATTTCAAATTATGCCGCGACGCGAATCCCGGCTTGGCCCAGTTCGAGATTTCATAGTGCTCGTAGCCGACGTTCTTCAAAAACGTGCAGGCTGTTTCATAGAACCCGGCCATCTCATCATCGCTCGGCACCGCACTAGCACTGTATCGCGGCCCGCCTTTGGTCAGCTCTTTTCCCAAGCGGCTACCTTCGTCCACTTCCAGCAAATACACCGACACATGCTCCGGCGCGAGCTTCCGCAATTCTTCGAGCGACTCTCGCCAACTCTCCCGCGTCTGCCACGGCAACCCGGCAATCAAGTCAAAACTGCTGTTCGCAATTCCCGCGGCCCGCAAAATCGCAAATGCCCGGTAGATGTCCTCCCGCCGGTGCATCCGCCCCGCGGCCACCAGCTCCTTATCCACAAACGACTGCACTCCGAAACTAACGCGATTAATTCCCGCCCTCACCCACGCCTGTGCCTTTTCCGCCGTAACCGTTTCCGGATCCGCCTCCAGCGTCACTTCCATCGCCGCCTGCGGCTTCGTCGCAAAGGTCTCTCGAATCTGCTCCAGCACGCGCGCCAACAATCCCGGTTCCAGCAAACTCGGCGTTCCGCCGCCTATATAAATAGTGTCGACGACAATGCCGGGTTTTCCCCTCTGTGAGCTCTGTGTTGAGTCAGCCTCGTGCTTTTCCTCGCCGAAAGCCAGCTCCAATCCGGCATTGCGGTACAAATCCCGGCACTCCCGAATTTCTCGGCACACTGCGTCCACATACGGCGCAAATCGCGCCCCGCTCACCACTCCCGTATGAAAATTGCAGTACGTACACTTCGTCTGGCAGAAAGGCACTTGCACATAGATCCCCAGCCGCGCGTCGGGCGTCATCTCGTCTCGCCTGCCCTCGCGTCCACCGTTTTCATCACTGTTTCCATCGCTAGTTCATTCAACTTTCGTTTCTAAACTTTGGATGCTTCTTCCAGAGTCAAGGCGGGCCCTACATATTTCATTCCATATTTCGCAAACGACTCCGGGTCAAGTCCACGCCTGTTGCGAAAGTACGCCTCCATTTGGCCTGCCGGCGTAAAGGCGATCAGCAGTCGTCCAGGTTTCTCCGCCACGTAAATATAACGATGCGGTAGCTGTCGCGGGGCAAACACCGCATCTCCCATTCTTAAACGAATCCTCTCTTCGCCCACCTCCGCCACTACCTCGCCTTCCAAGACGTAAAACCATTCCTCCTGTTCGTAATGGATATGGCGCGGCGGCCCGCCGCCTCTGGTTAATCCGACGTGCTCCATGAAGAATACTCGGCCATCCGTCTGCTGACCGGACACTTTGAAGCCCAGCGAGCTAAAACCCATCGCGACCGGCGCACCGGCGCGGTCCTTTCCAGCCGCTACGAATTCCATTTTTGGCGAGACAGTTTTTTCTTGCTGTCTCTCGAACACCGCCGCAGGCAAAGCCGCCAAGGGAATCGTGCCCAGGCTTCTCACGAACTCACGCCGCTCCACTCGCTTCGTCATTCGCTCCTCCTTCGAGTTTCCCGCAGGCTAACACATGCGGAGCTACTTCCCCGCGATCACCTTGACCCACAATTTCCGTTCTCGCGGACCATCAAACTCGCAAAAGAAAACGCCTTGCCACCGGCCTAAGGCGAGTTTGCCATCCTCAATAAAAATCATTTGGCTCGTGCCTACCAGCGCCGTCTTGGCGTGCGAATCCGAATTGCCTTCGCTGTGGCGGTACGGTCCGCCCTTCGGCACCAGCCGGTCAAGTACGCCATCCAGGTCCGTAGCCACATCCGGATCGTAGTGCTCGTTGATCATCACGCCCGCCGTCGTGTGCGGCACAAAGACATAGCAAATACCGTCATGCACTCCGGCCTTTTCTATCGCGCGGCGCACCACGTCCGTCACGTCCACCAACTGCGTCCGCCGCTGCGTCTTCACATGCAGAACTTCCATCGCCGCCCCTCGGAACCCATGAATTCTATCATTCGCGGGCTTGCAGACTGCCTGCTTCTAACACGCCAGCCCGACCCGCACGTGCGGCACATGTTGCATAGTCCGAAGCTCGGTCTTTCGGTTCGACTCTCAGCTTTCCACCTCCAACCCCTTTCGAATTCACCTTCGGTCCATCCACGGTTCACCCGCGGTGCATTGTTGCTTTTTCCGTTCTGCGCAAAACTGCGCAGCGTCATCCAACGCGGCTTACTTGGTTGTTCCCCAAGGAAGCTACAAACCGGCGGCTCCGGAATCATCCCACCGGGGCCGCCGACCTAAAAAAGATTGAGGAGAGAGCATCGTGGCCAGCGCAACCATCACCGCAGCAACTGCAGGAATGTTCACCACGCCAGCCGTGGAGGACCGCACGTCGGTGTTGCTCGCGCCAAACGCTATTCCGGCGCCGGTTGAGAAGAGAATAGCTGTGGAGACCGTCGCCACGGCTGCCTCTGCTACCGCTGGCAAGGATCGCTGGCGCGACTGGCTCTGGGGTTTCCTCGCCGTCCTGTGCCTCTCCCAGTTCTACTTCGTGCGCGAACTGGTCGCCGCCTTTGCCCTGTTCGTTCTGGCATTTGGCGCGATTGCCGCCGTCGTCGTCGGCATCTACATGCTGCACAAATCTTGGGAACTCGTGGTCGCGCGCCTCGCCGCGTTGCGTCAACCTGTTCTGACCGTTTCCCGCGCAACCCACAACACCCGCAAACCCGCCTAATTTCCCCGCACGATCCCCACAACCGGATTCCCCGCATCCGGCCGTCAGAAGGGGCACAAAAGACCGTGCCCCTTCGCCCTTCCCTCGCGGGAACCGCTTACCCACTCATTCCTAATAACTTCTTGCTGGCGGGCCGATAAACGAGGACTTTTCCGGCGCCTCGCCCGGTATGATTTGTCGCTATGGCTGCCGACCCTAACCTTCATCTGAACCTCTGGAAGCAACACCTCGGTCGTGTCCCCGAGAGCGTGTTCAACCAACCTTGGCTGGAGACGCTGGTGCTCGCCGACAACGACTTGACCGAGCTTCCGGATCGGTTCGGCGGGCTCACCAATCTGCGGATGCTCGACCTCGGCCACAACCGTCTGACGCAGTTGTCGGACTCTCTCGGCGCACTGACAGGCCTGACCGATTTCCTCTACCTCCACGACAATCAGCTCTCTTCGCTGCCCGCGTCTCTAGCGAATTTGAGAGGGCTGCGCTACCTGAATCTCAGCGAGAACCGCTTCTTTTCGCTTCCGCCATGCGTGCCAGCCATGGCGGGGCTTGTTGAGCTGCGCCTGGACGACAATCAGCTCACCGCATTGCCGAACTCCATGGGGCAGCTCGGCCGATTGCGCGAGCTGCATCTCCGCAACAACCGGCTTAGCACCTTGCCCGATTCCATTTCCCAGCTTTCGGAACTCCGCCAACTCGATTTGCGTGGCAATCCCCTCACGCACCTGCCCGCTGCGTTGGCGAAGCTGCCCAAGCTCGAAAAACTCGATCTTCGCTGGATTGAAGCTCTTGCTCCGTCCGCGTGGTTCGCTGAACTTGAATCGCGCGGCTGTCTGATTTACCGCTGAAGCTTCCGTTCGTCCGATACCGGCCTGCTACAATCCTCAAGAGAAAGTCCGAGTTGAACCCGCCATGGCCGACCCATACAAGTTACAGCGTTTCCTCGATGCTCAGGCCGACGTTTACGACGACGTGCGGGCGGAATTGCGAGCCGGACGCAAAACGTCGCACTGGATGTGGTTCATCTTCCCGCAAATGAAAGGGCTCGGGCAGAGTTCGACAGCGCAATATTTCGCGATAGCCTCACTCGACGAAGCTCGTGCGTATCTTGCGCATCCGACGCTTGGCGTATGCCTGCGCGAATGCACCGGCCTTGTAAACCAAATCGAGAACCGGTCCGCCGAGCAAATCTTCGGCTCACCCGACGACCTGAAGTTTCGCTCTTCCATGACGCTTTTCCTGCGGGCTTCGGAGCCGAGCTCCGGTGACCACGAACTCTTCAGCGCGACGCTCCAGAAATACTTCAACAGCCAACCCGACCCGCTCACTTTGTCGCTCCTCGAGTCCCAGGAACGAACCTAAACCACGCCCCTCGTCTACGGGAAGCGCAAGTCGCCGGAAACGCGGCGCGGGTGTAGAATGATGCTGTAGTTGGACTGCCCCGCGCCATTGTCCCGCGCGGAATAGAATTTCCTCCGGCAGTCCCGAACCCTGGAATCGGAGGGACGAACATGAAGAAGACCCTTCCTCTCGTACTTTTCACTAGTTTTGCGCTGCTGTTTCTCGGTACGCCCCAACGCGCGCTCGCTCAGCGTGGCGGTCATGGCGGGGGCGGCGGCGGCGGATTTCATGGCGGGGGCGGATCTAGCGGAGGGTTTCACGGCGGAGGCGCGTTTCGCGGAGGAGGGAGCTTCCACGGAGGCGGCGCATTTCGTGGCAGCGCGGGGTTCCGTGGCGGAGCCTTTCGCGGCGGTTCTGGTTTTCGTGGTGGAGCTTTTTCGCGCGGCGGTTTCCGCGGCAACAGTTTCCGCGGCGATAGATTCCGCGGCGGATGGGGTGGACGCGGGCGGGGTTGGCGCGGACGAGGCTGGGGTGGCTGGGGATGGGGCGGTTGGGGTTGGGGCTTAGGTTGGGATTGGGGATGGCCCTATTGGGGCTGGCCCGAATACGGGTACGCTTATCCCGATTACTATCCCGACGGCTATTGGTCAGCGCCTCCGTATGACTATGACCCTTCTTACGATCCATACTACGACCCATACTACGATCCGTACGCGGACCCGGACCATGCTCCTCCGCCGCACTATCGTCGGCGGGACAATCGCCACTTGAATCCGCCGCCGAGTACGACTCCGCGGCCCAATGATCCGAATCGTCCGTCCACCACTCCTCCGAACTCGGGCGTTTCCTCGCCCAATCCGCAAACGCGCGAGAACTACGCCACTGCTAGCA
>Ga0335079_10002710_pt1 | contig 20363 bp, 19 predicted proteins | sample Lox_Sample_33_FD_206719 | JGI IMG/M metagenome (GOLD analysis project Ga0335079, IMG submission 206719) | Soil microbial communities from Loxahatchee National Wildlife Refuge, Florida, United States - Lox_Sample_3.3 | ecosystem: Environmental > Terrestrial > Soil > Wetlands | place: USA... | reverse complement strand
CAAGCGCTATCCGAACGGAATCAAGGAGGCGTACTTCTTCCAGAAGGACACGCCGGATTCCTATCCTTCGTGGTTGCGCACGCAGGCGATTGACGACATCAACTATGTCTTTGCCGACGACCGCGCCAGCCTGCTGTACCTGGTGAACCTGGGCTGCATCGACCACAACCCGTGGATGAGCCGCGCCGGCTCGCTGGACAATCCCGACTACGTGCTGATTGATCTCGATCCGCAGGAGTGTCCTTACGAGATGATCGTCGAGGCGGCGCTGCTCGTGAAGCGGGTACTGGACGAAATCGGCCTCGCCGGCTATCCCAAGACGACTGGCGGAGACGGCATGCACATCTACATCCCGCTGGAGGCGGTCTACACCTACGAAGAGGCGCGGATTTTTGCGGAGTTGATCTCGCGGGTGGTGGTACACGAGCGGCCGCATATGTTCACGACGCCGCGCTCGGTCGCCAAGCGGCAGCGCAATCGCGTATATTTCGACTACCTGCAAATCGGCAGGTCGAAGACGATCTCCGCACCTTATGTGCTGCGCGCCTATCCGGGCGCCCCTATTGCGACTCCGTTAGAGTGGGGCGAAGTGGCCCCCGGCCTGGATCCCAAGCAGTTCCATATCGGCAACGCGCGCGAGCGGTTCGCGTCGAAAGGCGACCTGTTTCGCGGGGTGCTCGACCATCCGCAGAACCTCTACGACGCCTTGCCCCGCCTGGAAAAGCTATTGAAATAGCCCGCCTACTTTTCGGTGGTCAGGAAGATGACTACGCCGCTCCCTCGAAATGCCAGTTCGGCCTGGGCTTTCTTCGAGTCGTCGCCCTTATTAGGTTCGATCCGCCCAAACACCACCGCCCAGCGGTCGTATTCGGGGGTGCCGAAGCGGAATTTTCCGAGGGCGGTGTGTTTGACCAGGTCGGCAAACTTCTTATTGAGCACGGTCGCGTCGAGATCGAAGTTTCCCGGCGGCTTGGGCGCGGCGGAATCCTCGTTCAAGATCAACACGCCCGGCGAGCTTCCACAGCCATCCTGCCCGATCCAGCGGCCGTCGCGGCGGAACGAGTACCGGCCCAGGACGGCGAAATCCTTGCCCTGATGGGCCTGCAGGTCGGCCAGCACCTCGCACACCGTCACCGGGGCGATGGGCGGCGGATCGGCACCTGCCGCGAGCGTACAAGCCGCCAGCGCACACCACAGAACACGTCGCGGAACGGTACTCCTTTGAGACTCGAGGCTCTCCACCGGTTTCTCTTATTATCACCAAGTCTCAACCCGTTGGGCGGCCCCGTGTCGATAGCTCCATTTAGCCATAATCGAGGTAGACATGATTTGGAACCCGTCGCCGCACTTCATCGAATCGACCAACGTCTGGCGGTTCATGAAGCGGCTGGGATTTTCCGATCGCGAGGCGTTCCTGGCCTATTCCCGGGAGAATCCGGAGTCGTTCTGGCATGAGCTTGTGCGCGAGATCCGCATCGAGTGGTTCCGGCCTTACAGCCGCGTTGTGGACATTTCCCACGGGCCGGAATGGGCGCAGTGGTTTGTGGATGGCCGCCTCAATATTGCCCACAACTGCGTGGACCGCTGGGCCGGTACCGATAGAATCGCCTGCATCTGGGAATCGGAATCCGGCGCCACTCGCACGGTTACCTTCCGCGAGTTGCAGGCCGAATCGAACCGCGTGGCCAATGGCCTCCGCGGGCTGGGCCTCGAAGCAGGCGACCGCGTGGCACTATGCCTGTCGATGATCCCGGAGATTCTCCCGGTGCTCTACGGTTGCTTCAAGGCGGGACTGACGGTGGTGCCCGTCTTCGCGGGTTTCGGTCCGGGGGCCATCGAGACCCGCCTGCGCGATTCCGGCGCCAAAGTCCTCTTCACCGCCGATCACCTGGAACGTCGCGGCAAGCGTTTGCCACTCGCGGAGAAGATGCCGCCCGTCGGTGGAGAGATGCTGATCGTGAACGGGCCTCTGTTTCCCGGCCAGTCTCCGGAGTTCGACACCCTCTCGCTCGCGTCCGAGCACCGCGCGTTCATCCTGTACACCTCGGGCACCACAGGCAAGCCCAAGGGCGCCGTACACACCCACGCCGGATGTCTCGCCCAGATGGGAAAGGAAATCTGGCTGGCGTTCGACCACCACGACACAGACCACTTCTTCTGGCTCTCCGATATCGGCTGGATGATGGGTCCCTGGACTATCATCGGCAACCATCTTTTTGGCGGGACCATTTTCCTGCACGACGGCGCGCCCGACTACCCGACGCCCGCGCGGCTGTGGGAAATGATCGAGCGCCACCGGATCACCACCTTCGGCGTCTCGCCGACGGCGATCCGCGTACTGAGCAAGTCCGCTGCGGAGCTGCCGCCAATGGAATCGCTGCGCCTGCTGGGCTCGACCGGCGAGCCGTGGGACGAGGCTAGTTGGCTCTGGTTCTTCGAGCGCGTCGGCCGGTGCCGGTGCCCGATCATCAATATCTCCGGCGGCACCGAGATCGTGGGCAGCTTCCTGTTTCCCCTGCCCATCCAGCCGCTCAAGCCCTGCTCGCTGGGCGGACCGGCTCCCGGGATGGCGACCGAGGTGGTGGACGAGACGGGCGCACCCGTTCGCAGCCGCACCGGGTACCTGGTCTGCACCAAGCCTGCGCCCTCGATGACCCGCGGAATTTGGAACGATCCCAAGCGGTACATCGACACGTATTGGTCGCGCTTCCCCGGCATGTGGTATCACGGCGACTGGGCCAGCGTGGATGAGGACGGCCACTGGTTCCTGCACGGACGCGCCGACGAATCGATGAACGTCGCGGGGCGCAAGGTGGGACCGGCTGAGGTGGAGGAAGCGATCCTGCATCACCCGGGCGTCGCGGAATCCGCCGTGATCGGCGTGCCGGACGAGATCAAGGGGGAGGCGATCGTGGGTTACGCGGTTGCCAAGGCTGGAGTGGTGCTGGATCCTGCGGCGGTCGCCGCCACGGTCGCCGAGTTCCTGGGCCCCCCTTTTCGGCCCCGGGAAATCGTGGTGGTGGCGGAGCTGCCGAAGACACAGAGCGGCAAGATCGTGCGACGTCTGTTGCGGCAAAAGTATCTGGGGGAAGCGCTGGGGGATCTTTCGACGGTAGCGAATCCGTGGTCGCTGTAGCGCGCGATGTTAGGCGTGCTTGTACTTCTTGGCTTTGCGGGGCTTGATTTTGGCGGCCTGGGACTGCTTCGCGCGCTGCTTGTTGAGCTGCTTGCCGCGCTTCATGTTGCGCCTGACGGTCCGATCCGCCGCTTGGATCGTGCTGACCGCGCCCACGCCGAGCGCCAGGGCCAGAGCCAGTGCAACTGAACGAAAACGCATATCGATCTTATTATCGCGTATTCATCCGGAACCACAAGTACATCTTTAGGAAACAAAAGGCGGTTGCCAGGATGCACAGCCAGCCCGCGGCGCGCCAGATCTGCTCGCGGAGCGAGCGCTGCGGCCCCGGTGTCCCGGCGAGATACGCCACGCCGAACCCCCCGGCAAGCCCGCCGATGTGGGCGGCGTTATCGGTGAACTGCGTCAACAGCCCGAATAGCAGGACATAAACCGCCCACCGGATGTACATGCTGCGGATCGCCGCGCCCATTCCCGTGCGGCTGTGCGTGCCGAACGCGATCATGGCGCCGATCAGCCCGCAGATTCCGGCCGACGCGCCCACCGATATGGCCGGACTCCACCAGGCGCTGGCGTAGAACCCGACTACCGTGCCCACGAAGTAGACCACGAGCATGCGGCTGGCGCCATAGAATTCCTCGACCTGGGCGCCCAGATCGAACAGCACCCACGAATTCATGAGGATGTGCAGGATGCCGCCGTGCAGAAACCCCGCTGTCACCAGCCGCCACCACTGTCCCGCCGCCAGGTAGGGGTTGAACTTGGCTCCGAAATCGACGAGCGTGCGCGGATCGATATCCAGGAACGCCTTCTCGTTCCCTGCGTTCATACTGAACAACACCGTGGCCATGTAGAGGCCGAAGTTGATCAGCAGAATGATCATGGTGTTGAAGCGGACGTGCGGGATGAATCCGGCGAACATGCCGGCCGAATCGCCGCTCTGCTTCGGCTCCTGGACCTCGTTGCAGTATGGGCAGACGCGGTCCTTGACTGTGATAAATGCCCTGCAGTTGCGGCACATGCGGCGTGGATCCATCACGACCATCATAGCGGGGCGCGCGATCCGCAGTCTGCTACAATCGAAGATCCCGCATGGTGAAGACGGAGCGCGAGCATCGTGAGGACATCTGCCAGATCGGCCGCCTCGTGTTTCAGAAGGGCTGGGTGGCGGCCAACGACGGCAACATCACCATACGGCTGGACGCCGAGCGGATCCTGGCAACGCCCACCGGCGTGTGCAAAGGAATGATGAGCGGCGAGGACCTGATCATCGTCGACATGAAGGGCAACAAGATCTCCGGCCGCGCCGAGCGTACCAGCGAGATCGCCATGCATCTCACCATTTACGGGATGCGCCCGGATATCAAGGCCGTGGTGCACGCGCATCCCCCCGTGGCTACCGGATATGCCACCGCCGGACGGACCCTGAACCTGGCGCTGCTGCCCGAAGTGGTGATCGGGCTGGGCTGCGTTCCGCTGGCCGATTACGGCCTGCCCGGCACACCCGCGCTGACGGAGGGAATGCTTCCGCTGATTCCGAAATACGATGCACTGATGATGGCGAATCACGGCGCGGTCTGCTATGGGGAGGACGTGTTCAAGGCCTTTTTCCGCATGGAGACTTTGGAACACTTCGCGCGCATCCAGCTGGTGGCCGAGCTGGTCGGCGGGCCCAAGGTGCTGCCGCGGACCGAAGTGGACAAGCTGCTCGACTCGCGCACGCGCTACGGCGTCAAGGCGCGCAACGCCGGCGAGCCCGCCTGTCCCGTGGCCTTGGAGGATCTCGGTGGTTCAACCGGATCGGTGCCCGCACCGCGCAGGGACGAAGAGCATTTTTATGTATCCCGTTCGGAGCTGATCCGCATGGTGGAGGACGCGATCGAGGCGCGCGGGACGGCCTGAGAATTCGAAGTTTTTTGGAGAGCTGACAGATGGGTGAAGCGTTAGGAATGATTGAGACACGCGGCCTGGTGGCCATGATCGAGGCCTCGGACGCGATGGTGAAAGCCGCCAAGGTGACTCTCGTGGGCTGGGAGAAGATCGGTTCCGGCTACGTCACGGCGCTGGTGCGCGGCGACGTGGCAGCCGTCCGCGCGGCCACCGATGCCGGAGCCGCCGCTGCGCGCCGCGTCGGCGAGCTGATCGCAGTGCACGTGATTCCGCGCCCGCATCAGAGCCTGGAAGACGTGCTGCCGATCGGCAAGAGCCAGTCGGCCGGCGCCGGCAAGTAAGTCGGGAGCGCCATGATTCTCGCCCGCGTCGTGGGCACCGTGGTTGCCACACGCAAAGACCCTCGTCTCGAAGGCAAGAAGCTGCTCATCCTGAAGCCGGTCTCGCCGGATGGAAAGGACGAGGCCGGCTACGTGGTGAGCGTGGATACCGTGAGTGCGGGATACCGCGAGCGCGTCATCGCCGTCGCCGGCAGCAGCGCCCGCATGGCCGAAGGCTGCAAGGATACGCCGGTCGACAACGCCATCATCGGCATTGTGGACGAAGTGGCCATGGACTGAGCCATGCAGTTTGGCCGCGTAGTGGGGCGTGTCTGGTCGACCGTGAAGGACTCACGGATGGACGGTCACCGCCTGCTCGTGATCCAGCCGCTGACGCCGGAGCTGAAGAATACCGGCAAACCGCTGATCTGCGGCGATTCCACCGGCGCGGGCGCGGGCGAGTTGATCTATTGGGTGCGGGGCAAGGAAGCCAGCTTTCCGTTTGCCGAGGCACCGCCCTTCGACGCCACGATCGTAGGCATCGTCGATGAAGTGCACCTGGGCGGTCCGGCCCGCGCGGCGCGCCCGGCCGCGGCCCGGAAAAAGCGATAGACCGATGCTGATTGCCCGCGTTGTAGGAGAGCTGGTCGCCACGCAGAAGCACCCCAGCCACGAGGGCCGCAAGATTCTGCTGGTTCAGCCGCTGAACCTGGACGGCACGGATCGCGGAGATGCCGTGGTGGCGCTGGATGCCGTGGATGCAGGCGTAGGCGACAAGGTTCTGCTGGCCACGGAGGGCTTCTCCGCCATGACCGCCGTAGGCCGCCCCAATTCACCCATCGACATGGCTGTAATCGGATTTATCGACCATATCGAGCTGATCGACGGCGTCAGCTAGTACCGCAGCCTGAGCGCGGCGACCTGCGGCCGCCAGAATTCACCAGTTGATGTGCCGGTGGCGTGACTTGTCCACGATCTCCAGCTGATTGAGCGGGTCAACCGTTCGGGTCCGGCGCAGAACCACGGCACACACAATCACGCCGAGCCCGAGCTTGGCCAGTTCCATCCCTATATACGCGCTGTGCAACATCCAGAACTTGGCGCGCTCTGTGGGCACGCTCTCGGGGGGCAGGTAGGCCAGGCTTCCGCCGAGCACTCCCAAGGCGGGCGACATGGCGATTCGCTGGACCGCCGCCAGCACGACCATCAGCAGGGCCAACAGGAGGGTGAACTTACCTTCCATCGTGCCAAATAACAGGTAGCAGAAAAAGAAGACGCCGACGAGGATTTGCAGGCTCTCCCAGGATTGGAACAGCCAGCGGTTCATCTCCACCGCTTCATGGCGCAGTACCGCACGAGTTACCGCCGGTCCCAGCGGCTTGGTTTGCATGGCGAATCCCGGATTGGATTGGTTCATGACGCTCTCGACGGTCTGGAAGCTCCGCGCTCCGAACCAGGCCATAATGAGCCCGCCCCCCAACCACACTCCGAGGATCAGGCAGATGATGCGACGGTAGTGCATGAACAAGTGATTGTAGCCCGAATAGCAGGGCCCCGCCCGTGGGGCGGACGGTGGCTGTTCGCCGTCGGGCCGGCGCGCGCAACCGCACCAGGATTCAACCTTTCGCCACCGGACCCGACAGCTTGTCCATGATCTCGGTGAGCGCCTTCGCCGTCTCCCGGTCGAACTGACTGTGTCCGGCCGTGGTCACAACGTAAGTCACCTTCGTTTTGTCCTTGAGCGCGGCATACAGATCGTCAGCCTGGAATCGCGGACACACCTGATCGAACTGTCCCTGCACGATGTATACCGGGATCTTCGCCTTGGCGATCACCCCCGCGTTCTCCAGCAGGTAGTTATTATCGCGATCGGTGCCGCCCAGGAACGCGCCGTTCATGAAATAGTGGTTCTCGATCCTGGCAAATGCCAGCGCAAACTCGGGCTCGGCGTAGCTGCTCAAGTCCTTTTCGGGCGCCAGGTAGCTGGTGCTACCCTCGAAGACGGACCATGCTGTAGCCGCCTCCTGCAATCTCGGGTGCTTCGAGTCTTCGAAGATTTCAGCGTAAGCTTTCACCATGTCGCCGCGTTTTGCAGGTTCGATCACCTCTACGAAGGTCTTCCACGCTTCCGGAAAGAAGAGATAGGTTCCTGGAACACTGGTGTCGCCCGTTTGCGGATCCCAGACCCGGGCATTGCCCTGGTAAAAATAGTCCAGGTCCTTCCTGCGGCATAGAAAGATGCCGCGCAGAATCAGGGTCTTGACGCTATCCGGATGCCTGATCGCATACGCCAGCGATAGCGTGCTGCCCCAACTGCCGCCGAAGACGTGCATGGGCCCCTTCACGCCGAGATGCGCGCGCAGCGCTTCGATGTCCGCGATCAAGTGGTCGGTGGTGTTGTCTACGAGGGCGGCGCTGGCGGTCTGCGGGTCCGGGCTTGCCACGGTGGGCCTGCTCTTTCCGCAGCCGCGCTGATCGAACAGGATGATCCGGTAGCGCCGCGGATTGAAGAACCGGGCCTGCTTCGGACTCGTGGCGCCGCCTGGCCCGCCGTGCAGGAACATCACCGGCTCACCCAGAGGATTTCCGTATTCGTGCCAGTAGATTTCGTGGCCGCTCCCTACGGGAAGCCACCCCCATCCCACCATTTCATCGGGCTCGGGATATTTCCAATCGCTCTCTTCCGCAACGCTCGCAGTATAGGACATACCTGTATTGTGCCCTACTCCCCGTGAGGCGGACCATCATTTCGCAAGGTCCGCCCCTTGCCCGCAACGCGACTTTTCCTGATCCGCCCCTAAAGATTTTCCCGTCTCAGCCGATCTCCGCACAGAACGAGGTGGTATGCCAGCAATGGAAACGAAAAATTTTGGAAAGATCTCTTTCGAGCCGGAATCCGAACTCGAATTCCCGCAAGGGCTGCCCGGCTTTGAGAGCCGCAAGCGATTTGTCGCGGTCCGGTTCGTCGAGAGCGATCCGCTGCTTTACCTGCAGAGCTTGGAAGACCCGGGCCTTTGCTTCATCACGATGCCGATCCTGGTCGCCGATCCGCAGTATCGCTTGAAAGTGGCCGGGGAGGATCTGCAGCAGTTGGGGCTGCCTTCCAGCCGCCAGCCGAAGATCGGGCAGGACGTTATGGCCCTGACCGTGGTCTCGCTCCACGAATCCGGTCCCACGGCAAATCTTCTGGCGCCCGTTCTGGTCAACCTGCGCAACCGCAAAGCCGTGCAGGCCGTGGTACAGGAGCCCGGCTATTCGCACCAGCACGCCATCCTGGCCGAAGAGACAGAAACCCCGCAGGCCCTCGCCCAAGAGGCGCCAACATGCTCGTGATGTCCCGGAGGCAGGGCGAGACCATTCTTATCGGCGACGAGATCGAGATCTCGATTACACACATAGGGCGCTCCCGCGTGAAGGTAGGCATTCGCGCTCCACGGCAGTTGCAGGTGATCGCCCGCGAAATGAAACTGGTCCGCGAAGAGAATCTGGCCGCTGCCGCCGGTTCCGACGCGCCGGCGCTTTCCGGCCTGATCGCGCGCCTCAACCCAAGAACCGCTAACCCGCCGCGGCGCTGAGCACGCGGCCGATCCCACACAGGATGTCAGCAACGAGGAAGAAAGGATTTCGGCAATGCCGTTTTCGATTCAAACCAACGTCAACTCTCTCATCGCGCAGGAAAATCTGCGCGTCAACAGCGATTTCCAAAACCAGACCATCCAGCGTCTGACCAGCGGCTACCGCATCAACTCGTCCGGCGACGACGCGGCCGGCCTGGCCATCGCCAACAAGTTCCGCAGCGATACCGCCGAGCTCACCCAGGGCGTGCGCAACGCCAACGACGGCGTGGCCCAGCTCCAGATCATGGACGGCGGCATGAACAACATCGGCAAGATGCTCGACCGGCTCAAAACCCTGGCCACGCAATCCGCCTCGGACACGTTCACCGGGGACCGCAGTGTGCTGAACAGCGAATACCAGACCCTGGTCGGCGAAATCGACCGCCAGGCGCAGAGCATCGGCCTTTCGACCGGCGGGCACTTCGCCACCAAAATGGGCGTTTACATCGGCGGCGGAACCAGCGCGGCCGGCACAGCCGATACCGCCAACGGAACGGTCGATCTGGATCTGAGAGACTCTGTCGTCGACTCCAAGGCCCTCGGCCTGCGTACTTCCGACTTCGAAGTCGGCACAGCCTCCGGCGTCGATATCGGCAAGGGGTCCACGACCAGCGTGTCGGCCATCGCCACGGCGAACAACACCGCCGATTCCGGGAAGGCAACCTTCAACCTCAGTGGCCCAGGCTTCTCCAACACTTCGATCAGCGTGAACATCACCGGCATGACGGATCCGCAGTCGGTGGCCGACGCCATCAACAGCGCCATCGGCGCCGCCGCCAACTCGGACGCCAACTTCCAGAAGGCAGGCATCTCGGCTTCCGTCAAAACCAACTCCGACGGCACCCAGCAGCTCGTCTTCTCCTCCGCCGGCAGCGCCTTCCAGGTGCAGGCAGGCAGCGCCACCGCCAACGCCCTCCTCGGCAACTTCAAGGCCGGCGCCACCACCCCAGGCACGGGCGCCGATGTCGCCGCCTCCTATACCGGCGGCAGCATGACCACCGCCTCCGCCGCCGAGACCGTCAAACTCCAGGTCACCCTCAACGGCACCGTCCACACCTTCACCGCCAGCGTCTCCAACACCGACTCCAACACCGGTACCGGCGCCGGCACCCTCGCCAAGGACGTCGTCGATGCCGTCGACAGCGGCGGAAAGAAGCTCGCCGATTACGGCGTCACCGTCACCAACGACGGCAACCATCACCTCCAGTTCACCGGCCCCAATGGGCAGTCCATGCAGATCGCCGTCGCCGGCGACCAGGGCAACTTCCTCGGCCTGGGAAGCTGGATGGGCAATTTCGCTACCTCCAGCTATGCCACCGGCGTCGGCACGGCCGTCGCGGGCGGCGCGGGCTCCAGCGGTATCATCCAGTTCTCAATCAACGGCGGCGATACCATCTCGGTCAAGCTCAACGACACCAGCTCCATGTCGGCCATCGCCTCCTCCATCACCAACGCCGTGGCCAATAACGCCACCTTGCGGGCAGCCGGTATTCAGGCCAGCTCCGCCGATGGTACCCACATCACCATTTCCAGCAGCAACGGCACCGACTTCCGTCTCAACATCGCCTCCATGTCCGATGCCGCCACCGACCTGCAGTTGGGCGGGGCCACCAATCTGGTGGGCACCCAGGTTTCCTCGCTGGGCAGCGTCACCGCACTGCCCGCCCAGGGCGGACAGACCGAAGCTTCCGGCGCGGCCCAGACCGGGCTGGGCGCCAATAACGACGTGTTCAGCTTCCAGGCCCTGGTGAACCACGGAGACCAACAGACCCTGAGCTTTAGCGCGGTCGACTCCACCGGCGCCGTGCAAGCCACTTCGATCACCCTCAGCACGGCGGCGGGCAATGCCGGCACGCTCGACCAGGCGATCAGCTCGATCAACGCGCAGCTTCAGACCAACAGCACGCTGAAGAACATCGTGGCGGTGAAGGAGATGAACGCGGACGGCACGGCGGAAGGCATCCGTTTCATCAGCTCGGTGTCGTCGTTCAACGTGAAGGTGGGTGACGCCGCCAACTTCACCGATGCCAACCCGGTGGGCATGTACGACGGCACCTCGGGCGCCACGTCCAAGCAGGGCATGACGGTGGAATCCTCCGCCAGCGGTTCCATGGACATTACCACGATCGCCGGCGCACAGCAGGCGGTAGTAGCTCTCGGCGAGGCGGTGGAGAAACTGGGCAGCGCCCAAGCCGCGGTCGGCAAGGGCCAGAACCAGTTGAACTACGCCATTGGCCTGGCGCAGTCGCAGATTTCCAACTTCAGCGCCGCCGAATCGCGCATCCGTGACGCCGACGTGGCGGCGGAAGCGGCGAACCTGACCAAGGCCCAGGTACTGCAGCAGGCCTCCATGGCTGCCATGGCCCAGGCCAACTCCGCGCCTCAGGCGGTGCTCTCTCTGCTCAAGGGTTGATTTGATTCCGGTTCCAAGCCGGCGGCAGGTTCCGGCCTGCCGCTGGCCGTCTGCTGGCTTCTCGTAGTCCTCTTCTTTTTGTTTCAGCTCCTTCCTCAAGGTTCCCCTTCTCCCGCCGAAGAGTTCATCGAGGTTAGAAAACCGGCAAGATGCCCGGTTCCAAGGAAAGGATTTCACAATGGCATTCTCGATTCAAACCAACGTCAACTCTCTCATCGCGCAGGAAAATCTGCGCGTCAACAGCGATTTCCAGAACCAAACCATTCAGCGTCTGACCAGCGGCTACCGCATCAACTCGTCGGGTGACGACGCGGCCGGCCTGGCCGTCGCCAACAAGTTCCGCAGCGATACCGCCGAGCTCACCCAGGGCGTGCGCAACGCCAACGACGGCGTGGCCCAGCTCCAGATCATGGACGGCGGCATGAACAACATCGGCAAGATGCTCGACCGGCTCAAAACCCTGGCCACGCAATCCGCCTCGGACACGTTCACCGGGGACCGCAGTGTGCTGAACAGCGAATACCAGACCCTGGTCGGCGAAATCGACCGCCAGGCGCAGAGCATCGGCCTTTCGACCGGCGGGCACTTCGCCACCAAAATGGGCGTTTACATCGGCGGCGGAACCAGCGCGGCCGGCACAGCCGATACCGCCAACGGAACGGTCGATCTGGATCTGAGAGACTCTGTCGTCGACTCCAAGGCCCTCGGCCTGCGTACTTCCGACTTCGAAGTCGGCACAGCCTCCGGCGTCGATATCGGCAAGGGGTCCACGACCAGCGTGTCGGCCATCGCCACGGCGAACAACACCGCCGATTCCGGGAAGGCAACCTTCAACCTCAGTGGCCCAGGCTTCTCCAACACTTCGATCAGCGTGAACATCACCGGCATGACGGATCCGCAGTCGGTGGCCGACGCCATCAACAGCGCCATCGGCGCCGCCGCCAACTCGGACGCCAACTTCCAGAAGGCAGGCATCTCGGCTTCCGTCAAAACCAACTCCGACGGCACCCAGCAGCTCGTCTTCTCCTCCGCCGGCAGCGCCTTCCAGGTGCAGGCAGGCAGCGCCACCGCCAACGCCCTCCTCGGCAACTTCAAGGCCGGCGCCACCACCCCAGGCACGGGCGCCGATGTCGCCGCCTCCTATACCGGCGGCAGCATGACCACCGCCTCCGCCGCCGAGACCGTCAAACTCCAGGTCACCCTCAACGGCACCGTCCACACCTTCACCGCCAGCGTCTCCAACACCGACTCCAACACCGGTACCGGCGCCGGCACCCTCGCCAAGGACGTCGTCGATGCCGTCGACAGCGGCGGAAAGAAGCTCGCCGATTACGGCGTCACCGTCACCAACGACGGCAACCATCACCTCCAGTTCACCGGCCCCAATGGGCAGTCCATGCAGATCGCCGTCGCCGGCGACCAGGGCAACTTCCTCGGCCTGGGAAGCTGGATGGGCAATTTCGCTACCTCCAGCTATGCCACCGGCGTCGGCACGGCCGTCGCGGGCGGCGCGGGCTCCAGCGGTATCATCCAGTTCTCAATCAACGGCGGCGATACCATCTCGGTCAAGCTCAACGACACCAGCTCCATGTCGGCCATCGCCTCCTCCATCACCAACGCCGTGGCCAATAACGCCACCTTGCGGGCAGCCGGTATTCAGGCCAGCTCCGCCGATGGTACCCACATCACCATTTCCAGCAGCAACGGCACCGACTTCCGTCTCAACATCGCCTCCATGTCCGATGCCGCCACCGACCTGCAGTTGGGCGGGGCCACCAATCTGGTGGGCACCCAGGTTTCCTCGCTGGGCAGCGTCACCGCACTGCCCGCCCAGGGCGGACAGACCGAAGCTTCCGGCGCGGCCCAGACCGGGCTGGGCGCCAATAACGACGTGTTCAGCTTCCAGGCCCTGGTGAACCACGGAGACCAACAGACCCTGAGCTTTAGCGCGGTCGACTCCACCGGCGCCGTGCAAGCCACTTCGATCACCCTCAGCACGGCGGCGGGCAATGCCGGCACGCTCGACCAGGCGATCAGCTCGATCAACGCGCAGCTTCAGACCAACAGCACGCTGAAGAACATCGTGGCGGTGAAGGAGATGAACGCGGACGGCACGGCGGAAGGCATCCGTTTCATCAGCTCGGTGTCGTCGTTCAACGTGAAGGTGGGTGACGCCGCCAACTTCACCGATGCCAACCCGGTGGGCATGTACGACGGCACCTCGGGCGCCACGTCCAAGCAGGGCATGACGGTGGAATCCTCCGCCAGCGGTTCCATGGACATTACCACGATCGCCGGCGCACAGCAGGCGGTAGTAGCTCTCGGCGAGGCGGTGGAGAAACTGGGCAGCGCCCAAGCCGCGGTCGGCAAGGGCCAGAACCAGTTGAACTACGCCATTGGCCTGGCGCAGTCGCAGATTTCCAACTTCAGCGCCGCCGAATCGCACATCCGTGACGCCGACGTGGCGGCGGAAGCGGCGAACCTGACCAAGGCCCAGGTACTGCAGCAGGCCTCCATGGCTGCCATGGCCCAGGCCAACTCCGCGCCTCAGGCGGTGCTCGCACTCCTGAGGGGCTAAACCTAAACCCTAACCCGGCGGGAGAGGTGCCCAACCTCTCTCGCCGGCATTCTTCCTAAAGTATCGGGTTGAAACCGACGATCTTCTTTGCGGGGTAGGCCTCCCGCCTGCCCGCGCGCGCAGCGCGCCAGAGCCCGGAAGGCTTTTATGGGAACAACCAGTAGCGCTACCAGCAGCTCTTCCAGCACGATTTTCAACGGCACCAGCCGCTTCTCGCAGGACTTTCAGAACGTCATCAGCCGCGCGACGGCGATTGCCTCACTGCCCATCACCCAATTGACCAATGATCAGAACACGTTGAGCAGCCAGTCCGACGCCATGAAGTCGTTGGGCGACGTGTTCAATCAGCTCCAGACTGCCATCCAGGGTATCCAGGACGCTTTGGGCGGGTCCTCTTACCAGGCCGACGTCTCGGATCCCACCAAGCTGAGCGTCAGCGTGGGCGACGGCGCCGTCGAAGGCAACTATTCGGTCCAGGTGCTTGATCCCGGAGCCCAAGCCACCAGCATCACAACCAGCTCCTGGGTGAATGACACGGCAACCCACGCCTACCAGCTCAGGCTGAATGGGCAGACTTACGCCATCAAAGCCGCCGACAACTCCGCCGCCAGCGTGGCCGCCGCCATCAACAATCAGTACGGCGATCAGGTACATGCCGCGGTGGTCAACGTGGGCACCGCCTCCACACCCGACTTTCGCATTTCGCTCGAAGCCACCACACTGGGCGATTCCAAACCCGACATTTTGGACGGCAGCACAAGCCTCCAGACGCAGCAGATCACGGGGTCGCAGGCCAATTACATCGTCGATGGCCAGGGCGCCGGCGTCTACAGCTCCTCTGATTCGGTACAGATTGCCAACGGGCTGACGGTCACGCTGAAGGCTGCCAGCGCGGGTACCCCCGTCAACATCACGGTAACCCGGTCCACGTCTGCGTTGAGCGATGCCCTGACCGCGTTCACCACCGCCTATAACAATGCGGTCGACGCCGTGGATCAACAACACGGACAATCCACCAGTGCTCTGGCCGGCAATCCTGTTGTCAACGACCTGTCCCAAGTCCTGAGCCAGCTTGCGACATATTCCTCTTCGGGCGGAGTCAACGGTCTCGCAAGCCTCGGATTGGACCTCGACAAGACGGGTCATCTCACCTTCAGCTCTTTCAACCTGATGGCCACCGACATCACCAATCCATCGGCGGTCGTGCAGTTTTTGGGAGATTCCAGCTCGGGAGGATTTCTCAAGTCCGCCACCGATCTTCTCAACCGCGTGACCGACTCGACCACAGGCCTCATCCCTTCGGCCGAAACCGATATTCAGTCGCAGATCACCAACATCGGCAACGAAATTTCCGATCAGCAGGCACGCGTGGACGACATGACGGCGCAGATGCAGGAGCAGATGTCGGCGGCGGACGCATTGATCGCGTCCATGGAGCAGCAATACGACTATCTGAATGGTCTTTTCTCCGCAATGCAGACAGCCGATGGGCAGTACAAGTGAAGCCGCTATGAACCGTGCAACAGCGCAATCCATCCGGGAAGGGATTGAACATGGGGATTATGCCCAGGCGCTCGATCTGTGGAAGCAATACACCACCGCGCTTGCCGCTTCGGGCCTCACGGCCGAATCGCTGGCCGAAGCAGCCCACCTGGTCAAGTGGAGCCGTCCCCTCCTCCTGGGCGCGCGCGAACACACCGCCGCACGGCTTCGCGCGCTACACGTGGCCGGCATCTACGGCGGTTCCGCGCCGAAGCGGAGAAGGCTGGTCCAGGCCAGTTTATAACCTGTAGCGGCTGCCCGCAGGATGGTATACTCCTCGCGTCATGCGAAATATTCTCTCGATCCGCGGCGGGGGCATCCGTGGAATCATACCCTGTTGCTGCCTGATCCGGCTGGAAGAACAACTCGGCGGCTTGACACGCGATCATATCCATCTTTGCGCCGGCACCTCCACCGGAGCCCTGCTCACGGCTTCCGTGGCCGCCGGCGTTCCCGCGCGAGACTTGCTCAAAGTCTACACCGATCAGTCCCACGAGATTTTCACTCCCTCCGGCGTTGTTGGCGACGCCAAGCGTGGCGTCGAAGGTTTCACGTTCGACCCCACCAACCTGCGCGACGTGCTGGCCCGAAATCTCGGACCAGCCGCGAACTGGACCGTCAACGATTCCCCCGTTCGCATCATGATTTCGGCCACCGCCATGAACGGCCACAATTGGTTCTTCGTCAAAGACAACGAGCGCAACAGCAGGACCACCGGAGGCGTGAAGCTGGTGGACGCGGCGGTGGCCTCGGCTTGCGCGCCTACCTATTTCGATCACTGGCGCATCGACGGCATCCAGGGCAGGACCATTCGTTTTTTCGATGGCGGCGTGGGCGGCACCGCCAATCCGGCCTACCAGGCCGCGGTCGAAGCTTTTGAATACGACGATTTCGTGCCCCGAGCCAGCCGCCTCATCTCGCTGGGCACCGGCTTCTACCCCGCATCCGACGACCCCCCCAAAGGCCTGATCGCTGTCATCGAATGGGTCACCAGCACCCTCGTCGATACCTCCGAAGACTGGGTGGACGAAGCCGTTGAGCGGCAGTGGCCGGGCCTGATGCAGAACTTCAACCCGGAATTGCCTCGCGATATCGATATGGCGGACACATCGGCCATCCCCGACCTGGTGCGGATCGGGCAGCAGACCGCCGCAGCTATGGACTGGACGCAGATTCTGAAGTGAGTCAAAACCCTTCGGCCGGCACGTTCCATTCTTTCGGGAAGGCCCGCGTGCGCACCATGTGCGCGATTGCCAGCAGCAGGCTGCCATTGCCCGGCAGGTAGCACGGCAGGTTGGCGCGCTGCCAGTTGTGCCCGTTCGGGAGCCAGGTGTTTTTGGGCGTATCCATCATCAGGGCGTCAATCGCGAGCCGCGGCTCCCCAAGGCTGGCCGCGGTCATCGCCACCATCGGAAAATCCCAACCCCAGGTATCCTCCCACCGCCATTCGGCGAATACCCTCCTGAGTGTACGCCGCATGGTTTCCCGGTCTACCTTGCGCCCTGGCAGCACCCCGAGTGCCGCCAGCATGGAAGGGTGATCGAGATTGCGCTCGGTGAACGTCTGGGGGCAGTTCTCGTGCGCGAGATAGACGCCGTCCTTTACCGGCAGGGCTGAGAGCTTGCTGCGCACGTCGTCCCACTTGGCCTCGCGCGCAAGCCCGGCGCGCAGGCGCCACTGTTGCGCGAGCTCGAGCGCGTAATCCCAGTATTCCAGCTCGAACGCCGGATTCCATGTCTCGCGCGGCGGATGGTTCTCCTGCGCCGGAATCACAGGGGGGCCGAGGATATAACGGCCGGTCTTCGCATCGAAATGCGCGAAGTCCGCCATGAACTCCGCCGTGTCGAAAACCAGGTCGCGGAACTGCGCCGCCCGGGCCGTCCGGCCCACTGTAAGCTCGCACAACACGATCGGGTGCGGCTGCTGCCAGATCAGCAGCGGACCGATCGGCGAAGGACTGTCGGTGCCGCTTGGGTCGGTCATCTTCGGCCAGCGCGCGCCCTTGTATCCCTGGCTCCGCGCCTTCTCGCGCGCGCTCGGCAGGATGCGGTTGTACCACCCGAGGCTGCGCTCCAGCAGGTCCCCGCGCCCCCAATGCGCGAAGTGTGCCGCGTGCCAGAAGTGCATCTCCAGGTGGAACTTGCCGAACCACGAGTTGCACGTGAGCCCGGTCTCCTGCGGTGGCAGCGATCCGGCGCACTGAATCGCGGTCAGATATTGCGACAGCACCACCCGGCGTTCCAGTTCAGGTGAAGCGGAGAGATCGATCGCAGCGCCCGACGACCAGAACCGCGCCCAGTGCCGCGCCGATGCCGAGAAAGTCTCCTCCGGACCTGCTGTCTCCGAGCCCTGATAGGGAAACGCCACCGCGAACTGCTCCATGCCGCCCGTCATCCGGACCGGGTGTGCAAAGTCGAACACCACCGCTAGCGGCCCGCCCTCTACCCTCACCGCAACCTGGTCGAGTTTCGGATGACAACAGGTCTCCACGAGAACCCGACGGCCGCGCCATTCGAATTCGCTTCGTAGGATGCCGGTCCACAGGTCCAGCGTCTGCCGGATCACCCGTACATCCTCCGGCCGGTCGATCGCGAAACCGAGCCGACCGAGGTTCAGCCGATGCGGATTCTCGCGCAGCCAGTTGAAGAGTGCTTCCTGTCCCGCGGAGTTGGTAGGGTATCCGACCTTGCGCCCGTAGGTATCGTATTCGGCGAAGTGCAACTCCCCGGGAGGCCGGCCCGGCGAAGTCTCCCACCCCCATTGCGACATCGTGCCGAGCGGCAGCGCCTTCTCATACAGCAGTGGAAACGTCTGCAGTCCCGTACAGTCCGCCGTGAAGCAGAATTCCCCGTTGCCGACCGAGAGCGGCGAGCGCGGGTCGAAGCCTCGCAGCGCGGGATTATGACGTGAGACGATCGCCCGTCTATCCAGCGTGGCTCCCTGAGCGGCAAGCGCGGCGGGAACCGCGCCCAGGAAAGCGCGGCGAGTGAGTGCCATGGCCCCAGAATAGTACGCCGCGCGCGCTACCGCCGCAGCGGATACGGCGTCACCACTGCTGGATCCAGGTCGGCCTGCACCAGCCATGCCCGTCGATCGCGAAAATATCGCATCAATGCCTCATCGCTGGCCTGATCCATTTCTCTGGCCCACACCACTCGGGCCGAGTCGATCGAGGCCTGGTTATACACCCACTCCTCGAGCGGATTGTGATTCGCTCCGTAGTGCACAACCGCGAGTTGCAGCCCAGGCTGGTTTTCCAACCAGGCCTGGACGCGCGCCCGCCGCATATCCCCCGGCCGCGTGTAATACCAGGTCATCGGCCAATCCGCCGGCATAAATAAACTCAGCGGCTGCAGGCACACCCTGAGAAGCACCATTCCCAGGCATACGGCCGGAATCGAGCGCGCAACCAACAGGCCGCTGGCGACATTGCGCCGCCACACCCGCAGGTGGCGCATCCCCTGCAGCACCACGCCGTAAAGCGCACCCGTAAAGGGCGCCACATAATGCGGATAAAACCAGGTATTCAGGCTCAACCCAACCAACCCGGCCGCGCAAACCACCACCAGCGGCCGCACGCGCCGATCTCGCACAATTCGGGGCAGGAAGATCAGCGGCAGGGCCAATGCCGGCCCCAGGAAGAACAGCCAGAACTCGACGGCTTTCTCGAGCGAGTTTTTTACCAGCCCCGGCAGAGTCTTGGCTTCCAGGAACTGGGGCAATTCCCAACCCACGTAGAACCGGCGCATCGCGGCATCGGGATAAACCGGAATCGGAATCGGCCGCTCCCAAAGAAAAATCCGGGCCGGCGCATACCGCTTCCGGACCACCTGATAGGGCATGCGGAGCGGGCTGCCGGTGACCGCCCGGTAATAGTAAGCCGTTCCACAGCCTACCACTGCCAGCGTCACAATACCGGGCAGCGCGACTCGCAAGAGCGTCCTACCGATTTGCCCCCGCCGCCACAACCACAACGCGAGCAGGGCGCACACCGCCAGGCTGAGCACAAGGCCTTCATACGGCCGGCTGTTGGCCAAAATGCCCATACCCGCCGCCATCAGGACGGAATGCCCCACCCTGTTGCCGCGCATCAGCCTCGGCAGGGCACCCAGGACCAGCAGGCCTCCGATCGCCGCCGCCGCACCACCCCAATAACTGTTGATCCAGTATCCGAAGAGTCCGAGGCGAAGAACCGCGATCAACCCGCCGAGCAGCGCCCACTTCGGCGGCAGCCAGCCCTGCAACATCCAGCAGAGCAAGGCGCACATGACCGCGACGCTCGCATACACGCCCCACCACGGATGGCCCGCGGCCAGTTTGCCGGCCGCCAGAATCAGCCCCTGCGCCGCGTGGTACATCGACATGTAGGTCGGCTGCTGAAGAATGTGCATGCTCTCGAAGTGCCGCCACATCGGATGGGCCGGATTGGTCAGCCTTCCCGAGGCGAACGTGTCCGCGGCCAGAAGGTAGCTGAACTCATCCGTGATCATCGGGACGCGAATCGGAAGCAGCGGCAGCAGGGCGGCCCGCGCGGCAAGCGCCGCAAGCCCGGTCACGATCACCGCCAACCAGCGCCGGCGGGCCAACGCGGAGAACCGGCGCTCCACCGCATCCCAGGTCCGGTGGCCCCACTCGGGCACCTTCAACGCGACCTCGAATACCGCCACCAGGATTATGGCTTCGACGAGATACAGAGAATACCGGATGGTGTTGACCACCAGCCAGGAAGCCCCGTTCTTCATTTTGCCGGACTGGAGAAAATCTGCGAGAGATGATTGTCCATGTGCCCGAGGTAGTCGCCGATCACCGCCTGCAACGTGACCGGCGGCCTCCCCGCAATGCAGATTTCATGCCCGAGCACATCCTC
>Ga0335079_10002706_pt1 | contig 20388 bp, 16 predicted proteins | sample Lox_Sample_33_FD_206719 | JGI IMG/M metagenome (GOLD analysis project Ga0335079, IMG submission 206719) | Soil microbial communities from Loxahatchee National Wildlife Refuge, Florida, United States - Lox_Sample_3.3 | ecosystem: Environmental > Terrestrial > Soil > Wetlands | place: USA... | reverse complement strand
CCTGTGCACCGGTGTCCGCCGACGCCCAAACCGGCGGTGAAAATGGCGTCAAAACCGGCGTAACTGACGCTGTTTTAAACCGGCCCTAACAGTCGGAACGGGTGGTGGCCAGTGCGCCGCATTGATTACCGCCCATTCCATTCCCCGGAGGGAAATTTCGCGCTGTCGTGGCAGGAGGACGGTGAGTGGCGATCGAGTACACCGTCAGCATCCACCGCTAGTGCTAGGACGGTACGCCCTCCGACTTTGCTTTTTTCCGACTGTTGGACGAAGTGGCGAGCCGAACTGCACGCTGACCATCCAGAGGTATCCGAACATTTCAAGTCTGATGGCTCTTGGTTTCCCCGCAGCATGTTCAGGGGGCGTTCGGTTGAATGCACATTCGACCACGGCGTGGGTGATGGGCTCAAGATAAGCGATCTGCGATCCTTGAAGCATTCGGATGGCACACACATAAAGCGGGGTAACCACTTACTCGTGACTGATCGAGTGCGCACCGAACTGCACCTCAGACGGCAATTAGGCATTGGGAGCCTGGGGAACCTCCGAAGTTACGACGCTTGGAACCATGAGACACGCGGTGAGGGCGCGCACTGGTGGGTGTTAGGCGGCACGCATGTTGAAATGGAATCACGCGAGAGACAGCGATTCTATGCGCCAACTAACCCGTACACAGAACTGACACACATGGTAATGGCTACACATAAATCTGGCGATGCCGTCATATACAGGGCCGCACGGATCGCTTTGACGCGCGCAATGATGGGTAGCGCGGGTCGATCAGGTCTTGTGAATCCGCACGAAGAGGTTAAAACAAATTCCGCTTCACTTGTCTTTCCCAAGATCGAAAAGATCTGCTGCTCTTCGGGTCTTGGCAAGTGCAAACATACGGTCTTTTGGCCCACGCCCTTCGGGGATATTCGAGAAACTGCGTGGCCTTATCGGACAGCTCCTCAGTCCAATGCGTTTCAGGTGCAACAGCCCGAATGGGAGTATAAACTGCGGCCCGTGCGTGGCATTTTTACCGGAGTGGTAGTGGCCGAGGCCAGCTGGGGATCATGCAAGCCAGCTAGGGCGGCGGGTTTCCAGATGTGGATCACACACTCACGGGATGATCTCTCAGTGGGCGCGACCTTGAACGGCAAGCCGATCATAGGAAAGATCCGTGTCGGCCCCGACTTTCATGAGTATCATCTGCGCTTCAAGCCCGCGAACCTTCGAAGCGCGGGCGTCGGAACTATTCCCAAATTACCAGTTTTCCTTGATGATGATCCTGCGAAATGGAGCGAAAGGTTTGCAAGGCGTCCGGAGTTAGCGACCGCGCCGAGGCTTCAACGGATTTGGTCATTTCGTAACGCTTGTCACATCTTTCACGGGCCCGTCTATCTCCATGGCGGCGCTCGGAAAAAATGCACATGCAAAGATGGGCAGATGTGCATGGTTTTCCGTTGCTCACGATGCGGTGCCGGGGCGGTGCCGTTGCACTGGAACATGGAAACCGCAGAGGGGCATTGTTCAACGTGTTGCCCGATGAGCCTCACGGTGTCGTCTGGGGGTACGCTCCATGGTCCGATCGATGGCTCCGCTAGGCTCGTGCCTGGGTCTCTAAACCAACTGATCACGCTGTGGGAAGGTCGTTCCCGTCGGTTCCTTCCCGGTGATGCTGCGCCGGGGTGGGCACAATGTCTTGTACTCGGCTCTGGCCTGCCGGTCTATCCGGAGCTGCTCGCTTATACGGCGGTCCGGGCCGCCCATGTCCACGACCTGCAGGACAAGGAGCAGCGCGAGTCAATTAAAGAGGATTAATAGACAACGTTGTCCCATTGCCTGGGGTCTCGGGACGTTTAGTACATGTAGACCGCAGGGAGGACGGTTTAATCAAAACCCCAACAAGTGATCGTTGTCCCACATGCTGGGGTCTCGCGACGTTTAGTATTTAAAGGGACAGACAGGGATCACATCAGGGTGTACATCCCGGTCGAAAGGGATGGCCTCACTGTGGGGACGCGGCACTTGAAGAGGCGAACCGCCTCGAACAGTAGCTCGGGCGAATGATTCCTGGCCTGACCAAAAACCGCCCTATTGCGTAAGAAGTTCTAAAATCAGCACGAAAAAAGGGCCGGCAGGGTAAAGTCCCTGGTCCGGCCTTTTTGTTTTCACACCCAAAGGGATATCGAGGACTCATCTGATGACTCCACTCCGACCTTCCCAGGCCAGTGGGCGAATCTTAAGAACAGGAAGAGAGCAGATTGCAGATGAAAACGGTTCACAACGCGATTAACGCGTTCTGGAAGAGCAAGACTTCAAGAGCAAGACATCAATCGGAGATGTCTCAGTGCCCATGCATCCGAAACGGCGTCCGCTGGATGGGGCCAAAATGCGCCGACATCGCCTTTTCGGGAGGCCCCGACAATGCTATCAAATGATTCAAAAGCATCATGGGCAAGGTTCACGGCTGTGCCCAATGGGATCATCGACTGGCTGTTGCCGGATTTGACCGGCGCCGAACTCAAGCTGTTGCTGTATGTTTGCCGCCGCACGCGAGGCTTTGGAAAGGTGGAAGACCGAATAAGCGTCAGCCAGATGCAATGCGGTATTCGGAAGAAGAATGGCGACGCCTTGGACCGCGGGACAGGATTGTCTAGACAGGCGATTGTGCACGGTCTCCGGCGGTTGGAAGCAAAATCGGTTATCCATCGGGTGCGAGGCAAGGGCAGGAGTGCTAGTCGCTTTGGGTTAACACATCAGGAAGCGATTGAACAGGCAAAGCGTAACGCTCACGGGACACCAGACGACCAATCAGCTAGCGGTCAACTAAATAACACGGATACCGGTCTACAGACTAGAACCACAAAAAATAGTGTACAAGAAAACGATGATATTGATTATCTGCAGAGATACTCCGAGGCCGATGGCGATCGCCTGACCACGGCTCTGAAAGGGTACGTTGCTCGTGAGCCTAACTTCTGGCAAGACCACGGTAACTCTCTATTTCCACCTAGCGAGCTGGTCGTCGCCGCTCTACGCGCGCTACATGGTTATCCCGTAGCAGATGCGCAAAATCATCTTCAGTGGCGTCTCCTGCATGGATACACAATCGGAAGACGAAAGGGCCCACATTCATGGCAGTGGTTTGTTGCAGTTTTCGCGCAGCACTTCGGAGACCGTAGGCGGGCGGAAGGCTCGGCTAACTTGAAATGACAGGATCGAATCAAGTGAAGGCCGACGCGTTATAGACAAATGAGTTAGAGCCATTTTCAGGTACTGTTCGGCTATCTAGCGCCGCGGGTGGATATATAGCCCAAATCCGCTACCGTCCAACTAAAAAAGAGGTGGTCGGGTGGTCAGGTGGTCACTCCGGTGGTCAGGTGGTCGCCGCCGCGCGTAGCGTGTCGCTCGACCAAGCTGACAGCCCCCGTGTGCTGGATGCCCCGGCACCGTTTTATGGGAGCCGCGACAGGCTTCCTAAAAGGCGCCGTTGAAAGCGTCTCTGCAATACTCACCGCCGTCCAAGGCAGTTCACTAAATCTCTCACGAAGGAGCATTCCAATTGTTGACATCAATGAACGACCTCAAGCTGGCGCGGTGGGCAGTTGACAAACTGCTGCCCTACGCTCGCAACGCCCGCACTCACTCAGACGAACAGGTGGCCCAGGTCGCGGCCAGCATCACCGAGTTCGGCTGGACGAATCCGATTCTGGTCGGAGCAGACGGCATCATCATCGCCGGCCACGCCCGACTAGAAGCTGCTCGCAGGTTGAACATGACGGAAGTGCCGGTGATCGTTCTGGACCACCTGACTCCCACGCAGCGTAGGGCACTGGTGATTGCGGACAACCGGCTGGCACTCAGCGCCGGTTGGGATGAGGCAATGCTGCGGATGGAGTTGGAGTCACTCGAACAGGAGGGCTTCGACCTCGACCTGGTGGGTTTCACTGACGAGGAGCTGAAGGAACTCCTGCGCGATCCGGAGGAGACGCGCAAGGGCCTGACGGACGAGGACTCCATTCCTGATGAGCTGGAGCGCGCCGTTACCGTTCCTGGAGACGTGTGGATCATGGGTCAGCACCGGCTGTTGTGTGGGGATTCAATCAGCATGGATGACATCCAGAAGGTGTTAGCCGGCGGCCTGGCCGATATGACTTTCACCGACCCGCCGTACAACGTCGCGTACGAAGGTAAGACCGCGAGGAAACTCACCATCCACAACGACACTCTCGGCGACAGTTTCCATGAGTTCCTGCGCGAGGCATGCGCGAACGTTTTGGCCGTAACGAAGGGTGGCGTCTACATCTGCATGTCCTCGTCCGAACTGCACACGCTCTACCAAGCGTTTTCCGAGGCTGGCGGCCACTGGTCGACGTTCGTCATCTGGGCGAAAAACCATTTCACTTTGGGCCGGTCGGATTACCAGCGTCAGTACGAACCGATGCTATACGGATGGCGCAACGGCACTGATCACTTCTGGTGCGGTGCGCGGGATCAGGGCGATATCTGGTTTATCAAGAGGCCGGTGTCAAGCCAGGAGCACCCGACGATGAAGCCGGTGGAACTCGTGGAGCGCGCGATTCGCAACAGCAGCAAGACGCGCGACACGATTCTCGATCCCTTTGGTGGATCGGGGACGACGCTGATCGCCTGCGAAAAGTCGGGACGGCAGTCACGGCTGATTGAACTCGAGCCGCGGTACGCCGATGTCATTTGCCGGCGGTGGCAAGATTACACGGGAAAAGAGGCCGCGCTGGAGGGCGATGAGCGAGCTTTTGCCGAGGTGGCCGCGGCGCGCGGGCAAATTGCTGCCTGAATCGCCCGTCGCCGAGTTAAGGACTATTGATGAGTAGCCGCAGAAGCAGGAACCGCCGCCGGATCGTCGAATTCGGCGGCGGCTTATGGTGGACCGGTATGTTACTTGGTGATCTGGTAGACGCGCTTGCCAGACTCGTTCTTCGAGGGCTCGATCTTGACGCCGTGCTTCTTGGCGGCGGTGGAGATGTAACCCCGGATGCTGTGGGCCTGCCAGTCCGTCGCCTTCATGATCTCGGCGAGCGTGGCGCCCTTGGCGCGTGCGATCATCTTCAGGATTTTCGCACCCTTGCTCTCGGGGTGCAGCGTAGTGGTTCTCTTCGCGCGGGCGGGTTTACCGACCTTCTTGCGGGCCTGGGTTTCCCTCTTCGGCGTGGCGGCCTTGGTTTTGCCGCCCCTGGCGGCTTTCTGGCCCTTGGGCGCGGCCTTCTTCTGACTGGCACCCTTCCTCAAGGAGGCCTTCTCCGGCGCAACGTTCGCGCCCGGTGCCGCAACGGCGGCGGTGTTTTCTGTGGTGGGTCCTTCTGGGTTGCTCATCTTCGTTCTGGTGGTCCCTTTCTGCGCCTGGTTGGGCGCATGAAGATTCATCACTCCGGCGAGCCCGGAAGGCAAGGGAAAAGTAAGCATCTCCGCAACGATTAGTCGTGAGGCGAATACATGGCGATCATGAGCATGCGGCAGTACGCCCGCCATCGCGACGTGGCCCTTTCCGCCGTGCAGAAGGCGATCAAATCCAAGCGCATCGAGAAACTCGCAGATGGCCGGATCGATTCCGACGCGGCAGATGCGGGCTGGAAACGGAACACCAAGCAGTACGCGCCCGCCGTAACGAGCCGTCCGGAACCGGTTGAAGATGAGGGCTCCGCGTTCGGCGCCAGTCAGTACACCAAGGCCCGTGCGGTGCGGGAACACTATCAAGCGCGTCTTGCCAAGATCGACTTCGAAGAGCGGGTTGGCAAGCTGGTTTCCAAGGACGAGGTGCAGGTTGCGGCCTTCAACAAATTCCGCCAGTTCCGCGACCAGATCCTCAACATTCCGGATCGTGTGGCAGCCATGCTAGCTGCCGAAGCCGACACGGCCAAGTGCTATGAGATTCTGGCGACCGAGATTCGGAGGGCTTTAAATGATTTTGCCGACACCAACAGCTGAGGAGATTTATGCGGCTGCCGCCGCTGCAGGTGCGCGTCCGGACCCGCTGTTGACCATCTCGCAATGGGCGGATCAGTATCGCACGCTCTCGCAGCGCGCCTCGGCCGAGCCAGGTCCGTGGCGCACCGATCGCACGCCTTACTTGCGGGAGATCATGGACTGCCTGTCGCCCGCAAGCGCCATCGAGCGGGTCGTCTTTATGAAAGCCGGGCAGATCGGAGGTACGGAGTGCGGCAACAACTGGATTGGCTACGTGATCCACCAGGCGCCCGGCCCTATGATGGCCATCCAGCCCACCGTGGAGATGGCCAAGCGCAACTCCCGGCAGAGGATCGATCCTCTGATTGAGGAGTCTGACGTGCTGCGCAAACTGGTGAGCGATCCCCGCTCGCGCGACAGCGGCAATACCGTCCTTTCTAAGGATTTCCCTGGTGGCGTGCTGGTGATGACTGGTGCTAACAGCGCGGTCGGCTTGCGATCCATGGCCGCCCGGTATCTGTTCCTGGATGAGGCAGACGCCTATCCCGGAGACGTGGAGGGTGAAGGCGACCCGGTCAACCTGGCCACTGCGCGCACGCGTACGTTCGCACGTCGCAAGATCTTTCTGTGCTCGACGCCGAAGATCACCGGTATAAGCCGCATCGAGGCGGCGTTTGAAGAGAGCGATCAGCGACGGTATTGGCTGCCGTGCCCCGCCTGTCGTGCGTACCAGGTTCTCAAGTTCGCCCAGTTGCGCTGGCCGAAGGGCAAGCCATATGAGGTGGTTTATGTCTGCGAGCATTGCAGCTACGAGATTCAGAACCATCAGAAGCAAGCGATGCTGGCCCAGGGAGAGTGGCGCCCCGGCGCCCAAGGCGACGGCAAAACGGCGGGCTTCCACTTGTCTAGCCTCTACTCTCCAGTGGGATGGTTCTCGTGGGCGGACGCCGCCAAGCAGTTCGAACAAACGCATAAGAACCCCGCTCAGCTCCAGGTCTTTGTCAACACGGTGCTGGGTGAGACGTGGGCGTTGCGGGGAGAGGCCCCGGACTGGCAACGGCTGTATGATCGCCAGGAGGACTACCGCATAGGGTGCGTGCCTGCTGGCGGGCTGTTCCTCACGGCAGGAATCGACATCCAGAAGGACCGCATCGAGGTTGAGGTAGTGGCCTGGGGTCGGGGCAAGGAATCCTGGTCGGTCGATTACCAGGTACTGGAAGGGCAAACGGCTGAGGCGGCCGTTTGGCACAAGCTCACGGCTGTGCTAGACGCCCACTACCTTTCTGCAGCGGGCGCCAGCTTGCGGATTACGAACTTCGCGATCGATTCGGGATATGCGACGGCTGAGGTGTACGCCTGGGCGCGGCAGCACGCCGGCGGGCGAGGTGTAGTGATCAAGGGCGATGCGCGCGCGGTGGCCCCGGTCAGCGCGCCCTCGCCCGTCGACGTCGGCCCGCAAGGTACACGCCTCCGCCATGGCGTGAAAGTCTGGCCGGTGAACGGGTCGATGATCAAGGAGGAGCTATACCGTTGGCTGCGGCTGGATCGTCCCACCGAGGAGGGCAATCCTTATCCGCCGGGCTACTGTCATTTTCCCAGGTACGGTGCAGAGTACTTCAAACAGATCACCGCGGAGCAGTTGGTGACGCGGATGGTCAAGGGTTACAAACGGGCCGAATGGCAAAAGACGCGGGAGCGCAATGAAGCGCTGGACTGCCGCGTATATGCCAGGGCCGCGGCGGCGGTTTGCGGTATGGACCGCTTCACCAATGAAGTGTGGCAGGCGCTGGAGCAGCAGTTGGCGGCCCTAGCAGAGCAGGCCCGTCAGGGGACCCCCGCCGCACCGCCGCCAAAGCCGAGAGAGCGTCCGATCCGTGATCCCTGGATCGATCCACAACTTACTCGGAACTGGTTCAACAGGTGAGCAACTCGAAGAGCAACTCACCCAGCTGCGCATGAGTCACTGCTCTCTGAGCAGCCCGTTCTAGCGAGCCCCAATCCCACGGAAGTATTAGCGACAGATCTACGTTCGATTTTCCAAAGAGGTGACCCAATGAATTACACAAATCCCACGGACCCGGTCAGAGTGATCGGCGCGCAGCACGCGCCGGCCCGCGTAGACCAAACAGTGAAGCCTACTCAGAACTAACCATGTCCGAAACGATTACAAACTGTGGTTCCAGGGGACCGGGTGATGCCCTGCCGGTGCAGCTCGGTAACCGCATGTCCGTGGAAGAGGTCGCACGGCGTCTGCACGTCGGGCGCCCGGCGGTGTACGCCATGCTGGAGCAGCGGATCTTGCCCGGCATCCGCCTCGGCCGGCGGTGGATCATCACGCGGCACGCCTATGAGCAATGGGAGCGCACCTGCGGCATGCAGACCGGCGCTGGACTTCCTACGCAACCAGAGGTAACGGTGTTGAACTGATGCCAGTCCATAAACGCACATACCGGTCGCGGAAGATAGTCTGGTTCTACGAATTCAACCTGCCGGGAGCCACCCGCCAGGACCGAATTCGCGTTTCCGGATCAGGGTTTGCCACAAAGAAGGAAGCTGCGGACGCGGAGGTCGCGCGGCAGATAGAAGAGCAACAGAAACGTGATCTGGCCAAGGCCGGCGCGAGCGTCGTCGCTGCGCCGCCGAAGACCCTTTCGATGCTCTTGGCGGAGTTTATCTCTCAACATGCGGAGGAGAAACTCGCGCCCAAGACCATTGAGCGCTACCGTGACCAGGTGACCTACCTCCATCCCGAACTCATGCAAATGCCTCTGGCGGAGATCACGCCCCTGCACCTCAGCCGCGAATGGAACAGGATGCTGAAGAACGGTGGCCATACGCGGGACAAGACGCCGCGTCCGATGAGTGCGAAAACAGTCCGGAACATCGCAGGAGTGGTCTCCAGCGCGTTCGGACGCGCGATAAAGTGGGGGTTGATTACCAGGAATCCAGTATCCGACAGCGAGCCACCGGTGCCAAAGAAGCATTACGGTATTGCGCTCACGCCAGCGCAGCAGGATCTCCTTATCAAGTCGGCTACCAGCCCTTGGTGCCTTCCGATATTCTTAGAAGTGTCGGCCGCTACCGGCGCGCGCCGTGGCGAGGTGCTGGCTCTCCGCTGGTCGGATATCCAGTACGGCCGCGCCATCATCACGCGGTCGCTCACGCAGACCAAGCACGTGCTGGAGTTCAAGGGAACAAAAACGGAAAGGCCACGCGCGATAAGCATACCGTCGGGAACGCTCGTTACCCTTGAGACGCATCGCAAGCGCCAGGACGAGTTCCGATTGCAGTTTGGTTCTGATTACCGGACCGACCTTGACCTGATCTTCGCGAACCCGGATGGCTCCCCACTGAAGCCCGATTCAATTTCTGCGGTGGTCTCGTTGCTCTGCCACCGGCTGAAGCTACCCACGGGCGCCAGCCTGCATACGCTGCGACACAGCCATAGCAGCCATCTGCTGGCGGACGGAGTCGACCTTGCGACCGTATCCGAGCGCTTGGGGCACTCGTCCGTCCGGGTGACGGCGGACATTTACTCGCATGCCCTTCGCGGGCGGGACGACGATGCCGCGCGGCGGTGGGAGGAATTCCAGAGCAGAAATTCTCAAGAAAAGCGACCTGGAGTTCAATAAGATTTCAAGACTGCCTCGACACTCTTCAGGCACTAATGCTGATTAGCACCCCCCCTGATGGCGAACGCCACCGATTATGCGCAATCACTTCCAGGAGAATTCAATTTGTCAGGGCATGCAGCCCGCCAAAGATGCAGGATGGTCCCGAGTTCTTTCCGGGCCGTATTATGAACGATTTCGAGACAGATTTCGTGGCGAGATTCTTGAATCGTACTGGACGATGGCATGACAGGTAAGCGTGAGCCTCACTGAACTTGCCACACAACCAAAATGGAGAATTCTGGCCTATGGTTGCCTCTCAGCATTAATCGTGTGGCAAATTCAGCCAGCATGAGACGGCCCCCATCGGTTAGCACTTTACGGGCTTTGGGCAAAATCGCGCCAGTATGTGTGACAAAATACAATCTCCCACGCTGGAGGCCATCATATGCGGACCGTTTTCACAATCGACTTGCCCAAGAAGGTCGATGGCTATGCCTCGGACGAGGTCATAACTGGCCTGATAGACGACTTTGGCTGGTATCTAAAGGGACTAGAGCAACTCACCCGTGACGATATTCGAGCTATGATGGGCACCCAGCGTGTTCTGCGCTCGCCGGGCGAGGGGCAAGCATCTGGAGTTCTCGCTAACACGGGCGGAAGCACGCCCCTCGAACACGGTGTGGATTTGTCAGACAGTCGGGACAACGTGGCTGCGCAGCAGGAAGAGAACGTTTCTTCCCGAACGAGGAACTTCAGGAGGTTGTCTGAGGAGCTGTTTCGGGATATGCCCGAGGTGGCGGCCGCGGAACGGCAGTCAGTCATTTACATGGGATACCTCCAATCGGACCAGGTACTGTTTGTGATTACTCGAATGGTTCCGGCGCAAGTCACGTTTCGGCTCTTGCATCGCGAACTCCCGAGGCTTCAATCCGCAACCGAAAAGATGATGAAACAGGTGGTTTCGGCGCGCCTGAACGCAGAGCAAGTCTACGTCGGAAATCCACTGGTCTATGTGTTCGAGCGTGGCCACGACCACGTCATTTTGACCGGGCGCGTAATCACTCAACCGATCCTCGAAACCTTCCGCAGCAATTTGAAAGATGCTCTCTTCTTCACGGTGCCGCTCATCCTTTTCATTCCTACAGCCATCGCAGCCATCTACTTTCCACTACCCGTTATTCCGCCGGCAACTGCTCCGTCAACTTCGGCGTTGTTTTGGAAAGGGTCGCTGGATCGCCTTACTACCGTGGAGATCACGACGGCCCTGGTAAGTGCTCTTGGGCTGCTTCAGACGTTCGTAGGGATTCGTCGGAGCAAGATCATCGATTGGGGATTCGCCAAGAGAAAAGAGTGACTCGGGGGCAACACCTGTCTCTTTTGTACATCCCGAGGGCTTGGAATTCGACTTCTCTATCTGTGCGAATTCCGCCCAGATTACATGCCAGTACGGAATTTGAACGATCACAACCCGACTTCCTGTTCCGAATCCGAGATGAACTGAATCGAGGCCGGGTAAGTGGGCCACTGAACCCCCATCAGTCACCCTTCTGCCAAAGAATGCTCCAAATATGGTCTCGGCCTGATACTGTGTGCGACGAGTGTGCGGAACTGCAGCAAGGCTCAGCACAGGATATTGCGATCGCGCTCCTTCGCGAACCGGCGCCAGCGCAAGCTGAGGATAGCCCAATTTTTTCAAGTGAAGTACTAGGATGGTTGAGAATTGCAGATTGCCCTACGCCGAGGGGGATACCGGTTGCCGAGACATGGAGCGCATCGCGAGGGACTAATTAGAGGAGGCCGATGAGTCAGCCAATTGTAGATATCGGCATCTTGACCATCCGCGATGATGAATTTCGGGCTGTACTGAGCGCTTTTGCGGATGGCCACGGCATCTACAAGGGTCGGCACCGTGAATACACATTGAGAACGGCGGATGCGGGTCAGGGCGGTCGCTATCGCCTCGCCATCCTTCGCCAGATCGAGCAGGGTAACGGAGAGGCCCAAGAGGCCGCGCGCGACCTCATTGACGATCTACAGCCCTCGCTGCTCCTGTTGGTCGGCATTGCCGGCGGGCTGCCGTCGGACGATATAACCCTTGGGGATGTAGTGCTCTCAACCCGCGTCCATGATTTCAGTCTCGAGGCCCGCAAGTTCCAAGAGGGCACGACGTACAACGTAGGTGGCGGCCCGATCGCGAAATCGATTGCTGCGGGCATTGCGAACCTCGGAGGACGTGAGTCGGAACTCGGCGACTGGTGGGCGGACTTGCCGTCCAAGCCGCCGGTCCACTTCGCTAAAGCAAAGCTATACGGACCCAAGGCTTGGCAGCGAGATGTGCGCCAAAAGCTGCAAGTCGACTATGGCAAGGGTGTTGCGGAGAGGCCGCCTAGATTCAGCGCCGGGCCGATAGCCTCTAGCGACCGGCTCGTGAAGGATCCCAAACTGCTTTTTCCCTGGATTGCCAGCGCCCGCGGCATTCTGGCGATCGAGATGGAGTCAGCCGGCGTTCATCGGGCAACTCGGGATAGGACCCCGATGTTGTCGATTCGGGGCCTGAGTGACATCGTCGGATTGAAGCGCCATGACGCCTGGACCAAGTACGCCTGCGCCTCAGCAGCGGGTTTTACTCGCGCGTACCTTCGAACTCGGCCGGTCCCGCTGCGCGAATCGCCGAAACCGCCAGATGGCCCGGTTCCTGCGTTGCCTCACGACTCCAGTGAAAAACCTGAGCATCAGGCGGCCGAAGTGGAGGAAGGCTTTGCGAATTTGATCCCGCTACGGCATTTTCCTGACACGCTGTATGTTGCTCCAGCACTTAGCAAGACACGAAAGCAGAGTTGGTTTGTGCTCAACCGGCGCGCCCCACGCAAAACTCCTGACTACGTCCCGGGCGCATGGACGCTCTTTGAGGGCAATCTATACAGTTTTGTCGATCCTGAGCGCTCGCGCCTGAAAACGATCATCGACGTTGGGGGCTTGGATCAATTCAACGCCCGGGAGTGGGCACTCTCCGAGGACGAGAACAGGCGGCGCTTATTTGTGCACTTGTTGAATGCCGCGCTGCGCGAAGACCTCTGGTCCCAGGGCGTTCGATATTACGGGGAGCAGGACGTCTATGCCTTCATGGGTCGACCCGACGAACCTCCTCGCCAACTTAGATATGCGAACGTCAAGGTCCGGAGCACCGCGACCGTGGTGTCGCACTACGAGCATAAAGCAAAGAGCGGAAAGACTTATAAGTACTTGCGCCATGCCGCGTTCCAAGGGAGATTTCGGTTGTTGGGCGGCGAGTGGTATTTGGAGATTACGCCGACGTATCGGTTTACCCGCAATGGAAAGGACTTGGACCGTTACCACGAGGATCGGCTATCCGGAATCAAGCGTTTCGAGCGCAACCGCTCGGTTTTGAGTAAACTGCTGTTATGGCAAGCGGCGCTTCGCGCACCATGGCCTCGGGCGGATCGATCGCGGCTCCTTGAGTTCGCTCCGCTTGTTTCGTTTCGCTTCGCGTCCGATGTAAACGAGAGTTCTCTGACCGCGCTGGATGCGCCCGCAAACCTCCGTTCGGGGGAGAAGGAGCTCGAGGAATGAAGCTGCAAATTATAGAAGAGCCCCAGCTCGCGTTCCATGAGAGTAAATTGCACATCGATATCCGCGCTGGTCTTTCGACCTTTGGCGCATTCGACAAAGGCAGTACCGGGGTTCCCGTCCCGATTCGAATCGGTGTGATCGGGACAACAGCCACCGTAGACGGCGTACGTGATTGGCTCGAACACTGCAAGCATGGTGTCGCCTCGGACGAACAGAAGCTGAAGGCACTCCGTCCGCCTTTTCCGGGCATGACACAACAGGTGTTTGGAACCTCGCTCGAGTTATCAGACGCGGCGACGCGCGCGATCACGCGTCACGAACTCTTGGCGGCGCTCAACAAGTCTGATCCACTACCGCGTATTGTCGGGGTCTTCATGGATCATGCCCGCGACCTCGCAGGAAAAAGCGGTCTCCATGTACTGGTTGTGGCGCCACCTCCAGAAGTGTTCGCGATGGGAGACAGGTCGAGCGCCCATGTGGCCGAACCCCCAATCGATGAACTGCAAGAACCCGCTCCGGATCAAGAGGCGTCCCCGCCCTCCACACTGAATTTCCACGATCTGTTCAAAGCTCAAGCGATTGATCTCCAGCTGCCGTGCCAATTGTCGCGGCCCGATACTTATGGCACCGCGCCCGCCGGGCGCCTGCGCGGCAGGCGCTTGCAGGACAAGGCCACGACCGCCTGGAACTTCCATACTGCCCTCTATTACAAGGCTGGCGGCGTCCCCTGGCGTCTCGCCCGACAGCCCGCGGTTCTAACCACATGTTATGTGGGCGTGAGCTTTTTCCGAAGTGTCGCTGGCGACAAGCTCATGACCAGCGTGGCGCAGGTATTCGACGAGCGGGGCGAGGGATTGATCGTGCAGGGCGGGAGCGCCAGTTACGACAAAGACGACCGCAGTCCCCATTTGTCGAAAGAAGACGCGCAGGAGTTGCTCGCCAATGGTCTCGCAAGCTACCGGCGCGAACACAAGAATATGCCCGCGAGGCTCGTGATGCACAAAACGTCCTACTTTAATGCGGATGAAAAGGCGGGATTCCGACAGGCGGCGGAAAACGAGAAGCTTAATGTGCTCGACCTGGTGAGCGTGCGGCGCTCGGGGGCTCGCATATTGCGCGCCGGCAATTCACCGATGGTTCGGGGCACGGCGATGTTGTTCGACGACAAGTCGGGAATCGTGTACCTGAAGGGGACAGTTCCGTATTTCCAAGTCTACCCCGGTGCCTACATACCCCGGGCGCTCGAATTTGTCCGCGAGGATGGCGAGACCAGCGCCTCCGACCTCGCCCGTGAGCTTGTCGGCTTATCAAAGCTCAATTTCAACAATACACAGTTCGATTCGGGTGATCCCATTACGGTGCGGGCCGCTCGACGCGTAGGAGACATCTTGAAGCACGTCCCGAGCGGTAAGAAGGTAAATGCTCGGTTTCGTTATTTCACATAACGTCACGATTGCCCCTCGATTGCTAAGTTTGATCGCTCGTATTGAGTCCGTGTTAGGACTGCCCGACTATGGATTACCGATTTACAGATCCGTGGTGGTGGGGTGAGGATTTCTGCCCGGCAGACCGGGCTGAAATCGTGCTCGCACTGCGGTAGCGAGCGGCTACGCAACAAAGGCCGATACCCCAGGCGAGTGCGGCATGAGAACTGGGGGCTGCGGCATTGTGTTGTGCAACTGGAAGCCCGCAAGTTCCAATGCCAGAGTTGCGGTCGATATTTCCGCGAGCGGTTTCCAGGGATCTTGCCGTGCCAGCGGTCGAGCGAAGCTTTTCAGAGGATGATCTTTCCCTAGCACCTGGACGGGATCAACCGCAGCCGGCTGGGCCGCCGGGAGGGGATCGGCGCGGCCACCATGGAGCGCTATTTTCAGCGCGGACTCCGGCGCCAGTTTGGCGAATGGCATGGTTACACGCTGTCCGCAGGTGCTGGGCATCGACGAGCACTTCTTCACGCGCCGCAGCGGCTACGCCACCACGCTGTGTGACTTAAGCCATCACAAGATCTACGACGTGGTCTTGGGCCGGTCAGAACTCTCTCTGGAGGCTTATTTTCAAAAGCTGGAAGGCAAGGCCGAGGTGCGCGTGGTGTGCATGGACCTGGCGGCCAACTATCGCGCTCTGGTCCACTTCCCCAATGCGCGCATCGTGGCCGACCGCTTCCACGTCATTCGTCTCATTAACCATCACTTCCTGGCGTGCTGGCGTGACATCGATGGAGTCGGTGCCAAGAACCGCGGACTCCTTTCCTTGATGCGGCGTCACCGCCTCCGAGCCGATCAGCAGCCTCGTCTGGCCGCCTATCTGGCCGCACATCCGGTGCTGGACGCGATCTATCGTTTCAAACAGCGGCTGTGCTACCTGCTGCTGAAAAAGCATCGCACCCGCAAGCAGTGTCAGCAACTGGTGCCGCGTTTTCTACGGGCCGTTTACCAACTGCGCCAGGCCGACCTGGCACAACTGGTACAGCTCGGCCAGACCCTCTCCGCCTGGTCGGAGGAAATCGTCTCCATGTGGCGCTTACCCGTAACAACGGAATCACCGAAGGCTTCCACAACAAAATGGAGCTCATCAATCGCCAGGCCACGGCTTCCGCAACTTCCAAAACTACAGACTGCGAGTCAACGTGTTATGTTCTTAGAAATCAGTTCGGGATCGGGGCTTGCCCCCATTGTTGGCGTAGAGCCCATTCGTAGAGACCCTGGTCGTTTGCGCGTGCCAGCGCGTGCCAGCGCATTGCCCGTAACTCTATGAAAAATTGGTAGCGCTAACGGGAATCGAACCCGTATTTAAGCCTTGAGAGGGCTCCGTCCTAACCGTTAGACGATAGCGCCACGGGTCTTTGTCATTGTAGCAATCGGGCCGAGCCGCCGCATGTCCGGCGGCGCGTCGCCGCTGCGCGATAATACCTTCAGATGCGGCGGTTGTTCGTCCTTGGTCTTCTTCCCCTGGCCCTGTTGGCTCAGAGCCACTGGACGCAAATCCGTTCCGGCCCGTTCGAGATTTACGTCGAGGGCGGTTCGAAGCACGCGCGGGAAACTTTGGGGTGGTTCGATCAATTCCGGTATGTTCTCGGGTACATGCTGGGCAAGCAGGATCTCGAAACCGAGCGTCGCGTACGCATCATCTATTTCAAGAGCGCCAAAGAGCGCGATGAGTATCCCACCACTCCAGCGGTGATCGATGGCCGCGACCGATGGTACATCCTGCTCAGCTCCGATGCGCCGATCCCAAGCGGCGTATTCCGCGAATGCGCCCGGCTGCTGCTCGACAACAACAGCGGCCGCATGCCCGCGCCCATCGAGCACGGTATCGCCGATGTGCTTTCCACGATTCAAGTGAACGGCACACACGTATTGCTGGGCGCGCCGCCGCCCGCAGACCAGCGCAACCGGGACTGGGCGCGGATGCAAACGTTCGTGACCAACCCGGACTACTACGCCAAGCTGCGCATCCTCCTCTACAACCTGCAAAAAGGCGTGGACGAAGACGCCGCGTATGCAAATGCATTCGGCAAGACTCGCCTCGAGATCGAGAAGGAAGTGGATCAGCACGTAGCGGGCGGAAGTTTCCAGACCGCGCCAGTGGATGGTAAAGCGCTTGATGTCCAGCACGATTATAAGGATGAGAAGCCGCTGATCACGGCGGAGGTGCAACTGGCTCTCGCCGATTTGTTGCTGGACAACCGTTCGCGCGTGGCATACCAGGCTCTGATCCAGCAGAAGCAGCACGTCGCAGAATCGAATGAAGGGCTCGCCATCCTGGCGCTCAGTGACAAGCAGCAGGACGAGGCGCGGCGCTATTTCGAGGAGGCAATCAACGCGGGAACGCCATCGCCGCGATCCTATCTGGAATACGCAAGACTGGAGTCCGATAACGCCAAAGCACTCGCCGCACTCGAGAAAGCGTTGAAACTCAATCCCAAGCTGGCGGAGACCTACGCGCTGATCGGACGGCGGCAGACGGACAACGTCAAGCGTATCCAGTATCTTGAAAAAGCGGCACAGCTCGACGCGCGCAATGCCGGCCGTTGGGAAGAGATGGCCAAGGCGTGCCTGGAGGAGCAGGCTTTCGATAAAGCCGCGCAGGCGTGGCGTAATGCCGAGCAGGCGGCCACTACGCCAGAGGAGCGCGCGCGCATGGAGGCGGGGCGGCGGTCCATCGAACAGCAACGCCTGGATTGGGAAGACGCAGAACGCCAGCGCCAGGCATCGGAACACGAACGCGAAATCCAGAAACTGAAACAGCAGGCCATTGCCGACCTACGCGCCGCGGAAGCCAAAGTGAATGCGGGCAAGGGCACGGCTCCCGGTAAGGTGGAGGCATGGTGGGAGGGCCCGAAGCCCGATGGCCACGCGTCGGGAAACCTCAAGCGGGTAGATTGCCTGGGACACCAGTTACGCCTCGTGGTGGAAAGTGACGATCACAAGCTGACGAACCTGCTGGTGCCGGATGCATCATCCATCGCGATTCTGGGCGCCAGTGACGAAAAGCTCGCCTGTGGCGTGCAGAAGCCGCGGCGCATTGTTGTAGAGTACATTGCCAAACGCAATGCCAGAACCGCGACCGTGGGGGAAGTGGCCACGATTGAGTTTCCCTGATGGCGGCCAAACCGTCTGCTGCGCCGCGCGCCCGCTGGCTCGTAATCGGTATTTTCTTTCTTTCGTCGAGCATCAATTACCTGGACCGGCAGGAACTCGCCACGCTCGCGCCAGTGTTGCGCGCTGAGTTTCACCTGAGCAATCTGGATTACGGCTGGATCCTTGCCGCCGTCTCGATCACTTACGCCGCCGCCGCGCCGTTCGCAGGCCTGCTGATCGATCGCATCGGCCTGAACCGGGGCATTAGCCTTGCTGTGGGACTATGGTCGCTGGCAGGAATTACAACCGGCTTCACGCGCGGCCTGGGCGGGCTGGTGGCTTGCCGCGCCTGGCTGGGACTGGCCGAAGCGGGCGGCATCCCCGCTGCCGGCAAAGCCATGCACGAATACCTCGCGCCGGAGGAGCGCGCGCTGGGCAACGGGTTGAACCAGGCTGCGGTCTTTCTGGGCGCCATGCTCGCGCCACCCGTTGCGACGTGGCTCGCGGTGCGGTATCAATGGCGCGCGGCGTTCGTGTTGACCGGGGCTGCAGGTTTGCTCTGGATTCCTCTGTGGAATCGTGTATCAAGCCATGCCCCGCCTTCACGGCCGTCTTCGATTGAGCCGCTGGCGCGCAGTCTCGACATTCTGCGCGAGCCCCGCATGTGGGGATTCATCGCGGCCAACGGGCTCAGCATGGTGAGCTACTCGCTCTGGAGCAACTGGACGACCCTGTATCTGGTGGCCGTCCACCGGCTGACTTTTGTTGAGGCCGCCTATTTCGCTTGGCTGCCGCCGCTGGCCGCGATGCTGGGCGGGTTCGCCGGCGGCTGGTTGTCGTTCCGCTGGGCGAAGCAGGGCATGGAACCGATCGCGGCTCGCAGGAGTGTGTGCCGGGCGTGCGCCGTAGCGGGCATGGTCGCAATTGCCATTCCGCTCGCTCCCAATGCCGCATGGGCATCGGCCGGAATTTCGCTCAGCATTCTCGCGGTGTCGGCGTTCAGTGTCAACCTCTATACGATGCCGCTGGATGTCTATGCGGGCGCGCGCGCGGCATTCGCGATTTCGCTCTTGGTTTCAGCGTACGGCGCCATGCAGGCGATAGTCTCCCCGGCGCTCGGCGCGCTCATTGACCATTTCGGTTACGGGCCGGCCTGCGCGATCGCTTCGATGACGTCGCTCGCGGCCTACGGAGCCCTGCAATTCTTCTCACGAAGCTCTTCAGCCCCGCCGCAGCCGGCCCGGGCGATGTAAACTAACGTGATGGTTCGAACGCGCGGCGCCGCGGCCGCCGGAATCCTTCTTGTGCTGGCGCTCTCCGCGCCCGCTTGGACCGACAAAGACGTCGCTTCGGTCATCGCCCGCCGGCACTACTGGGCATTTCAGAAGCCGGTCAAGAGCGCTGTCCCTGAGATCCAGAGCCCGTGGGTGCGCAATCCCGTGGATGCTTTCATTCTGGAAGCGCTGCGGGAGAAGAAGCTCGCGCCTTCTCAGCCGCTCGATCGGGAACACCTGCTGCGCCGCGTCACTTTCGACCTGACCGGGCTGCCCCCGAAACCCGGTGAGATCGACGCCTTTTTACGCGACAAGAGCCCGGATGCGTACGAGAAAGTTGTCGACCGCCTGATCGCCTCCCCGCATTACGGCGAGCGCTGGGCGCTGCGATGGCTCGACGTAGTCCGCTACGCCGATACCAACGGCTACGAATTAGACGCCGAGCGGCCACAAGCCTGGCGCTATCGGGATTACGTTGTCCAGGCTTTCAATACCGACAAACCGTACGATCGGTTTGTGAAAGAGCAGATTGCCGGTGACGAGTTGTTCCCAGGTAACCAAGAAGCGCTCATCGCGACCGGATTTCACCGTGCGGGACCGATTCACCTCGTCGGTGGCAATCAGGACGAGGAGGTGAACAGGCAGGAAGTAATTACCGAAATGTCGGGCGCCATCGGCTCGGTGTTCCTAGGCCTGACGGTGGGCTGCGCCCGTTGTCACAATCACAAGTTCGATCCGATTCTGCAATCGGATTACTACCGCTTGCAAGCCATCTTCGCTTCTACGGAGCTGAAAGATATCGAGATCGCGACGGCGAACGACAAGGCAGCCTACTATTGGGCGAAAAAAGACTACGATGCGCGGATCGAGCCGGTCAAGAAGGCGATCGAAGAAATTGAGAAGCGTGCCCGCGGCGCGCTCCACGACAAGAAACTGGCTCAGCTCGACCCGAAGCTGCGCGCGGCGCTCGATATCCCCAAAGACAAGCGCGATCCCGAGCAGAAAACCCTCGCCATGAATGCCGAGGAGCAACTGGAGCCGCTGTGGAGCGAGGTCGTGGACGCGCTGACTCCGGAGGAGCGAGCCAAGCGCGCGGAGCTGCGAAAGAGGCTGCTCGAAATCCAGATGACTGAGCCGGATCCGCAGCCCGCTGCGTACGCGGTGGCCGATAGCGAAAAGCCTGCGCCAGCCACGTACATCCTGAAGGTCGGCGACGTCAAACACAAAATGGGCCAGGTGGAGCCGGGACTGCTGACGGTCCTCAACACGGACAATGTCGAGATTCCGCAAAGCTCTGCGGACCGTCGCGCGGCGCTAGCGAACTGGCTGGCGTCGGCGGAGCATCCTCTTACGGCGCGTGTCATGGTCAATCGCATCTGGCAGCTCCACATGGGAAGC
>Ga0335079_10002703_pt1 | contig 20393 bp, 18 predicted proteins | sample Lox_Sample_33_FD_206719 | JGI IMG/M metagenome (GOLD analysis project Ga0335079, IMG submission 206719) | Soil microbial communities from Loxahatchee National Wildlife Refuge, Florida, United States - Lox_Sample_3.3 | ecosystem: Environmental > Terrestrial > Soil > Wetlands | place: USA... | reverse complement strand
TTACGGTACGGCCCATGTCCTGGAAGTGCTTCAGCTTGCGCATGAGCACCGTGTGTCCGAGATGCAGATCGGGCGCCGTGGGATCGAAGCCGGCCTTCACCCGCATCGGTTTGCCGGATTGACGCGACTTCTCCAACCGCTCGCGCAGATCAGTCTCGCGAATGATTTCCGCCGTTCCCTTGCGCAGGTAGGCGAGTTGTTCGTCAACTTCGGGGAACGGGGACATGACCTTCGATTATAGGAGCTTCCAGCTTGGAGTTCCGAGTTTCAAGCTGCTGAACCGCTCGGCACTAGTATCCATGGCGTGCCGTTCACCCATGAGAATGAAGTTCAGCATGGAGGCACGGAGATCCCGGAGACCTGGAATTCAAACACCTCGGTGTTCTCGGTGTCTTCCGTGGTGAACGACAGTTCCGCAAAGATAACGGTTCCTGCCCCTCGAGAAAACTTAGCACTTCGCAACCGGGCGATGACGTGCCATTATGCTGGTTGCACCTTTCCTGGAGTCACTCGTGAGCAGGCGCATTCAATATCTGTTGCCGTTTTGTTTGCTGGCCATGACTCTCATCGGCGCGCGTCCGCTCTGGCCCGGGCAGCAAACCGGCAACGGCGTCGTTTCCCCCGACAATATCTCTGGAACTTACTCCTTCCTGCGTGAGGGCGAGTTTGTGCAGCTCACGGTGGAAGATGGCAAGCTCTCCGGCTACATCTCCCGCTTTGGAGACTCCGAGAGCGACAAGGACCAGTTCATCGATCAATTTTTCGACAAGACAAGCCTGGAAGGTATTCGCCTCAGTTTCGATACCAAGACTGTGCATGGCGTCTGGTACGAGTTCAGCGGCGTGGTGGCAACCGCGAGCGGAAAAAAGCCCGGTCAGGAAGGCTATCGCGTGATTCGCGGCAAGCTGATTCAGCACAGGACCGACGAAAATGGAAAGGACAAAGCTATGCAGCGGCAAGTGGAATTCAAGTCGTTTCCGGCGGAAGTGAACCAGTAGGGAACAGAGTTCGAGCTTCGAGAAGAAGATCTGGCCTGTGGCTGCACATTCTTGAGCGGCTTCGTACCGGACTCTACGTGCCAGTATTGCGACAAGCATCCTGCTCAAGGGGAGCTTTGTCGCCCCTCCGCTTCTCAAGTCCGGCCTTGAATTCCCGCAGAATCCGCTCGAGGTGGCCTTCCATGTCGCCGGTGAAGGGCGATAACACAGGTCGCATAAATCGCGTCGGCGGTGCGTAGTTCATCTGCACGTGCACGAGCGTGTCGTTGCCCAACTGGCTGAACGTCACGCGGCCGCTGTGTTTGGGACCGCTCACGGATTTCCATGCGATCTGCTGGTAAGGAATGACTTGCGTGATTTCGGCCTCCCACTCCACCGGGACGCCGTGGACGTTCACCGTCCAGCGCGAGCGGTCGCCGAAGGTGCGCACCTGCTGGATGCTGTCGGATATCGCGGGAAAAGCGGCGAGATGGCTCCAGGTTTCCCACACATCCACCAGGGATCGCGCAATTTGAATGCTTTTCTCCAGTCGCAGGATGCGGCCGTTGCCGCCGCGGCGCAGTTTGCCCGCAAGCCATGCACCGCCGGTGACGGCAGCCACGCCACAGCCGAACCCGGCCCAAAAGCTTCGTTTCATCGCAACTCCCGCATAGTGCTGCTTAGATGACTTGGTTTTCTGACGCGCTGCCGCAAACCTCGCGTCCTCGGAACGCGTCGTTTTTCGCCGGCCTTGCAAAGTCGTGCGCCGTTACCAAGGAATTGGAAGGAGGCACGGGGTAAGCAGGTTGCCAGTAGCAGGCCAGAACAAAGATACAACTCGCCGGCGCCGGCAGCCTTCGTATTCTCCACGGAACGGCAACGAGGAGGCACACTTGAGAAAGCAGCAGTGTTTGACGCGGGGTTTTCTGGTGGGTATGGTTGCGGGTCTGGCGGCGTCGTGGACGATGAATCAATTCTGGGTCGTGCAAGGCAAACTGCAGAAGCAAATGTCCTCTTCCGAATCTGACGAGAAGAATGATCAGCAACAGGAGCAGCGCGCCTCGGATAATCCGACGGTAAAGGTCGCGGAGGCGATCACGCGCCCCCTGCTGCACCGCGAACTGAGCAAGGGCGAGAAGAAGACCGCCGGGTCGGTGGTGCACTACGCTTTTGGAGCGCTGGTCGGCGGATTGTACGGGATGTTGAGCGAAGCCATGCCTGCCGCTCGCGCGGGCTTCGGTATTGGCTATGGAACCGCCGTTTGGCTGGGCGCCGACGAGGGTTTGGTGCCTGCGCTGAAGCTGAGCAAGCCGCCGGAAGAGTACTTGTTATCAGAACACCTCAGCGGGTGGGGCGCGCACCTGGTTTACGGGGTCACTGCCGAAGCCGTGCGTCGCGGGCTTCACGCAGCCGCATAGCATGGCCAGCGAAGTTCGCATCGGCACCTCGGGATGGCATTATCGACACTGGCTGGGGACGTTTTATCCCGCCGGCCTGCCTGCGTCCCGCATGTTCGAGTACTACCAGCGCTTCTTCAATACGGTTGAGCTGAACAACAGCTTCTATCGGCTGCCGACGCCGGAGGCTTTCACAGCCTGGCGTGACGCCGCTCCGGCGAACTTCCGCTTCGCGGTCAAGGGCAGCCGCTTTCTCACGCATAACAAGAAGCTGAAGGACCCGGAGCAGGCGCTGCTCAACCTGCTGCCGCGTGCTGAATTGCTGGGCAAGAAATTGGGTCCAATCCTGTTTCAGTTGCCGCCCAAATGGAAGATAAATGTGGAGCGGCTGGAGGAATTCCTGCGCGCGCTGCCGCGCCGGCACCGCTATGCCTTCGAATTTCGCGAGCCGACGTGGAACACGCAAGCCGTGTATGAGAGCTTGCGCCGTCACAACGCCGCGTACTGCATTCACGAGCTGGAGGGCTTTCACACTCCGATCGTGGTCACCGCCGATTTCGCCTACGTGCGCCTGCACGGACCGGGCGGCAAATATCAGGGCTGCTACACCGACGAGAAGCTATGCGAGTGGGCGGAGCGCATTGCAGAATGGAGCCGCGAGCTAAAAGCGATCTACGTTTACTTCGATAACGACGATTCCGGCTACGCCCCGCGAAACGCCCGGGAGCTGAAGGCGCGGGTGGAAGCGTCGCCTAGGATTGGAACGGCAGGCGCTCGTTATGCAGGAAAGAACTCGCCGGGGCCGACAGACACAAGCATCGCGTAAAGGCCGGCCAGTCCGAGCAGCAGCAGGACCGCGGCACAGAGGCGCGCACTGCGCGCCGTGTACGTCTCTTGCAGGGAACTGCGCAATAGCTCAGGCCGGACCAGCCCGCACAGGCCGCCTACGACGGCTACCGCCGAAACCGCGGTGCCAAACGCGTCCCACATAGCTGAAACTGTATCATGGCATGCTCGCTTCCTGCGCCTGGTGCCGAGCCAGCTTCTGCTCGAGGTAGGTGACGTGCCCGTCTTCCATTTCGCCCAGGTAGCGGAAGATATCGTGTAGCGGCCCCTGGGGAGTTTGCTCCACCAGCAACCTATAGAATTGTTGCGCGCCAAGCTCGGCCTGCAGCGCTACATTGAGCGCGCGCACGCGTCCCGGGACGCCTTCCCGTGGGGAATCTAATACATCGGCGTCGAGCTTCGGCACCTCAACGATCTCGATCATGTCCTGTTCGGTCATGGAGGGCACGAACTCGCCGTACAGTTCCGTGTACTTTTCCTTCAGTTGCCAGGAGTGGCTTCGCTCCTCAATCGCCATCTCCCAGAACACCGCAGCGATCTCCAGCGACTCCTTGTCGCCGAATTCGGTGAACATCTCGGCAAAGTTGTGATAGAGCTCGGCGTTGCGATCTTCGATGGAAATCGCAACCTGCAAGACTTCTTGTGGACTTAGCGAGACAAAGCTGCGTTGCATGGCGTACTCCGCAGGTTCAACATTGGGGGGATTCTACTCTCAAACGAATGCGGCAGCGCTCTCAAGTACGGCAAAATCTTGTTGGCTTTCCGAAAACGGGAATCACCGCGTAACGGCTGCCTGCTCCGATCTGGGGGCGTTCTGCTTAGCGCGATCGGCTTCGATCCTGGCTATCGTGCGCTTCAGCCAGTGTTTCACGTTCTCTCGCAGCTCCTCTTCGCTCTGGTCGGGCATGGCGACGGTCACGCCGTGCCGGTTAAGCGGTATGTGGTGGCAGGGCACGTCGTCGGTGCGATACTCTTCGGGCACAAAGTCGTAGAGCAGGCACTCGCGGCAGGCGTGCGGGCGCGTCGGATCGCCGTGGTTGGGGCAGGTGAGTGAGTCCTGGAAGATCGACGCGGGACCCCAGGGCGTGCTGTACCAGTTTCCATAACCGCCCTGTTCGAGGAAATTCAGCTCGTAGCGCAATACTTCGAGCACATCGCGCTTATCTTCCGACATGATTGGCTCCTTCCGGCACCCCTTCGGCTGCCCATCCTTGATGGTAATTGTGTTCCGTGGGCGCACAAGGCGGCTGTGACGCAACTCACGCGCGGGTGTGATTTCTGGCAGTGCCGCCGAAACGAGTTTTCCGCCGCCCCGTGCGCGGGTCAAGTGCTAGTCGCTAGTTGCCGTTGCCGTTCTCGCGGCCCTTCTTTTTGATCTCGATATTGAGCCGCTTGATCTTCTGGTTTAGGGTCGAGAGCGGCACGCGGAAGCGTTCGGCCGCGTCAGTCTGGTTCCAGGCGCATTTCTCCAGCATGTCGGTGATGACGCGGCGTTCGCAGTCTTCGATGATTTCGAACAGCGACGCGTCGGGGCGATGATCGAGCAGCGCGAACTTGCTGCCCCGCCCGGTCAGGTTTTCGGGGAGAAGATCGGGGGTGAGGTTTGGACCCGTTGCCAGCACAACCGCGCGCTCGATGACATTCTCCAGCTCGCGCACGTTGCCCGGCCAGTCGTAATCCATCAACGGACGCAGGGCCTCCGGCGTCACCCGCAACGGAGCGTGATTGTTTTCCTTGGCGAACTTCGCGATGAAGTGCTCCACCAGGAGTGGAATATCGTTCTTGCGCTGGCGCAGCGGCGGCAGGTCGATGGTGATGACGTTCAGGCGGTAGAAGAGGTCCTCGCGGAACTTGCCTTCCTTGACCTGTTGCTTCAGATCGACATTGGTGGCGGCGATGATGCGCACGTCGACCTGGATTTCGTTGACGCCGCCCAAGTGCATGAACTTCCGGTCCTGCAAGACGCGCAGGATTTTGGCCTGCGTCTCCAGGCCCATGGTGCCGATCTCGTCGAGGAAGAGCGTGCCGCGATCGGCGACCTCAAACAGCCCTTTCTTGCTGGCGATGGCACTGGTGAAGGCGCCCTTTACGTGTCCGAAGAGGGTCGATTCCAGCAAATCGGCCGGTACCGAGCCGGTGTTGACGGGCACGAACGGGCGATCTTTACGCGGCGAGTGCATGTGAATGGCTTTGGCGATCAGCTCCTTGCCCGTCCCACTTTCGCCTTGCAGCAGCACCGTCGAGCGGCTGGGCGCGACCTGTGTCACCAGGTCGAAGATGCGCAGCATGGGCTCGCTCTTGCCGATAATGTTCTCGAAGTTGTAGCGCTGCTTGAGGGCGCGCTTCAATTGCACGACCTCTTCTTCGGCGCGGCGGCGGGCCACGGCGGTGCGCACGTCGGCGAGCAGTTTCTCATTGTCCCACGGCTTCTGGATGAAGTTGGTCGCGCCCGCCTGCATGGCATTGACCGCGTTCTCCACCGTCCCATAGGCGGTGATCATGATGACCGGCAGTTCGGAGTCGCGCTCGCGAATGTCGCGCAAAATCTCGACGCCGTTGCGCTCCGGCATGGCGAAGTCGAGCAGCACCAGGTCGAAGGGATGTTCGGCGATACGCGCCAGGCCCTCCGTGCCGTCGTTGGCTACCTCGACCGAGTAGCCTTCAAATTCCAGCAAGGTTTCGAGCGATTCGCGAATCGCGGCTTCGTCGTCAACAATGAGCACCGAGCCAAGCGTCGTCGCTTGGCTGGCGGCCCGGCTTACGGCTGCGTCAAGCACTGACTGCCTTCCTGACTAAGGGAAATTCCATGATGAATGTGGTGCCGCGTCCGGGCGCGCTGTCCACCCGGATCTTGCCGGCGTGTTCCTGAATAATTCCGTAGGTTACCGAAAGGCCGAGCCCGGTTCCCCCGCTATGGCCCGACTTCGGCTTGTTCTTGGTGGTGAAAAATGGGTCGTAGATGCGATGAATGTGTTCCTGCGCGATGCCGGTTCCGGTATCGGAAACCCGCACCTGCACATGATGGCCGTTCAGGGTGCTGATGGTCAGCGTGCCGCCGCCCGGCATGGCGTCCTTCGCGTTCAGGAAGAGGTTGAGGAAGACCTGCTGCAGCTTGCCCATATTGCCGTGAATGGCAGGCAGGTCGGGATGCAGATCCTGTTGCACATTGATGCGCGCGGTCTTGAACTGGTGCTCCAGCAAGGTGAGCGTGTCCTTGATCACGCGGTTCAAATCGACATCGGCGAATTCCGTGCCCGAAGTGCGCGAGAAATTCAGCAGGCTGTTGACGATCTCCGAGGCGCGGAAGGTCTGCCGGGTAATCTTCTCCAGCAGCGCCGATTGCCGATCGTCGCCATGCACCTGCTTGGAGAGCATCTGTGCGTAGGACGAGATGACAGCCAGCGGCGTGTTGACTTCATGTGCCACGCCGGCTGCGAGTAATCCGATGGAAGACAGCTTCTCGGCCTGGGAAAGCTGCGACTCCAGTTCGATGCGCTCGGTGATGTCGTCCACGATGATCAGGCGCCCGATGACTTTAAAGCTCTTGCTGACCAGCGGCGCGATGGCGATGTTGGTGACGCGTGTTTCGCCCGTGGGAGTGCGCAGCCGGAATTTGTACAGGTTGTGAATGCCCTGCAGCTCGCGCACGCGGTAAAACTCCTCCAGAAATGCAGGCGGCATCACGGCGGTCATGGGGCGCGACACGGCATCCGCACGCGGGAGGGCGAACATCACTTCCATCTGCGAGTTCCAGGATTCGATACGGTCTTCCAGATCGACCGCCATGACACCGACACTGATCGACTCGACGATGTTCTCGTTGAACTCCTTCAACCGTTCGTACTGCCCAGCCTTCTCTTCCAGTGATCTGTACAAGCGCGCATTTTGCACCGCGATACCGATATAGCCCGCCAGCGTCTCCAACAATTGCACGTCTTCACTGGAGAGGAAGTCGCCTTCTGAAGTCTTCCCCAGACCCAGCACGGCGATCATGCGGTTTAGCACCATGCAGGGGATGTAGTAATTCAGCTCCAGCCGGCGAATGGTCTCACGCGCCGAAGGCGTCTCGCGCACGGCATGGTTCGTGTTGTCGAAGAAAAGATGACCAGCCTGCCATTCCGGGCGCTCGATATGCAGAAAGTCAAAATCCAGGCCGCTGGTATGCGAGATGCCGTGGGACTTGGCGAGATCGAAGCGCTCCGGCTGCTCGGGGTCGGAGAGGAAGATGGCCAGCCGATCGACCAGCAGGGTGCGGGACAACCGATCGACGATGGAGGTGAGCATGTGGTCGAGATCGGTTTCCGAGTTCAGGTCGCGGCCGAACTCGATCAGCGTTCTGCGATAGTCGTAACGCTTGCGATAGAAGAAGCGGTCCATCCGCTCCTGCACCCAGTTCTTGAAAGGGTCGAACAGAATGGCCGTGACCGCGATGGCAATCACCAAGCCAATGGGTCCTACACTGGGGAAGTTCTGATGGAAGAGCACCGAGGCCATGCCCACCGCGGCGAAGTAGGCAGCGGTGATCGCGCCCGCCGCGATGGTGTACGCCATGCCGCGCTTGAAGATCAGGTCAACATCCATCAGCCGGTAGCGGAAGATGGCGTAGCCGAAGGTAAGCGGCAGAAACACCAGCGAGAGCACGGAGAACTTCATGCCCAAGCCGGGCATTGTGCCGAACAAGTATGGGACGATATAGAAGATCGTGAACGGCGCGACCGAGAGGATGGTGCCGCGTGTTACCCACTTCATCTGCTGGCGCAGGATCGCCGATTCGGCGTGGCGATAGCTATGCCACAGCGTCACGGTTGCGGCTATAAAGTACGCGGCCAGGTAGACCCATTCCAGGCGGTCCAGGTTCCAGCGCAGCAATTCGCTCGGTTGCAGCAGCGCGATGACGCAGATGCGAACCGCGAGCAGCACCGCCCCCGGCAGATACACCGCAGGAATGAGCCAGCGCCGGCGGTTGACCAGTTGCTTGCGCTCCGGGAAGGTAAGCGAGAAGTGCAGGAACAAGGCCGGCTGCAGCAGCCAGGCGACGACATTGGTCCAGTAAACGATCCAATCGAAGTCGTTTAGCTTGCCAGTGTAGTGGAAGGCGTAAAAGATGAACGAGACCAGGCAGAAAACATAAAAGTGCGTGCTCTTCGGCGCGGTCCAGCGCCGCAGGAGAACGTACATCCCGATGCCGAGATAGACCAGCGCGATCAGGCGCAACCCGGAATAGAGCGAGCGGTCCGTGGGTATGAGAATGACGGGAGCGTCGAGTGGCACCCCCTGGCGAACCAGCGAGTAGGTGGCTTTGGACCAAACGCCAACCCGATAGAGTTGTTGCTCCAGGCTGCCGACGTTGGTGATGTTCCGGCCATCGAGCGCGACCAGGTGGTCGCCCGGCTTGATACCGGCCTTCTCACCGGGGCCGTTGCTCTCCACACGTTGCGCACGCAAATGTCCGGCGTCCTCCACCCACCAGACACCATCGTAGGGGGCGGAGTATTCCTGATCTTTTTGAAAATTGATCCAGGCAAAAACAATGGCTGCGACACTGATGAGCGCGAGAAAGACCGCAAAGAAGCGGGTTTGAAGGGTACGATCCATTGCCAGACGAGGCCTATGGTCCAGGCGCACGGGTTGCGTCGCACACATTAGCCCACTGTGATCCTGCAACTTAGATGCCATGCTGGTTGCCCTTACGAACTGGCTAACTCGCTGACTGTCAATGGATTCCACGATTATAAACTGCACGAATTGCAAAAACTATGAAATTTGGAATTTTGGTTTCAGATTTCAAATCAGGAGGCAGGGAATTGCAGATCAGCAATACCAATTTTCGTGGATCAGTAATACTGATTTCTGTAACGAACGCATCGGTAAGAACTTGATCGCCAAAGAGAATGGGGCAGCCTTGGAAGGCTGCCCATTTGGGAATCCAGTCGAACTTTAACGGCCATGGCCGCCGCCTCCAGAATGCGATGCACCGCCGCGAGAGGCGCCGCCTGTGGCGTGGTAAGCGCTAGCCGCACTCGAAGTGCGCGGTGCGGAATATGCGCCCATGCTACGGCTGAGGTAGGTCGGGCTGGATCCATAGCTGCGGCTGGAATAAGCCGGACTCTTCCTATGGCTACTGGAAGCCGCCGTCGATCCGTAACTGCGGTTGCCGAAGTAGGGCAAGGACGTTGCCGAGGTAGTGCCGTAGCTGCCACGACTGTTTCCGCCTGAGGATCCGTTAAAAGGGCGGCTGCCGTAGCTCGCGGACGCGGAGTAGGTTGCTGAGTTCCGCGAGGCTGGATGCGGCGAGGACAGCGACGCGCCCGGACCGTGCCCAGATTCGCTGTGCGACGATTCCTTTTCCTTCGATCCGGATGATTGATGCGAGGGCGGCGGAGTGGAACGCTGCGGCGCCGTTGATTGCCGACTCGGCTCGTTCGACGGCGTTGGCCGCGGCACGGTCGGACTCGTCGTTAAGCCATAGCGCTGGGTGTTGTTGGGCGTCGGCGTACGGTTCTCGGTTGAGTTCTTGGTCGTGCCGTTCGTGTGGCCGTAGCCGTTTGCGCTCTGTCCGTAGGCGCTGCTACCGGCATTTGACCGTGACCCATTTGCGGGACTCGTCGAGTTAGTCGCGCCCGAACGGGTAGTGGAGTTGGCTATACCACCAGCCGACGGTGGACGCGGCACATAGTGCCCGCCCTGGCTGGTCGGGGTGGTATCCAGTCGTGCCTCGTTGCCGGCGCTGGCTGGTTGGCGTGATTGCGTGGCGGCAGACGTACCCGCTGGGTTAGTGCGGCCATTCGTGGTCCCATTCACCCGGCCGGCATTGCTGGCAGTGGTTCCCGGACGCGCTCCATTGGCCACACTGCCGCTAGTGTTAAGCGCGTTGAGGTTGCCGTGCGCCACCGTTGCCGCATTGGCGCTCTCCAGGTTGGCGGGACGAGCGACGGCAGGAGGCTTGTTGGCCGTGACTACACTGCGGCTGAAGGCCGAAGCCGGAGGAACTCCGCGCGTTTGCGGCGCATTCCCCCCAAGTACCGACTGCTTCGTCGGATTTACATTGACGCCGCTCAATACTGTGCCCTTGCCAAGCTGCGAGGCCGGCACCGCACCGCCGACGCGATTAATCGCCGCACCGGAGGTGAACGCCGACCCGGGCGCTGCGGTCACGGCTCCCGGCGTGCTACGGAAGCCGTAGTGCGTAGCCCCAACATTGCCGCTGTAGTAGTTGTTCGTAACGTTCGTTATGTTGGTGATGTGCGTGTTGGTAATGTTCACGTTGCGAATGTAGGTGTTGCTGACCCATCCGCCTCCGTGATACCAGCCACCGTAGCCCCACCCAGCGTAGCGCGGATAGAACGGCTCACCCCAACCCAGGGGGAACCAGCCGAAGTTGATGCCGATACTGAAGCCGGGAAATCCGAAGCCGATGCCGAAGCCCGGTCCGCCAATCCAGCCAACCAATGCAGGCGCGTAGTAGGGATTCCAGTAGCCCACCGGGCCAGGCGCCCACGCCCAGGCTCCGCCCCAATAAACCCAGCGTCCATAGTGAAAGGGGGCAAAGCCCCAAGGCGCGTCATCGACCCAGGTCCAGCCCCACGGTGGTATCCAGGCCCAGTGTCCGAAGCGGTAAGGCGCCCACCCCGGCGCCACCGCGGGAACCCACACGGTGCCATACGAAGGCGTCGGGACCCAGCGTCCGTAGGCGTCGAGGTCTTGATATCCGATCACGCCCGGCGAAACGTAGCGCGCGGACTGAGAATCCTCGAGCCGTTTGTCGCGCACCTGCGCCCAGTCGTCGAAGCCATCACGCGCGGGCGCAGCCTCGGCGGTGTGCTGGAGCGAGTTGCCGCTGGTGAAGCGCATCTGCTCGCCGGAGTTGACGCGCACGGCGGGGCCGCGGCCAGTCGCCTCGCCATAACCCTTGCGGACCGTCACCCAGCTCTGGTCCTCGCTAGGATAGACGTCGAAGCGATACACCCCCGCCTTCATCACGGTGAAGGCATAGTTGGGAGTGTCGACTTCGTAGACCTCACCCGGCTCGAGATGGCGCACCGTAATGTCCAGCGTGCCCTGGTCGAGCTCCAGTTGGACCGTGTTGTCGCTGACGTTGGTCAGCGTCACGCTGGTCTCGGAGTTCATGCGGATGAAGCCGTCGCCGACGTTCAATTCGGCGCGCGAGTTCTTATCCGTCCAGATGCGATCGGAAGTAGTGAGCGGCCGGTTCTCACTGGCGGCAATCCAGTCATTGACCCCGCCGGGCTGCATCGAAACTTGACCATCCATGTACTGCAAACGGGCCACTCGTCCCGGTGGGTTGAGCTGCTGCCCAGCTTGGTCGGGCTGTCCGGGGTAGCCTTGCTGTGGAGCGCCGTTCGCCTGAGGCGGTGGAGGCGCAGGCAGACCACTCTGATCTTGTCCGTAACCGCCCTGATCTTGTCCATAAGCGGCCTGTGATTGCCCATACGCCGCCTGTCCCGGATCGTATGCAGGAGGGCTACTTTGGTTCTGAGCAAGAATCAGCCCCGCCGATAACGTCAGGAAGAGAAAAGTGAGTATTGTTTTGAATGACCGCTGGGCCGTCATTTTGCAGCTCCTTTCGCCTCACACCGTTTGCATAAGGCGAACTAGCTCACCTCGCCGCGCGCAAGAAGCCGGCGCGCTACATGCTTGTAAACCCAGCGTTAAACGGAGTGTTTCGGTAGCGCAATCGTGTCACAAGACTTAACAAATCTACACAGAAGCGGAACAAAGGACGGAGTTCACCCTGTGAGCCAGGTGTCATGGCCGGGGTCAGGCGAAGCTAAGCCTCGATGCCCAGCCACTCGTCCAGCTTCTGCACTGGACAACGCACTCCGACGAAGAACTGGCCGAACGTGGCATAGACTGCGCTGACTTCATCGAAGCGCATCTCGTAGATCAGCTTCTTAAAGACGAGCGGCTCGCGGGCGAACAGATCCACGCCCCACTCCCAGTCATCAAAGCCGATCGAGCCAGTAATGATCTGCTGCACTTTGCCGGCGTAGCGGCGTCCCACCATGCCGTGCTCTTCCATCTGTCGCTGGCGCTCTTCGATGGGCAGCGTGTACCAGTTGTTCTCTTCGCCGCGCTTGCGATCCATGGGATAGAAGCACAGGTAACGATTATCGGGAATCTTGGGATAGAGCCGCGGGCGCATGGCCTGCCGCTGCCGCTCCATCGTCTCTTCGATCTCGCGATCCCACTCTTCCGAAAAGGGCGCGATGCCGCGCTCGGCAAGCTGGCGGAACAGCTTCACGCTGGAGTCGTAAAGACCCAGCTCGATGACTGACAAGTACGAATGCGCCGGTGCCAGATACTCTTGCAACGCGGTGCGGTTCAGCGCCAGCTCGGCGGCGTTCAGCTCGTCGAAGGAGTCGCGGAAGTGCACCAGCATCAGGTCGCCCTTGTGACCCAGCATGGAATACACTGCGGTCTGCCCGGCCGCCTCCGGTTCGCTAAGTGCAGCAATCGCCTCCTTGGCCGTCTCACGTTGGCGGGTTTCGCCCAGTTGGCGCCACTCCGGCCAGCGAAAGCGAAACATCTGATGCAGGACGCTGAGGCCCTCAAGCGTGAGTGGAACTGCGTGCAATTTGCCGGACATAGTTTGTATAGCCGTATTGTCGGGAGGCATTGGGGGACTCCGGAGTTAGTTGGGATGCCGGACTCCATTGTACTGGCAGGGACGTGCTCGGTTTTACGGCCTGTGTCCCGCGTTCGCGGCAAGGCACGCCAGTCTGGCTTTATAATCTCGTCTCGTTCACAGGAGCTGATCTTATGCCACGCGGCATCATGCCTCGCCAGCCATCGCGCAGTGGACGTCAGGATAAGGTGAAGAGCACGGCCGGCGCCGCGAAAACCCGCATCGCTACAACGAGGCCTTCAGCAAGAAAAGCCGCAGCGAAAGTCCCACAATCCTCCCGAAAGCCGTCGCGCATAGGCGGAGCTGCTCCGAAAGGCTACAATCCGCTCGCGCCGGAGCGCATCAATCAGATTCTGCAGCGCCTGGACCAGCGTTATCCCGCCGCGACTTGCGCCCTGCACCATCGCAGCGCGTGGGAATTGCTGGTCGCGACCATCCTCTCGGCGCAATGCACCGACGCGCGCGTCAATATGGTCACGCCCGTACTGTTTGAGAAGTATCCAACGCCCGAGGCCTTCGCCGCGCTCAAGCCAGAAGAACTGGAAGACGATATCCGCTCGACCGGCTTTTTCCGCAATAAGTCGAAGTCGCTGGTGGGAGCGGCGCGCAAGATCGTCAGCGAGTTCGGCGGCGAAGTGCCGCGCACCATGCATGAGCTGCTGGAAATCCCAGGCGTCGCGCGCAAGACGGCCAACGTGGTGCTCGGCACCTGGTACAAGATCGCCGACGGAGTGGTAGTAGACACTCACGTGCAGCGCATCTCGCGGCGGCTGGAGCTGACGAAAAACGACGACCCGCAGAAAATCGAGCAGGACCTGATGAAGGTAATCCCGCGCGAGAAATGGATCCTCTTCGCGCACCAGATCATCCTCCACGGCCGCGCATTATGCATCGCGCGCAGTCCCAAGTGCGTCGATTGCCCGCTGGAGAACTTCTGCCACGCTGCTGACAAGACCTGGAGCACGGTGGAGATTCACAAGTTGGCGAGGCCATAACGGCCGCAGTTGGCAATTGGCATTCAGCACATGGGATTTGGCGGTTCGTGATTGCCCTCTGCGGACTGGCAGTTAGGGATGGCCTTGGCCGCCGGCCTTGGCGATTGGCCAGACCGCCCATGATTGGAGGCTTGGCTACCGGCCTAATGCGGAGTGCCACCTGCGCGAATCTCGCGCTGCTGCTTTGCTATAATCGAGAACACCGTGGCGCTATCGTCTAGGGGTTAGGACGGAAGATTCTCAATCTTCAAACCCGGGTTCGATTCCCGGTAGCGCTACCAGCTATCACCCGCTAAAGCCCGCTAAATCAGCGGGTTTTGTTTTTGCTCAAAAACGGCTATGACGCGCGTTAGCGCACAAAAACGCATTTGCTGGTACCCAAGGTGGTACCCAAAATTTTTTTCATTGCACGCCATCACTCGCCGCCGGAAACGCGGCCTCGATCCCTTCCGCCAGGTTACGAGTGTGGTACTCGACAAATTTTCCGAAGCCGGCCGCAACGTGTGTCTCTGTGACGTGCACGTAGTACCGAGCAGCGACGGCGGGCGAGCTGTGGCCCATCAGCCGGGCGAGTGAGAAGCGGTCCATGCCAGACTGAGCGGCCCGCGTCCCGAACGTGTGACGCCAGCAGTAGAACTCGAACGGCTTGAGCCCGGCATCCTTCGCAGCCTGGTCGTGCGGATGCTGAAACGAGATGATGTGACCGGAGCCGCCAACTCCAGGGAATACGAACGCGGATTTTTTAGGCTTCGCTTCCGCCTCTCGCTTGCGACGCTGTAGCACGCCCGCGGCGCGAGGCGTGAGCGGAAGACTTCGCTGTGCGCTCGCCGTTTTGCCTTGGCGGACGTGAATCACACCGGCGCCCAGGTCCACATCGACCCACAGCAGCGGGAACAACTCGCTGTTCGGCCGCATCCCGGTATCGACTGCGAGTATAGTTGCGTCCCGCAGATTCTCGGAAGCCTTCGCCAAGTACAGCGCCTCTTCCCTGAAGCTAAGCACGCGGTCTCGGCCTCTCGGCTGTGGAAGCTCGTGGATAGTAGGCGCATGGCTCAGCCTGCCCCATTCGACCGCGATCTTGAGCACGCGCCGCAATGTGCGTAGATCGCCGTTTACGGTCACAACAGAGTTCGCAGCTACCTCTTGCCTGTGTCGGGCGTACCTGCTCGCCAGCTCGCCCGTGATCGCGTTTAGCGGGCCGTCTGCGATGGGGGCGAATGCTAGAAGCCTCTCAAGGCAGCCATCGTAAAACGTGTGCGTTCCCGGCTTCGTGTGCGTCTTAGCGTATTGCAGGAATTCCTTTGCGAACCCGCGGAAGATCGGCGGAGCGCTCGCGGTCGCTTTCGGCCACGGATCGCGCGGGTGAATCTCTCCAAGGCGTAGCGCTCGCCGGTGTTCATCCTCGGCGTCTTTGGCCTGGTGCTTGTTCGCGGTCCGTGCACACTGCTTTATGCGAAAGCTTTCGATAGAACCATCAGGGTTCCTGAGGCTCCAGCGAAAGTTGTAGTAGTAATTTTTTCCGCGCTTATAGAGCAAAGCATTCACCTCCGCAAAGCTAAGAGGCGCGGCTTCAGTCGCGCCTCATCAGGTTCTAAAGACCTCACTCATTCTCATGCCACTGCGACCCGGCGACGTTGCGAGGTGCGTGGCGTGCAGAGATGGCCACCGGCGCGGCGGCGCTCTCTGCGGAGCGTGAGTATCGCAGCTCGCTGCCGGCGTGATCTCATCGAATGGCGCTGGGCGAGCATTTTCAGATCTAGTTCATCAATGGCGTCGAGGAGATGGTCTTTAAGAGGCCTGCCATCTTCGAAAACAGGCGCCGGGTTAGATATCGTTGCGGTTGGACCGTGCTCAAACAAATGGCGAGCGAGAACTAGAAGGGTCTCATGAGCTTTTCGCATTCTGATCATCTCCTTTTGAGGCTCGGTAGCAGCCTACGCGATTAAGTATGCTTGCTTACCGGGAAGGAAGCAAGCATTATTTTCGTAGGCTGTGATACCGTTCCTGTTTTGGTCCTGTTCGGCCTTCGTTCGCGTCGTGTTTGTGTCGTGCTTGAACAGAACAGAAACGAAATGCAACTGCAAACCCTGAGACTGGCGCGCGGCCGGGGTTCGAATTACCCGTGGAGGGGGCGGCCGTCGGACAGTACCTTGGCAGAGCATGGGCGATCCGAGCGTGGGAAGGCCGCGGCAATCGGACATGCCGACACTGCATCGCGGATTGCTTGCTGCGTTCCTCGTGCCCTTAGCTAATCGCGTACTTGTTTTGCTGGAGATGGAATATGGAAATAGGAAACTGCAAGGTTCACGTTTGTTCGAACAAATAACGAACGTAGTGGAACAGGTGTTCAGATACAGACTCCTGAAACACCGTCCCGTCCCATCGCCAGGCGCGGCTTTCCAGCGACTTGAGTACTCGCCGCCCAAACGACTGAAGGACGTCTGTCTCACAGCGTTCGGCGCAGCTCGCGCGCACCGAGACCGCTGTAACGTCGGCCAGGCAGTCGGCGCGGTGCATGAACGCGTGGCTTGTTGGAACAAAGCTCGAACTAAATTTAACACCTGTTCGCCGTCCCTAAGGTCTGCGCGCGATGTCCTCTGCGGTCAGTTCTACGCCGCGCTCCCTCGCGATCTCAATCAAGCGCCTGGCCAGTTGCGGCTGTGGGCTAACCTTACCGCTCACCCAATAGCGGACCGTCCTGGGATGAACGCCTAAGGCCTTCGCCAGCTTGTCTGTTCCATAGCTTCGCACGAAGAGACCAAGCCGAGTGTTCCAGTGCTCTCGTTTTGCCAGCGCTCCGTCTACGCGAGACGCGCTGTACACCGTCGGGCGTATTGCTTCACGCGCAGCATCCTCATCGATGGCGATCAGGCGATCCTCGTCAAACCAACGCGGCTTCACGAAGTCGCCGCCAGGCCGACACTGCGGCTGCAGCAACGCACGGCTGCGCGCGCCCAGGTATTGAGCGACGCCGGTGACGATGCCAGCGAAGCCGCTCGCCGAGTCGCGCGCGCGATCTCCTAATTTGACAGCCATGCCGATGCACTCCCTTCCTGCTGCTCACAGCCCGAGCGCCGAGCCGCAGGCAGCCGCGGCCCGACGCAAGATCGATTTCTGCTCACGAAACACGATAACGTCGGCCGGATTGACTAGCCCACCATTGCCGCTAGGCGCGCCGTCGGTGACCGCTTTCGCGTAGAGCCCGGTCTCGCAGACCTCGTAGATTTGCTGAAGTCCATTTTCAGCACTCCAGCAGAGGAAGTCCTTAACGTCAGGACAGTGCGCCAGCATTTCGCGACGAACAATCACTTCGCGCGTCGACGTCATGTTGAGGCAAATCTGCTTTGCAACCGTGGCGCGCATCTCTTGGAGTGTGATCACTGGAGCCGTCATCACCAGCATCCCGCAATCCAAATCGAGGGACGCACCCAACGCGGATACGAGCAAAAATGCTTGTCTGACGCCCTCTCCGTCGCGCGACTGCGAACGTCCGCTAGCGCCGGCATTCACACCCTTCGGCTCGGTCAAGGTCTGCTGTAAGGTCTGCTGCCTTACCAGCAGGGTCGAGCCAACGTGACAGATAGAACGAATTGTTCTCTTTCTTCCCGGAAACTCGCCGACTAAACGGCCGGCGTTGTCTACGTCAACCAGGATCCCCGGCGCGGCACCAGCGTCAGGCGCCCAAATCTCGCACCCGATGAACCGCTCGCGCGCGTCGATGGCAGCCTTAATTTCGAGCGCCCAGCGGAGTTCGGCGATCGTGCCTTTCCGGACAAGCACCGGCTCTCCGGAGAAGGCGTCGCGCTCCTCCGATATGAACACTCCGCGCAAGGCCTTTACGTCAACCGGAGAGCCAGCGAGGAGAAGGTGATTTTTCAGCGAAATATCCAAGTTGACCCGCTTTACTCGATCGAGCAGGTCCCGCATGCGGTCAGTTAGAAGCATTTTGAATTCCTCTCTGTATCTGTCAAACCAGCATTAGTTGTTTCGCGCGATTCGCGCTGCACCTGCCGTGTCACGCAAAACACGCCCGTTGTAGCAGAAAAACATGACTCCACTTCACGACTTCTCCCGAGGGAAAAACCGCATCAGCGGCTTGCGAAACAGCACCGGGACGCTAGTCGCTTCGCCCTCTCGGTTCTTCGCAAGGATCAGCTCATCCTCGAGCGTGGGCTCGCCCTCCTTCTCCGGGATCCACGAGAGCAAAATCACAGACGCGTTCATTTCAAGAAATCGGCCGCCGTAGAGATCAGACATTACCGGGCGTTTCGCGCGCTGTTCTTTGCTCTGCCTGGTGAGCTGCGAGAGCGCGACGACGGGACAGTAGTCTTTCGCGAACTGGCGAAGAGTCCCGGCGATCACCTTGATTTTTTCGATGTCATCGCGGCCGGTCATGGCCTCGGTCATAATCTGGATATGATCGAGAACAGCCAGCTCCATCCGCTCGCGCAGCACCGCATGGCGCGCTTGCGCGACGAACGCTTGCGGAGTGAGACTGCTGGAATCGTTGATTGAGACAGGCCAACTGGCCACGGCTTTGACAGCGGCCTCGAAATCCGCGCGATCTTGCGGCGAAAGCAAATCAGGCGAGCGCCGGAGCTTGCCGTAGAACAATCCCGCCTCGTAACACCAAAGGCGCCGGAGAAAGCGCTTAGTCCTCATCTCGATTGACCAAACACCGACGCGCCGGCCGGCGCGCCCGTTCTCAGCGACGATCTGACCCGCCATCGCGCTTTTACCTGATCCGGGATCCCCGCCAAGAATGAGAAAATCCTCAGAGCAAATTCCCATCGTTTTGCGGTCAAGCTCGGGAATGCCGAAAGTGAGCCCGGCTTCCTGCTGCTCAAACATCGCGCTGTATGCCTCAGGAGTGGCCTCTGCAAAGGTGATAAGCGGCTTCTCACCCCTGAGGGCATCGCCGGAGAGCTGCATAATGGCAGTCTCGGCGCGGGCCAGGACCTCGTGCGGCTCGTCAGGATGGCCCAGAACTTCGGCGATCACGTTCTGCCCGACGTTCACCAAGCCACGAAGCAGGGCCTTCTCCTTCACGATGCCGACATAGCTCGCGATACTTACCCGATCGGGCAGGCCATCGAGTAAGGAAGACAGATAGGCCACTCCTCCGATCGCTTCGATCTCGCCGCGGCGATCGAGCTCCTCCACGAGGGTGATCATGTCCACCACACGGCCTGCCTCTTGCAGATCGCGCATCCGTGCATAGATGCGGCGATGTGCATCGAGCGAGAAGTCATCAGCATGCAGTCGCGTTGCCGCCTGGTAATACAGGCCGTTGTCGAGCAGAATTGCGCCAAGCACCGAACGCTCCGCGTCTAGCGAAACCGGAAGCCCGCGCTCCAAGCAATAATCGGTGACGCTCACGATTCGCCTCCATCGCTGGACCGGCGCCGGCGCTCACGCGCTTCCCTGCTCAGGCGCGCCTCACATTCTTCATCGCTTTCAGGCGGAACATACTTCGTCGCAACTTCCGCCGGCTTCACTTCCGCGTAACCGTGCCGCAAGAATTTTTCGAGCGACATGACGTACTGCCCATCAGAATGCTGACGGGCGTACTCCTGCACGATGCCCATAAACCACTCAGCGGCTCGCAGAACCCCGCCGTGACGTTCCTGTTCGCGTTCAATCACCTGCGTGTAGAGATTCGCCAACGACGGTGGGACAACCATCGCGTCCGGGTCCGCCCACGACGGATATTGCTTGAGAGTGCGCAGCGCCCATTCGCCGCCATCGAAACCGGCATCAGGACTCAGGCCGATGCTTGTGATTTGCGCCGGAAGTGAAGGCTTAGCAACCGCGCCGGCCAGCTTCCGTGTTCTGCGAGCCTCGCCGGACATGCGCCCGGCTTGGCTTTTCGCCTCACGGAACTGGCGCTGCTTTTCCCGTTGCGATTCGAGGTATGGATGAACGAGGCGACTCTCATCCGTGGGACACGGAACAAACTGACGCAGGCAGTTAGCTACTTCATCCTTCGTAGCTTTAGTGATCCCCGTCAACAGCTCAGGATCGTTCGGGATTGATCCCTCCAACCAGCAGCACATGAGAAGGAACCAATAGGCGCCCCGCTCGGATGCAGTCATCAGCATCACAGAGAGATCGCAGAGGAAATCTTTGACGTAGAACTGAACGGCCGGGGGCGAGGAGTTCACGATGCGCGCTCCTTCACGACGCGGCGCTCTGAACTTACGCCCTTCCGCACGGTCGGCGCGATCGGCGGTCTTTCGAGGATCCCAGCAACACAGCCGAGACACTCCAGCAGGTCACCCGCGATTGCAACCGCCTCAGTGACCCTGGACGCGCGGAGCACTGAAACGCTATCAGCGATGTGCCCAGCGACGGCGAGCGCCAGTAACATCTCGCCGCCCGCCCTGCGCTCGAACAGTCTCGACACATGGACCAGGTGCGCGCGCAAACATGACGCGCCTTCCGTCGCGCCGTTCTCGTCGAGCAGCGCAATGCCACGTCTGATCCGCTCGGTTGCCACAGTGCTCAGGCTTAGCGCCTTAGCTTCGCGTGT
>Ga0335079_10002701_pt1 | contig 20397 bp, 17 predicted proteins | sample Lox_Sample_33_FD_206719 | JGI IMG/M metagenome (GOLD analysis project Ga0335079, IMG submission 206719) | Soil microbial communities from Loxahatchee National Wildlife Refuge, Florida, United States - Lox_Sample_3.3 | ecosystem: Environmental > Terrestrial > Soil > Wetlands | place: USA... | reverse complement strand
TCAACCGTGGTCTTCACACCCGCAGTTTACCATATCTATGGGTATCTAAATATGGGCGTATGGGACTAGCGCACGGGCAGATTCGCTGGTGGCGCTGCGATTCCATTGATGACGAGCGCTACCGGCTGGACGCCTGCCGACAAGCCGGATGGAACCACAACAGTGACCTGATACAGGCCGGAGTAACCGGGCGTGAGCCCGCTGAACTGGACCTGCGCCTGTTGGCCGCCGATAGTGACGGTGGGGTGGGCGAGGGTTTGGGCGGCGGGAGATTGCGGCGTCGGCTGTCCGGTTGGCGGTTGATGATCGACGGGGCCGAGGCCGTTCAGGTAGAGCACGACGGTCTGACCGCCAGTGGCGGGGTTGGAGGAACTGATCTCATTGCCGGCGGTGTCCTCGGCGTCGACGAACTCGCCATTGAGGAAGAATGCAGGCGAGTACGGGACTAGCGGCAGGGCGTACAGGGCGCCCTGGCTGTCCTCGACCGTGACCTTGATCAATGCCGATGTCTGGCCCTGCAACTCCCAAGGCACCTGCAAGTTCAACTGGGTAGGGCTGACGTAATACATCCGTCCGGGCAAACTCAAGCCGGCCGACGGCACGTCAAAACTGACGCCGACGCTGTCGATGCCGAGAGGCAGGAAGCCGGTGGTCTCGACGTTGGTATCGTCGCTCAAACCGGTACCAAACAGAGAAATGTAGGAACCGGGCGCGACTCCATTCCCCACCTGATAGCTGGCGGCGTTGACGGCGCCATTGGGCGAGATAGTGGGCGACAGGCGGGCGAAGCCGTCGAATACGACTTGCATCCCGCCCGAAGTGGCGGTGAACTCCTGAGCGCCGGGCGTGCTGCCACAAGTCACGGTGGCGAAACCGATGCCCTGAAATTCAGTGGCGGAGTCGGTGTTATTCGCGCCTTGCACAATGGAGCCGCCCCCTTGTGTCACGTTCCACTGGATGGACTGGTTGGATACGGGCTCGCCAAAATCGTCGATGAGCTGGAAGGCAATCCCGCCGTCGGGAACGCCCTGGCCCACCGTGCAATCGAAGCCGACGCTGAGCAGCGGCGTGATGTTGGCGGGCACACCATCGCCGGCTACATACAAATACGGTACGTGCAGAGTTTGGGAGCCGCCAGAGATGACAATGAGTCCGGAATACGCGCCGGCGTTGGTGGGCGAGGAGCCGCTGACGGCGACGGTCACGGTGGTGGTCTGGCCGGGGCTAAGAGAGACGCTGCTGCTGCCGAGCGTCACTTGGCTCTTGGTATCGGTCACGGCGGGCGCCACGGTCAAGGTGAGGTTGACCGCCGAGGATCCGGAATTGGCGATCTGGAGTTGCTGGCTGGGCGGGGGAAACGAGGCAATCTGATCCAAGAAGCCGAACGAAATGGTGGCCGGGACCACGGTGACGTTGGTGGAGACGGCAGACTGGGCATTCAACAATCCGGCGCCCGCGGACAGAACCGAGGCCGCGCCGGATTCATCGGTGAGACTCTGGGCGGCGGTGTTGACCACGGCGGATTTCAACTGGAGCGCCGTGAGTTTCGGATTCTTTTGCTTCACCAACGCGGCGGCGCCGGCCACGAGAGGCGTCGCAAAACTGGTACCGTCAGCCGCGGTGTAGCCGTTAGGGCTGTACAAATCCCCATTGGGATCGACACGCTCCGCCGCCATGTAGAGATCCGTTCCCACGGCGGTGACATCGGGCTTCAGACCGCCGTTAATGGATGGCCCGCGCGAGGAGAAGGACGCGATGACGTTGGGTGTCTGCGCGATGGCGACCAGGGTGGGATCGAGGGTGACCGGGTGACCGGGATTCGCATCGATGAACGTCTTCAGCGCATTGCCGCCGGTGACGCCGATCAAGATTGCGGGAATCGTGGTGTCGGCCAGGCCACTGGGTATGTCCGTCGTATCGGTGTTGGGGTCCCAGAAGATCACGCCAACGGCGCCGGCGTTCTGCGCGTTGTTGACTTTGTCCACGAAGAAACAGGTACCGCGTTCGATCAGGGCAAAGTCGCCATTCAGTGAGCCGGCAGGAATCGAGGTGCAGCCCAGGGGATCGCCGGATATCTGGCCGACGTCCTTCAGCGGGGCAGTCAAAGGTCCGGAAAGGAACGGGCCATCGCCGAACTGACCCTGGATCAACTGCAGGTCGGAGGGTACACCGGCGCCGCTGACTTTGACACCCGAACCCCAGGTGTGCGAATTAGTGCTGCCGCCCACGGCAATGGCGGAGGGTGCGTCACCCGGAGAATCGATGGTGTTGAGCGTGGGCGCATACTGGCCGTTCTCGCCTTCATTGCCGGCGGCAACCACCACCAGCATGCCGGACTGCACGGCGTTCTCGACGGCAGCCGCTTCGGGATCGCAGGGACTCGAGCCGGTTAAGCCGCACGTGGCGCCTTGATCGAGCGGACCGGAAAATGCCGGGGTGCCGAGAGAAAGCTCGGCAATGTCCATGCCATCCTTGAGGGCATCTTCCAGGGCCAGGATGATGATGTCGCCCCCGGTGAAGGGATTGATTTCCGGGGAACCGAAAACTTTGTAGTTGCCCAGGTAGGCCTTGGGCGCCATGCCGGTGATGGTGGCGGCGGGGCCGGTGTTCGTCTCACCGGCGGCGCACATGGCGACCGCGGTGCCGTGGCCGTCGAGGTCGCGCGCCGAATAATCGTCGGGGCGCGAAGTGGCGGCGGGGTTGGTTCCGAAGCCTGCGGCTAGTTGCGCGACATAGCTGCGCGCCACAATTACTTTTTTGTTCGTGAAGTTGGAGCAGTCAGAGGAGACGGTGCATTTGGGGAAGCCGGCCGGGGTGGCGAGATGGTTGTCCTGGAAGGCCGGGTGGGTCTGGTCAATGCCCGTGTCAATCACCGCGATCTTGATGCCGCCGCCGGCTCTGCTCTCGCCGCCCACCAGGGCCCACGCGCCGGGGCCGTTCAGCAGCGGTACAGCGGCGTCCAGACTCTTGTGAAAACGGCGCAAGGGGCGCACGGCCGCGACACCCGGCATACTGCGCAACTGCGCGAGCTGGTCCGGCGTGGCAACCACGAAAACCGCGTTCAGCACGTTTTGGACCGACCCGGTGACGGTGAAGCTCTGACGCGCCAATTCGCTGCGCAGCGAGGCTTGCGCCGCCTCGACCTTTTGGCGATGATTTTCGATCAGCGCCTGCGTGGCGTTCTTGCGGACTTCAGCTACCGATGGATCTTTCAAGATGAGCGCGTAACGTTGGGGGGCCTCCGCCGCGCCGAGAAATGCCAGGGAAAATAAGGCGCTCAGGATAAACGTGAGGACCAAACGGGTATTTCTCATCACCTTATCGCGACGCCGAGAATGCGAGGGAGGTTACAGATTTCGCAATAGTGCGCCAGGGAGCTGCGTTCAAACGAACATTGTACGCCATACGGTGGCCACCAAGGCGTGCGTAACCATGCTGGCGCGGATGCTCCCGGTCTTCATGTAAGCGACACCGCAAAACCATCCCAGCACGGCGGTCACAACGGCCATGCGCCAGTTGGGGAAGGTTCGAAACGGCAGGTGGGCGGCGCCATAGACGAGCGATGCCGCGGCCACCGCCAGGCGCGGTTTGCCGGTCCACTGAGCCAGCCACTGTTGGAGCAGGCCGCGGAAAACGAATTCCTCCGATAGGGCGGTCACCCACAGCGCGCCAAAGAAGGTAGCCAGCGTTTTCCCGAACAGAAATGGAGTGAAATTCAGCCGCGCCGCGCCGAGCCACAGCGCTAATGGAAAGCCGATGGGCAGGAAGTAGAAAAAGTACCGGACGCCCGTGACGGCTTCCTTCTGCGAAGGGATGAAGCCGAATCGAAGACCCTCCACGCGCCGCAGCTCCAGCGCAGCCATGGCGCCGGCGTGGATCAGAGCCAGGTGTCCGAGGATGTCGATGCGCACTGGAACGGGGGATGTGTAGATCCGGCTGAAGGAGCGGCTGAGCACGATCGCCGCCAGGAGGGCAAGGAACAAAATGTCGGATACGGGCGAGCGAGGAAGCACCACGTACCAGAACGAGACCATGGCCAGGATCGCAAGCAGCGCGGCGAACGCGGCGAAGCGAAACTGACCGGTAGGGATGCTGTAAACGAGATAGGGCAGGACGCCGCTCAGCGCGATGGCCAGCGCGAGCTGCCATCCGGCAAGGCGTGCGCGCAGCCGCTCCCGAAGCCGTTCAAATCCGGAGACCAGATAGAATGAATACTCGAAGAGGAAGGCGGCAATGAGAGGGACAGCCGCCCAAAGGGGAATGCCCTTTTGGCGGGCGTACAGCAATCCGGAGGCGCTCAACCCGATCCACCCGGCCAGTAGGGCTGCCCGGAACGCGCCGAGCGTCTGGTGCATCGGCATCATTCTAGCATCGCTGGTGGTGTGGATTGCCGGCCATGCGATCCTGCGCGGAGAGGAAGGGCCGGCCGACCTGGCCCGCCGCGTGGCGCACAGTGAAACCGAGACGCAGCGGGCGCGCGATCACTACACCTACCGGCAATCGGTGACGGTGGAGGAATTGAGCGACCGGGGCATGAGGGTGGGGGAGTATCGTGAAGTTCGCGACATCATCTTCTCGCCGTCGGCAGAGCGGACTGAGGAGATGGTCGGCAAGCCGCTGCTCGATCTCAAGAATCTCAAGCTGACCGACGAAGATTTCGCGGACATCCGCAACATTCAGCCCTTTGTGCTGGTAGAGGATCTGCTTCCGATTTACGAAACAAAATTTCGGGGCGAAGAGAGGATGGAGGATGTGGACTGCTACGTGCTTCAGGTGCGGCCACGCCAGATTCTCGCCGGGCAGAGATTATTCGATGGTCTGTTGTGGGTGAAGCAGGATGACTTCGCGATTGTGCGCTCGGAAGGCCAAGCCGTGCCGCAGGTGCGAGGCCTAAAAGAAGAAAACCTGTTCCCGCGGTTCACCACGGTGCGGCGGCCCATCGACGGCGCGCACTGGTTTCCGGTCTACACGCATGCCGACGACACGCTGGGTTTTCGCACGGGTCCGCAACGCATCCGCCTAATGATTCGTTACAGCCAGTACAAGAAGTTCGGATCGGAATCGAGCATCACATTCGGAAAACAAGATCCACCCCCGCGCCATTGAAATTCTCATTGAAGGATCTCGATCGAGGTGATGGTGGGATTCTGCACGACTCCAACCAACTGAATCTGAACCTGGCCAGTGGTGACGGGGACGCGATAGGACAGCCTCAACGATTTGTTTGCTCCTCCCGCCGTGGAGTAGATGTCGAGAAGGGAAGTTACCGTCTGGCCGTTCAGAATGATATTGAAGACTCGCTGGCCAGCCGATGAGAAAGTGGTTTCAGCGAATCTCAGGTTCACGGTATGGGTCCCGTTGGGCACGCTGAACTGGTACTGCAATGTGCCGGACTGCGAGCGATAGGTCTGATAGAGCGTGGGGTCCGGCGTCCCAGTGATAGCGGCCGTGGTACTCGCCGCGGTGCTGCCGCTGCTATAGCCATAATCTGCGCTCCAGATATATCCATTCGAGTCCTTGTACTGTGGCCCTCCGCAATTTACTCTGATCGGGAGCGCGGGCGGGGCGGTGGGGGCTGGCTGGACCGAAAAAGAAGAGCTCACCGACGATCCGTTCAAACTCGCCGTGGCCGTGACCGTGCCGGAGGCGCTGGCCGCGGAGACGCTCACCGCGAACGTAGCGGTGGTCTGGCCCGACGCCACGGTTACCGAAGAGGGAGTGCTGAAGGTGATTCCGGTTGCGCCCGCGCCGAGCGAGACGACCGCCCCGGAGGCAGGCGCGGGAGCGCTCAGCGTAATGGCACAGGAAGCGGAGGCGGGCGCGGTTATCGAGGTTGGGGAGCAGAGCATCGAGCTGATGATCGGGACTACCTGAATCACACTGCTGGTGGAAATGGTGACGGCTGTTGCCGCTGTGGATGCGCCCTGGGCATTCGTAAACTGAATACCCGAAGGCGTTTGGGTGGTAGTGGCCGTGAGTTGCAGAGTTGCCGTCGCGACCACTCCGTTCAAGATCTTGCTGGAATTGAGGCCATAGAGCACGCAAGTCTGAGAGCCGGACTTAGCGCTACAGGTGACCGATTTTGCGGCGGCTGTGGCTTGCGGTCCGGCGGTAACCACCGCTTGGGTTACGTTCGCCGTGGGATAGGCTAATGTCCACTCGAGAGCAGCCGGCTCACTCCCGGCGGCGGAACTCAGCAGGATGTTGAGGGCCAGCGTGCTTTTCTGAACCCCACCGCTGGATAAACCGAGAGTTACTTGGGCCCAAGCGACTTGTGTAAGCAGAATGAATAGAGCGGCGTACTTGACGAGTAAATAAGCCGACCAGCGTACTAGGTTCTGGTTGGCTGGGCACGGAATCCGCAGGCATGGCTGGACGGCGATCTGAAGCATTTCTCTCCTTAATCACGCAACAAGGCACACTTGTAAAGAGGCCTGTTCTGAGGCACACACGGCAACGTTGTTCCCGGCGCGCGGTGAGTAGCTACAGGAAGGGCGCGAAATAGAGGTTGATTCGGGCCGCGCTTCGTCTCTGAATTTTGCTGTGCCTGAGCAAACGGAAGGCTAGAAACACTCGAACTTAGTCAGCTTCGCCCAAGACAGAGGCGTAGGGTAACACGATAAAGATAAGAGATTCAATGATGAAAATGAGGTGAATGTACGTCTAAGTACGGCGGCCGGTGCGCAGCGGCTATTAACCTTAGTTAACAGTTAGATGTCAACCTCCGGCCATTCGACCACGCGCCGCTCATAAATGGACTTGCGGCCCATCATGGCGGTGAGAGTGGATATCCTGGCCGATTCTGCGTTGTTGAGCGGTGTTTTCCTGCCGTGGGCATTATCGATAAACGCCGCCAACGAGAGATATGTCGAATCCTGCTGCGCGTCGGGCACCTCGATTTGCCTGGGTTGGGAGCCTTTCTCGCGAGGGATCAATGTCGCGGTGGCGATGTCAATGGCGGCATCCGATCCGTACACACGTTCCTTGATTCCGGCGAAGTGGGGAGGATCGAAATAGATGTGGCTGAAGACAAAGCGCACATCGCCGGGGAACTCATAGATCACCGCGTAATTGTCCATAGTGGTGCGGCCTGGCGGTTCGTCCTTGTAGAGATTGATGCCGCCGGAGCCAAAGGCGCGGAGTGGGTGGCTGCCGGCGGCCCAAACCATGAGATCGATAATGTGGCAGGCCTGCTCGACGATATTGTCGCCGGAGCGCGCGCGGTCGAAATACCACAGGGTCTGGCGCGGCAGGTCGCCGGTGTGACGATAGCCCTGCAGGAACAGAACGCGCCCGATGCCGCCGTCGTGGATTACTTTCAGCGACGCGGCGCGATTGGGATCATGGCGCAACTGGAAGCCGGCCTGGAAGATGCCTTTAGCGCTTTTCGCTGCGTTGGCCACCATACGGCATTGTTCGGGAGTGAGGGCCATGGGCTTTTCGCAATACACGTGCTTGCCCACTTCGAGGGCGGCGATGGCCATCTCCTTGTGGAGATCGACGGGTGTGGCGATGACCACGGCATCGATGTCCTTGCGGTCGAGCAGCTTGCGAAACTCGGTGTAGGAATCGGGCGAGTTGCCGGCGGCGGTCGCGGCCTCCATCGCTTTCTTGAGGTTGTCGGGATCGATGTCGCAGATGGCGACGACCTTGACGCCGGGCACCTTCAGCATGTGTTTCAGGAGGTAAGAGCCGCGATTGCCGACACCGATGAAGGCGACGCGAACGGTGTCGTTGGGCGATTGCGCCGGGAGGAGCGCGGCACTGCCGGCGGCGAGAGACGTTTTCACAAAGGTGCGGCGGGATGGGTCGTCGGTCATGGGATGTCCTCTTATTAGCGCCGCTCTGTGCGGCCGCAAGCTTTTGATTATTTCACAGGCGCCAACGTGGCAATGGCGCGGCCGACGCCGGTCAGCAGCGCGGTCTCTTCGAGCGTAAACGTGCGCGGCGCGCGATTGGCGATGCCCAGCGCGCCCACGGCTTCGTCTCCGAAGAGAAGGGGAACGACGAGCGCGCCCTCCATGCCCGTAGCTTTCGCGCCGGGACGCGCGGCGCCGCTCGTGTCGGTTTGCAGATTGCACACGCTGACGGGTTCCTTACGCTGGACCGCCATCCCTGCCATGCCCTTACCGATGGGGACAAGGCGCACGGCTTCGAGAACCGGTGCAGGAATCCCGGTGCTCGCAGCTCTCAAATGCAGGGCGCCATCGGATTCCAGCAGATGGATGGTGCCGGAATCCGCGTGGAAGTGCTCCATGGTCAGGTGCAGGATTTCTTGCAGGTCGCCTGCGTTCAGCGCGGGTTGGATTTGGTCGAAAAGATTCATTTGTGCCCCGTGAGATTTTCGAATAGGAACAGGCCGCTCTTTCCAGCGACGACAAAATCCAGATGGCCATCGCCGTTCAGGTCGGCAACCGGGATCTGCATGCCGCCGCCAGTGCGCGAACCGTAGTCGACGACGTGTTTCACCCATTCGATTTTCTTGCCGTCATCGGATTTCAAGTATTCATACCAGTAGATCCCCAGCGGCTCGCGCTCGCCGGGATCGCGTCCGTTATGGGCCATGTACCGTTTGCCGGTGACAAAGTCCATCTTGCCGTCGCCGTTCAAGTCGACCATGGTCATGGCGTGCGCCTGCGACCAGCTTTCGTCGATCCAATGTTTGGTCCAGCGGTTGCCTTCGCCATGCTCCAGCCAGAAGATGCCGTAGTTATGGGCGGAAGAGGTCACCACGTCGTTGCGGCCATCGCCGTTGACATCCAGGACATAGATGAAGCCGGCGGCTTCGAGATTCCAATCGGGATGGAACTTCCAATCACCGGAGCGAGGGTCGGGCGGCGCTTCGAACCACCCCTCGGGCGTCAGGATATCGGTGCGGCCGTCTCCGTTCACGTCACCGGCGCCGATGCCGTGGCCATGGCTCTTAGGACTAACCACGTGGCGAACGAACGCGCCGTTGCGGAGTTCATACCACGCAAGCGGCGCTTCGATCTGGCCGAATTGGGGCAGCAGTTCCTGCTTCCTGCCGTCGTTGTCGATGTCGACCAGAAACACGAACTCGACGGAGTAGCCGTTTTCAATGGCATGCTTTTTCCAGTCGCCGACGCCGCGGCCGGGATTCTCGATCCAGTAGAGCTCTTTGGTGAAGTACGAGCAGCTTACGATATCGGGTGCGCCATCGCCATTCACGTCGAGGGCGAGGTCGCTGAAATTATCAATGTAATTGTCTGAATAGCTGATGGTGCGGAAGTGGTGCTTCAGCCAATTCGGAGCTTCGTACCAATTCTCGCCGGAGACGATGTCCAGCTTGCCGTCCCGGTTGATGTCGGTGACGGCACAGGTTTCGTTGGCGCCCAGATCGAGGGTGTGTTTCTCGAACGGAATGTCGGGGGTGCGCGCGATACTCCAGGCCGCAATCGACGCTGCCAGAAAGAGAATGGCTGCGATACAGTGCCGCATCATGCGGACGATTTTACGCCATTACGCATCTATAGCGCCGGAATGCCCGTGCGGCCGGTCTCGAGTTCTTCGAGCAGCAGAGTAAGGCGCGGCGCAGCGTCCAGTTTTCCGCCGAAGCGGAGTTCGTTATAGGCGTAAGTGAATTGATCCACCAAAATCCCGGTTTCCGGCGGAAGAGAGGCAGCGAATTCACGCGGAGTGAACCAGACGGGCTTCTGGAAACCGCGGCCGCGCAGGACGTCGAGCATGCGCTGGTAAAGCAAAGTGGCATCGCCGGCCGATGCGTTGCCTCCACGCACGCGCCGCACACGATGCAGCATGCGCACAGCGCGCCACGCACGCGGGCCGCCGAGTAAGGCCGCCGTGCCCAAGAGCAGGAAAAGGCCCAGTGCAGCGCCGCGGCCGGCGAACCATTTGCGGAGATCGGAGCTCCAACGCATGACCGATGCGCTCCAACCGTCCATCCACTGAATGCCGAGCTTGCGGCTGGAAGTTTGCAGGCGCTCGGCGAGGATCAATTGCCTGCCGAGATCGTAACGCAGCACCCAGTCCTGCCAAAATGTTTCGGCGGCATCGGTCCACATCGCCAGTCTGGCGAGCGGGCCGCTGGCGCGCCCGCGCGGATCCGGCGGTGTGGGGTCGAAGGTGAGCCAGCCCTGCCCTTCGATATAAGCCTCGACCCAACTGTGGGCGTCGGAGGCGCGGATTACGTACAGCTTCGACAGGGGATTGAAGGTGCCGCTCTGAAATCCGTTGGCGATGCGCGCCGGAATGCCGACCGAGCGCAACATCACCGTCATGGCCGAGGCAAAGTATTCGCAGTGGCCCTTCTTCCGTTCGAACAAGAAATAGGCGATGGGGTCGCGGGTCTCGCGTTCGGGCAGGTCGAGCGTGTAGCCATAGGAGGTCCGGAGATGGTTCTCGATGGAGCGGGCGCGCTGCAGATCCGTGACGAAGCCGGCGATGACCTCACCGGTCAGGGCCCGTATGCGGGGATCGAGCGGCGGCAATTGCAAATAGTGAACGCGCTCCCAAGGGCTGAGGGTGTTGTGGTCGATGGCGCGCGCGGGATCCTCGAGGATGCTGGTCACGGCGTAGTGGAAGTTGTCCGGCGGGGCGAAGCCCAGGCGCACGGAGTCATTCGGTCCGCGAATCACGGCGACACTCATATGCTCGGGGCGCCCGGCCACGAACAGCGCATCCGAATCGACGGCATTCAGCGTGACCTGATAGAACAGGCGCCGGCCGGTTTGCGGGCGGTTGGTAACGAGCGCCCATCCTTCGGGCCCAAGCGGGATGCGCTGTCCCGCGACGAAGGGATTGGACCAACGCTTGCCATCGAACTCACTGAGCGAGGCGCCGCGCCACTTCAGATTGTCCGGAAATTCCCGCGAATTCGGACGGATGTGCATCACCGCGCTCGAATCATTCTTGAACTCACCGATCTGCCCCAGGGTCACTTCATTCGAAAAACCGGGCACGTGCATGCGATGGGAAATCAGACGGCTGAGGGTAGCGTTCGCCGACCGGGGCAAAAGGAAGAAAAGCCCCCCGGTGAGGAGCAGGATGCCCACAGTGACAAACGCAGCCAGAGCGGCCAGGCGCGGATGAAAAAGCCGCAGGCCGGAGCGCGCGATCTGGTGCGGCTTTTGCATGGTGCGGCGAATTTCAGCGCTGGTGAACGCGGCGATGGCCGACAAAAGATAGAGCCCCAGGAACAGAAGGAAATTCAGGCTGGCCGAAAGGATGGCGGCCGCGAGAATTTCAAGAAAAGCGATGGCGGCAATGTACAAGTAGTCTCGATTGGTGCGCGCCGTGAGAATTTTCATTACGGCAAGAAAGAACACCAAGTGAACGGTAGCCACCAGAAACGAGCGCGACAGGAAAAAGTAGTCGAGCGGGTAAAAGCAAATATAGGTCAGCGTGATGAGGGTGACGAGCCGTTCGGAGACTTCGAATCTGATGAGGCCGGTGACCAGCAGCGCGCGCAAAAGCAGGCCGAGGCCCGTGAGAATCACCGTGGGCAGGTCGAGGTAACCGGAGCCAGCAACGGCCAGATAGCCGCTCGTCACCAGAGACAGAACGGCCAACTGGAAGAAGCGCTCGACCGAAAGCTGGGGATTGATGCCGGGACGCGGCATGATTCTATTGTAACGGGAGCGGAGGCGTGCGCATCAGGACACCTTTGGCCGTTTGCGGTGCCAGTCGGTGCGGGTCTGGAATTCTTTCCCCATGGAGAGCAGCATGTTTTCCGAGAAGGCCGGGCCCACAAGCTGGATGGCCACGGGCATTCCCTCGGCGAAACCACAGGGCAGTGAGAGTGCTGGAAGTCCGGCGAGATTGCCTGCGGGCGTCAACGCGTTCAAACCGGGGCCCGCGGGAGCATGTGGATTGATCGGTTCGGTGACTTTCGGCGCTGGTCCGCGGCTGGGAGCCAAAAGAATATCCAGCTCGCCGAACATGCTGCGCACCTTTTTCTGCACGATGGTGCGGATGCGCATGGCTTTCAGATAATCCCGGGCCGGAATGTCGAGTGCGGCCTTGAGGCCGGCGATCTGATAGGGGTCGGCGAGCTCGTCGATTTTTCCGCTGGTGATCAGGGGCTCGAACACGGAGCCGCCTTCGGAGAGGATGATGGTGCTGGTCACCTCTCGGTAGGGCAGGTCGGGAAGTTTGGTTTCGATCAGTTGCGCGCCGGTTTCACGAATCGCCGCGAGCGCCTGTTCGAACGCGGGGCGTGCAGAGGGCTGGGCCCAATCGGCGAAGTCGGCGGGCGCATAGCCGATGCGCAGCTCCTTGGGTTTGCGATAAAACTGCGGCGTGTAGTAGAAGCTTTTGTGAGCGGAGCCGGGGTCGGCTGCGTCGGCGCCAGCAATTACTTCAAGCACCAGCGCGCAATCTTCGGCGGAGCGGCACAGGGGGCCGATCTTGTCCATGGTCCAGGAAAGAGCCATGGCGCCGTGACGGCTGACCAGGCCGTAGGTGGGGCGGAGGCCAGTGACTCCGCAGAGCGCGGCCGGCCCCAGGATGGAGCCATTCGTTTCCGAGCCAAGCGCAAACGGAACCAGTCCGGCGGCCACGGCACTGCCCGATCCGCTGGAAGATCCGCCGGACCAACGGGAGCGATCCCAAGGATTGAGACCGGGGCCGAACATGGAGGCGCCGGTGGATCGGTAACCGCCGCCGCCCGCCAGTTCCACCATGGCGAGCTTGCCGATGAGAACGGATCCGGTTTTTTCGAGCTTTTGCAGAACCGTGGCGGTGTAATCGAAGACCTGGCTGGCGTAGGGGCGCGCGCCCCAGGTAGTGATCTGCCCGGCGTAGCTCAGCAGATCCTTTGCGCCAAATGGAATGCCTTGCAGCGGGCCGCGGTAGCGCTCGCGTTTCAATTCTTTATCCACGTCGCGGGCGTGCCGAATGGCGGTCTCGGTGAGCGAAAGCGCGAGCGCATTGTAACGCGGCCCCAATTGCTCCAGCCGCTGGGCGAAGGCGCGCACCAGCTCGTATGCGGAGATTTCCTTGGCTCTGAGTTTGGCGTTCAGCTCACCGATGGTCGCGAAGAAGATATCGTCTGTGAGTGCGGCCATTTACGCCTTGAACGAAAATGCGGGCTCGGTAGACATGGGCAGTTGAGTTTTGCCGAGCGCTTCCGAATTCTTCCGGAGCTGTTCCAGGGCGGCGGCACGGGGATCTTCGGGCGGACCGCCGGCAGTAGTCTGGCCGGCGCGAGCCACTGCCGCGGATGCAAAGGCGGCTGCCGCCAAACGCCGGCGCGTGATTTTTTGGTTCATGGTCTTTGCTCCAGAGCTTCCAACGCTGCTTTTTCCATCACGGAGCGGGGAGCGGATTCGCTCGTCCAGATTTCAAACTGCCGAACGGCTTGTTCGACGAACATTTCAATTCCGGGAACCACGCATTTGTTCTGTTCCCGCGCGCGGCGGATGAGCACCGTCTCGAGCGGGTTGTAAACCATATCGAACACGATTTCGGCGGGGATGTTCCCATTAAAGAAACATTCATTCATATGGGGGAACATGCCCAGCGGAGTGGCGTGGATGAGCGCGTCAAAGTGCCGCGCGTCCAATTGCTCGCGCAACATGGGTTCGGCGCCGCAGATCCGGGAGAGCGCACGGACGCGGTCCGGGTTACGGCCCACGATCGCCACTTTGGCCCCGGCGTCGATCAAGGCGCAGGCCGCGCCGCGCGCCGCGCCCCCATTGCCGACGATCAACACCGAAGCTTTTGCCGGCCGGACGTGCCGGCTCAGAGGTACCAGCACCGCTTCGGCATCCGTATTGGCGCCCCGCCACTTTCCGGCTTTGCGCCAAACGGTGTTGACCGCGCCGATGCGGCGGGCCACCGGCTCCACGGCGTCCAGGTATCGAATCACTTTTTGCTTGTGCGGAATAGTGACGCTGAAACCCGAAATGGGCACCTTGTCGGCCAAAAGGAAGAAGTCGCGAAGTTGCAGAGGCGTCACCAGGAACGGCAGGTATACCGCGTCCAGCCGGCGCGCCTGGAACGCGCGGTTGTGCACGGCTGGCGAAATCGAGTGGCGGATGGGATCGGCAATGACGCCGTACACTTTGACCAGCTTCGAAATCTTTTCGATGCGGTAGAGATGCCGCAGCAGGCGGGCGCTCACCTGTCCGGCGGCGGTGCCTTCGGTGACGAGCGGGGCAGCATAGGTGTACATCCCGCCAAACGCCGGGGAAAGCACGCGCGTGGGGAACCCCAATTCGCCCACGGCGAGGACCACCAACGGTGTACGCGAGTGAGCCTTGGCAAGCGCGAGCACGCGAGCATTATCGGAAGGCTTTCGCGCCGCCGTCACAATTTTGTACCCATCGGCGGGAATGCGCGTCATGCGCTTCACCAGCGCATCCAGTTGCGGGGTGGATTCGAAGTTGTGATAGGAAATGATGATCTGCGCGCGGCCGCGAAAGGCGTTGAGCCTCTCGGTGGCGGCTTCGGCGGTTTCAACCTCGACATCAATGGCCTGTGCGCCGGCGCTTACCGCGAGATCGAGGATGTTGAGCTGCTCCTCGACGCTTCCGTTGAATTTTCCGTGGTTCTGATGGCGCCGGCATGTGGCCAGAATAATGCACTCGGGGTGCTGCTTCAGAAAATCGCGAGTGACTTTAACGCCCTGTTCCGGGTAGTCCAGGTGATCCAGGCGAAATTCGAGGAAGGTTTCGCCGGAGTCCGCTTCCTGGCGAGCGTGATCCAGAAGCGCGGAAGAATCCGGCAAACCGAGCGCAATGCAGATGCGGGGGAACGGCCGTTTCTGCGGCATGGCCCTAAAGAGGTAATTAGAATACCACGAGGCAAACGCTATGAAGTCGCCCGGCCCGCGGTTTCAAGCAGCCGCGCTTTCCAATCATCCAGGATGGCGGCCGTGGCCGTTGCGCCGAAGCGGGAACATCCAACCTGGTAGACTTCCAGGGCTTTATCCAGCGTACGCACTCCGCCTGCCGCTTTGACGCCAATATGCTCCGGGGTGTGAGCACGCATCAGTTTGAGATCTTCGATGGTGTAGCCGCCGGGTCCGAATGCGGTGGAAGTTTTGACGAAGTCCACTTCGGTGCGGGCGGAGATGCGGCAGGCGACGATCTTCAACTCGTCGGTGAGATAGGCATTTTCGAAAATCACCTTCAGCAAAGCGCCCTGCTTGTGGCACTCTTCGGCGGCTTGCAGCAGTTCGGTCTCGACGAACTGGAACTGGCGGGAGAGGAGCCGGGCGATGTTGAGCACCATGTCCACTTCCTTGGCTCCGCGGCGCAGCACATCGCGGATCTCGTAAAGCTTCACGGCCGTGGTAGTGGAGCCGTGAGGAAAACCGGCCACGGTGCCGACCGCCACGCCCGACCCATTCAACATCCGCACGGCCAGATCCACATCGCAGGGCCGGACACTCACGCTGGCCACCTGATAGCGCTTGGCGAGTTCGCAGCCCGCGGCCACCTGTTCGTCGGTGAGCTCGGGACGCACCAGCGAATGATCGATCATTTTGGCGAGCGCTTCGTAGGTGGTAAGTGCCGGCCTGGGATTATTGTGGTTCGGGTCCATAGCTCATTATTGTCCATCGGGACGGACGAGCCGCGCGGCGGGGAGATCAACTTGAGGGAGGCGATTACTTGCGGCGGGCAGCGGAGGGGGAGGCCGAAAGGCCCATCTGCTTGAGCTGGGCCCTGGCCTTGACGGCAGCATCGCTGCCGGGATAGCGCTTGATGAGCTCGCGAAACTCGCTGGCGCCGGCGTTGCGCTTGTCCAGCTTCACAAGCGTTTTGCCTTTCATGAGAAGAGCGTCAGGCGTCTTGTTATTGGCGGGATATCTCTCCAGCACCTGATCGAAGGCTTTGAGAGCATCGTCGTAGTCGCCTTGACCAAAATAGAGATCGCCCACCCAGTACTCGGCCGCGGGCGCCAGCGGCCCGTCGCCATACAACTTGACGTACTCCTGGTACTCCTGTAATGCGAGATCGGTCTTGCCACCCAGCCGGTCACGATTGGCATTCTGATAAAGCATGTCACCGGAGATTGGCGGCACGTTGGAGGTTGTAGTGCCGGGGTTGCCTCCTCCTGTAGGCGCGCCCCCCGGGGGTGGCGCGGGGGAATTCATGGTTCGAACTGCATTGCTGAGATCCATGACCTGCTGCTCGAGCTTGCCCATACGGGTGGTAACGTCAGCCATGGAATTCTGCACCTGCTGGAATGCGGTGGCCATCTCATCGATCTTGGTTCCCACATTGGCAACCGGGGCCATGACTTCCTTGCCCTGTTGCCGCAGTTGTTCCTGGATGGCTCCCTGCAAAGTGGCCAGGGAATTGTTGGCTCGGCCGGCGGAATCAACCAGCTGCTGAACCTGCGCGGCCAGAGTTCCCATCTTGGTGTCGAACGAGCTTTGCAGGTTCCGAACCTGGTCCTGCAATTGAGCCACATCACGCTGCAGCTCCACGATCTCTTTGCTGGCTGCCGAGCAAATGATTGGGAAAGCGAAGGATGCGGCTAGAATCAGCGGGCGAAATTTCATCGAGACCTCCTAAATATGAAGGTAGGGTACTCTCCCGGGGCCATTATCCGATGGCGCGCCGGCGAGTACCCTACCCTTCGATGACTACTGCCCGGCGGAGAAGTGCGCCCGGCGATTGCGCTGCCAGCACTCCTCGTTGGACTCAGTGCAAACCGGCCGTTCCTTACCATAGCTGATGGTCTTGAGACGGTCGGCGGGCACACCGAGTTGCACGAGGAAGTCCTTGGCTGCCGTGGCGCGCCGGTCACCCAGCCCGAGGTTGTACTCGGCCGAGCCGCGCTCGTCGCAGTGGCCTTCCAGGCTCAGGCTGGCGCTGGGGAATTCCTGGAAGATGGCTTTGAGCGCATCGGCGTCCTTCGTGAGGGCAGCGCGGGCGTCGTCGCGGATGTCACTCTTGTCGTAATCAAAGTAGGCATCCTGCAACTGACCCAGGCGGTCGGATAGGGACGCCTTGGGCGCCGGCGGTGGCGGCGGTGGCGGCGCACTCACAGTTACCGTAGCCGTCTTGCTCAACGTTCCACCCGCTCCACTCGCAGTGAGCTTGTAGGTGGTGGTGTCGTTGGGGTAAACGCTCTTCGAGCCGGTGGCTTGCACCGTGCCGACGCCGTTGTCGATGGTGATTTGATTGGCGTTGGTCACGTTCCAGCTCAACGTGGACGACTGGCCGCGCTCGATCGACGAGGGCTCAGCCGAGAAACTCGCGATATCTGGCGCTGGCGGTGGCGGCGGCGGCGGTGCGGGTGCCGGAGCCGGCGGTGGTGGTGGCGGTGGCGGCGCCTTTTTCTTGCAACTCGAACTAAACGCAACCAACGCAACCAAAACAAGGGCTATCCAGATGACATTCCATTTCCGTTTGAACAACATGATCTTGCCTCCAGAACTTTTTCAAAACCGCTCATTTTCCCCAGACGGGCGTCTTGTTTCTCCCTTGCGTGGTCAGCTGGCGGACCCCAGTACCATCGGCCACCATGGTGTATATCTGCTGCGAACCGCTGCGCGTCGACATAAACACCAGGTGCCGGCCATCCGGCGCCCAACTCGGGTTCTCATTACGGCCTTCGCTATGGGTCAACTGATCGAACCGCCGCGAGGCCACTTCCATTACAAAAATATTGAAATTCCCTGTCGCATACCCCCGTGTCCAGGCGAAAGCTATCACATCGCCATTGGGATGCCAGGACGGATTCGAAGCCTCACCCTCCCCGTTGGAGAGGCGCTCAACCCCGGTCCCGTCGAAATTCATGATGAAAATCTGCTGGGGACCGGTACGTCCGGAAACAAACGCAATTGTGTTTCCGGTTTTTGGATTCACCTTGGGCTCCACGTCGATGGCGCGCGACGAGGAGATGCGTCTTAAGTTGCTCCCATCCAAATTCGCGACGTAGAGCTGGGCGAAGTCTTTGCTGGCCGTGGAAGCAAAAACAATCTGCTTCCCATCAGGTGTGAAGCTGGCCTGCGCATTCAGCGATGCAACCTGATTATAGAAGGGCAGACGACGGCCCGTCTCCGTTGAGAGTATCAATATAGCAGGATTCCCGTGAGCGTAGCTAGTAAAAGCGAGTTTTGTGCCGTCGGGCGAAACCGAGGGCATGATGGAAATGGATTTGAAGTTAGTCACCTGCTTCTGATTGGCGCCGTCCGGATCCATGGACCAGACTTCCTGATGGCCGGTGCGGTCGGAGACAAAGTAGATATGAGACCCGAAAAGCGAGGTACCGCCCCAATGCGCCAGGATATCGGCCGCGAATTCGTGCGCCACTTTACGGGCGCCGGTTTCATCCACCGGTCCGAAATATCGCTTGCCCAGAACCTGAGCGTTGGCGATATTGGATTGTGCGACGTCAAATAGCCAGCCATAGAGGACGATCTGGCCGTTCTGCTCCGCGGTATATCCGGTTGCGAGAAAGTTCGCATTCGCCGGCGGCGAAGACCAGTCCGAGAGCGCCAATCCTCCAGCGGATGCGCCGGGGCGGGGCGGTTGGCGGAAATCCTCGGGGCGCTGCGGCACCTGCAGCGGGTACATGCCTTTCGCCACCATGTCGAACAGACCCGAGTTTTGCAGATCGCTGAAAAGCGTCTCATTGAAGGCGCCCATGAAATTCTGCGCCGCGCCCGAGCCGCGAAAATCGGGTACCGCCATCTTGGGCCGCTGCGGGCTCACCAACTTGATGATTACCGAATTGTCCTGCGCTACTAGCGCAGCTAGGATTCCGAATAAAATGGCGGAGACTGCCAGCGGGAATGATTTCTTCGTCATCGTTTTAGCTCAAACCAGAACTCTATGGAAACGTCACTTCCAGGGTAACCGGCGGGGAGCGGCGGAAACGGGGCGGCATCGGCGATGGCGCGCTGCGCGGAGACATCCAGCGCAAAATTACCGCTGGTCTGTGCCATTCGCACCGCGGAGATCGAGCCGTCGCGCCGGATGGTGAAGGTCACGATGGCAGGCGGGAGCGTGCGGATGCGGGGATCGACGTCATTCGCGCGCCATTTCTGAGCCACCCTCTCCCGCAGGAGGTCGACGTAATAACCGTAACGATCGCCGAACGGCGAACCGCGGCCCACGCCCACGCCTCCCGAGCCCGGCTGACCGTACATCGGGCTGACCAGCTTTTGACCTTCCTCGCTGTAAACCTGGTTAGGGCGGTCGATCTGGTTCGCGCGGTATTTGTTCAAGCTCGACGCTTTGGTGGATGGTTTCTTCGGTGCCTCGCGGCTCTTCAGCGGGATGGCATCCGGCTCCGGTTCTTTGACCTTCGTCCGCTTCACCGTGTCCGGCTTGGGCTCCGGAGCCTCCGAGTGTGTGTCGTTGGCGACGGGATTGATGGCCCCGCTGTTGGCCGGCATGGGAATCTGGTGCAGGACATTGATCGCCACCGAGCCGCCGCCAGGTGTGTTGCTGCCCCAGTAGGCGTGGTTGACGTTTGCATACGAAAGTAGAACCACCGCCGCTGCCACCGAGGCATGCAAAACCACAGAGCCCAGCAATGGCCTTTTCAGCGAATCCGCTTGTTCGAGAATGTCGACGTGGGGCGCCATCACCGCCTTCGTTTTTCCGCTGAGTCCTCCGGCTGGGTTACGGCGTTGATCTGAATCCCAGCGTCGGCGAGCTCGCTCATCACCTGCGCCACAAGGTCCCACGTGGCGCCCCGGTCCGCGCGCAGGTACACCGCCTGGCCAGGGAACCGGGTTTTGACGGTCGCGGAAATATCGTGGATGTTAATGTCTTTGTCGTTGAGGTAGGTATCGCCGTCGCGCGTCATGTGAATAACGGGCAACTCCCGGGCGCTGTCTTTGACGTACTTGGTCTTGGGGACATCGACCTGGAAGCCAACCTCCATGACGTGCGCCGTAATCATGAAGATGATCAGCAAAACCAGCACGACGTCGACAAACGGAGTGACGTTGATCTCCGAGAGCGCCGTGGTCCCGTAAGACCGCCGCCTGCCCGATGAGCCGCCACCGCCGTTCACTGAGATGCCCATGGCTCACTCTCCGTAGGTGCGCTCGGTCATGTTGAGGAACTCCATCGCAAAGTCGTCCATGCGCGCGCCGATCTCCTTAATCGCGTGGCCGAAGATGTTGTAGAAAATTGCGGCAGGAATGGCGGCCGCGAGGCCGACGGCGGTCGCGATCAGCGCCTCCGAAATGCCCGGACCCACGGCGCGCAGGCTGGAGCTGCCGGCTTGCTGGAGTTGCTCGAAAGATCGAATGATGCCCAGCACCGTGCCGAACAGCCCGATGAACGGACTGACCGACGCCGTGGTGGCGAGCCAGCTCATGTTGCGTTCGAGCTTGGCGATTTCCTCGCTGGTGCCTAGTTGCAGGGTGCGTTCGAGCGCTACCTTGTTGTTGATCGTTCCGCGCGACTTCACCTGACGCGTGACCTCTTCGTAACCGAAGTC
>Ga0335079_10002698_pt1 | contig 20415 bp, 18 predicted proteins | sample Lox_Sample_33_FD_206719 | JGI IMG/M metagenome (GOLD analysis project Ga0335079, IMG submission 206719) | Soil microbial communities from Loxahatchee National Wildlife Refuge, Florida, United States - Lox_Sample_3.3 | ecosystem: Environmental > Terrestrial > Soil > Wetlands | place: USA... | reverse complement strand
GCAGGCACAGAGCCGTAGACACCTGGAAAGAGATGAAGGGCCATGCGTTGCGCCAGCTCGCACTCGCGGCCTTCATTGTCTTCGGAGTTTCCGGTCCGTTGTCGGTGTTGATGGAGTCCAAGATCCATCTCGTTTCGTGGAGGTTTGTCATTGTTGAGACGATTGCCACGGGTGGACTCGCCGCAAGTATCATTTTTTTCGGAAGAAGAAGATGGTGGGCTATTGCTATTATCACTGTAGCTTTTTCTGCGCTGATGCTGATCAATTCGGGGGGCCTGAGCTTTGTGTTCGACGAACATGGGATGAGGGTGTCACTGGGCGAGGAAATGGGAGTTCAGGATGTGCGCCCGACGGACCAGGAACCGCAGACATTTTCACCCGAACTGCTCCAGTCAATCTACACGCAGAGGGGCGTTCTGGGTGTTGGAGCGCTTGCAATGCTCGCCCTTGGTTCCACACTCTTCTTTCGAGTGATCAATTCTGAAGTGCAGCATCGGACACGCCTCGAGGCGGAAGTGAATATTGCCAAGGATATTCAGGAATCGCTCATTCCAGATGAAGCGCCAAAGATCGGTTGGGTCGATGTTTCGGGGAGGATGATCCCGGCAACGGAAGTCGGGGGTGATATCTACGATGTGGTTCAGGTTGCCGAACACCAGCTGGCGGTGGCGGTTGCTGATGTGGCAGGTCATGGAGTCGGAGCAGGTATCCTCTCTGCGATGTTGAAGAGTGCGCTGCGGCTTCAATTGCAGCACGACGCGTCACCTGTTGCCGTTCTCAAGCACATCAACAACACGATTTATGACGTTTCTGACGAGAAAACATTTGTCACGTTTGCGTACCTTCTTCTCGACCGGAATCTGAAGGCAGCTTTTCTTGCGACAGCCGGTCATCCCCCTATTCTTCATCTTGAACAAAACCCCCCTGCCGTGCGGTGGCATCGGGATTCCACTCCGGCGCTCGGCATGAGGAAAAATGTCCAGTTTTCATTCCGGCAGATCCCCCTCCGATCGGGAGATCGATTCATTTTGTACACCGACGGATTGCTTGAAGCTGCAAATGCGAAGGGAGAACAATTCGGGGCGGAACGTCTGGAGTCGACTGCACGGAATGCTGCCGGCTCTGTGGAGGATCTTTGTGCCGAACTCGCGTCGGCGGTGAGAGAATTTTCAGGCCGTGACACATTCGAAGATGATCTTACGATCGTCTGCGCGCAGGTTGCGTGATGTTCAAGGATCGGAACAGACCCTATGATCTCAAAGGAAACTGCGCTTGAGAGTATACAGCACGAACTAGAAACAGCCCGTGAAGCCCTCGATGCCGGCAACAACGGGAAAGTCCGTGTGTGTGCGAGGAGAGCCGTTGGACATGCAATTTCCTGGATGCTCACACGTTTTCCAAAACCCGGCTGGCCAGCGGATGCGATGGGCAGGATTCATTTGCTGAGCGGTGATCCATCGTTGCCGGACGAGGTGCGTCATGCTGCGCTGCGCCTCACTCGGCACATCGACGAGCATTTCGGGTACGCTCCTGCTTCCGATCCTCTTGCAGATGCCCGCCTCATCATCCGGACGATCATCAACATCATGGATTCCGGTGATCGTTGAAGAGTTCAAACAGTCGCTCAAGATGCCGGAGGTCGAAGAACTTCTTGACCTCTTCTTCTACCGTCCGATCGCCTTCCTGTTCGTGAAGGCAGTCTATCGTTGGCGTATTACACCGAATCAGATCACCATCGTTTCCGGATTGTTCGGTCTATTGGCGGCATGGTGCTTTTCCCGCAGCACCTCTTTTCTCGCATGGGGTGCGCTTTTCTACGCAGTTGCGAATATCCTCGATTGTTCAGATGGTCAACTGGCGCGGCTTCAGGGAAGCGGTACACAATTCGGCCGCATCATCGACGGCATGACGGATTATGTTGCAACAATTGCCATTTTCATCGGCTTGGGGATCGGCTTCTCAGGATCGGGAGAGTCCAGGTGGCTCCTCGTTATTCTCGCAGGCATCAGCAGTGCGGTTCATGCATTCTTCTTCGACCGACACCAGTCGGAGTTCATGAGTGTCCTACGGGGTGAGCACCATCCGCCATTCCGCGAGCGGGAGCAGTATGAGGACCACATACGCGGAGTAACGGTATCACGACGTTCGGTTCTTACGGCATCACTCCTGCGCCTTTACGTGGCGTATCTCAAAATCCAGGAACAGGTCTATCAGACACGACGCGAGAGATCGTTTGATCCCGACTCCTATCGAAAGAGAAATCTGCGCATGATCCGTTTCTGGAGCTTTCTCGGACCTACGACCAACCGTTCGCTGCTGATTGTCTGTGCTCTGTCATCACGGCCCGATGTGTACCTGTGGCTGATCATTCTCGCAGGAAACCTCTGGCTGATCATCTGCTTGCTTTACCAGCGTCGGATCTACGGCGAACTTCTGCAGGAGGCGTGAAGAGACGTGCCGCGTCCACGCTTCAGATCGTTTTTTCAGTCTTCGCTCAAATCGGAATCGCACATTGCTGATGAGGTGATCAACACCTATGTGATGAGACGCGTTGCGGCGGTTGTGACCTGGATTCTCTATCCTACATCTGTCACTCCGAACGATATTACCCTCGCTTCAACGGCGGTCGGGTTGTTTGCCGCGTGTATCTATTATCTGAATACTCCCGCAGCGATCGCCTGTGCCGGACTTCTGGTGACTCTTAAGGATATTCTGGATGATGCCGATGGCCAGCTTGCCAGGGCGAAGCAGCTTTATTCACGGAGAGGCCGCTTTCTCGATTCTCTCGGTGATTTCGTTGTCGACGTCGCACTCTTCATCGCGATTACCGCCATTACTTATCGGTCTCACCCCAACGTCTCCACGATATTCCTCGGGCTCGCCGGCTTCGTGGGAATCACGCTGCGCGTATCCTATCACGTTTTCTATCAGGTTTCTTACCTCCATCTTGAATCAACATATTTGCTCAACAGAATCACTGAGGACGTCACGGAGGCAGACCGGCGCGCGGACCGGATCGCGTTTGTTCTTCAGGTAGTTTTCAATGTTATGTACGGATGGCAGGACAGACTGTTTTTCCTGATTGACGCCTGGTGCCGCGGGAGGCAGTTTACCGACAGCGAAAATGCACGATGGTATTCGGATCGGGTCGGACTGAGAATCTCGGGATTGCTCGGCTTCGGGACAGAGCTTGCGCTTCTGACGCTCTGTTCGCTGATGAATGCTCTCTCTCTTTATCTCATCCTGAACGTGATTCTCATGAACGGAATTCTCCTTACGGGGATCCTCTACCGGAGATTCTTTCTCAGGCGGTCTCTTCTTTCGGATCGTTGAGTTCAGCACACTGGTGCACCGGCAGTACCTGTCAGTGGTGCAGGAAAGGGAAGGTGGAAGTGTTTTTCCGGATTGAAATAAGCGCGCACCATTTTCCAGTGGCATTTTACATGATGAATTTCGTATTATTGTATGACTTTCTGATATCTGTGGAGAACACGCAATGAAAGGAATCATCCTTGCGGGGGGCAGCGGTACACGGCTTTATCCTCTCACACTCGCCGTGTGCAAACAGCTTCTTCCGATCTACGACAAGCCGATGATCTATTATCCGCTGTCGGTCCTCATGCTTGCCGGTATTCGGGACATACTCATCATTTCGACGCCGCGGGATCTGCCGACATTCAGAAATATTCTCGGTGATGGCAGGCAGCTCGGCTTGAATTTTACATACCGCGAACAGGCGAAACCGAACGGCCTCGCGGAATCGTTTCTCATCGGAGAAGAGTTTATTGGCCGGGATGACGTCTGTCTGGTACTCGGCGACAACATCTTTTATGGTCACGGTTTGACAGAAATGCTCCGAAAGGCAGTCGAGGATGTCGGATCCCGAAGAGGAGCAACAGTGTTCGGTTATTACGTGAAGGATCCGGATCGATACGGCATTGTTGAGTTTGACCAGGCGGGGCGTGTACGTTCGATCGAGGAGAAGCCGCGGCAGCCAAAATCCAATTATGCGGTGACGGGATTGTATTTCTACGACAACTCGGTTGTTAGTGTCGCAAAATCGATCAAGCCTTCGCCCCGTGGTGAGCTGGAAATCACCGATGTCAACGCCGCATACCTCCGGAAGAATGCTCTGCGCGTCGAACTGCTCGGCCGAGGGTATGCCTGGCTGGATACGGGAACGGATGAGAGTCTCCTCGATGCGAGTATGTTCATTGCCACAATGGAAAAACGGCAGGGATTGAAGATCGCCTGCATCGAGGAGATTGCGTATGCCCAGAAATTCATCGACAAGCCACAACTTCTTCGCCTCCTCGAACCGATGAAGAAGAATTCCTACGGTCAGTATTTGCAGAAACTCGCTGAGGAAAAGGAGTAATCGTGCCGTTTAGCGTAATCCCCCTCTCTCTGCCGGAAGTCATCCTTCTCGAGCCGACGATTTTCCGCGACGAACGCGGAGTGTTCTTTGAATGCTACCGGGAATCGGACGTATCCCGGCTCGGTATCCGCGAGAAATTTCCGCAGGATAACTGCTCTCGTTCGGCAAAAAACGTCCTGCGTGGATTACACTATCAGAGTTCTCCGAAAGCTCAGGGAAAGCTTGTCCGCTGCAGCAAGGGCGCGATCTTTGATGTCTGTGTCGATATCCGGAAGAACTCGCCGACATTTTCACAATGGCTGTCAGCAGAATTGACAGAGGATAACTGCCGGCTGCTGTATGTCCCGCCGGGGTTTGCGCATGGTTTTGTTGCCCTCACGGAAGGTGCTGAAGTACTGTACAAGTGCACCGCAGAGTATTCCAAGGAACACGACCGCGGAATTTTGTGGAGTGACCCCGCAATCGGTATCAGATGGCCGGTGCAGAACCCGCTTCTTTCCGAAAAGGACAGGCGCAATCCTCCTCTCCGCGATGCGCAACTGTGAGTAATTTCCGGACAGATGACTCCGGAGTTTGAAGAATTTTTCTTATATTTCCTTCCAAGAATCCTCCTCCTATGAAAAAAGCACTCATCACGGGAATTACCGGACAAGACGGATCCTATCTTACCGAATTGCTGCTGTCGAAAGGGTATGAAGTGCATGGGATCATACGTCGGGCCAGCACCTTCAATACAAGCCGTATCGATCATCTCTATTCCGATCCGCATATTCATGGGGTTAATCTCTTTCTTCATTATGGGGATATCAGCGATTCGACGAATCTTATGAAGTTGCTGCACCGCTTGAAACCCGACGAGGTCTATCATCTCGCGGCGCAGAGCCACGTGCGCGTAAGCTTCGACATTCCGGAGTACACCGGTGACGTCACGGCGATCGGGACGATTCGCATGCTTGAAGCGTTGCGTGAAACCGGTCTCAACACCAAATTCTATCAGGCATCAAGCAGCGAGATGTACGGGATGGTGGAGGAAGTCCCGCAAACAGAAACGACGCCGTTCCATCCCCGGAGTCCCTACGGTTGCTCGAAAGTCTACGCCTATTGGAGCACAGTTAATTATCGGGAAAGCTACAGGATGTTTGCGGCCAACGGCATATTGTTTAATCACGAGTCTCCCCGCCGTGGAGAGACATTTGTCACCAGGAAAATTACGCGCGGACTGGCGCATATCAAGGCGGGTCTTGAGAAGGAGCTCTACCTTGGCAACCTCGACGCGCGGCGTGACTGGGGGTATGCAAAGGAGTTTGTCGAAGCGATGTGGCTCATGCTGCAGCAGGGGACTCCCGAGGATTATGTCATCGCAACGGGCGAGGCACACACTGTCCGGGAATTTCTCGAGGAGGCATTCTCCTATGCAGGGATGGACTGGAAAGAATTCGTAAAAATCGATCCTCGCTATTTCAGACCGGCGGAAGTTGATACCCTGATCGGTGATGCGAGCAAGGCAAAGAAAACGCTCGGGTGGTCGCCGAGAACCTCGTTCAAGGAATTGGTCCGTCTCATGGTGGATGCGGATATCGACCTCGTGAATGCCCAGCATCACCTCAGCATCTCGCTCTAAGATTTCCGGAATCTGCAGTTCCAAAGTTGAATACTCCATGGTAAAATCCTCGAAAATATTTGTCGCGGGTCACCACGGCCTGGTCGGCTCGGCGGTGTACCGCACCCTCCATGATCACGGCTATGCAAACCTGATTACTGCGGATCATGCTGTGCTTGATCTCCGGCGGCAGTCTGATGTGGAGCAATTTTTCAGGGAGCAAAAGCCCGAGTTCCTCTTTCTCTGCGCGGCTACAGTCGGAGGTATTCTTGCCAACACCACCCGTAAGGCGGAATTTATCTATGATAATCTTGCCATTGCGGTCAGTGTCATTCATTCGGCATACCGTGCGGGCGTCAAAAAACTCCTGAATCTCGGTTCGTCCTGCATCTACCCGCGGCTCGCTCCCCAGCCGATGAAAGAAGAGTATCTTTTGACCGGTTCCCTGGAACTGACCAATGAGGCCTATGCGATTGCAAAGATCGCCGCAATCAAACTCTGCCGGTATTACAACGAACAGTACGGTACCGAATTCATCTCGCTGATGCCCACTAATCTGTACGGGGTGCATGACAATTACAATCTCGAATCTTCGCATGTCCTTGCAGCTCTGCTGCGTAAGTTCATCCTGGCAAAGTTCCTGCAGGAGAAAGCATACGATCGGCTGTGGACTGATATCCAGAGGGCTTCACTCGGATTCGGTATAGAGGTTCACCAAGAACGGCCCGATCCATCCGCCCTCGCGGCGATGCTGGAGAGAGTTGGCGTAACAGCCGGAGCGGTCACGATCTGGGGATCGGGAAAACCGTATCGTGAATTCCTGCACGCCGACGATCTTGCGGAAGCGGCGGTCTATCTTATGGAGCGGTACTCGCACGCGGAGATCGGAGAACTGATCAATGTCGGCACGGGAAAAGATCAGACCATTGCTGATCTGGCCACACTTATCAAAACAACTGTCGGCTACCGTGGTGAGATTCGGTACGACACCTCCCGCCCCGACGGCACACCAAGGAAGCTCCTCGATGTGAGCAGGATCAGTTCACTCGGCTGGAAGGCGAAGATTTCTCTCGAGGAGGGATTGCGGCGGGCAGCGGAATCGTATTTGACTCAGGGTCCAGCATCATAAAGACCCGGCCATCCTGTCGCAAGGGACAAGACCTCTCAATTTCTTCGTTAGCCGCAGGAAACAAGGCGTTGCCGTTTGTTGGAAGCGGAACGATTTGCCTTGTTTCCGATTCCTCACGCATGGGTTTCATCCAAATTATACGTATCTTGCAAATAGTCCTGATCGGTTCCGGGTCGGGGCACGCCGATTTTCCTTGCCGTCTGTTCTCTTAACCATGCGCATCCTGAATTTATGAATCCCGCAACAGGGCATCGTCCGCTGGTAAGCGTCATCATTCCAGTGAAAAATGGTGCCGCCACACTCGAGGCATGTCTCCATGCCCTGCGAAGGTCGTATTACGGCAATTTCGAAGTCATTATCGCCAACGACCATTCTAACGACCAGTCTGTGGAAATTGCTCGCCGGAACGATTGCAGGATTGTGGAAATCGAAGAAGAGTGCGGTGCAAATAGCGCTCGTAATGTTGGCGCCAGATTTGCCGGGGGCGAAATTTTTGTCTTTCTCGATGCCGATATCATTGTCACGAGAGAGACGATCCTCGGTATCGTCGAGACCCTGGCAGATGACGGTATCGACGCCGTCGTCGGAATCTACACCGCTAGGCACCGGCATGAATCATTGGTGAGCCAGTATAAGAATCTCTGGATTCGCTATTCGTATATCAAGAGCCCTCCCGCGATCGACTGGCTCTTCGGATCGATTTCGGGAATCCGGCGGGACGCGTTTCAGCGGCTGGGAGGATTCAATACGGAACTTCTTGCGCGCGATGGACACGACGATGTGGAGCTTGGGAAGCGCTTTGCGCGAGCAAACCTCTCCATAATCCTGGATATGGAAATCGAGGTTGAACATCTTAAGCGATATACCCTCGGGTCGTTTCTCGTGAACGAGTTTCACCGCAGCGCTGGCTTTTCCGAGCTTGCAGCGAGGTACGGCGAAACGCTGCGTGCATTCGGGAAGGGCTTCGTCAACGTCTATCCGGCGTTCGTTGCTTCGACGATTATTTCTTTCGTTGTGTTGCTTGCCCTGATTGGAGCAGCTTCGGGGTTCCTTCCGGTGTGGGCTGCAGTTTCGGCAGCGGGGGTGTATCTCGCGATCAACATCCGGTTCCTGAACTATCTCGAGCAGGTCAGGGGTCTCTTTGCTATGGTGGCAATGATCCCGTTCTTGTTTATCGATCATCTTGTGTGTTTGTGCGGCAGCGTGGTCGGAGCGTTCAAATCGATCCGGACTCCTAAGGAGGAATGACATTTCTTCATCCTGCGGGTATTTGTTTTTCATTTCCCTGTTGCAGATATTTTAGTATGTATTTTTCGAAATGAATACGTGAAGAATTCATCTCCGACATCACTCGTCATCAACGAGATATTTCACAGCATCCAGGGCGAATCGAGCCATACTGGACGCCCCTGCGTTTTTGTACGATTGACCTACTGTAACCTGCGCTGCTCGTACTGCGATACTGCATACGCGTTCTATGACGGAAAGGAAATGTCGATCGAGGAGGTCGTCGGCAGTATCCGGGGTTATTCCTGCAAGCTGGTCGAGATCACGGGTGGCGAGCCGCTTCTGCAACCGGCAGTTCACCAGCTGATGAGCCGGCTTTGCGACGACGGATATGAGGTTATGCTTGAAACGGGGGGGAGCCTGGACATCGGGAGCGTCGATTTGCGCGTCAGGAAGATCGTGGATTTCAAATGTCCGTCGAGCACCATGGTGAATAAGAACCTGTGGGAAAATGTCAGGTACCTTCGAAACGGAGATGAGGTCAAGTTTGTCATTGCGAATCGTGAGGATTACGATTGGTCGAAGGATGCCCTTACCCGGTATGGAATATTGGGCCGATGTGAAGTCTTGATGTCAGTCGTTTTTCATGACCTCGAGCCCGTGCAGCTCGTAGAATGGATCCTTCAGGACCGGCTGGACGTGCGTTTCCAGATTCAACTGCACAAGATCGTCTGGAGCCCGGAGACGCGGGGAGTATGAACAGGGAGATAGCGGTTGTACTGGTGAGCGGCGGGATGGACAGTTGTGTCACCGCGGCAATTGCGGAGAAATCCTACGTGCCTGCCTTTCTGCATTTGAACTATGGTCAACGGACGGAGAAGCGGGAGCTGAAGGCATTTCATGACCTCGCTGATTTTTACAAAGTTCGTCAACGCCTCGTGGTCAATGTCGAACACCTGCAACAAATCGGCGGATCAAGCCTCACGGACCACGGGATCGCGGTCCAGCATGGCGACCTGGAACGCAAAGACATCCCTTCGTCGTATGTTCCGTTCCGAAATGCGAACCTCCTCGCGATCGCGGTAAGCTGGGGTGAAACTCTTCACGCGCGAAAAATCTTCGTCGGAGCGGTTGAAGAAGACTCTTCGGGATATCCGGACTGCCGGCACGAATTTTACGAGGCGTATAATCGTGTGATTGCCCTTGGCACAAAACCCGACACGAACATGGAAATCGTAACGCCCGTCATTCACATGCAAAAACATGAGATCGTCAGAAAAGGAGTGGAGATAGGAGCTCCATTCCATCTCACCTGGTCGTGTTATCAGTCTGAGGACCTTGCCTGCGGAATCTGCGACAGTTGCGCGCTGCGTTTGCGCGGATTCCAGCGCGCTGGAGTGGATGATCCGATTCCGTATGCAATGAAACCAACCTACCACTCGTAAGCTCCCATTTTCTCGCTCTAGTTTCTCCCGCAGCTTCGTGGCTGCCGGAGCTTGGATCGTTTTCCACAGAATTCGATCACTCCTCATCCGATTTCCACTCAGTTGGCCTTCCTTCGGTACGTTCAAGAAGCAGAAGTGCTTACCCTTCAATCCATTAGATGAGAATAATCTGAGTTCCCGGAAAATTCTTCCAGGCGTATGGTAAATTTTTCCTAAGAAAAGATGTGGCACGATGGAGTCCGGAAAAATATTAAAAAAACGTAAGGAATTGGTGTTTCCCCCCTGTGATTTTGATTACAAATCATGGCATGCCCGTTGTAAAGAATGTGGTAGTCTGAAAGATCAAGGAATCAATACCAGAAAACTAACTAACCACCACAGGAATAACAGATAGGAGCTCTTTATGGGTCAGCAACAGCTTCTCTTAATCATCCTCGGAGTCATCATCGTTGGTATTGCTATTGCGGTCGGAATCTCGCAGTTTGGCGCACACAGCCAACAGGCGAACAAGGACGGGGTAACGTCGAGCCTTGTGAATATCGCCGCCAATGCTTACCAGTACAAGATTCGCCCGGGTACTATGGGCGGTGGCAACGGAACATATACTAATTACACAATTCCGTCCAAAATGGCATCAGATAACAACGGATCGTATACCGTTACGAGCGCTAGTGGCGGAACAGCGTCATTTACAGGTACTTCGTCGATCGATGGTTCCTGGAGTGCCGTTTGTGCAGTCGACTCTGTCGGAAACACTACTCTGACGTATACGGGATGGTAAAATTTGGGCCTTGGGGAGGCAGGGCATTTTGATCTGGCTTTGCCGGGAGTGCGGGAAACAAGCTGTTTCTCGACCCCGGCAAGGCATTTAATAGAAAAGCCGTCTGATTCGGGAGGAAATGAATAGGCGGTGTAGCGGCAAGATGTAGCTCGGAGAGAGAAAAGGAGATTGCAAGGGAATGGGGATTTTTGAGACACAATGGGGGAAAATCGAAGGTTGTTTTTACCGGAAACCTTTCGATTCTGTTTCATTTCCGCAGAAATTTCAGAAAGTATCGCCTATCTCACACGGCAGTTGTTTTTCTATCTGTCGGTCTCTACATTGTTCCCGCGATGACAAAAAAACGCAGTTTCTGATAAAGAACGCACGAAGAAAGACATGGAGTTGACGTATGGCTGAATTTCGGATAGAGGGGATATCGCTCACGGGGAAGGCGGTTCAGGGCATTTTGGAGGCCGAAAACCCGCGAACCGCGAAGCAGAAGGCGCAGTCGATGGCGACGCAGAGGAAGTTCAAGCTTCTCCGTGTTTTACCGCGTACGACCTTCTTATATAAAGTACAGCGAGGAAATGAGAAACCGCTCCTCGGTGAACAGAAAGCGTTCACGAAAGAGGAAGTTCAGGATGCTCTTTCCAAGATGGGGTTCCGCGTTATCAGCGTCAAGAAGAAACCGTTCAATCTGAAGCTGAAGCCCCCGACGGCAGAAATTGTCACGTTCGTGCGCGTCAGCGCGGATCTGATCCGCCAGAAACTTCCCTATAATGAAATTCTCCAATTGATGGCGAACGATATTGAGAACAGCGTTCTCCGCGATTGTGTCCGTGAAATCAATAACGAGTTGAAACAGGGAAAAGACAGCGAAAAAGTTTTCGTCAAACAGGAATCGATTCTTGGCCGGTTTACCTCACATATGCTCGGACTTGCCTCGAAGAGCGGCAACATGGCCGACATCTACGACAGCACGGCGAAGTTTCTCGAGCGCCAGGCGGAATTCCGGAAGAATCTCAAGAGCGCGCTCATCATGCCGATCGTAACGTTGATCGCGTTGTTTGGCGCGTGCATCTATTACGTGGGATTCATTTTCCCGAGCATGGCGGAGATCTTCATCCAGCTGAAGGTCCCGATGGAACAGTTCCCGATGACCAATGCCACGCTTAAGATCAGTTATTTTCTTCAGGCAAATTATATCCTCCTCCTGATCCTGATCATTGTTCCGTCGATCTTTGCCGCCCGCTTCTTTACCACCGACCGCGGTCGGTTCGTGCGGGACAAATATATCTGGAAGCTGCCCGTGCTGGGAAGCCTCCTGCACAAGACCGCAATCGAAATCTTCTGCCGTGTGTTCTACGCTCTGTACAGCGGTGCCGGAGAAAATATCGACGTCATTAAAATGGCTGCAGAGGCATGCGGGAACAAATATATGGAGCACCAGATTAAAACCATCGCCATTCCGATGATGGTGGAGAAGGGTGCCGGCATCACGGAAGCATTCGAAGCGACAGGTGTCTTCACAAAGACCGCTATCTCCCGGCTGCACTCCGGCGCAGAGACGGGAACCGTGAAGCATACCGCGCTCCAGCTGGCGGAATACTATGAGCGCGAGACGAGCTATAAGATGAGAAACGCGATCGACTTCATCCAGCTCTGGATCAGCTTGATCATTATGGTGGTGTTGACAATGTTGACGCTTGTATCATCTGAAACTGCAACATTCCATCCGAGTACCGCACCGGGCGGCGGCTGAGAGAACGCATCCGCTCAGCCCATTCTCGGATAAGGGGATTAACTTTGGAGATTTGGAATGGCTGACATAGACATAACCGATAAAATCGGTTATACACTCCTCAAAAAGGGGATTATCGATTACGAGACGCTGGAGAAGTCTCTCCACGCCCGTGAGACGGAAGATCGGAAGAATCGCCGCAACCTCGGCCAGATTCTCGTCAATGATTTTCATGTCGATCACGACCTGGTGTTCCGCGAGGTCGCGAATCTCTACGCCTTTCGCGAAGTCTACCTCAACGACGAGGTCGTCGATGAACCGCGTATCGAGTTCATCAAGAAGTATGTTGACACGCTCCCCGATAATTATCGGGATCTCCTGATCCAGACTAAAGTCCTCCCGCTGCGTTTTGATGAAAAGCAGACCGACAAGCTGATTCTCATTGCAGCGGACCCCACAGATCGCAACATTCCCGTTATCGCCCGAAATTTCGGGGTCAAGAAGTATGAAGTGTGCTATTGCCGCCTGAGGGACTTCACGTCACTCATGGAGCAGGTGGTACCTCTTCAGAACGAATTTCTGAAGCTCCTGGCGGATGCCGATGTCGATTTGCAGAGCGCCGAAGATGACGGTGCGGTTGATGAAGAAGCACTCGAGAGTGAAATCAGCAAGAGTGCGCTTGTTAATCTTATCGAAGGCGCGCTTGTGGAAGCGGTGCGAACGGGGGCAAGCGACATTCACATTATCGGCAAAGAGAACAACAGGACGGAATTCTTCTTCAGAATCGACGGCAACCTGAAGATCTGGCATGTTCAGGAAAACACGACACCGGAAGCAGTCGCAGCGGTGGTGAAGGACCGGTCCAAGAACGTCGACCGGTTTGAGCGTGAAATGTCGCAGGACGGATTCATCCAGCGCCTCGTCGACAGCCACCAGATTCGTTTCCGCGTATCCATCATGCCAATCGTCGGCACGGAGTTCAAACATAAGTTCGAGAGTATCGTTATCCGCGTCCTTGATGACAGAAAAGTCATCACCGACCTGAGCAAGCTCGGTTTGCAGGGGCCGGCACGCGAGGCATTCAATAAAGCGATTTCGAAACCGCAGGGGATCGTAATCCTTACGGGACCGACCGGAAGCGGAAAGAGTACAACGCTGATCGCAGCGCTTCATCAGGTTATCGATCCGAGCGTCAACGTGCTGACCGTCGAAGAGCCGGTGGAATACATCATCAGGGGTGCGCGGCAACTCAAGATCGGGCCGAAGATGAACTTCGATCAGGCAATCCGCGGCATACTGCGCCACGACCCGGATATCGTGCTCGTTGGTGAAATGCGTGATAAAGCGACGGCAGAAATTGCCATCAAACTCGCCAACACGGGTCACCTGACGTTCTCCACATTGCACACAAACGACGCACCGAGCGCCATCGCGCGATTGTACAAGATGGGAGTCGAGCCGTTTCTCATCGCCTATGCGATCAACATTGTTGTCGCGCAGCGCCTTGTGCGGACTCTTTGCGAGAACTGCAAGCAGCCGATCAAGCTCTCCGAGAAGGATACGCAGGTGTATTTGAAATTTGGATTCACCGAAGATTTGTTGAAGGGTGCAACATTCTTCGGACCGGTAGGTTGTGAGAAGTGCACTGATGGATGGAAGGGACGAGCTGCGATCCACGAAGCACTCTATTTCACGAAAGAGATCAAACAGATTATTGTCAGCTCAGGCAGCGAAGTCGACGAAAATGCCATCCGCGAGCAGGCCATCAAGGATGGCATGTGGACACTTCGTCGATCCGGTATCGAGCGGATGATCCAGGGCGTCACGACGATTGAAGAAATCATAGCGACGACCACTGAAGACTAAGTCAAAAACTTGACATTCCTCACAGACGCGTTGCGTGTTTGAGGAAAAGGGCGTAGCTTACGTCGGTTTTAAAACGGATAAAACGGGTAATACAAAAAAATCGTTAACAGAGGGCTTAAATTTGATCGTTTTCGACATATTGAAAGGAGCCAGATCGGTTAAGATTGATTACACCGGTTCTTTTCTCTATATTGACCGCCGATAAAACAAGGGGTTTATAAGAAAGGCTAAAGCTTAGCTTTAACGGATACGCAATGGATGAAGCGATCTCAATCATAAAACAGACTGTTTCCAATATTCCCGAGACAGCGTACGGCGTGGAACGCCAGATGCTGATCGGTGATCTTGTTTCCCGTCAGTCCCAGGAAGAGCGCGTTATCATCAAGCGGATGTTCAACGGATTCCTCCTGAGGATGGCGGAAATAACCGCGTCCGATATCGACTTTGGCGGATTTGGCTCCCAGGGAAAAATCTGGTACCGGATCCATGGGTCGAAAAAGCCCGACCTTACGCTTCCGACGTTCACATTTGATGAGACGAATATTCTCATTCATACAATTCTGCTCGAGCGCCAGCGCCAGTTCCTCTATGAAAACCGCAATCTCGATTTCTCATATACGGTTTTTCATAACGACCAGATGTACCGTTTCCGCGCGGATGCGTATTTCGATCTTGATCAGATCGCATTGAACATGCGCGCGATCAATGCCACCGTTCGTCCTTTCAAGAATCTCGAACTCCATCCAAACGTCACCCGTATCGTCAGTCTGGCCCATACGAAGGAAGGGCTGATTCTGGTGACCGGAATTACGGGGTCCGGAAAGAGCTCGACGCTGGACAGCATCATCGACGCCAACAATCATTCCGTCGATGCGCATTGCGTGGTGATCGCCTCGCCGATCGAGTATGTGCACAAGTCTGACCGATGCATCATCCGGCACCGCGAGGTCGGCCGGGATGTCCTTTCATTCAAGGAAGGTACCGTTCAGGCCTTGCGCCAGGACCCGGATATCATCGTCATCGGCGAGCTTCGCGACCCTGACACGATACTGACAGCCCTGGAAGTTACCGACAGCGGTCATAAGGTATTCTCGACGCTTCATACGTCTTCCGCTGTGGAAAGCATTGACAGAATCATCGGGGAAGTTCCGCCGATAGAGCAGGAACGCGTGCGCCATCGTCTGGCTGATATTATTCAGTGCGTCATCTCTCAGAAGCTTGTCACGAGTCTGGACAAGCGACGTGTCTTGGCAAAAGAAATTATGATCGCCACGCCGTCGGTCAAGGCGGCGATCAAGAACAACAACACATCGGAAATTTACCAGATGATGTCCGAGTCGGGGGATCTGGGTATGACAACGATGGAGCAGGATTTGAGGCGGTTGTATCTTTCCAAAAAGATCTCTCTGGAAACCGCTATGAATTTTGCAAATAACAAACGGAGGCTGCAGCAACTTCTCAACCTTTCGCCGTCAGGGGATTAATATCAGCAACTTCAAGGATATGTAGCATATGCCATCACTTCGGGGAAATAGAAATACAGCGGTCGGGGTCTTTGTCGACGGTCTCGATCTCAAATTGGCGAAACTCTCGCTCAAGAAGGGGCACATTTATATTGACGAACTCCAGTCTGTCACGCTTGCGACAAAATTGGAGGATCGTCAGGCCGTTACCATGGAAATGGATAACCTCGGCAGTACGGGAGAGACGTTTGCGCTCGCTCCCGCGGCGACACCCGAGGAGACGGTCGGCGATAACAACAATATTCTTCTCGGTCTCCTCTCCAAATACCCGATCTCGCAGTATGTCCTGAGTTACGCGATCTCGGAGCCGAGCATCTATTATCATATTCTCGAGAGCGATTTCGGGCTCAAAGGGAAGAAACTTAAACAGCAGGCAGTAAACGAGCTGCGCAACGTCCGCGCGGTCCAGCCGGCGTTGGATGCGATCGACTTCTTTTATTCTGTTGAGAAAAATCTCGTCTGCGTCGTCCGCGAGGACGGGACCAGCATGCTGAGCGCGCTGGAGGAAATCAAGCCGTTCCTTGGAAGGCGTCTGCCGCGCATCGCCCTGATTGAAGTTGCCGATGTTGCGCTTATGAACCTTGCACGCGCAAATTATGGGTTCTCCGCGGATGAGATCACGACGATCATCTACGTGGGTGTGGAATTTACCCGCCTGATCTTCATGAAGGGAACCGAATTTTTCCATTTTGCCCCTGTTCTCGGTGAAGGGTACGATTCACCCAATATCCAGAATACCGTCTACAGCCGTCTGCTCCTGGAGCAGGACAACATGGGAATTCCCAGAATTGACAAAGTCCTCCTTGCCGGGGAAAGCCGCAGGATCAATTTTGACGAGTTCATTCACGAGCAGCTTCCGGAAGTCGATGTCCAGTATCTCAAGACCCCCTATCTCGACACGACCCTGCTTTCGCCGGAACAGCAGGAACTCATCCCTGAATATGCTGTGGCCATTGCAACGGCGTGGAAGACACTCGACGACAGTCATCCGGCATTTTACAAGGTCAATCTCCTTCCGGAAAATGTCCGTGAAGGGCAGCGTACCTTCAAGCTCGGTTGGCATGGATACGTTCTGCTTGGTCTCGTCTTCCTTGCAACCTTCTTCTTTACGACAAAGTACGGGATGATGCAAAAGGAAATCATCACGAAGAAACACACGCTAGAGCAGCTGCAGGACAAGATGGATGAAAATGAGCGCCTGAAGGCGGCGATTGCAGGTCTGAATGAGCAGATCTCGCGCTATACGAAGGCACTCGCCGTCTATGATTCGCTTGTTCCTGGGGCAGACCGGTGGAACAAGATCATTGCCCAGCTGACGAAGGGTGTTGAGGATCTCGGAGCCGTTTGGATTACCGACATTAAAGCGGGTCCAAACGGTGCAATGAGTGTGGAAGGATATGCACTGTACCGCGGCCGTATTCCGCGCATCGCCGCACTGTTCGATAATGCAACCTTGTCGCGGGTCGAGGTGAAAGAAATACGAGACAAGGCACCGCCGGTATACAGTTTCGCAATTTCGATTCCGCCCCAGGTCGCAAAACCGGGAACGGCGGGAACACAGTAATCCTGATGCGTTGAATAGAACTTTGATCGGAGAACAACCGTGTCATACATAGTCCGAAATACCATTGTGCTGGGAATAACGCTTGCGGTGATTCTGTGCCTGGGCTCGTTCCTGACGTTCTTCTCGCTGCCGAAGAAGCTCAAGACCACCGAGGCGGAAATCAAGAAGATCGAGATCGAGCTGCAGAATACCCCCGATCTGGCAAATCAATACAATACCACTTCCGCGCAGCTCGACGCGGTGAAGAAACACTGGGAAACGCGCAATAAAGACGTTCCCCCGAGGGATATCACCGGCGAGACGTACGGATATCTCAGTAGCACGATGGACGTGAGCGGTGAGGTGAAAATGGATATGATGTTTGTCGGGCCCCATGAATTCGGGACGTATGGCTACAATGTGTATTCACTGAAAGGGGAGGCGCCCTTTAATAATCTCTATAAGTTTATCTGGTATACAGAAAGCGGCCGGCGCCTCTTCAAAATATCAAACCTGAGTCTCCGCGGATATGAATCGAAGAGCAAGGAAGGAAACGAAACGAAGATTCTGGTTCTCTTTGAAATGGAGCTCCAGGCATACTATTCCTCAGTTTCCGAATTGAACAATGCCCCGGGGCAGATCACGGCCGTTCCAGCGACTCTGACAATCAATCCTTTTTCACCGCTCATCCTTCATGAGATTCCGGCGCCGCTGCCGAATGAGATTGAAATTGAGCGTTCTGATTTGAAGGCCGTTATTCCGGGTAAGGCGTTTATCATCGACCAGAACCAAAAATCCCGCACGCTTGAGGAAGGCGATAAGGTCTATCTCGGTTATGTCACGCGGATCATTCCAAATGAAGGGAAGGTCGAATGTCTCTTGAATAAAGGCGGCGTGGCAGAACGCTACGAGCTGACAATACGAGTTGGTCAACCAGTTAGGTAAAAAAATAACGGAGCACCCATGAAAAAGCAATATTTCGTCCTGTTGTTCTTGTTACTTGCATCTGCTTCTCCGATGATCGGGCAATCACGCGATGCCCGGCTTCGGACTCAGGGATATGTGAATCCTCAGGAGATCGTCTCCCTGGATTCCACCATGCGCATGGACCAGGCACTCCTGGTTATCGGCGAACTGAGCAAGCAATATGCGGGGAAAATCATTATCGACCTCGAAAAGAGGAAGAATCCGATCGGCGTCTATATTGTCAACCAGCACTGGAGAGATGCGTTGCAGACGATCCTTGCTCATAACGGGTTGACCTATACCGAGGAGCCGGATTACATCCGCATCATGTCTGCCGGTGCTGCCGCGGCGATGGCCACGACTCCGAGCAGCCCCAACACCCCGGCAGAGCCGCCTCCCACACTTTCAGCGAGGGATGTGAAAATTTCTGCCGCATTCTTCCAGACCAATTTGACGAAATTGCAACAGTACGGCATCAATTGGGACTTCTACCGAAGTAAATCGAAAGAGCCGACAATGGCATTCTACAATGCGGCCGGTACGACGAAGGGTGATACACTGAATACTGTTCCGCCGAGCGGTAATAATGTGAATCTTGATCATGCCATCGCTCTGCTGCAATCTCCTCCGGAATTTACGTTTGCGAACATCGACGCTCTGATCAAATTCTTCGGGTCAAATCAGCTCGGAGACGTCATCACCAGCCCCGAACTGACCGTCCGAAACGGTAAGCAGGGCAAGATCCAGATCGGCAAGAATATCTTCATCGTCACACGTGACGTAGCGGGAAATTCCATTAATACGCAGGTTCAGACCGGCGTGATTATCAATGTCACACCGACCGTGTTCACGCAGTCGGATACCGATTTCATCTATCTCAATGTCGACATCGAAAACAGCACTGCTGATGTCGGTCAAACCGGACCCGAAGTGAACAAGACCGAAATTCAAACGCATGCGCTCCTGTTTGATGGAGAAGAAACCGTCATTGGCGGTCTCTATATCACCGATAACGAGGAAACGCGTGAAGGCGTACCGGTACTGAAGGATCTCCCCTGGTGGTTCTTCGGGATGAGGTACATTTTTGGATCTGAATCGACGCAAAAGACTAAGAGCGAGCTCATTATACTTCTGAAGGCAGAATTGTCGCAGCCGATCCGCGGCCGTATGGAGAACAGGTTCAGCCAGGACGAGCTCATCAATAATAAACGGAAAGCGTTGGAAAAAGAATTCGACAAGAAGTAACCGGGCGAACCGTTACGAACGACGACGATGATACTTTATTTCTCAAGGAAACCATTCTATGAACTCTAAAACATACGTTGTTCTGCTGATAGGGGTACTCCTGCTCGGCGCGTGGAACTGTAAAGACCTTCCGCCGTCGACTTCGAACAACAACCCTCTTTCGAAGAAAGTGAGTGTGTCCGGAACGGTGAGTGATCTTGCCACCTCGCTCCCGATCTCGAACGCTACGGTCCTTCGGAATGCGGGGGGGTTGATCGATTCCACGCATACGGACGCGAACGGAAACTATAGTTTTGAATACGACCAGGGCGGGGATTCGGTGCAAACAACCATCACCGTCATCGCCCGGGGCTATGTCACCTCCGTGAACACGTTTGTCATGGCGGCAAATACGCAGGTGTCGGTGGCGTTCCACATGACTCAGGACCTGAGTACTTCAGCTCTGATCAACGGTACCGTTCGGGACAGCATGACACTCTATCCCCTGAGGGGATCGACGGTCATCTACTCCGTCCCCGGCTTCTCGGATCAGGTGCAGACGTCAATCGACGGGTACTTCACGTTTGTGATCGATCTTGTCGATCGCGACTCGCTCCCGGTTGCCATCACCGTGAGCAAGACCGGATTCAGAACCCGACAGATCGTTCAAACTGTCCATAAAGGACAATCGTCGAACCTCGGGAATGTCCTTCTGCAGGTCGATCTCGGCTCCACAGTTGGCCAGATTCTGGGCCGTGTTTTTGACGCGTCCACCAAAGGACCATTGCTCAATGCTTCCGTGCTCCTGACATCCTCTCTGGTGACAGACAGCGTCCTGAGCGCCAGCGACGGGTCCTACGTCTTTTCTGTTGACCTGAAAGGTCTCCCGAATCTGTCGGCAAGTCTGAAGTATTCAAAGAATGGCTACAAGACACAGTCGGTTGCCCTGTCGTTCGTGGCGGGCGGTGCGACATACCAGGATATCTATCTGACCAGAGATACGACTACCG
>Ga0335079_10002697_pt1 | contig 20418 bp, 11 predicted proteins | sample Lox_Sample_33_FD_206719 | JGI IMG/M metagenome (GOLD analysis project Ga0335079, IMG submission 206719) | Soil microbial communities from Loxahatchee National Wildlife Refuge, Florida, United States - Lox_Sample_3.3 | ecosystem: Environmental > Terrestrial > Soil > Wetlands | place: USA... | reverse complement strand
CCGCGTTCACCTTGGCCCCCGCGGTAAACAAGGTCTGAACCGAAACTGGAGGCGTTGAATCGCTGGAGTTATCGCCCCACAACTTCGCGGTGATTTGGTTGCCCGGGGCCGGGAAACTCGCAACGTTCACGTTGCAATGAGGTTGAGCAAAGTAGCAGCGATCTCCGACGACCGAGTCCACCTTGATGTAAGCCCACACGTTAGGGTTGGGGGCGCTGTCCCACACGATCCAGGTCGCGCCAGGATCGCTGACCGCGGAGCCGCCCTTATTGGTGGGCCGAGTGTCGGTCAAGCTGAAGTTGGATCCGCTCGTGTAGTGGAAGCAGGGCGCGGTCCCACCGGACACGCAACTCCCGTTGTTGTAAGCGGCCAGGGCGGCGGACTGCCACAGAGCCGAAGAGCCCGAAAGCATTACCTTCACGACTGCTGCTGCATGCGCCTGAGGCACGACCGCGAAGATCGCCGCCACTAGAAGCATCGCGAAGCCAGATTTCATACGCGACATTGATTTATTCCTTTCTTGGGAAGTTGAACAGCAGTTACCAGGAGTACGCGCGGAGTTCCCCGCCCGCACCAGATCGAGTCTTGAGTGCTTACTCATTACGCTGTTTGCTTGGATCTTCCGCAGCGCCCGTTCCATATCCATGACCCAGTCGAGCTCTTCGTGCGGGCGGATACAGCGGAGCGCACCTCGCCGATTGCACGGGGAGAATAACCGTGAGTGTGTTACGAGAGTGTTAATGGACTTCGAAAGGTTGGTGAATTGTGTAGTGTTTTGAGATGAAAAATTAACCTGCCGTTCACATACAGTTTTCACATGTTTTTAACATTCGCCGACTGGATGCCTCCTGTACACTCCGCATTCGATTTCATAATCATCTTGAAGTGAAGAGTCTCGGAGAGATGCGTCCCATACACGCTGCCCATTGCAAATTTCTCCACGCCGGTTGTGTGCTTGCACTGCTGGTGCTGGCTCTTGGCGCTTTCGGCCAGGACACCCCGGCAGGCAAGGGCACAATCAACGGTACCGTGACAGACCAGACACAAGCGGTGGTACCGGCCGCCAAGGTGACTCTGAGTAACTCGGCAGGCCTGAAGCAGGAAACCCAAACCGACGACAAGGGGACTTATACCTTCCGAAACCTGGATGCGGGAACCTATACCTTGACGGTCATCGCTCCCAACTTCGCGCTGAATACGCTGGATAACATCAATCTGACGGCAGGGCTGGAATTGACTTTGGACGTCACCCTGCAACCGGAAAGCGCGAAGACGGAAGTTAAGGTGGAGTCCAGCGGGGTGGGGCAGGTCGAGACCGAAACCGCCACCGTATCCGGCACCATCACTCAGAAAGAAGTGGTCAAGATCGGCCTCAACGGCCGGAATTTCACCCAGCTCATTGCGCTCGCCCCGGGGGTGAGTAATCAGACTGGCCAGGACGAGGCCACGGTCGGAGTGGTGGGCAGCGTCAAGTACAGCGTCAACGGTGGCCGCGTCGAGTACAACACCTTCGAGGTCGATGGCAACGACGTACTTAATACCGGCCTGAATGGCGCCGCCAGCACGCTGACGGTCTATCCCAGCCTGGATGCCATTCAGGAGGTCAAGGTTCTGACCTCAAATTACGGAGCGCAATATGGCCGCACCGCCTCGGGCACGGTGCAAGTCACGACCAAGGGTGGCACCGCCAAACTGCATGGGAATCTCTACGATTTCACCCGCAATGAACTGTTTAATGCGCGCAATTATTTCGACATAGGCACCCGCAACCCGAGCAATTTCTATCAGGTGATCAACCGGACACCGCTTTATCGCAGGCAGGATTTCGGCGGGACGATCGGTGGGCCTTTAACCATCCCGGGCTTTTACAACACCAAGAAGGACAAGACGTTCTTCTTTTTCTCGGAAGAAGTTCGATTAGAGAAAACCCCCACGGAATACAACCAGGCGGTGCCTGGGTTGAAAGAGCGCGGCCTGATCCTCACGCCGCAGGGCGTTCGAGAGAATCTGAGTCCGCCGAATGGCGATGGCCTGGTGTACCAAGTGTTCGATTATAGCGACGTCTGCCCCCTGGTTGGCACGCCTGATTCGTTGAGCTTTGACCGGCAGAAATTCCCGGATTGTCCGTCGATTAACGGGAATGACCCTCAGCACTTGCAACCTCTGTACAACCTGGTGGTGCCACAACCCTCTGCCGAACCGCGGGGAGTTGATAAGAATGCTTTGGCGATTCTGAATGCGAACCTGATCCCGCTTCCGAACTCGCCGTTCGGCTGCAACTTCAGCTTGCCGAATTTCGATCCTTTGCGGCTCGATCCCACCGATCCGAATCATTGTTACAACACGACGGTCTCGCCGTCCACCTATTGGCGCGAGGAGTTGTTTCGCATTGATCAGAACCTGGGCCAGAAGATGAAGGCGTCATTCCGCTACATTCACGATGCGTGGGATACGACGGTGCTCACCCCGCAGTGGGGTTTCGTTCGGAATACTTTCCCCACCGTGGAGAACCGTTTCGTCGGACCCGGCACCAGCCTGGTCGCTCGCCTGACGAACACGATCTCTCCCACCCTACTGAATGACTTGGTCTTAAGCTACACGAACTCGACGATCACGCTGGCGGATCAGAACGGTCCCGGAGCGACCTTCCAGCGGAATCCCACACTTGATCAGCCCCTGGTCACGGACCCTTCTGCCCCGGGGCAGTGCAATCCGACGCTCAGTGTGGACCCGATTACCGGGATTCCGCAGTGCGCGATGGGATACCTGGTGAATAACGGCTTCGGCGGAAAGATGCCCGGCATCCAGTTTCTGGGCACCAACGCCGCATACGGCGGCCGGGGATTTGCCGTGGATCCTTCTTATATGCCATGGGGCCACACCAACCCCACCTATTCCGTGCGTGACGACATCGGTAAATCCATCGGCAAACATACCCTGCAATTCGGTGCGCAGTACGTCTATGCGCAACGCAACCAGGATAACAATGCCATTGGAGCTGCATCCGGAGACTTGCAGGGCCTGCTCAGTTTCAGCAACCTGGTGCACAGTACGGGGAACGCTTTTGCCGACTTCCTGCTGGAATATGTTCCGATTTCAGGCGGCCCGGCGGTCGGGTTTGCGCAGAGCTTTACCCAGGACTCCGCACAGCGCCGGTACTACCAGCGTTACCAGATTGCCGAGCCTTATTTTCAGGATGATTGGCGGGTCACTCGCCGCCTGACTCTGAACCTGGGCCTGCGGGTCAGTCTGTTTGGCACCTACTCGGAGAAGAATCAAAACGCCTGGAATTGGGAAGCGCCCCATTTCAATGACTCCCGTTTTGCGGTTGACCCGTTCAGTGGCGTGCTTCTGGACAAGGCCGCCGGCTCGACGGTCGTAAGCTTCAATCCCAGCACGTTCCAGTTGGATCCCGGCATCGTAAGCGACCTGGGTCTGGTGCAGTGCGGCGTGAAGGGTTCGCCCGCCGGCTGTATGAAGGGACATGTGTTCAATCCGGCGCCGCGTATCGGTTTCGCCTGGGATCCAAAAGGAGATGGCAAGACCTCGATCCGGGGCGGCTACGGAATCTTTTTCGAGCACGGCACCGGGAACGAGGCCAACACCGGTTCGCTCGAAGCCAGCGCGCCGCTGGTCGTCACCATGACGCAGCCGTTGCCGCTGAATTATTCCTGCATCGGCAATGTCGGGTATGGATCGAACTTCGATCCCAACAACACCGCTTGCACGCTCGATCCCGCTCACCCCGCACCGCCACCGGGTTCGGTATATCCGCTCGATGTCACCGCGATTCCTACGCGCGCCATCTGGCCCTATGCGCAGCAGTGGAGTTTCGGGGTCCAGCAAGAGCTGCCCCAGGATTTTGTGATGAGTGTGTCGTATGTAGGGAGCCGAGGGACACACCTCACCATCGAGCGCCAGCTGAACCAGTTGCATCCGCTTCCGCTGGACGAAAATCCATTCGGTCCTAACGAGCCGTTGACCTTGGCTGACTGCACAGTCAATCCCGGCGCGGGCGGAGGCCATCCGGGCGATGGCACGACTCCGTTCCTGCTACAGAACGGGACCATCGTCTCGCCGCAGAATCCGGCATACGTTTATATGCAGGCCGCTTGCACCTCGCCGAACATTCCCAATGTGAATTCGCTGCCTGGACGGCCTTATCCGGGACTGGGCCGGGTGCTCTCCCTGGAGAATGTAGCGAATTCGAGCTACAACGCGTTTCAGGCGACGGTGCGTCGAACTCATGGCGGCTTGACCACGGGAATTTCTTATTCCTACAGTCATTCCATCGACAATTCTTCCGATCGCAGCGACCCGGTTCTCGTCGACTCCTACAACCTGAGCGAAAATCGCGCGAGCTCGAGTTTCGATCAGCGTCATTTGCTCAGCATCAGTTACGTATACGAGTTGCCGGTGGCCAATTTCCTTCGTTCCTTCAGCGATTGGGCTCATGATCGACAGCCACAGGATGCGACCGCGCCCGCGGGCAGCGGACACCTCAGAGAATTGACCGACGGCTGGGAGATCTCTGGAGTCACCGTTTATCAGTCAGGCACGCCGTTCACCGTCATCAACAGCGCCGGCAACACCGGCATATCCCTGACCGATAATGCTGGCGTCTCCAGCGGACTGGGGATTGCTGCGTCGTATCCCGATGTAGTACGTGGACTGGCAAAGCCTCCCGACAATTCTCAGAGCTTTGGCAAGTTGCTGGCGAATCCCTCGCAGTTTGTTGCACCGCGCGGGCTCACCTTCGGGGACGCAGGGCGGAACTTTCTCAATAATCCGGGCCGCCTGAACTTCGATATGACGCTGGCCAAACACTTCAAAGTGAAGGAATCCAGCGAGTTCGAATTCCGGGCCGAAGTCTTCAATGTCTTCAATACCACGCAATTCCGGATTTATGACCCCGATAATGCTGGCAGCAGCGGCAACAACGTGATCAGTTGTTATGCCGGTCCGCAATATTCGGCGGGCTTTCAGGCCAAGGGAGGAGCCGACTGCGTAACCGGCGCTTCTTTCCTGCACCCGCTGAACGCGCACCGGCCTCGCACCATGCAGTTTGGATTGAAGTGGAGTTTCTAGGACCGCTTAAAGCATGAAGGCAACAAGAAGAAACCGGAGCTTCGGGAAGATCGCAGGAAGTTGTCTGGTCATCGGACTGCTGTTGGGTTTGCTCGTGCTGACCGGATGCGGCGGCGGGAATTCCAGCGATCCGCCGGCGAGTGGACAGATCGCAGGCGACTGGCAATTTTCGATGGCGAGTCCTGCGGACGGTTCTTTCATAGGAGGTCTGCAGGGCGGATTCCTTCTGCAGCAGAACTCTACCGCGAGCGGCAGCGTGGTTTACTCCATTGCCGTGCCCCAGTCCCAGGGGGTTCCGACCATCTGCAACAGCGGTACGACTCCGGTGAAGGCTACGGTTACCGGGCAGAATGTGAGTCTCACCGCGGTGGCTGGCGCTCAACTTTTCACTCTGACCGGAACCCTTAGCAAAGATGGCTCGACCATCATGGGCACCTACACCACCACGGATGGCAAGGGCTGCGGAACCGCCCAGAGCGGGCTGCAGTGGAGCGCAGTGCTGGTGCAACCACTGACCGGAGCGGTCGAGGGTAGCTTTCATAGCACCGGCGGCAATAGCCGTGATCAGAATTTCCAGGTTACCGGGACCCTGACGCAGGGGCCAAACATCGGAGCCAGCAATGCTACGGTTACGGGCACGCTCACCTTCCAAAACTATCCATGCCTGGACAGTGCCTCGGTGAACGGCCAGATCAGCGGAAGTTCCGTGGTGCTGCATGTGATCGCGACCAGTGGACTGGAGGTGGGACAGATCGGCGCCCTGCCGGGTTCTACAAATCCCGGCCCAGTCGTATTCGACACTTCCTCGAAAACCGCCGGCTACGTTTTGCACGGTACCAACGGATATGGCATCACAACCAAGACCTGCCCGGGCGGCAACACACCGGGGGACCAGGGGAACATCTGTTTTGCGCTATCGGCTCTCAACAGCCAGAATCCGAGTACTGCGTGCACCCAGCCAGTCCTGTTTACCCCTGCCGCCCTGAGTTTCCCCGATCAGGAAGTTGGATCGTTTCCGACGGTGCAGACCATTACGCTCACCAACAACGATCCGTCGGGGTCATCCTTGGACGGCATGACGTTGAAGTTGGTCTCGAATGCCGGCTCTTTCGGAGGGCCGAGTGACTTCACCGGGCTCCCCAATTTTACGGAGCACGACAGCTGCGCTGGCTCGCCGGGAGCGACGTTCAATCTTGGCCCACAGCAAAGTTGTTCCATCAATATTTCGTTCTCGCCGCAACAGAGCTGCCCGTGGTTGCCCTTTCCGCCGCCGGGGAGTTCCTCTGCCTCTGCCTTAGGGGCGGCCCCGACCTTGTGTCCGTTCCCTTTGACCGCGAGCCTGGCTGTCAACAGCCCCAAGAGCGTCGATGCCGATACCACATTCTCTGCGCCGGTGACGGGATACGGGCTCAGCGCGCTGGTGCCGTCTGCAGCCGAGCTGGATTTCGGCTCGGAAGCTCTGGGCGAAACCAGTCCGGCACAAACCTTGTCCTTCACCAACCAGAGCCAGTTGCCGGTCGAGATTCTGCCTCCGCTGAGCGGACCGTGTGTCAATCCGGACCGCGGGCTTCTGGTGCTGCCTCGTCCCCTGGCGCCGGGCGAAGTCAACGGCTTTCAGGTGCTGACCGGCCTCATCACGCCCGATGGCACGACGATTGACTACCTGTGTGACAGCGACCTGACCAGCCTGCTGCCGAATTTCCAGATTTCCGCGGATAGCTGTTCGGGAAGAGTTCTGGCTTACCTGGAATCCTGCAGCATTGAGGTTTCACTCGTCCCGCAGCCGGCGACTGCCTTCGTCCCGATGCTGGATTACTTCCTGGAACTGGACACGCTGCAGTGCACTAGCGACGTAACTTCGGATTGCGAAATTGACAGCGGCCGTTTTCCAATTGAGTTAAAGGCCAACACGCCCAGCCCGCTGCGAATGTCTCCGGGCGCGGGCTTGGATTTTGGCTTGCAGCCTAAGGGTCAGCTCAGTGGGCCGCTCAGTATCACATTGTTCAACGACCCCAACGATCCGAACACCGGAACGGTGAACTTTACCGGCAACCTGGTGAAGGGTGACTACGTGGAGATCGATGATTGCGGCTCAAGCCTGGCGCCCGGTCATACCTGCACCCTGACATTCAATTTCAAACCCCAGGTGACCGGCTTCGATCCCGGCAGTTTCACGATTACTTACGCGGTGGGGCAGTTCCAAACCATTTACTTGCGGGGCACAGGAAATTAGCGGTTTCTAAGCAACGGCGGAGAGGGGATGGTGTCGACGATATCGCGGGCTCGCGGCTTTACCTTGATCGAGCTGATTGTTTCGGCGGCTATTCTTTCCATTCTTTGCGGTCTAGCACTGCCGATGGCTACCTATGCCGCGCGCCGGGAGAAGGAGCGACTGCTGCGCCGGGATTTGCAGGAAATGCGGGATGCCATTGACCAGTATGCCCAGGGCTCATTGGCTGGTGCTTTCTTCAAAGCTCCATCCTCCGGATATCCGCCGACCCTGGAGTCGCTTACGGAATCGATTGAGTTGAGAAATGGGAAGAAGTTGCGACTCTTAAAGGAAATTCCGATTGATCCCATAACCGGCAATCGCGATTGGGGCGTGCACTCCATGGAAGACGATCCCGATTCCGATTCCTGGGACGGCGAGCAGATATGGAACGTGTACTCCAAGGCGGACGGAACCGCATTGGACGGGACGAAGTACCGGGAGTGGTAGGCGAATTCGCCTTGCCCGCGTGTACGTTACAGATGATCGGCGATCGAAACAACTGAGGAGGCTGGCGGTGTCAAGGCGGAGATGGATGGTCGTACCTTTGGCGGCGGCGATGGCTCTGAGCTTTGCCGCATGCGGAGGCGGGAGTTCGGTCAACGTGCAGAATCCTCCTCCGCCCCCGGCGCCCAAACTCTCGATCGCGTTTAATCCCAAACCGATTGACTCGCTGCCCGTCAACGGAACCACCACTCTGACCGCGGTCGTTAGCGAAGACTCTTCCAATGCTGGGGTCGACTGGTCCCTGACCTGCCAGACCGGCAGCAATTGTGGTTCGATCGCGCCGATCCATACCGATAGCGGCAAACCCACGACTTATACTCCTCCCGCGTCGCTTGCCGGCAATCAGCAGACCGTGAACATCGTCGCGTTCGCTACTGCGGACCATAACCAGAATGTCCTGGCTCCCATCACCGTGACTGCCTTCGGAGGCGCTCTGAAGGGCACCTACGTCATCCAAACCAACGGCATCTACCTCGACCCCAATACCCAGGCATCTCTGCCGTATGAATTTGCGGGGGCGATTGTGCTCGACGGCAATGGCTTGGTTACATCCGGCGAACAGACCTATACCAATCCTTCAAAGTCAGTTTCAGACACCATTACCGGCGGTAGCTACTATGTGGGTCCGGATGGGCGGGGAACGCTGACGCTCGACACCGCGGACCAGGGCATCGGTCAACAGGGGGTCGAGACCTTCGCCATCACCGTGCTGTCCGCTTCGCGAGCGTTGGTCGCCAGGCTCGATAACCCGAATCTTTCGGTCGTCAGCAACGAGTCGGCCACTGGCACCCTGGATTTACAGACCAGCAAAGCGCAGCTCTCGGCCGGTTATGCGTTTGTGGTCACCGGCACCGACGTGCTCAGCTTGTCCCCAACTGTCTTCGGCGGCGTGTTGAATGTTGACTCGCCAAACGCGATCTCCGGCGTGGGAAGCATTGCCGATGAGGATGTCGACGGGACACTCTTCACCAAGGCGTCGATATCGGGAGCGGTCACCAGCCCCGATGCGCTTGGCGCAGTCAAGTTCACGCTCACTGCCAGCTTTGCCCCCTCCCCGATCCAACTGACCGGGTACATCGTTGATGCGACGCATATTGGCCTGATTGAATCCGACAATGCCTCGGGCACAGGCTTCGGGGCCACGGGAGGAGTCGCACTCGGTCAGGGCTCGTCCACAGGCACCTTCAAAGATGCCAGCGCATTCTCGGGCGAGTACGTTTTTGGCATCTTCGGGCAAGACCTGGGCGGTTTCCCCGCATCGTTGTCGTCCGCCGGAGTGTTCACTGCGGATGGGCTGGGACACTTTACCGATGGCTTCAACGACTCGTTTCAGACCGATTTCTTTATTCTCTACAGCCGCGCTTTCACTGGGAGTTATTCGGTCGATCCCGGGGGAACTGGCCGCGTCAATTCCTCTGTCAAGTACAAGAAGAAGGGAGATGGTCCCCAGTACATCTTCTATTTGACCGGAAACGGAAATCCGCCACTGATTCTCGATAACGACGTAAACGCGAAGGGCGGCTTCGGAGTGGGCGCCGGCACCGCCTACCCAACCAGCGACCCGATCGCCTTCAGCGGCGAGTACGGTCTTAGCTACACCCAAAGCAGTTTTGGGAGCGAAGACGACGCCAGCGGCGGGATGACGGTCGATGGAGTAGGGCAGACTTTGTCGGGAACGGTCGATACTGATTCCTTCTTTACACCAGTTCCAGACACCGGTGTTACCGGCGATTTTGCGGCCACCACGGTTCCGCGCCGTTTCACTGGTTCGCTGTCCAATGAACTCCTGCTATTTCAGCCCGCGGCAGTCGCCTATTACATCATTGACTCCAATCATGGTTTGTTTGTGGAGACCGATGGGTTGGAGTCGGGGGTTTTGGCACTGGGATATTTTGCCACTCGAACTCCGGTCTGCCCGGGCTGTCCATAGCTCATCGAATGGGTAAAGGCTTATGAAGAAAAGCGTCGCTCTAACTTTGACTCTGATCCTGTCCGCGTTCCATATCGCTTGCGGAGGGCGCGGGGCGAATGGACCCACCGCGATCGGAAATTTCTCCGACGCCAGCCTTAAGGGTCAATACACTTACCACCTGATTGGAACGGACCTCGCCACCGGGGCGGACTTTTCCGAGGCGGGCGTCTTTACCGCGGACGGCGCCGAGCACATCACCAGTGGAATCGACGACTTCAACGAAGCCGGGATCCAGAATTTCGGTATACCTCTGACCGGTACTTATCAGATCAACAGCGATGGCACCGGCACCCTCATGCTGACTCGAACCATTCTCCAGCAGCAGACTTTCACGACGCTTGCCGTATCACTGATAGACGCATCGACGCTATATATTGTCGGGGCGGATACGTCGGCCAATAGCTCCGGCCGGGCGGACCTGCAGGATTCCTCCGCATTCAGCGCGCCAAGCGGTTCGTATTCGTTTACGCTGCATACCCGACGGCCGACGAGCGTCGGCGCGATTGGAGACATGACGCTTGCATCCGGCTCGGTGAGCTCGGGCAGCGAGGATCAGAATGTCGGAGGCGTGACCAGCGCTCAGACCTTGACCGGCGGAGCGTTCGACCCGCCCGACAATACCGGACGTGGAACAGGAACCCTCATCGACGACACTCCGGCAACGATGAGATTCATTTATTACGTGATTGACGCGAGTACGATTCGGATATTTCCCATCGATGCCAGCGTGATCGGCATCGGCCACGCCGAGAAGCAGACGGGAAACTTTACCGACGCGTCGCTCACCGGGAATTTTGCATTCGGGACCCGGGGCGAAACCACGGTGGGCGCCGTACGCACGGTGGGCCGTTTCACTTCCGACGGACTCGGCAACCTCAGTGCGGGAGCCTTCGATTCCGCGCGGGACGATGGAACCCTGAGCGCGACCTTTAATACCGGGACCTACACGCCCATGGCCGCCAACGGCCGCACCGTTCTGACCTTCAACGCTTCCACAGGAAACGTGACGGAGATATTGCGCATGGTGAGTCCCGCGCGCGCGTTCGTCCTGGTGAGCGATCCGACCAAAGTCGAGGATGGCACCCTGGACGCGCAGACCGTCGGCGCCTTCGCGACTTCCACCCTGACCGGACAATACTCTTTCTTCATGGATGGTTTTGATGCCACCAGCCTGCTGGATCGCGTAGGAACCGTACAGTGGGATGGAAGCGGTAAACTGCACCTGGCTCAAATTGTGAATCGCCACGGCAACGTGGTTCCAGCCCCAGAGCCGCTCAGCGGCACCTACTCGATTACCGGCGACGGACGGGTAGTCGCGTCGGTCAGCGGTTTATCCTCGAATCTGATTCTCTATCTGGTTTCCGGCAGCGAGGGTTATATGTTGCAGGGCGACCCCGACACCGAGGTGGACGGCAGAATGAAGCTTCAGCAATAAGCCGGGCCGCCTTGCCAGCTTGGTCCTTGAAGTGAAACAACGCCCCGCTAATTCAGGCTAACCGCACCGCACTGCAGGCGGCTACAATCGTGCGGGCAGAACTTTCATGGTTGTGGTTCATCTGCGATGTGCCGAGGCCGGCCCCAATCGATTGGCCAGTCTTTTGCGGCGATTTTCTGCAAGGCCGCTCGCGGCCTGCGCGGAACTCCTGATTCTCTTGGCAACCTCGGGCTGCGGCTCGAGTTCTGCTCCCCACCAATCGCCACCTCCTCAGCCCGAGGTTTCCCTCACTCGCCTGAGCACAGACATGTTCAGCAATCCAGCGAGCCAACATGCTACCGAGGTTGAAGCCGGCGCCTTTGCCTTCGGGTCAACGATGGTCAGCGCCTTTCAGGTAGGCCGCATATTCGATGGCGGCGCTGCCGACATAGGCTTCGCCACTTCAACCGACAGCGGGGCCCACTGGCGCAACGGACTGCTGCCGGGCATCACGACACTCGAGGGGGGAAACTTCCAGGCGGTCAGCGACCCCGTGGTGGCTTACGACTCGGCGCACGGGGTATGGATTATTTCGCATTTGCCGATCGGACCGGGGGATCAGGTAGCAGTGAGCCGGTCGGCAGACGGAATCAATTGGGATAATCCAATCCTGGTGAGCAACACACCCGACGCTGATAAGAACTGGATCGCTTGCGACAACAGTGCGATCAGCCCGTTTTTCGGACGCTGCTATGTGCAATGGGATGATCCGGCGGAAAACGGCTTGATGTGGATGAGCACTTCCGTCGACGGAGGGTTAACCTGGAGGCCGGGTTTGGAGACCGCCGACCTGGCCAGCGGGATCGGCGGCCAACCCGCAGTGCAGCCGAATGGCGTTGTGGTAGTACCATTTGAAGATTGGACCGGTGCAGATATGCGGGCCTTTGTTTCCAGCGACGGGGGCGCCAGTTGGGGTGCGAGCGTAATGATCGGAACCATTATCGATCACTTCGTTGCGGGAAATTTCCGCACCTCGGCGCTGCCGTCGGCGGCGGTTGACGCGGCGGGTACGGTGTACGTGGTGTGGCAGGATTGCCGCTTCCGCCCCAACTGCGCTTCGAATGATCTGGTCATGAGCACTTCCGCCGACGGCGCAACCTGGTCGTCCGTTTCGCGGATTCCCATTGATGCGGTAAGCAGCCCGGCCGACCATTTCGTTCCAGGATTAGGCATTGATCCGGCCACTTCCGGAGAGAACGCCCATCTTGGTCTTACCTACTATTTTTACTCGGCGGCCAACTGCAGCGAAGCCAACTGCGCCCTGAACGCCGGCTTCATTTCGTCGGCCACTGGCGGCAACACCTGGAACCCACCCGTCGTTTTGGCTGGGCCGATGTCGCTCGACTGGCTGCCCGATACTTTTGCCGGACTTATGGTTGGTGACTACTCCGCCACGGCCTTCGCCAATGGGACTGCGTTCAGCGTGTTTGCTCTGGCCCGCGCGAAATCCGGAAGCCTGTTCGACGAACCGATCTACGCCACGACCAATGGCTTCACGGTTGCCCCGCACGGTTTGGCGGCTACTTCCGCAGCAGACCATGTCATTCCCGGCGCACGTCCCGACCATCCTCACCGAAAGTTCTACGATCAGGAGCATCGCTACCCAGTGAAACGGCCTGTCCCGCAAAGATGATTTGGAACGCCAAGTTCTCAATTCTTCTGCTGCGTGTTCCCAGAGGGTGGGTGAGGCAGGATCTTGCCGCAGTGTGGGCACTGGACGGTTTTATTGTGGGCGGACATTTCTTCAAGAAACACTTTAAGGGTGTGATTACACCCCTTGCATTCAATTTCGACTTCTTGCTGATTCATTGGCGAATTCCTTTCCTTTCTCACGACTCCGCCGCGGGGGCCGGAATGGGAAGGACGGCAGTCACGACCGTACCCCGTCCCACGGCTGATTGTATCTGCAGGCGCCCACCCAGTTGACGTGCTCTTTCCCGCATGCCCTGAATGCCGACGCCGGCAAAGGAGCCGGCTGGGAACCGGGAATCCGAGGCTATCCCCTTGCCCTGATCGCGCACTTCCAGGCACAGGTTCTCCGCATCGCGAGTCAGCTGAATCGTGGCCTCCGTGCTTCCCGAATGCCGGTGAATATTGGTCAGGCATTCCTGGACAATACGGAAAATCGCAATCTCGACTTCTTTCGGAAGTCGTCCCAGGTCAGGAGAGATCTCCAGGGAAACCGCGATCTGGCTGCGCTGGGTAAAGCCGTCGACGAACCAGCGCAGGGCCGATTCCAAACCCGTGTCCTCCAGGAGAGGCGGATGAAGCAGGTAGGACATGGTTCGGAGCTCGCGCAGAATACTCTCCACCAGTTGGATGCTGTCGTTGGCGATTTTGGCCGTGTCACTGTCCCAGGCCGAAACCTTGGCCTGCAGCAGGGAAAGATTCATCGACAAAGCAGCCAGCACCTGGCCCGAGCCATCGTGCAGTTCGCGGGCAATCCGCGCCCGTTCCTCGTCCTGCATTTGCAGCAGGCGTCGCGACAAGGCACGAAGATTGTCTTCCGCGCGCGAGAGCTCGGCAGTGCGCTCCTGCACCCGGTTCTCCAAGGTATCGCGGGATCGCTGAAGGTCCGTGTCGCGCTGTTGGATCTGTTCCAGCATCTGGTTGAAAGCGGCAATGAGGGTCGCGACTTCTTCATTGTCGGCAACCGTAGCGGCGCGAATCGTGTAGTTCCGATCTCGCGAAACTGTTCTCGCGGTTTCCGCCAGATGCACCAGCGGTTGAGAAATGGCGCGCTGAAATACCCATGCAACCACCAGAGCCGCGAGGAAAGAAATCAGGAGCACGACCGCAACAATCTCGCCATAGCGGTGCAGGCGATCGGTGAGGGTCTGCAAGTCCGAGCGAATATAGACAGTGCCAACCCGGTTTCCCTGGAAGAGGATCTTTTGCGCCAGTGCCAATTCGCCGCCTTCGAAGTGATGGCTCTGATCCTGGCCCGGCGGGATAGCCGGCAGCGCCAGGAACTCGCCATGCTTTCCGGGCCAATAACCGGCAAAGGGAGTGCCATCGGCCCGGTAAATCGCGGCATACTGAATGTGGGTGGAAACGTGTAACGCCGACAGCGTCAATTCCGCCGAACTCTTGTCATTAAACATCAGGGCCGATATGGAGTTCGATCCGATGATCTGCGCCTGGATGGACAAGTAACGGACCGAGCTGTCGCGGAAGGTAAGTGTGTCGTAGACGAAGAAGGAAGCTCCGGCCAGCACCAGGGCGGCGGCGGTCACCAGCATGTTCATGGTGATGAGCTTCCTGGCAATCGAATTGTTTCGCAGTCCCGACATCAATGCCTGTTCCTGATGAGCGCCTCTCTTCGAATCGAACTGGCGACTTTCAGTAGCTGCGAACTAAGCGTCAGCCCTGCATTTTCGGCTGCCGCGAGATTGACGGAGAAGCGAACGCGGTCTTGTTCCAGTACGAACTGAATGATCCCGCCGCGCAATGCGAAATCCGGCATATCGCTCACCGTGAGTACCGGCGCGGCGCCGAGCGTCTGCAAGATTGAGCTGAGGCGGGTGTCTTCTGTGGCACTAATAAATAAGATGCGACAACCAGCCGCATCCTGGGCCTTGCGCAGGCGGCGGGCGACTACGTCCACTCCTCCGATTTGTTCGCCGGCAAAGGTGGTCTCGAGAACCGGTCCGAAGGGATCCTGTCCCAGAACGCAGATGGGAAACGAAGTGGCGGCAGCGCCTCCTGGCGCAGGGGAAGGCCATGAGAGGAACTTGCCAAAGTTGAGCAGGTAGGCGGCTTTGACTTCATACTCGCCGGGGCGCGCCTTATCAGCCGCCAGGGAACTGGCAAGCAGGGAGCAAACCAAAGCGGCGGCGCCGGCGCATCGCCGGCAGGTTCCCCATCGCAGCAGACCGCGGCCTATGCCCCTGGAGGAATCCGAGTTGGTCGGCGGTCTCATGGCGGCGGGCGCTCTTATTTAGTCCACGTCAAGCGTAGATATCCGCTGCGCTTGATCTCGACCAGGGGGCCAGGATCGCCGCCGTATTCCGCGTGATGCGGTTGCAACAGATTCTGTCCCACGACCGAGAAGTCAAGGCTCTGGGTCAAACGCCAACCTAGCCGTGCGTCTGCGGTCGAGTACGCCGCGACCAGCTGGTCGGGCAGGGAACTCACATATCGATAGCTGAGATCGAACTGAAAATTCTTGGTAATATCCAGCCTCGACTGGACAACCAACTTATGCTGGGGGCTGTCGCCCTCCAGTTGTGCGACGGTCGAAGCGTCGTCACTGGTAGGCTTGTTGCGCGCGTTCAGATGCAGGTACGAATAAGATCCTTTCAGCCGCCACCATGGGACTGGCTCCCAGACCGGGGAAATCTCCACTCCTTTGGTAATGGCCGTCACCCCGTTACGTAGAAAAAGCGGCAACACGAGGCGGGGGGGCAGCGGCGTGGTCTCGACGAACGGCGGCTGGTTTTCCACGCTGAGCAGATCGTCGTACTGGTTATAGTAAGCGGCAACATCGAGATAGACGCTGGGTTTGAGGAAACGGCGGTACCCAGCCTCGTATCCCACCAGCTGTTCCGAAGAAAAATCTCCATCGCCGATCAGTCGCAGAAACAGCGGGATACTCGGCACCGCGAGAAAGCTGAAGCGAAAATTGTCTTCAATACGCGAAGGCGTTCGCACCGCGCGGGTTGCCGCCAACCAGACGCTCTGGTGAGCGCTGGGTGTCCACAACAGACGCCCGCTGGGTTGCACTTCAAAGCCACTGAAAGTGTTGTGTTCAAGTTTCGTGCCGACGGTTAACGAGAGCCGGTTAGGAACCATGACAATCTCATCCTGCACAAAGCCACTGAAGATGTTGTAAGTCTGATCGTGCGGCTCAAAATCCACGGTCGCGACCGATTGGAAGTACTGGCTGGGGCTGATTCGTACGCCCGCCCCCCAGATGAGATCTTGCCGGGGAAGAACCAGGTGATGAATGAAATCGGCGTCGAAGGTGTTACGGATCTCGCGGTAATTCAGGTCCCGCCGGTCGGTGCGATCGTAATAGACCTGAAGTTGCAAATCCGACCCAGAGCTCAAGTTACGCTGCCAGCGGGTGACCAGATTCTGGCCGAAGAAATGTCCGTTGGCCTCCAGGTTGATGAGCGCGGGCGGGTTGAAGAAGCTGATTCCCAGTTTTTGGCCGGCGATGTTCTCGTAAGTGTCGCCCTGTATCGTCAGGCTATCGCGGGAGGTCAGATCCCAATCGGTGCGGAATCCGAGTTGTCCTTCCTTCCAGTCGTCGAAATTACGTTCATCGGAATGAAACTCCGGGCCCCGGGTGAACCACTTTCCATATACGCGATAGCTGAACTTGTCGTCTCCGGCGCCATAGCGCGCGGTTACAAAGCCCTGTTCCACATCGCCACCGCCAACCGAGAGGCGCGTTCCCCGGGTCAGCTTGGCGTTCTTGGTAATGATGTTGATGACGCCATTGACGGCATTGGCTCCCCAAATCGTGCCGCCTGGGCCGCGGATTATCTCAATGCGGTCGATGTCGTCGAGCGCGGTGTCCTGCACTTCCCAATACACGCCCGCGAACAGGGGAGTGTAAACCGAGCGGCCGTCGATCATGACCAGAACTGATCGGGAAAGGCGTCCTTCAAATCCGCGTATGCCGATCGCCCATTTGTCGGAGTCGATTTGAGCCACTTCGACACCCGGAGCGAGGCGTAGCACATCCGGCAAGTTCCTGGCTCCAGAGCGTCGAATATCCTCCTGAGTGATCACGTAGATGGCCGCCGGTGTCCGCCAGACTTCCTCAGGTTCCTTGGATACGGTGGTGACGTGAACGTTGCCGAGTTCCTCGAGACTCAAGTGCTTGAGCGGTTGGTTGGAAATGGGCGTACTCTGCGAGTCGTCGGCCATGACGGCCGCGGGAAAATGGGCGAGCAAGAGGATGAAGATTGCAATCCGAAGCGATCTCGAGTTCCAGGCCAGAATTGGGACTCCCATGGTTGCCGCGAATCTACTGCCTGCAGACGCTAACCTGCCCTTTGAGCGGATGCGTTCGCTTCCGGCAGAACGGCTGTGACGAGAGTTCCGTCCCCGCCGGAATCAATCCGGAAGGTGCCGCCGAGTTGCCGCACGCGCTCGCGCATTCCCTGAATACCCACGCCAGGTCTGCCGGTTGCTGCACTGGAAGACGTCGCCATACCGCGGCCGTGGTCGCGGATTTGCAGGCAGATACTTGCGCCTTCCCGATGAAGCCGGATGCTCGCGGTCGTGCTGCCGGAATGGCGATGAATATTCGTGAGACCTTCCTGAACCAGGCGAAAGATCGTAGTTTCCATTTCAGCGGACAAGCGGCCCACCCGGGAATCAAGCTCAAGCTCGACCGGAATCTTGCTTCTTTCCGCAAAGCCTTCGACAAACCACTGCAGCGCGGATTCCAGGCCAGCCTCGTCCAGCAGAGGGGGATGGAGCAGATGCGAGATGGTGCGCAGATCGGTGGACAGTTCGTTCACCAGGGCGAGACTTTGAGTAACCGGCTTAGCCAACGCTGAGTTCATCCCCTTCAGTTCGTTCTCCAGGGGAGAGAGATTCATGCTCAACGCCGCCAGGATCTGGCCTGCGCTGTCGTGCAGTTCACGCGCGATGCGGCGCCGTTCCTCGTCTTGCATCTGCAAGAGCCGGGTCGACAGCGCTCGAAGACCTTCCTGAGCGCGTTCCAAGTCGGCCGTGCGTTCCTGGACGCGGGTCTCCAGCTTGTCATGGGCGTCCTGCAGAGCCCGCTCGGCTTCCTTGCGCTCGGTCACGTCGCGCGCGATTTTGGAAGCCCCGACGATCCGTCCGGTACCGTCGCGGATCGGAGATACGGTCAGCGAAATATGTAACCGTCTTCCGTCCTTCGCCATGCGAGTGGTTTCGAAGTGCTCAATCCGCTGGCCCGCCCTTAGCCGCCGGAGAATTTCGGTTTCCTCATCTCTGAGTTCGGGAGGAATGAGCAGGGTGATGGACTTTCCAACCGCCTCGTCGCGCGAATATCCGAAGATGCGCTCCGCGCCCCGGTTCCAACTGGTGATGACTCCGTTCATATCCTTGGAGACCACGGCGTCATCAGAGGACTCGACAATGGCCGCCAGCCGGGACTGCGCTTCCGCGCGGCTGCGTTCAGCCTCATGCGAGCGCGTGTCGGCGACGCTGCTTGCGATCTGGCGGCAAATCCGGTCCAGGAATGTGCGGTACGCAGCGTCCAGAGCCTTACGTGGACTGACGGAGGCCAGAAGTATTCCCACCGGCCGGTCGGGCATGGTCGAGACAATGGGCAGCAGCAGCGCTTGGTGCGGAGACACCTTCCAGGGACCAGTTGGCAGGTTCACGCCCAGCGACTCCAAGTCATTGAGTTCGACTGCGTCGCCACTCTGAAGCACCTGTCGGATATCCGGCTGGAGCGGAGAATTCGGATCGGCGAGCAGAGAGCAGAGCGGATGCCCCGCGTCCATACCTGCGGCCCCCACAAGTCGCAGACCGTTTTTCGGTCCGGCGGTCTGGCACAGAATCGCAAACGGAATATCCCATGGGTTCTCGCCGAGAGTCTCAATCGCCCGCTTCCAGGCGTCTTCTTCGCCGGTGGTTTTCAGAGCCCGAGCCGCCAATTCGTGCAAAGTTCGAATGCGCCGCTCGCTGATGACCCGTTCGGTGGTTTCGGCCACCGGAGTGAACACCCCGCCAATGCCCCCGGACTCATCCCGTATCGGACTGTAAGAAAACGTGAAGTAGCACTCCTCCGAGTAGCCATGACGCTCCAGCAGCAGCAAAAGGTCATCCGACCAGGTCGATTGACCCTGATGCAAGACTCCATCCAGCATCGGACCAATGGTGGTCCAGATCTCATACCAGCACTCCCGCCCCGGATTCCCCAAAGCGGCTGGATGTTTGGCGCCGATGACTTGCCGGTACCCGTCGTTGTACAACATGATCAACTCGGGGCCCCACCAGATGAGAATTGGGAATCGCGAGTTCAGACAGGTGCTGACCGAGGTCTTCAAACTCTGGGGCCAGTTCTCCGCCGGTCCGAGCCTGGTCTTCGACCAGTCCATCGACCGCATGAGATCTCCCATCTCGCCTCCACCCAGCAGCCATTCAGGAGATGTTCCGGCAGACGCCCCTTTGGCGGCGCGAGGCGAACTTATGGCCGACGGATTGCCGTTCGGTGGCGGATGTTTGGACAGATGTCCCCCCAGCACCCCCTCGATCGCGGTCAGCAACTCGCGAGAAAGGTCAGACTTGGCCACATAGCCGCGCGCACCGGCCTCCAGGGCCTTCGTGCGCATATGGGTGGCGTCATGCTGGCTTACGATGAGGATTTGAGACTGAGGAACCTCCCGCCGAATGACCCGGGCAGCCTCCAGTCCGTTCACCAAGGGCATGCTGATATCCAGAACAATCACATCGGGTCGCAGTTGTTTGGCTTTCTCAATGGCCTCCCGGCCGTCGATGGCTTCGCCGCAAACCTCCCAGTTGGACCGTAGGGAGAACAGCGAGCGCATCCCTTGTCTTACGATTTCGTGATCGTCGGCGATCAGAATCCGAACCGCAGTCATTGAGACGGTATGCTCTTCTTTCCTCTATTTACAATGTTGTCGGCCCAATAGCGGCCATATGCTGAAAAACAGATACAGGAGGGAGAGGCGCAAGCGACCCGATCCCTAAGCATCCACGCGAACTCTCAGGCTTTCCATACAGTATTCGCTGTATCCGCCGGTCGCAATCCGCTGTACCGCGAGTCGAACTGCAAAGATTACTAGGAAACCAGCTCATGAGCCTAGACGCGCCGCTGACCGATGGTCAGGATTGCCGGGCCTCTTACAGGGCTGTTCTGATTCGCGTACAGGAAGAAACTTTCGTCTCTGGGAGCAGGCGTGGGAGCCAAAGGGCATCGAAGATAGATGATGTTCTCAACTACAAGCGCCGAAGAGTTGGAGTTGCGGCAGCGGGCGAGCCAGAGAGGCCTGAGCGGCAACCCGGTCCTGAATATCATTCTGAGCAGATTGCCCGACAAAGAGTTTGAGACCCTGCGCCCCTATCTTGAGTACCAGGAATTTTCCAGCCACCGGATTCTAAACGAACCAGATCAGCCGGTGGGCAGCATTT
>Ga0335079_10002696_pt1 | contig 20419 bp, 17 predicted proteins | sample Lox_Sample_33_FD_206719 | JGI IMG/M metagenome (GOLD analysis project Ga0335079, IMG submission 206719) | Soil microbial communities from Loxahatchee National Wildlife Refuge, Florida, United States - Lox_Sample_3.3 | ecosystem: Environmental > Terrestrial > Soil > Wetlands | place: USA... | reverse complement strand
GAGCGCGCTGGTGACCACCCCGATGTTGATGGCGGCTTGCAGGCTGATTAACAACGTGATGCCCAGGGCGAGGAGGCAGCCAAAGTTATCGCGGGCGTTCAGCGCGATATAAATCCCGCAAATGGCGACGACGACGAAGGCGGCGACCACGAGTAACGTGGTAATCAAGCCGAGTTCCTCACCGATGATGGAAAAAATAAAATCGGTGTGATGCTCGGGCACGAAGCCGAGTTTCTGGCGGCCGTTGCCGAGGCCCAGGCCGGTCCAGCCACCGGAACCCAGCGCAATCATCGCCTGATATGCCTGATATCCGGCGCCATCCTTATGCTGCTCCAAATCCCACCAACTGAAAATGCGTTTCATGCGCATCGGGTCGTGCCAGATGGAAACCGCCAATCCGGCCACGCCGGCCGCCGCCGGGATGAAAATATGTTTCCAGCGGACGCCAGCGACGAGCAACATCGAGCCGCTGACGGCCGCCAGGAGAATGGTGGTGCCACGGTCCGGTTCGATAAAAATCAATCCCAGTACCAGCGCAATCAACAATCCGGAAAAGACAATCCCGCGTCCCCAATGTTGCATCTGCCGCTGAAACCGGTCGCCGTACCACGCCAGCAGGATGACGAGGGCGAGTTTGGCGAATTCAGACGGTTGCAGGCGCATCCCGGGAAGAATAAACCAACGGTGCGCGCCGTTGATTTTTTTGGTGATGCCGTGCGGGAGGGGCAACAGCACCAGCGCGAGCAAAACCAGCGCGACAATGAAAATCGGCCAGGCACACTTTCTCAACCATTGGTAATCGAGGGTCGTCGCCGCCACGCACAGGACGAAACCCAGCGCGCACCAGATGAGCTGCAGCATCAGGTAATGCGCGCCGACTTGCGTCATGCTCGAGCTGTAGAGCATCACCAGCCCCAGCGCCAGCAGGGCGGCGACGCAAAACGCCAAAGTGGTGACGGCGACTTTCATTGCAACACGTCGAAATAAATGCCAGCCGCGGTTCAACCCGCAATGCCTATTGGGCCGGTGCGCCCGGGGTGGTCTCCGGAGCTGCAGTGGTCGGAGCCGGAGTCGGGGTCGTCGGTGCCGGCGCGGGAGCCGGGGCCGCTGTAGTCGCAGCCGGAATCTTCAGCTTCTGCCCGACCTTGATTTGGGTCGTGGTCAGATTGTTTTCGGATTCAATTGCCTTGACGGTCACACCGTGGGCCTTGGCAATTTTGCTCAACGTATCGCCGGACTTGACGGTGTACATTTCCTCGCCGCCGGTTGTACTGGCGGGAACCATTCCGGTGGCCGCTGGAGCCGCCGGATTGCCCGTCGGCGCCGGGATTGAAAGTTTCTGCCCGACTTGCAGCTTGGTGGGGACGACGCCCGGATTCACCGCTTCGATGGCTTTGATGGTTACGCCGAATTTCTTGGCGATGCCGGAGAGGGTATCGCCATGGACCACAACGTATTCGGTCGCGCCCGCTTCCGGCACCGCAGGCGGCGTGGGCGTGGTCATGGCCGGTGGCATCGGAGGAGCATTCGTGGGAACCATCGGCGGCAAATTGGTGTCAACCATCGGCGGCAGATTGGTATCCACGGTGGGTTGGGTGGGATTGTTTTCGGCCTCGGTCTCGCGTTTGCAGCCTTGCATGAGCAGGGCCATCAAACCGAGCACGTTGATGGCGATGACGCAGAAGACGGCGACTTTTACCCGGGAACGGGTTTTGTTTTTTTGCTCCAGAAGAGAGCCTTGGGGAACGAACGGATTGGGATTATTCATCGGCTTGGCGCTGATTGCGTCCTTTCATTGAGGATGGGTTGAGTTTCCGGCCGCGAGACTTTCCCTCTAAAAATATCGCAGCTTTTTAAAACCAGTTTGTTCATGGGCCTGATCTGCACGGAACGGCGGCGGCGGTTTTGAAATTCTCCATGCTCCGAATTTGCGCGTGATCGTAAAAGCGTCCCGCCGTCTGACGCGCATTTAGCCGTTGCCGCTGTTCGTTTTAACAACAAGCTCCCGCACACGCAAGGGGTAAAGCGCGTCGGCGCCGTCAGCAAAACACGACCGGTGGCGGGATCGAACTTGGTCAATTTCATCGTCATCATCTCAGCTTCAAAGTGCTCAACGCGATGAGCGCGAAGAGCACGCACAAAATGTAAAAGCGCATCACTACTTGCGATTCGTACCAGCCTTTTTTCTCGAAGTGATGGTGCAGCGGCGCCATCAAAAAAATCCGCCGGCCAGTGCCGTAGCGCATTCGCGTGAAGCGAAACCAGCCGGTCTGGAGCAGCACCGAAACCGCCTCCATAACGAACACGCCGCCGGCAATCACCAGGACGAACGGCTGATGGATCAACACCGCGACGATGCCGAACGAACCGCCGATGGCAAGCGAGCCGGTGTCGCCCATGAACACCTGCGCCGGGTGACAGTTGAACCATAAAAAGCCAAGCCCGGCGCCGAGAAGCGCCGCGCAAAACACCGTCAATTCGCCCGCGCCGTTCACGTAAGGAATCTGCAAGTAAGCCGCCGCCTTGACGTTGCCCGCCAGATAAGTGAACACCAGAAACACAAACGCCACCATCAGCGAACAGCCAATCGCCAGACCGTCGAGACCGTCCGTCAGGTTCACCGCATTCGAGGCGCCGACAATTGCCAGCACCACGATTAAAATTCCGAGCCAGGCCGCGTGCTTCATCACCGGATATTTGTAAAATGGCACAGTGATTTCCGAGACGAGCCGGCTGGTGGAGGGGGTTTCCCACAAATACAACCCGATGACCACGCTGACCGCGATTTGCACCCACAACTTGACGCGCGGCGGCGTGCCACCCCCGCTCTGCTGGATGATTTTGGCGTAGTCGTCGTAAAATCCCAACCCCGCCAGCACTACTACCGAGAGCAGCGTCAGCAACACCAATTTGTTGTCCAGTTGCGCCCACAACAACGTTGAGAAAAACAGCACCGCGACAATCAGGATGCCGCCCATCGTCGGTGTGCCTTTTTTGCTCAGGACACGCGCCGCCAAGCCGCCCGCTTCCTCGGCCTTGTCGGCGTAATCCTGTCCGAATTTCTGCTGCTTGAGCCATTGAATGATTCCCGGCCCCAGCCACCAGCTCAGCAATAATGCCGTGATAGCCGCGCCGGCGCTGCGCACCGTGATGTAATGAAACAGCCGCAACGCCGACAGGCGGTCCGCCCACGACGTTCCCTTCGCCCATTCGAGCAATTGCTGACTGATCAAATAAAACATTTGTCTCTCTCACGACTTGGCCGCTCTCAACGTTTCAGCGATGCGTTCCAGTCGCACCGCCCGCGATGCCTTCAACAGAACCACATCGCCCGTTTTCAAAAAACTCTTCACCGCTTTCACCGCGGCCTCCACGTCCGCAAACTCAATCACGCGGGCCAGACCGGCGTCGCGCGCCGCCCGCGCTGTCACCGGCGCCATTTTGCCGACGGCAAACAGTTGTCCGATGCCCAATTCCGCCGCGCGCCGTCCCACTTCCGCGTGCGCCGCCTCGCTGTGCGCGCCCAGCTCGTTCATATCGCCGAGCACCGCCACCCGCCGTCCCTGCAAAGGCAGGTCGCACAGCGTCTCGAGCGCCGCCAGCGCCGAATCGGCGTTGGCGTTGTAAGTGTCGTCGAGCACCCGCACGCCGCTGGCCTCCCAGAACTGCAACCGCATCTTGGCCGGTTTGCACCCGGCCAGGCCGTCCCGCACCGCGGGACGGCCCAAGCCCAGTTCCTCACCGACCGCCATCGCCAACAAGGCGTTGGTCACCTGATGCCGGCCCAGCAAATTGACGCGGTACTCGCCGTTCCAGTCCATCTTTGGCGCATCCACGCGGAACGTCACGCCATTTTTGTCGGGACGTATTCGCTTTGCCCGCCAGTCGTTCCGTTCACCGAGGCCGACGCGTACCACTCCGGCGCGCGCGCGCCGGGCGATTTTTTCCGTCCATGAATTGTCGCCGCTGACAAAGAGCCTGCCGTTCACCGGCAAAAGTTCCGCGAGGCAGCCTTCTTCCTGCGCAACGCCCGCGACATCGCCGAAAAATTCCAGATGCTCGCGGCCGATGTTCGTGATGACGCCGTACTTCGGCCGAATCATGTTCACCAGCGGCGCCAGTTCGCCCGGATGATTCGTGCCGGCCTCGAGCACGGCGGCCTGATGCGATTTTTCCAGCCGCAATAACGTCAACGGCACGCCGATGTCGTTGTTGAAACTCGCTTCGCTCCACAATGTCGTCCGTTCCTGCCGGAGGGCCGCGGCGATCAGTTCCTTCACGGTCGTCTTGCCGTTCGAGCCGCCGACGCACACGACCGGCAGATCAAAACCGATCCGATAGGCGGCGGCGAGTCTTCCGAGCGCCGCGCGAGTGTCGTCCACCGCGAGCACGGTGCAGGACGGCAGGGTCGCGGGCATTTTTTTCTGTTCTACAACGACCGCCGCAATTCCTTTGGCTGCGACTTCAGGCAAAAAGTCGTGGCCGTCGAAGTGTTCGCCTGTGATGGCGAAAAACAGGTCGCCGGCCTGCGCCTGGCGCGAATCGGTACAGGCGCGACTGACCAATGTCTCCGCCGCCCCGCGCTTGAGGCTGGCGGCGCAGGCTTCGGCAACAAATTTCAAAGAGCGTTTTTCCACGTTAAGCGTCCGGTGATTTCATGGCGCCGATGAATTGGCCGGCCTGCGAGCGACTCGTGCGCCATCCGCGGCGAGGAGTGCCGGCGAATTCGTCGCCGAAATTTTGTCCGGTGGAATATTCAAATAACTGGCGCTGCGTTCGGCGATTTCCCGGAAGACCGGGCCGCAAACCAGGCCGCCGTAATAACCTTCCTTCGGCTCGTCCATCACCACGGAAATGCAGAGCTGCGGATTGTCGGCCGGGAAAAAACCGATAAACGACGCGAAGTATTTGCCCCGCTCATAACCGTCCGGCCCGACTTTTTGAGCCGTGCCGGTCTTGCCGGCCGCGGTGTAATCCTTCATGGCGGCGCCGGGCGCGGTGCCTTCCGGCGAGACGACCGTTTTGAGCGCTTCAATCATCAATTTGTCGGTGGAGTCGCTAATTACTTGCCGGACGCGGTGGGGCAGATATTGCTGCACCAGATTGCCGTCGCGGTCTTCCAGTCGGTTTACGAGCATCGGGCGCATGAGGCAGCCATCGTTGGCAATGGTGCACATGGCCATCAGCATTTGCAGCCGGGTCACCGCGACGCCCTGCCCCATCGGGATTTGCGCAATCGAAACTTTGCTCCACTTTTTTACCGGATACAAAATGCCTTTGACTTCGCCGGGCAACTGGATGCCCGTTGGTTCGCCAAAACCATATTCGGTCGCGTAATCATACAGCCGGTTTTCGCCGAGGCGGATGCCGATTTTGGCCGCGCCGATGTTCGATGATTTCGTGATGATGCTTTCGGTAGTGAGAATCCCGAACGGCTCGTGGTCGTGCAAAACCCGTCCCGCGTAGGCGAAATGCCCTTCCTCGCAATTAAACGTGTCGTTGAAACGGACCACGCCTTCGTTCAACGCGCCGGAGACCACCACAATTTTGAACGTTGAACCCGGCTCCATCACATCGCTGACGACGCGGTCGCGGCGGGCATCAGCGGTGGCCGCGCCGGGTTTATTGGGATCAAAATTGGGCAGGGTTGCCATGGCCAGGATTTCGCCGGTGCGGGGACGCATGACAATGCCGGTGACGCTGATGGGTGTGTGTTTCTGCATGGCGTCGGCCAGGGCGGTCTCGACGATATGCTGAATGGCCGCATCCAGGGTGAGCACGACATTGAGGCCGTCGCACGCCTGAACGTCCTCATCGCGCAGCGAAACCAGTTCCCGCTTCTGCCGGTCGGTTTCCGTCACGCGCCAGCCGGCCACACCGCTCAACTTGGAGTTCAAATCCAATTCGATTCCTTCGCGACCGGAAATCTGCGAAACGGCAGTGCCATCCAAGGTCACCTCGTCCGAACCCACGAACCCGAGCACGTGTGCCGCCAGCGGGCCGTTGGGGTAAACGCGCATCTGGTCCGTCTCGGCAAAAATTGCGCCCTGGCGCAGGTTGTGGAAAAAGGCCCGGTAGGTCCGGGACAATTTACTTTCATCCACACCAAAGGAAAGGTTGGTCATCGTCATTTGAATTTTCTGCCAGGTCTCGTCCGGCACGTTTTTTTCGAGGCGGACATAATGCAGTCCGTTGGTGACGATTTCGCCTTTTTCATTTCTCCCGACCCGGGGAATCAGCCGTTGACAAAGGGCGCTTTCACTCATGCCCAGCAACGGTGCGAGTGCCCGGGCGATCACTGCCTGATAATTACCCATCAAGGAAGGATTGGCGCAAACCGTTTTCACCGGAATGCTCGTGGCCAGCAGGTTGCCGTTTACGTCAAGGATGTCGCCCCGGCGCGGCGCTTTTAAAAAATCATGCTCAGTGTTCAGCTCCGCCATCCGGGCCAGTTCGTCATGCCGCAACACCTGCAAATCCACCAGCCGGTAGCCCAGTCCGGCAAACGCCGCGCCTACTACCAGCAGCAGCAGCAACGTGCGTCGCAGTTGCAGTTTGGTGCTCATTTTTCCAGATGGCCGGCCGCCCGCGGCGATCGGTTCCTCACCCGACGGCGTCACGGGCGGCGGCCAAATTCATATGTCATTGAGTCGTCGTGCCGGTCTGGCGTACGGCCAGCCGGTTGGCGGCCTCCCCGTTCCCGGACGACACGGACGACGGTTCGGGCAACCGCCAGATTTGCGACGGTTGCGCAGGCGCCAGGCCGAGATTCAATTCCCGCGCCCGCCGGTCCAGCATCGGCGGTGAACGCAGCATCGCGAGTTGGTCGCTGAGCTTTTGGTTAGCGTCCTGCAGTTGCTTCAAGCGGGCTTCCCTTTGCCGGATCTGTTGGCTGAGCTGGTAAATCTGGCTCTTTTGCCAGACGTAACCCACCGCTGAACCCGCAATCAACAGACACAAAAATAGCGCTTTCAATGCCGGTCCGAACCGGATTACCGCCGATTGACTCTTTCGATTTTTCATCGTCTAAATTTTTTCCATCACCCGCAATTGGGCGCTGCGGCTGCGCGGATTTCCCGCCAGTTCGGCCTTTCCCGGGCAGATGGCCTTGCGCGCGACCCATTTCAACTCCGGCACCCGCGGCTGCCGCAACTCCGGCACGTCCACTTCGCCCGCGAACTCGTAATCCCGCGAGCGGGCGCGACCGAATTCCTTTACCACCCGGTCTTCCAGCGAATGAAACGTGATGATCGCCAGCCGCCCGCCGGGCTTCAGGATTTTCACCGTCGCGTCCAAGCCGCGTTTCAAAGAGCCGATCTCGTCATTGACCGCTATCCGCAGCGACTGAAAAACCTTTGTCGCCGGATGCGTCTTCTTTCCCTGGCGCGGCGAAATTCTTTCGATCAATTCCGCGAGTTGCCGGGTCGTTTTAAAACGTTCCCGCTTCCGGTCGCGGACAATGGCTCTCGCAAACCGCCGCGCCTCCCGCTCGCCACCCAGTTCCCCGAAAATCGTCGCCAGTTCCCCGTCGCTCGCGCCGTTCACCAAATCGGCCGCCGTCAGCGGTTGCCGCGTGTCCATCCGCATGTCCAGCGGACCTTCGTGCTGGAAGCTGAATCCGCGTTCGGGGCAATCCAATTGCCACGAGCTCACACCCAAATCCAGCAGCACCCCGTCGCAGCTCGTGATCGGGACCCAATCGGCCAGTTCGGCAAAATTGCCGCGGCGGATTTCAAATCGTCCGGCGAACTCCGCCAATCGCGCGCGCGCCGCTTCAACCGCGTCGCCATCGCGATCGCATCCAAACAGCCATCCAGTCGGCGAGGTCGCGGCCAAGATAATCGCCGCGTGCCCAGCCCCACCGACGGTCCCGTCGGCGTAACACCCGCCCGGACGGGGCTTCAGGGCCTCCAGCACCTCCACCGCCATCACCGGTTTGTGAACGAACTCTGGCACTTTGCATCGGTTTCCACCCGGTTAACTGGTCTTCATCTTCAAAAACCGCGCGCCCAACCATCCCCACGTCTTCTTCTCCGGTTCCCGCACCGGCGCTTTCCCGCTGTCGGCGGGACGGGATTTGAGCGGGACAACCTCGATGTCAACGTCGCTCAGGTCGTTCCGCAAAACTTTTACCGCGTCCAATGAAAGTTCGGCCTGCACGGCAATTTTTGCATTCTCTCTCCTGGCCGCCGTGAACGTGGCACGCGATCCAAACGGGTTCAACCGGCCCATCCATCCCAAAGCACGGCGCGGCCTCTGCTTGGGCAACGCCGGTTTTTTAACGGTCTTGGGCCGGTTGTCGGCCGCCCGCGGCGCCGGAGAAAACGTCGGCAGCTTTTGGGTTTTTGCTGCAACGACGGTGATTGGTGTTTTAACCGGCGCGGCGGCGGCATTTTCCGGGGAGATTGCCTCACCGGACTGGTTCGCGGACACAAATGGATTTTTCGGCGAACCAAATTTGGGCAGATAAATCTGTTTGTTGGCGCGGTACGGACTTTCGCCCCGGCGACGCAGCGCCAAACTTTTTCCGGCAGCCAGCAATGTTCCCAGTTTCATAGTGATTCATTCCATCAACCTGAACGCGTCCGGCGCCAACGCGGCGTCGGCAGCCTGGACCTTTTCGTAACGTTCCGGATTCCAAATCTCAAACCGGTCGAGCAACCCGACCAACATCGCTTCATGCTTAAGCCCGGCTTCGCGGGCCATTTCATCCGGCAGACAAATCCGTCCGGCCTTGTCCACCGTCGCCTGGGCCGAACCGCTGCCAATGATGCGTTTCAAAACCACTTTTTTGGGATCGCTGTTCGGCATCGCATCAATGGATTGCATCAATTTCGCCATTTGCGTCGGTGGCAGCACCCGCACGCACGATCCCACACCTTCCCGTGGCCAGAGGATCAAGGTCAGTTCCAAATCTGCCTTTTGGGGTCGCCATTTGGCGGGGATTTGGATGCGCCGCTTCTCATCCACGCCATGCCGAAAGCGTGAATTGTAGTAAGTCGGTTCAATGTTTGTCGTACTGCCCATTTGTTCACCGTGGGAACAGCGAACGGCCTTTTTCCCCACGACGCCCCATTATCACCCATTTTGACCCACAGCGTCAACAAAAAATTTTCGGGTTTTTTGGTGATTTATTCAGAAGTTATTCACAACCCCAAACCCGGGAGAAAAGGCCCGAATTTTAACCTTCGCCGCCGCCTGACCGCTTGCATCGGGAAACCTGAAACTTGAAACTGGCCGGGATGCGAACCGCCGATTTCGATTTCAGATTGCCGCCGGAATTGATCGCGCAACATCCGCTCCCCCGGCGTGATGATTCGCGGCTTCTGGTCTTGCAACGCGAAAGCGGCCGCATCGAGCATCGCCGATTTCGGGAACTCCACGAATTTCTGCGTGCCGGTGACGTGCTGGTTTTGAATGATTCGCGGGTCATGCCGGCGCGGTTGCGCGGTGCGAATGCCCGCACCGGCGGACGATTTGAGATTCTGTTGCTCGAAGAAAATGCCGCTAACGACTGGTGGACCATGGTGCGACCAGCCAAACGGGCCAGCGTCGGCACACAAATTAACCTTCACGACCCGGACGGGAATCCAGCCGGCTTCAACGCGATCGTCATTGAAAAAAACGATCAGGGCGACCGGCGGCTGAAATTTTCCGGCGCGGCGAACATCCGCGATCAACTCGAACGGATCGGGGAAACCCCGCTGCCTCCGTATGTTCATCGCGCTCACGAACTGCCGGAAGACCGCGAGCGATACCAGACGGTTTTTGCGAAGATCGGCGGTTCGGTGGCTGCGCCGACGGCGGGATTGCATTTCACGCCCGGCTTGTTGGAGCAATTCCGCGGGCGCGGAGTGCAGTTTTGCTTTGTTACCCTGCACGTCGGTCCCGGCACCTTTCTGCCGGTTAAAACCGAAACATTGGCCGCGCACAAAATGCATGAAGAACGGTTTGTAGTTGGTGGAGAGACGGCGCGCCTGGTCAACGAAGCCAAAAGTTCGGGGCGGCGAGTGCTGGCGGTCGGCACGACAACGATGCGTGTGCTCGAAAGCGTCGCCTTGTTGAACAGCGGAAAAATCGTTGAAAATAGTGGTAAAACGGGCATTTTTATTCATCCGCCATTCCGATTCCAAATTGTGAATACCTTGCTGACCAACTTTCACCTCCCCCGCTCCACGCTGTTGATGCTCGTGAGCGCGTTCGCCGATCCCGGCGGAATTCGAGGACGCGAAAAAATTCTGGCGGCCTACGCCGAAGCCATCCGGGAACATTACCGTTTTTACAGTTACGGCGACGCGATGCTGATTTTGTGATTACCAGACCAAAAACCGGAAATTCGACACTCCCGTTTGTGTTGGTGAACATGGCCATGACGGCAGATGGCAAAATTGCCACGGCGAACCGCGCAGTTTCATCTTTCGGAAGTGCGCGTGACAAGGAGCATCTATTGGAGCTGCGCGCGACTGCGGACGCCGTCATGGCCGGCGCAGGAACCGTAAACGCCGCACCCATCAATTTAGGGCCCGGACCGGCGCGATTTCGGCGGCAACGGTTGAAAAACGGCCTGGCAGAGTACAATTTGCGCGTCATCGTGAGCGGCAGCGGTCTGGTCAACCCGCAAGCGGAAATTTTCAAACATCGTTTCTCGCCCATTATTATTATCACCACCAAGCGCGCCTCGCCGGTCAAATTGCATCAACTGCGGGCCGTGGCAACCGAGGTGAAGGTCTTTGGGAACCGAAACCTCAATCTTCGCGCGGCGTTGAGCTGGCTGCACCGGAAATGGGGCGTAAAACGCCTGCTCGGCGAAGGCGGCGGCGAATTAAACGCCGCTTTGTTCCAGGCCGGGTTGGTCAATGAATTGCACCTGACCATTTGTGCGAAAATCTTCGGTGGTCGTGACGCGCCGACGATTGCCGATGGCCGGGGCTTCCGCCTGCTGGCCGAGGCCGCGCTGCTGCAAATCAAATCATGCAAACGCGTTGGCGATGAGCTATTTGCCATATTCGCGGTGTGCGAAAAACGTGAATAAACCCCGGGTTATTCACAAGGCCATTCCACCAGATTTTATTTCGTGGCCTCGCCGAGTCTCGCTTCCACCCAACGCGCAAACAGCCACAGCACATCGCTCAAACGATTGAGATAGACCACAATCTCCGCGTTCTCCAATTCCCCGGCCTCTCGCAACAAGCACACACGCCGTTCGGCGCGACGGCAGACCGTTCGTGCCACGTCCAGCGCCGCAGCTCCCGGCGTCACCCCCGGCATCGCCCAGCCTTTGAGATCGGAAATTTGCGCTTCAATTTTGCGGACCAGCGCGTCCAGCTTCGCCGTCGTGTCCGGCGTAACCGACGAATAACCGTCCTTGCGGTAGCGCGGCAAATCCCCCGGCAGAACGCACAACTCGCCCATTAATACGACCAGATCCCTCTGAGTGGCAAACAGGTTTTCCCGGACGAAATCATATTCCACCGTAGCGCGCGCCAGGCCGAGCGCGGCGTTGAGTTCGTCCACCGTGCCGTAGGCTTCGACACGCGGATGCGATTTGGGAACACGACGGCCATACATGAGTGCGGTCGTGCCGCCGTCACCGGTTTTGGTTACAATGCTCACCGCGACCAGCTAACCCGTGAAATTGGCGCTTGCCAAGCAGAACTCGCATAAAAATTCAGCCGCGCGAACGCGGCTGAGGTCGGGAATCCGGATCGAGAAGCAGTGCCTCGCAGGTCAACACCGGATGCGTTTGTTGCTGATCATCAGAAACAGCATCCCACCCAATATGGAAAGCGAAACCGTGCTCGGCTCGGGGGCCGGAACAATAAACAAGTCCGCCGAGGAAATGTTGTAGTTATTGGGGAAGTTGGCGGTCAACAGATTGTAGGTGATGTCAAACGGCGAACCATCCGAATTCGTGCCGCCGGGCTTGAGGTTGCTCAAATCAATTCCCACCAGATCCTGAAACAAAGAAGAGGCTGAACCCAGTTGAATGCCGACGCCGTACATTTGCGAACCCGCATTTTCGAGGCACAATCCCGGGAAATTGGTCACCACCCCCATCAAGGTTGCCTGCCCATTGACCGTGCTGATCTGAAACAGGTCCGTGTCGTTGGCGCTGACCCCGCCATCGGTGTCATACAGATTGCCATCCGAACCGAAGCGGATGTTCTGTCCTGAATTGCCGATGGCCCCATTGTTGAAATTGCCCACGAGGGACGCGAGGCCGGTGAGCGGATTAATGGTATAGAGCGCGCCTTGCGTCGCTCCGTAAAGCGTCCCGTTGGACGCGATGGCCAGGGATTCAATGCCACCGGCGCTGAAGGAAACGCTGGTTAACACCGCGCCGTTGTTGGTGTTCAAGGTCACCAGCGATGCCGAATTAATAATGCCATAGAGATTGCCGTTGGGTGAGGCGGCAATGTCGTTGAAAAGGGTTGAACCTTCGGTGCCCAGTTGCGTGAAATTGCCGGTCAGCAGGTTGATGGTGCCAAACCTGTTGTTGGCTTGGTTGAACTGCATCGCATAGGCTGTCTGGCCAGAAACCGGAATGGAGGCAGACAACGTCAGCGCCGTCAAAAGGCAAACCATCGTCCTGAACGATGGTTCGGCCAAACGCACCCGTTCGCGTTGTATCATTACCGCTCGATAATCATTTTTCATACGTTCTTCTTTTGAGTTGGCACCTCACCAAAGCCGATAAACAAAAAATGCGCCGTGCAGCCTACTGCCAACGACGAGCGCAGTTTGAGTGAATCTGGGCTTTGGCCCCCATTTCCGAGCTTGTCGTTCAGCAGTCCCGATGCCATCGAGGCAAGCGGCCGGAACCCGGCCACGGAAAAGTGCTTGTCTTGAAGAATGTCAAAAACCGTCTTGTTTGAGCGAACGCTGTCTCAAAAAACGGCACGCCGACGCGGACTCGCCGGAAACGATTCCCTGTTGCCCGGCTAATGTCCTGTGGAAGAATGGTTGGCACCTCTCGCCGCCGGACGATTGGTTGTCGGCAGCGGAACCGGAGCTGGCGGCGAAGTCAACCGTTGGTAGGCCAGAATGCCTTTTACGATCGCCTGCGCCATCTGGCGGCGGTACGCATCGCTGTAGATTTTCCGGCCTTCAAGTGGATGCGTCATGTAACCGCCCTCAATCAGAATGGCCGGCATCATGGCATCCCGCAAAACCCAGTAACGCGCCCGGCGCACACCGCGGTCTTCCACCCCAAGATTTTTCACCAGCGATTTCTGCACCTGATACGCCAGGAGCAGGCTGCTCAGTTCGTGGCGATTGCCGATCGTCGGCCCGTAATCACTCCCCTCGCCGCGCGCGTTTGTCGAACTCGCTCCGACCGGCGTGATGCAATAAGTTTCCGGCCCTTCGACCTCGTTCCGGCCGGTCGGGATCGCGTTGAAATGCAAGCTCACGAATAAATCCGCGCCGCGCCGGTTCGCCAGCGCCGGTCGGTCAGGCAAATCAACGTAGGTGTCCCGGGTCCGTGTCATGATGACATTGAACCCGGCTCTTCTGAGCTGGTCGCGCACCTCCGCCGCCAACGCCAGGGTGTAAACTTTCTCGTAATGCCAGCCCACGCGATTGCCCGTGTCCTTGCCACCGTGCCCGGGGTCGAGACAGATGGTCGAGATCCGGTTCGCAGAAGACTTTTGCGGATAATAAATGAGCGGACGAATCGCCGTGTTGAGATCGAGCTGGGCGATGAGCAGCTCACCCTTCACGTTTGCAATGGGAAAAGAAAGCGCAACCCGGACGCCGTTGATGTCTGCGTAGCGTGAGTCCACGTCAAACACCAACCGCGTCGTCTGGCCGGCGAGGACCATCTCGTCACCGCGGCTCGTTCTCGCGGCGTTCAACCCGTTTGCGCGCGCCCACTCCGCCAGCGACACATAGTTCTGGCCGTTAACATAGGCAGCGTGTGCTGGCGCCAGAAAAAACGCCAGACACAACGTCGCGCACCACGCGAAGCTTTTCCGCTGGGCAAACCATTTGCTCATGAACGGCCAACTTGCCCCCGCCCCGCCGGCGATTCAAGGGAAATGGCGCCGACGAACCGCTTCAGTGGTGCTGCGCCAGGCCGGCCGCCAGACCAAACGCGAAAACGATTGCGAAGATAATCAGGCCGAGGATCAGCAGAATCGTCCCGATCATGCCGCAGATCTTGCCGGCCTGGGTGGTGCCACGCCCGCTGGGATCCATGGTGCCCGCGTCCATTTCCTTGAGGTCACCGGCCCCCATAATCCAGGCCACGATGGCCAGCGGAGCGCAAACGACCAGGCCGAGGATGCCGAAAACAAGTATAAGTGTGCCACGATGTGGTTTCATATTTAACAGGGTTTAAGACCGACTCTTGTTGTTTAGCACCACCGGTTCATCCTGGCAAGCTTCTTCGCACGCGGCAGGCTTTGTTCGTTTTCACCCCCTGCGAAGCATGCAGCGCGAACCAGAAGGCGTCAGATCGAAAAAGGTTGCCGGGCGTTGTGCCGGTGCGCGAACCGGGGCGGGTGGATGAAGGTTGAAATTTCGGAAGGTCAGACCGATTTCGAGATGTCCTGCTCAAAACGGCGGTTCCGGCGGCGTTCGGAAATCTTCGCCATCAGCGCGGGAGCAAACCCGAGCGCGAGGAACACCGGCACGGCGACCAGCATCGCCCGGAAGACCCAGACCATCAGCCGGGCGGCACGAGGATTGAAGAAAGCATCGGCCACCGGATCATAACCGCGCGGACTCATCGCATGTCTTCCCCAGGCAATCGCGCCGTTGGCGTACCAGCCGAAGGCCGCGCCACCCAAGGCCACAGGAGCCATCGCCAACCCACCCATCGCCATGATCAACCCCACTGCGACACTGCCGCACGCAACGATGCCGACCGCAACGACGGAAATCGAAATCACACCATAGCCAAATATGCCGCACGCAATCACACCCACCGCGACGTCGCCAAAAGCGATCACGCCTCGCGGCGCGGTTCCCACCGCGATGATTCCTTTGGCGTTGCGTTTGCGGCCGGTGGCCGGATCAACACCCGTGGCCACGTGGAGCAACGGCCAGCCAAACAAGGTGGCCTTGGAACGGTATTCATAGCTCAACTTGCGGCTCACTTCGGGCGACAGCCGGGAGGCAACACCGGCGACGGCCTCCAATTTGGTCCTGAGTTCCGCCGCCTGCTGGTAGCGGCGCCCAGGCTCTCGCTCCAGCAACTTCAGCACCACCTCGTCCATCCGTGTGTCCACCGGCGATTTCTCCGAGGGCAATGCGAACCGGCCCAGCGGCAGTTCGCCCGTCAACATTTCGTAGAACATCACGCCCAGCGAATAGAGGTCGGCGCGTTGGTCCACGGCCAGTGGCGTGACAATCTGTTCCGGAGCCATGTAGTGCAGCGTGCCCAGGATTTGATGGGACAACGTCAATTTCAAGTCCGGCGAAGACGCGCCCAGCAATTTGGAAAGCCCGAAATCGGCAATCTTCACGCGCCCTTTTTTGTCCACCAGAATATTTTCCGGCTTGATGTCGCGATGGACAACGCCCTCGCCGTGAGCGTATTCGAGCGCTTCGCAAATCTGCAGAGTCAGGGCCAACGCGTCACGCGGCGCCAGCCGGCCGGCCTGCAGCATTTGCCGCAGATTTACCCCGTCCACAAACTCCATGAGGAAGTAATAGAGTGGACCGGATTGCCCCAGGTCAATGACCGTGACCACATTCGGATGGCTGAGGCGGGCCAGGGCCCGGGCTTCACGGGCGAATCGTTCGGCGAAGGCGGGTTCGGCCGAAATTTGAGGCGGCAGAATTTTAAGCGCCACCGTCCGACCAAGACCGCGCTGGCGGGCCTTGTAAACAACGCCCATGCCGCCATGACCCAGCAGACCGAGGATTTCGAGTTGCGGGAAAAGATTTGCCAGCGCGACCGGATGCGGCGGAGTAAAACCGGCATGCCGGCGCGGCGGCGATGCGACGGTCATGCCGGCCGCAAGGCATTTGGGACACAACCTCTGCGTTGAATCCGCAGGAAGCTCTGCCTGGCAAGACTCGCAAATTCGCAGCGTTTCCATTTGCCTGCGGGCAGGAAATGCCCGCTCTTAATTTCGGCGCGGCGCCAGGAACCGGTCTCCCCGCAATTTGGCTTTTGGTCAACTTCTTTTGGTTCAACTGGAAGCGCAGTTGGCGGTTGCCTGACGTGGACATCGGGCGCACTTGGGGATGGAACTGGAAGTCGGCTCTGTCGCCACTCCTCGGAGAACGGGATCACGTATCTGACCCGCCAATTTTCCAGGCCACGACAAAGGAGAGCAGCAAACCCAAGGCACTCGTGCCCAGATAGGTGGGGGAGAGCATGGTCAGGTGCGTGGCCACGAGCATGCCCACTTTCCCCAGAACCGAGCCGATGATGCAATACACAACCGCCATCACTGAAAAGAAAGCGCCCGGACTGTTCAAGGAACCAAATCTCACGGCGAATCCGCAGATCACGGCTGAAAGCACGCAGAAAATAAATGGCACGTCAAAACCGAACAGCCAGGAAAGACCGGTCCATACGAGCGCAGAGAGCAACGCGCCCGCAAACCCGAAGACCAGACTCCGGACCAGAATGGCACTGTCGCTGTACTTCTTTTGCCCTTTCTCTTTGGGCGCAACATATTTGACCTTAACCGGAACGCAGGCGCTGCCACATTTCCGGCAGAAAAAATTTGTTCCTTCGCTCGTCCGTTTGGTAGTCACACATGCGGTGCAGAAAAGCTCGTTGCATTTCCGGCACAACCATTCGCCGGCAGTTTTGTGATGATGCTTGCACGTCGTTTTGCCCGCGGGCGGCTCCGCCAACTCTGTTCCGGTCGCTGTGGCTCCCACCGGCAGCGCTGCCTGCGGAACAATAGAAGGTGGCGTCGGCACCACAACCGGCGGCGCGGCGGTTGCGGGCGCCCGGTCCAAACTTGTGATTCTCAAACTGCCCACCGGTGGCGCTGAGGTTGGGCCAGCCGCTCTGACCTGCACGACATTAGGCGCAGCCGCTATTGGTGTGGCTGCTGGGGTAGCGCTTCGGGCAGCCAGAAAACCCGGAGCATCAGCCGCAAGCACCAGAAACACATTGCCCAGCCGAATGAACTGCCCTGGCTGGATGACGCCTTGACTGACCTGCGAATGCAGGATGAATGTTCCATTCGTGGAACCCAGGTCTTTGATCAAGACTGACCCGCCGTCCACGACGATTTGAGCATGGAAGCTGGAAACTGAAGGATCATCAATCTTGAAGTCATTGTCATCGTCGCGCCCCAGGGTATTCGTACCCGCCCGGAGTTCAAACTCGCGCGCCTGGGCTGTGCCGGAATGGATGACCAGTTTGGGCATAAATGAACCACGCTTGTCAGGGTTGCTGAATTTATAATTAACTGTCTCCCCTTTGTCCATCAAAAATCGCTTCCACCCGTATCCCGCGCCATGACCGGCGACGTGCACTGACAGGTCAACGAGCAGCGACAGACAATGAAACCGCGGCCGTCTTTTCCGCTTTACTTCCCGCCGGTTTGGATGAAGCCTGCCGACGAAAATGACAACGCTTCGAAATTCCCAAAAGACATTGGAAGTCAACGCGCTGGCCGCGGGCCTGGCCCTGATTTTCCTGCTCGCCGGCCCGGTGCGCGGGTCGGAATTTGCGTTCGGCGCGGACCTGTCCTTTTTGAAACAGGCCGAGGACCAGGGAACCGTTTTCAAAGACGGGACCAACGCCGTGCCCGGCCTGCAATTGTTCCGCAACCACGGCTACAACTGGATCCGTCTGCGCCTCTTCGTCGAACCGGTCGGCGGAAATTTGCCGAATGACAATGCCTACACGCTGGGGATGGCCACGGCTGCCAAAAAGCTCGGCTACAAGTTCCTGCTCGACCTGCATTATGCCAACTCGTGGGCCGACCCGGGCAAACAACCGACTCCGGAACAGTGGAAGAACCTGACGCACCAGCAGCGAGTGAAGGCCGTGTTCGAATATACGCGCGACACGCTGACAAAATTCCGCGACGCGAGTGTGCCGCCGGACATGGTACAAATCGGAAATGAGATCACGCACGGGATGTTGTGGCCGGATGGCAAATTGCCGGAACACTGGAACAATTTCGCCGATTACCTCCGCGCCGGAGTCAAGGGTGTGGACGCCGCGTGCGACAAGGAAACGCGCCCCAAAATTATGATTCACTTCGACCAGGGCGCAAGCGTCCCCGGGACGAAATACTTTTTCGACAGGCTGAACGGCTACAAAATCCGTTACGACGTCATCGGGTTTTCCTATTACCCCTGGTGGCAAGGCAGCCTCGAGGACCTGCGAGAAAACCTGATGTTCGCCGCCCGTCGCTACGGCAAGGACGTTTTTGTGGTCGAGACGGCGTATAACTGGAGACCGACCTGGGACTTTCGCAGAACCGCGCCGCCATTCCCGGAAAGTCCCGAAGGCCAGCGCGATTTTCTGGAGGCCGTCACGCGCACGGTCATGGAAGTGCCGGACGGGCGCGGCATGGGCGTGTTCTGGTGGGAACCGGCAGTGGCCAATCGCGGCCTCGGCGCCCGCGGATTTTTCGACGAGAAGGGCAACGCGTTGCCGGTGATCAACGTTTTTGACAAATACACCCGCCCGGAACGGCGGCCGGTGGGCGGCTGATTGCTGATGCAGGCGCGCGGGAGAGCGGTGGTTTTGACACCTGCCAACTCGAGTGGACCCGCCCTACCTGCCTGCATGTCATCACCCACAATCCGAACGCGCCGCGCAAACGAGCCCTACACGGAGCACAGGAATCCTCGGCTGAAATGTCCTTCTGCAAGCTGGTTTGCCTCGAAACGGGACGGCTATCCGTGGGATTGCGGGTTGAAGACTACCTGTTGAGAGGCGGGAGTTTAAAATGTGGCCTTCGCCCGCGCGACGGCAGGCCGTTTGCTTACCTTTCACTCCTATGGAGCATCGCATGAAAACAACAATTTCGCTCGGTTTATGCGTCGCCCTTGGCATGGGCTGCGCGCACAAATCCGCGTTCCAGGACGTCGCCCCCACGACATGGCAACAACATCCGGCGCAACCGGACAATCCGCGCGGTCAGCCGCCTCTGACGGCGGACATAAATTCGACGACGCCGACAGTGCCGCCCGAAGAAGCCCCGTCCGATGCAATCAGGACGACTTCCCCCAACACGGAGACTTCGCCAATCGCCAGGCCGGCGGCTCCGGTTGTTGATGTTCCCATAACAACTGCTCGAACGGTTGAAGCCGCCACGATTGGAGTTCCCGTTGCCGTCGCGCCCGTCTCCCAGGCACTCGCCGCCGCCATTCTTGCGGCTGAAATTTCTGTTGCGGTTCCGGTCACGAACGAAGTTACGGTCGCTGCTATCACGGTTGCTCAAACTCCCGCAGCCGCCCTTCCGGTGGCTACAACTCCCGTCACAGCGGCTCCCGCGAGCGAAACTCCGGTTGCGGCCACCCAAGTAACTCGAACCACCACGGCCGTCATTCCTGCGGCTGAACCCGCTGTGCAACCCACCGAACCTGCGACCGCCTCTGCCCCGGCTACAGCAGCGCCCGCAGTCGCCGTTACAGCTGCCGAAACTCCGGCAAGCACTGCTCCCGCCAACGAAACTCCGACTGCGGTCGTGCAAGAGATTCGGACTCCCGCTGCCAGTGTTCCGGTGGCTGAGGTAACTGCTGCGTCCGCAAACGAAGTGTCGCCCAATGCCGCCGCAGTCACTCAAGCACCTGCTGCCCCTGCTCAAGTGGCTGAAACTACAGTCGCTGCTGCCCCAACCAATGAGGCTTCGGCCACGACCAGCCAGGTTGCTGGAACGTCCACGACCGACGTTCCAGCGGTTGAAACCGCTGTCGCGACTCCTCCTGCAACTGAGGCTGCCGCTACCGTCGCTTCCACGAATGAAACTCCGACTGCCACTGCCCAACCGACTCAGCCCGTTGCAACCAGTGTTCCAGCGACCGAGGTTGCGGCGGTAACTACAAATGAAGCGCCAACTGCTGTTGCTCCAATTGCAGCTGCCCCCGCAGTCACCGCTCCGGTTGCAGAAGCGGCCACCGCGTTTGCGAACAAAACTCCAATCATTGTGGCTTCGACGACTGAAGCCCCGGTTGCGGCTACACCGGCGGTTGAAACTTCCCTCATGGCAAGTACCACAAACCAGGCTCCAGTTATTGCCGCTCCGCCTCCTGAAACTTCTGTTTCCGCCGTTGCAGTGACTCAAAATCCCGCCAATGCCGCAGCGACAAATGAGGCGCCAGGTTCTGCGCCAGCGGTGGCTGAAGCTGCCGCTGCACCCACAAATGAAACCTTGGCTGTTGCTGCGCCCGTTGCCGAAGCACCCGCTGCCGCTCCGGTGACTGAAACACCCGCTGCTGTGACCGCAACAAATGAAGCCCCGAGGGCCGAAGTCGCTACCGCCAC
>Ga0335079_10002695_pt1 | contig 20438 bp, 16 predicted proteins | sample Lox_Sample_33_FD_206719 | JGI IMG/M metagenome (GOLD analysis project Ga0335079, IMG submission 206719) | Soil microbial communities from Loxahatchee National Wildlife Refuge, Florida, United States - Lox_Sample_3.3 | ecosystem: Environmental > Terrestrial > Soil > Wetlands | place: USA... | reverse complement strand
GAGCCGCTGGTCTTCGGCCAGCCGCGAAGACCCAGTTCGTCGAGCAGCGCTTCCACCTCGAGAGCCACCGTGCGCACGTCCGCCCACGGAACGCCGGGGCCGGGGTCGAGATCGACGCGCAGCTCATCGGGATGATCGAGATCGCCCGTGCGCACCGGGTGAGGGTGCAATTCGAGACAGCCCAGGTTGACGATCCAGGCAAGGCCGGCGTCGTCGTCCACCACCACCTCTTGGGCGGTGCGGCCCGAAGGGAAGGAGAGCGTCACGGTGCGCATCCAGGCCGGCAGATCTGCCGGTGCCCGCTTCTGGTAGAAAGCCTCGCCTTCCGCGCCGTTGACGAAGCGCTTCAGGACGATGGGGCGGTCCTGAATTCCGTTGAGTGCGCCGGGGGCCACCGAGAGGTAGTAGCGCACCACGTCGATCTTGGAAGCCCTGGTCTGCTTCGAAAAATAGAGCTTGTCGGGGTGGCTGATGCGGACGTCGCGCCCGTCGATCGTGAGCAGTTCGGCGGCTGCGTCCTTCTTCACTCCCACAGCTTATCGCAAGCTCCTCGGTCCGGCTGGAGCGCCGTTCTTCCCTACGAGCTCGCGAGGAGGCGCAATTCGGGCACGTGGCGCAGGCGCCTCCTCTGTTCGCGGCGCGCCGCCGAATGGCCGGCGCGCCGGATCCGCCCAAGAAATCTTACGGGACCTGCCGGAAACTAGCGCCGATTGGCGTACGCGATGCCGGCCTCGACCTCGTGGATAGCCGAATTGGTGAGCTCGATCGCTTTGGCGCGATGGCCGCCTTTGTCCTGCTCCGCCGTCTCCAGCGATTGCCTGGCCGACCGCAGATGGTTCAACGCGGCTTGCATGTGCGGCTGGGACGCGGCTTTCCCGAGGCCCGCCGCCAGGCCGCCCAACCCGATTGCCGGAAGAATGTGCTGCAACGTGAGCCTGCGTGAGATCGTCATCGTGTTCCTTCCCCCAGGCGGAAGCGGCGTCCGCCAGGACCATCCGGGACTTCCGCCTTAGTTCCCCGGAAGCGTGCAGTATAGCTCCAATCGCCACCAATCGATTGACTCGCCCGGCCCATCCCTATTCACGGCTCTTCAGCAGCAGCTCGGACTCCGCCTCGAAGGGACGAAAGGGCCCGTGGAGGTCCTCGTCATCGATCACGTGCACCGAATAAGATCCGCCGGGTTCGGCAGCCTCCAGTCTGACCGACCGTTCAGACCCGCGCCGCGGGCACATCACGAAGGATATGTGAGCGGGCAGATTAGTCGCGCATTGGGGTCAATGGTGTCAGCAAGCGCTACGTGATCGTGAATGTGAGGGTCACTGTAGCGGTTTGGGACGGGCTGCCGGAATCGGTCACTTGAAATGTCACTACACTTGTTTCGGCGTAAACCGGTGTCCCGGAAATCTGGCCGGTGCGATCCAGGGTAAGCCCCACCGGTAATCGGCCGGCGACTATCGACCAGGAATATGGAGGGGTTCCGCCGGTAGCGGCAAGCGTTTGGGAATACGGTACGCCCACGTTACCGTTCGCAACGGATGTTGTTTTGACACTCAGGACTGATCCGCTTCCTGAGGACGACGGTGCCGCGGTTGCAGACCACGTTGCCACGACTGTGCCGCCCCCTGCGATGTAGTTCAGAAGGTTCGGAATCGTAACCGCCTGACCGTTCGGAAGCAGGCCGCTCAGTTGGGTTGTGAAGATCGAGCTATATGCAGTCGCAGTATTGTAATTCACGCCGCTGGTACCGGTGTACGCCTCTTCGGTAACGCTGAACGACATCGCTATCTGATTGGCGGTTTGCTGGAACAGGACAAACGGCGAACCACCGCCCGGGTTGCATACTGCGGAGAGCGCGAACGTGGTGCAGTTATTTCCTGCAGGTATGGCCGGGATCGTGACGCTGATCAGGTCAAAATGCACTAGGCCGCCAGGAAGCGGGCTTTGGGCAGTCATGAAATCCACCAAAGGAACAACGACCCCGGCGGGGAAATCTTTGATGGTGTCCTGTGGGGTAGAGCCTACCGTGAACACGGCGGGATCCTGCCCTGATACCGCATCCTGGACAGATCCCGGCGGATTGGTGCAGGTGGCAGCCGAGTTCCAGTTAATGCAGGCATTGCTTATTCCGACCAAACCGCCGACCATGTTGTTGATTTGTAGAACCCCACCACCGGCCAGCGGTATGGGAGTCGCGTAAATGCCCGCTGGCGCCATCAGCAGGGCAATAGTGGCAAAAACAACGGATAATTCGCGAAAGATTCTCATGGCTACGGACGATACTCTAAGTGCCGTGTGCCCGCAATTGCGCGGACGACGTAGTTCGGACGACGTAGTTCAGACGCCAACGGAGGCGATACGGATTCCGCCGCTCGACCTGTATTACCATGGCGGCTGTCCGGAGGCCCCGTGACCCGACGAACGTTTCTTGCTTCCGCCGCGGCCATCGCCGCGCGCGCCGCCGCAACGCACCCGCCCAACATCGTCTTCATCCTATGCGACGATCTCGGCTTCGGCGACCTCGGCTGCTACGGCTCCCGCATCCGAACCCCCAACCTGGACCGCATGGCCGCCGAGGGAGTCCATTTCACCAACTTCTGCTCCGCCGACCCGGTCTGTTCGCCCTCGCGCGCCGCCCTTCTCACGGGCCGTTACCCCACGCGCGTCGGCGTTCCCCGGGTGCTGTTCCCGCAGGATGCCGGCGGCCTGGCCCTCGATGAAACCACCCTCGCCGACGCGGTCAAAGCCGCCGGCTACCGCACCATGTGCATCGGCAAGTGGCACCTCGGCCGACCCGAGCGCTACCTGCCCACCAGCCGCGGGTTCGACGCTTACTTCGGCATCCCCTACAGCAACGACATGACCCCGCGCGTGCTGATGCGCAACGACCAGGTCCTCGAAGAGACCGCCCCACTCGACAGCCTCACCCAGCGCTACACCTCGGAAGCCACACAGTTCATCGACAAGTCCAAGGCCGGCCCGTTCTTCCTTTATATGCCCCACACCTTCCCGCATATCCCGCTCGGCGCCTCGCCGCGCTTCCGGGGAAAATCACCCGAGGGCCTCTACGGCGACGTGGTGGAGGAGGTGGACTGGAGCGTCGGCGAAGTGCTGAGCGCACTCAAGCGCAACGGCCTCGACCGCAACACGCTGGTCATGTTTTCGAGCGACAACGGCCCGTGGTACCAGGGCAGTCCCGGCACACTGCGTGGCCGCAAGAACACCACCTACGAAGGCGGCGTCCGCGAGCCCTTCATCGCGCGCCGGCCCGGCTTCATCCCCGCCGGACGCACCTGCCATGCTCTTGCTTCCATGATGGATGTGTTCCCGACCGTGGCCAGGCTGTGCGGAGCGAGTTTGCCCTCCAAGCCCCTCGACGGCATCGATATCTGGCCGCTGCTCCACGGCGACAAGGAATCCATCGAGCGCGCCCCGCTGCTCTACTTCGACAACTGGGACCTGCAATGCGCCCGCTCCATGAACTGGAAGCTGCACCTCGCGCGCCACAACACCGCGGCATATGCCCCCGCGCCCGCCGAGGGCCGCCACAGCTACCTCCTGCCCAAGCCCGAGCTCTACAACCTGGCCAACGATCCCGACGAAAGCTACGACGTGGCCGCCGAAAACCCGGGCGTCGTCGCGGACCTGACGGCGAAGATCGCTGAAATGCTGCGCACGTTCCCCGAGCCCGTGCAGCAAGCGTGGGCTGAAGCCCGGTCGCGCCCGGTGCAGCCCGCCACGCCCACGGGAGCTTATCCGGTTCCGATTCGCAAATAAAATAGCTGTGTGCTCCAGGTTGAGGGGATTGAGCCGGTGGCAACCGGCCTCCGTGATATAGTGTTGGGCATTCCGGGGATCGCTTCCTATGAGGGTTCAGCGGCTCGCCAGGCTGGTGCTGTTCTTGGGAATCCCAATCCTTGCGTGGACCCAGACCGGCAAGGATGAAGCTTTCATCGGCGCGCGCGGAAGGTACTGGGCATTTCAAAAAGTCATCCGCCCGCCAGTGCCTCACGTCACGGACGCCGCCTGGATCCGCAATCCGATCGACGCCTTCATTCTCGATGGTCTCCGTCAAAAGCAACTGGAGCCGTCGCGGCCGCTGGACCGGATTGGGTTGATCCGGCGGGTCACCTACGATCTCACCGGTCTCCCGCCACTGCCCGCCGATGTGGACGCGTTCCTGAAAGACAAGTCTCCCGAAGCATACGAGAGAGTCGTCGATCGCCTGCTTGCTTCCCCGCAATACGGCGAGCGCTGGGCATCCAAATGGCTCGACGTGGTGCGCTACGCCGATACCAACGGATTCGAGCTCGATCTGGAGCGCCCGCACGCCTGGCGCTATCGCGATTACGTCATTCAGTCGTTCAACGCGGACAAGCCATACGACCGCTTCATCCGGGAACAGATTGCCGGCGACGAGATGTTTCCGGGAGACAAAGAGGCGCTGATTGCCACCGGTTACCTCCGCGCCGGTTCCGAGCACCTCGTGTCCGGCAACATCGACCCCGAGGAGAGCCGCCAGGAGGTGCTCACCGAGATCGCCACCAACGTCGGCCAGGCGTTTCTGGGCCTGACCGTCAATTGCGCCCGCTGCCACAATCACAAGTTCGATCCGATTCTGCAGTCGGATTTCTACGCGCTCCAGGCGGTCTTCGCCGGGGCCAAAGGCAAAGACGTCGAGATCGCCACGACGGATGAAAAAGCCGCGTTCGAGGCGGCGCAGAAGGCTTATAAGGAGAGACTGGCGCCGGTCCAGAATGCCCTTAAGGAGCTGGCGAGGCCTTTCGAACAGAAGATCGTCGAGGAGCGCAAGGCGGCACTCGATCCCAAGCTGCTGGAAGCGCTGAATACGCCGAAGGACAAGCGGACGCCGGAACAGAAGCGCCTCGCCTCCGACGCCGACGCGCAGATCAAGCCCGCCTGGGACGAGATCGTCGCCATCATGCCTGCCGAGGTCAAGGCCGAACGTGCACGGCTGCGCGAGCAACTGCACCAGGTGGAGGCGACCGCGCCCGACCCGCTGCCGATGGCCTACGCCTACGTCAACACGGACGATGCTGCACCGCAGAGTTACGTGCTGCGGCTCGGCGATCCGCACGCGCGGCTGGACCCCGTAGACGCCGCCGTTCCGTTCGTGATCCGCGCCGCCTATCGGATTCCCCCTGCGTCCACCGGGCGGCGCTCGGCGCTTGCCAACTGGCTGGCGTCGCCGGACAACCCGCTCACATCGCGCGTGATGGTGAACCGCATTTGGCAATTCCGTATCGGCGAAGGCCTGGTGCGCACTCCGAACGATTTCGGCGCCATGGGCGACAAGCCGGAGAGTCACGCGCTCCTCGATTGGCTGGCGGCGGAGTTTGGGGCGCAAGGGTGGAGCGTGAAGGCCCTCGACCGGCTGATCGTTACCTCGAGCGCCTATCGCCAGTCGTCGGCGCCGGATGAAGCGAAGTCGAAGGTGGATCCCCAAAATCGCCTGCTCTGGCGGATGAACCGCAAACGGCTGGGAGGAGAAATGATCCGGGACGCCGCGCTGGCGGCCGCCGGCACGTTGAATCCCGCGATCGGCGGCCGGCCGGTGCGGATCCCTATCGAGCCCGAAGTCTACAATCTGATCTTCACCGAATCCGAGCGCGACGGTCTGTGGCCGGTGGATCTCGACCGGCGCGTGCAGAACCGGCGGGGCATCTACCTGTACAACAAGCGCAGCGTGCGTTTACCGATGCTGTCCTCCTTCGACCAGCCCGATGCGATTACCTCGTGCCCGGTGCGGCCTGTCTCCACGCACGCGCTGCAGGCTCTGTCGCTTCTCAACTCCGGTTTCATGCAGGAAGTATCGCAAGCCTTCGCGGAGCGGCTCCAGCAGGAGTGCGGCCGGAATCGCGGCTGCCAGATCGATTCGGCATGGCGCCTGGCATTGTCGCGCTCCCCGCGGCCGCCGGAAATCCGGCTGGCGCAGGGATTCTTCAAGTCCGGCGGCACGCTGCCGGACTTCTGCCTGGCTCTCTTCAACCGCAACGAGTTTATTTATGTCCCCTGACCAGCGGCATTCCCGTCATATCCGCCCCGCCGTGACGCGCCGCGACGTGCTCGTCCGCGCCGCTCACGGATTTGGTTCCGTGGCGCTCGCCTCGCTTCTGCCGCCTCGCGGACAAGCCGCGGATCGCGTGAACCCGCTGGCCGCAAAGCCGCCGCACTTCGCGCCGAAGGCCCAGTCTGTAATCTTTCTCTTCATGGTGGGCGGACCGAGCCAGGTGGATACGTTCGATCCCAAGCCCGCGCTGGAGAAATACAATGGCCAGCCGCTGCCTGCCAGCTACGGGACGGTCGTCAGCCAGTTCACCAAGGGCGACACGCCGCTGCTGCGCAGTCCCTGGACGTTCCAGAAATACGGGCAGTGCGGACGCGAAGTGTCCACGCTGTTCCCCCACATCGCGCAGTGTGTGGACGACCTCTGCTTCGTCCGCAGCTTCTATACGGAGAGCACCGTGCATGCCCCGGCGATGTACCAGGTCAACACCGGCCGCATTCTGATGGGCTACCCGAGCATGGGCTCCTGGATCACCTACGGTCTCGGGAGCGAAAGCGAAAACCTGCCGGCTTACGTCGTGATGCCGCAGCCGGAAGGAACTCCGGAAGGCGGCACGCCGTGTTGGGGCGCCGGCTTTCTGCCCGCGGTGTACCAGGGGACGGTATTCCGGTCCGGCGCCAGCCCGATCCTCAACCTCCGGCCGCCGGAGGGCGTGACTCCCGAGCGCCAGCGCCGCACGCTGGACTTCCTGCAAAAGATGAACGAAATGGACGCGATCGACGGCGACACCGAGTTGGCGGCACGCATCAGCTCATACGAGCTGGCGTTCCGCATGCAGAGCTCGGCCCCGGAGGCAGTCGATCCGTCCAAAGAATCCGAGGCCACGCGCAAGCTGTACGGCCTGGATCAGAAGCGCACCGCCGAATTCGGCACCCGCTGTTTGCTGGCCCGGCGGCTTGTGGAACGCGGTGTCCGCTTCATCCAGCTTTATTCCGGCGGCGGTCCCATTTCAGTCCAATGGGACGCTCACAAGGACCTAGTGGGCAACCACGAGAAGATGTGCGGCATAACCGACCTGCCGGTCGCGGGCCTGATCCGGGACCTGAAGCAGCGCGGGCTGCTGGACTCGACCCTGGTGATCTGGGGCGCGGAATTCGGGCGCCTGCCGATGTCTCAGGGAGGCGACGGCCGCGATCACAATCCGCACGGCTTCACCATGTGGTTCGCCGGCGGCGGGGTCAAGCCGGGCACGATCATCGGCGAGACCGACGAGATGGGCCTGCGCGGCGTCGGCACGCGCTACTCCATGCGCGACTTTCACGCCACGATTCTGCAGTTGCTGGGCCTCGACCAGAATCGCCTCTGGTTCCTGCACAATGGCCGCAACGAGAAGCTGACCGATTTCGGCGGCACGGTGATCAAAGAGATGCTGGCCTAACGATGGGCAGCCATCAATTCCAAAAAGCCGTTGACGATCGCGCCTTCCGCGCATCCCGGCTTCAGGCGTGAGGCGGTCACTTCGTAGCTCACCGGCTCGAACGCGGCATCGTTGGGAATGTAGCCGCTCGAGCCGTTGGTGTGCGTGACCATCACGGTCTTGTAGACTGGTGTTTCCCGCTTCAGCTGCTGCGCGATCAGCGTGAACACTTCGCCGGATACCCCCGCCAGAGCCACGTCGTTGATGGTCACCAATCCCAGCCGGATATTGACCGGGTCCGCGTCGTTGAACTTGTATTCCGCGCGCGGCGTGGGACCGGGCTCGACGTGGCGGCCGGGACACGTGACCACCTGCTGCGCGCCCTGGATGCGCGCCTCCGCCGAAGTCTTGATGGCACCGGCGGCGCGCACGACCGCCTCGCCCAGGATTTTTCCCAGGGCGTCCACCATCCCGAAATCCTCGCCATTGACCATGGACACGGGATTCTGGTCGCCCGCCGCGCCGCTGGTCCAAACGGCCACAACGTCGCTCCCGGCGCGATCTTCGGGCCGAAGCCGCAGGCGCGAGCCGCCATCGCTGCGCAGGTGGTCCTTGCCCAGATAGTGCTGCTCCACAAACCGCGCCGTAGCGCCCGCCAGATCCCCGGTGACCTGAAGATTCTCGGGGCCCATCACGACGGCGTGGACCGAGTAGTTGATCCAGAACGCGATCGGCCGGCCGTTGAGATCGTCGAAACGAAGCACCGTCACCGTCTTGTCCGACGGCCCTTCTTCGTTGTAGCCGAGCCACAACCCTCTTCCCGGCGCCGCCTCGCGGCGGTTCACGTTGACGTATGCCGTCCCCGTTCCGATTCCGAATCGCGCCGGTTGCAGTTGAGATTTCGCACCGCGGACCGCCGCTATGGCCGCATCCTCGACGCTCTTCGTATACGCCACGGTCTTCGGCGCCGCCGTTTCGGCAAGGGAGAGGATGGGTGCGCCATGGTCGTGGACTGCCGAGAGCAGCAGGTTCTCGGGCCGGATGCCTGCCTCCGCGGCGATGCGCTGCGAGGTCTCGGCCCATACCGCATCCGGAACGAACAGCGACTCCCAGGCGACGAGCGCCGCCTGGGTAGCTCCGTCGTCCAAAACAATCGCGCGCACGTATACGTTGTCGTGAATGCTCCGGAAGCCCTGCGTCCGGCCGGCGTAACCGCCCATCGGCAAAGCGGCATCCGCGGCGGGGGTGATGTCGACGCGAGCAGCGCCGGCCCGCAGTTGTCCCGCAACAACCATCCAAGGGCAGATACTCAGCAGCAGCACGCAGGCATGAACGGAGCTCGTCATGCCACAATCTTACTGCTGCGACTTGGACTCGATGTAATCGATCAGGGTATCGATCTGCGCTTCGGTGAGCGATTGCCGGAACGCGGGCATGAGCGGGCCTCCGAACTTCACCCGGACTTTGATGTACTCGCGGTTCGGCTTCGCATTGCTGAGCGGCATCTTGCCGTTCTTAAAAAGCTGGTAGAAGCTCGGGCCGGGCTTCTTCGACGGAAAGCCGTCGATATCGTGACAGACCACGCAGTTCTCCCGATAGAGAGCCTGGCCGATGCGCAGGTGATTCTTCTCCCACGGCGGCCGCGCCGAATACGAGGCCGCAACGAGGAAGAGGGTAAGGATCAACACCCTCATGACTCGCCTCGCCGTTGGACGCCGATGGCGCCGGCACGGCGCATGGCGTCCGATGCCCACGCGGCTTCGTCCTCGGCGCAGCGCATGCGGAGGCAGAGCGAGCCCGGCTCGACTTCGGGAACGGGCGCTCTCCTGTCCCGCTTGCGGATGAGGCCGCTCTCCCACAGGAACCACGCGAAGGTCGCGACGATGGCGCCCAGCATGGTCATTTCGAACGTGATCACGCCGGTTGCCCAAAAGGAGAATACCGGCATGCCGCCCGTGACCAGGCGGTAGTTGTGCTGCGCAAAATAGATGAATGCCGATGACAGCAGGCCGAAGGAGATTCCACCCAACACCGAGGCCAGCGACATCCGGCTGGGACGATCGAGAACTCCGCGGCGGAACTCCACCGGCTCCTCGGAGAACACGTCGAGATCGGCGCCGGAAACGGCATGGTCGCGGATGAGGCGGATCGCCTGCGCAGCCGAGGCCGTGTCGCGGAACTCTCCGATTACGTATACGGTCACTCGTCCTCCTGCTCGTGGGGTTTGAATTCCCATACGGCGATGATCGGGAACAGCTTCGAAAAAATCATGTAGAGCATGACCATGGCGGCGAAGGTGGCGGCGGTGATGGCCCCTTCGACCCACGTGGGCGCGTACGAGCCGGATGCCGAGGCGAGCCGCGGGTTGGCGAGCGTCGGCACCACGATGACGAAACGCTCCAGCCACATACCGACGACGACGCAGCCCGCGGCTATGGCGGTGTTGGCGATGGTGCGGAGGCGGCGGATGCCGAGAACCACGAACGGGATCACGAAGTTCAATACGACCATGGTCCAAAAGTACGGCGCATAGTGCGCGCGGGTCCGGGCGCCGAAGACGGCCATTTCCTTCGGGTCGTTGCCGTACCAGACGGTCAGATTCTCTGACACTGTGAAGTAGAGCCAGAGCAAGCTCATCAGCAGCAGGAGCCTGGCCAGGTTATCGAAATGCCGGCGCGTGAGGTAGGATTCCAGGCGCAGCACTTTGCGCAACGCGGCCATGACCAGGATGAGGGCGGCGATGCCGCTGAAGATCGCTCCCGCCACGAAATACGGGCCGAAGATGGTGCTGTGCCACATGGGCGCCAGGGCCATGGCGAAGTCCCAGGCCACGACGGTGTGCACCGAAACGGCGACCGCCAGGATGAGACAGGCCATCAGCTTCATGGCCCGTTCGAGGGCATGCCACTGGCGGTCGCTGCCGGTCCAGCCGAGCGAGAGCGCGCGGTAGAATTTCCGCCGCCAGGGAGTGTTGTGCTCGGCGAGCTGGGCCATGTCCGGAATCAACGGCAGATAAAGATAGATGACGCTGCCGGTCATGTAGGTGACGATGGCGGTGAGGTCCCAGAGCAGCGGGGAGCGGAAATTCGGCCAGAGCAGCCGCGAGTTGGGATAAGGCAGCAGCCAGTAGAACAGCCAGGCGCGGCCCAGGTGAATGATGGGGAACATGCCGCCGATCATCAGCGCGAAGACCGTGATGGCCTCCGCCGCGCGCGTGACCGGCTTGCGCCAGGCGGCATTGGTGAGCCGCAGTATGGCGGAGATCAGTGTTCCGGCGTGGGAGATGCCGATCCAGAAGACGAAGTCGACGATATAGAAGCCCCAGAACACGGGCCGGCCGAGGCCGGTCACACCCATGCCGCGGCGGAGCTGATATCCCCAGGCAATCAATCCGGCGGCGCCGACTACGAATGCGACCGCGGTGGTCAGCGCATAGGCGCGGCTGATTCCAGAGAGCGGCCTGAACAGATCCTCGCGGATGCGCTGATAGGGCAGCAGCTCTGGCGTACTCGCCATACCTATTTGGCTCTCTCCAGGTAAAAGACCTTCGGCTTGGTTCCCAGTTCTTCGAGCAGGCGCGTGGCCCGGCCGTTGGCGGCCAGGCGGGACACCTTGCTTTGCGGGTCATCGAGGTCGCCGAAGACCATGGCTTCGGCGGGACACGATTGCACACAGGCCGGCTGCACTTCGCCATCGGCGAGGGGACGCTTCTCCTGAGCGGCGTCTTCTTTGGCGCGCTTGATGCGCTGAATGCAGAAGGTACACTTCTCCATGACGCCGCCCATGCGGACTGCGACGTCGGGATTGTGCTGCAACTCGAGCGGCTCGGGCCACTCGGGGGCAAACCAGTTGAAGTAGCGCACCGTGTAGGGGCAGTTGTTGGCGCAGTAGAACGTGCCGACGCAGCGGTTGTAGACCTGAACGTTCAGTCCCTCCGGGTTGTGATAGGTGGCGTAGACGGGACAGACCGGCTCGCAGGGCGCGTTGTCGCACTGCTGGCACAGGACCGGCATGTATTTCACCTTCACATCCGGGAACTCGCCCTGGTAGTAGCGGTCCACGCGAATCCAGTGCGCGGTGCGGCCCTCAGCGGCCTGTTCGGGATTCGAGACCGGCAGGTTGTTTTCCGCGTGGCACGCCACGACGCAGGCTTCGCAACCGGTGCAGCGGTCGAGATCGATTGCCATTCCCCAGCGGTGTTCCATATTATCTGTGTCCGAAGTCCCGTTCTTCGCGATCCGGGGCGGAGAACTGAATCCAATCCCTGCGGCTGCCCACACGAGCCAGGCGGACGCGCGTGGCGCCAAGTGCGAGCGCGCCGGTGGACTTTTCCCAAACCGGCGCGAGAATGGAGAGCGGATTGGCGCCCCGGCCCGACGCGAACCGGCCGTAGTGGGCGTGGCCGTCGCCGACCGCCATGCTGACGACTCCGGGGACCGCGCCGGGGTGGATGTACGCCGGAGCATCGATTCCACCGTGGGGCGATTGCACGCGGACGATGTCGCCGTTGGCCACCCGCAACATCTTCGCAGTCGCGGGATCGATTTCGACGGGCAATCCCCAGATGGCGCTCGATGCCGGATCCGGGAGCTCCTGCAGCCAGGGAAGATTGGATCCGCGGCCATCGTGAAACTGAAGCGAGAGGTAAGGCTGGAATTGCATGGGATAGGTTGCGTCGCCATCGAAAGCGGCGGCCGCAAAATCGATGGCCTGCCCGCCGGACTTCGCTTGAGAGCTTTTCGAAGATCCGCTCCAAGCGCCGCCCTGCCGCGCGGCGTCTTCAAATGAGGTCCCGGCGGAGAGAAACGGCTCCACCACTTCCTTTGACGTCACGGGCTGGTATTCGAGCTTCAGGCTGCGCGCAAGGCCGGAAAATACTGTCTCCGGAGCACGCGTATCGTAGAGCGGCTCGACGAAGGGCATTCCGATGGACACCGCGGGCTGCGGAGAGACGGCGGGCACGACGGCCAGTTCGGACTCCAGAGCGTGGTGGGCCGGCAGCAGCAGGTCGGCGAATGCCGACGAATCGTCCACAAAGCCCGAGAGGCCGATCACCATTCCGGCACGGGAGAGGGCATCCAAGACTCCGCTGGCTGGTGGAAGCGTGTAGGCGGGGTTCACGGCGTCGAGGAGAACGACGCGCGCGCCCTTCATGGCTTCGTGCGCCGGAGAGCCGCTGAACCCGGCGGACGGCGGTCCGGCGGGAGGAAGCACGCCGCCCTTCCGGCCAACGTTCCCCAGCATCAGGTTCACACAGTGCGAAGCCACGATGGCCGCCAGCGAATTGGTCTGCACGATCGAGGCGCCGCCGAGAACCAGCGGGGCTTCCGACTCGCCCAGGGCCTGCACCAAGTCGCGGACGCGATTCTCGGGGAGGCCACACGACGCCAGGTTGGCGCGCACGTCCGCCGACTGAAACGCGCTGAGAACCGCGGGCGGAAGATGCTCGGGATTGCGCGCCAGCCGCAAATCCAGGAGCATGCGGCCCACCGCCGCGAGGAATTGGGGCTCCGAACCGGGCCGCAGGGGAAGCCATCGATCGGCGGAGGCAGCGGTGATCGAAAGCCGCGATTCCGCCTGGACCAGCGTGCCGCGCACTTCGCGGCGTCCCTGACGGAAGTTTCCAAACTGCCGGGCATAATAGACGGGCGAAGCCCATCCGCCGAGGAAATCCGCGCCGACGCCGAGCGCGAAATTCGCGTTCGCCAGGTCGTAGACCGGAAGACCCTTCCACCCGAAGGCCATTTCGGCGGCCTTGCGCTCGACGGCAAGATCGGCGATGGAACAGACCACCGGCGGGGGAGCGCCCAGAGCTTCCATAAAGCGCTGAAGCGCCAAAGAACGATTGCTCAAGAGAGGCCGTGTGAGGGCGACGATGCCGCCGGGATTGACGGCCCGCGCTTTGGCGATCGCGTCCGACGCGAGCGCCAGGGCCTCGTCCCAGGTGATGGCGGCGAATTGCGCCTGGCCCCGATCGCCGGTGCGCTTCATCGGGCCGCGCAGACGGTCCGGATGATAGAGCGCCTGCACCGTAGCCTGGCCGCGGGCGCACAGGCGGCCGCCGCTCACGGGGTCGAGGGGATTGCCTTCCACCTTCTTCACGGCGGCGATGGGTTGCCGGACCTGCTCCCCGTTGCGCTCGACCGTGCGCACGGCTTCCATGACGCGCACGAGCGTTCCGCAACCGGCGCCACACTCGGTACACACCGCGGGGTGCCACTGCTCCTCGCCGGGCACGATCTCGTGGTCCGGGACGAGCAACGGGATCAGCTTCTCCGAGTTCCGGCCGCAGCCGCCCGCGAGCGCGCCGGCTGAGGTGGCGGAGAGAATCCGAAAGAATCCACGGCGATCCATGGGGTCAGCCGCTCTCCATCAGTAGTGGCATGCGGCGCAGTCCTCGGTGGCCCGGTTCTCGCGATGGCAGCTCAGACAGGTACCCATGGTGTGTTTGACCAGGCGCTGGGCGGTGGTTGCCTGGGTCATGTCGCCGTGGCACCGGCTGCAATCCACGTTGGCGCGAAAGTGCGGCGCGTGCTGGAACTTCACCAGGGCGGCGGGATCGAAGCCATAGACTCGCTGCCAGGGCACCTCGTGCTTGCCGGCCGCATAGGCGGCGAGCTTTTGAATCTCTGGCTTGGAGGCCGCGATCCTGGCATGGCACAGCATACATTTGTGGACCGAGGGGATGGTGGCGGCGGCGCCGGTATCCGCGGAGCTATGGCAGTCCAGGCATCGCAATCCAAGCGCGATGTGCTGCCTGTGCGAGTATGCGACCGGTTGATCGGACGCCCGTATCATCGCGCTCCGCACCAGAACCCAGAAGACACATATCGCTAGACGCTGAAGGTTCAACGCGGTCCCCTCCCTGGACGATGGCGTCGAAGATCGGCGCGATCCCCGAAACGACTCAGCGGGCACGAGTTTACATGTGAAACGGTGTGCAAGTCAAGGCGCGCCGCGGGATGCGCGGGATGGGGCTGTCGATTCACAATGCATCGCGATCAGGCCTGTGTGAAGTTCTAACGACAACCGGCTTTTGACCGGGACCAGCAGGCTCGCCGTCCGGGCGCGCAGATTTAGCTTGACAACGATATATATGTCGGCATATAGAAATGAGTGATGGAAGAAGCAAATCCGGATTCCTTTCTCCCGCTTCATCACAACTGGTTCCATATCCTGGTATCGCTGGTGGGCAGCGAGCAGCACGGCTACGGGATCATGCAGGAGGTGCTGGAGAGGACCAACGGGGCCGTGCGCATCTGGCCGGCCACGCTCTACGGCGCCTTGCAGAGGATGATCGCCGACGGGCTGATCGAGGAATCGGAGGAGCGGCCGGCGCCGGAGCTGGACGATGCGCGGCGCCGCTACTACCGGTTGACCCGGCTCGGACGATCGGTGCTGGACCGTGAGTGCGAACGCTTGCGAGAGATGCTCCGGGTGGCACAGAGAAAACGCAGGCAGGAGGCGTATTGATGGATTTTCCGAGGATCGGCCTGGCACTCTACCGCCGCCTGGCTAGCGCTTATCCCCACGAGTTCCGAATGCTGTATGGCGCGGACCTGGACCGGTTGGGCGAAGACGCCATTCCGGAAGTCTGGCGGCAATATGGGGTGCGCGGGGTCCTCCGTCTGCTGGCCGATATCGCCGTCCGGCTGCCCGCTACGTATCTGGCCGAAGTTCGACAGGATGTCGTCTACGCGCTGCGAGTGCTGGCCAAGTCGCCGGGGTTTACCGCGGTGGCGGTGCTTTCCGTGGCCATCGGGATCGGCATGTGCTCGGCGGTGCGCAGCGAGATTCAGTCGATTACGGGGCCGGCCACGGGCTTGCCCAACCCGGGGTCGCTGGTGACCTTTCATTGGACCAACGTCTCCTATCCGTATTTCGAGCGCTATCGGGATCAGCGCGAGACGGTGGCGGCTGCGACGGCCCTTCTGCGGCTGGTGTCCTTCGCGGTGGCGCTGACACCGGACAAGAACCAGAGAGCGGCGCGGATCTACGGACACCTGGTTTCGCCCGAGTATTTCTCCACCTTGGGCGTGGCGCCGGCGGCGGGGCGATTCTTCAGCGCGGAGACGGAGAAACCCGGGATGCCTCCGGTCGTGGTGGTAAGCGACCGCTTCTGGCGCAGGCAGCTTGGCGCCGACCCACAGGCGGTGGGGCGCACGCTGCGGCTGAACGGCCGGCCGGCGACGATCGTCGGCATCGGACCGAAGGACTTCCTGGGTCTGTTTCCCGGAAACCCGGCGGACCTGTTTGTGCCGGTGACCTGCGGCGTGACTCTGGCTCCGGAACTGGCCGGAGATGCGCTGCACAATCCCGACCGCGAGATCTTCCGCGTGGTGTTCCGGCTGGCGCGCGGCGTGACGCCGAAGGAGGCCGAAGCCGCCCTAAATGCCGTGACGCGCAATTTCGACCGGGAGCGCGGCCGGAATCCCACTCACGACCGGACCATGCAGCTCATGCCGGCGGGCATGGTCCTGTACTCCACTCCCGAGCAGGTGAGGTTCACGAACACGTTCAACGTGGTGCTGTGGGCGCTCGTCCTGGCGCTGGTCTGCGCCAACCTGGCGAACCTGCTGCTGGCGCGCGGCGGGGAAAGGCGGAGGGAGATCGCCGTGCGTTTATCGGTGGGAGCCAGCAGGCCGCGGCTGGTGCGGCAGTTGCTCACGGAGAGCGTGCTGCTTTCGGCTGCCGGCGGAGCCATCGGGGCCGTGCTGGGCTATGGCTTCATGCGCGTGCTCTCGTCGCTGCCGGCGCCTTTGCCGATTCCGATCGAATTGCAGAGCCGTCTCGATTTGCGGACGCTTGGGTGGACGGTGGCGATTGCGATGGCCGCGGGCGTCGGCTTCGGCCTGGCGCCGGCGCTGTCCTGCGCCCGCACCGACATCGGCCGCTCCCTGAAAGAGGGGGCGCAGACGCCTTTGCGCGGCTATGGGCGGTTCGGCTTGCGCAATCTGTTCGTGGCCTGCCAGATGGCGGCATCGCTGATGCTGGTTCTGGTGACCGGCCTGGCCGCGGCGGCCTTTCTGCTGAGCGGCCGCGTCAGCCCGGGGTTCGACCTGGCGGGGCTCAGCCTGGTTTCGCTGGATCCGATCCGTGACGGTTACTCGGTCACGCAGACGGCGAGGCTGCTGGAGGTACTGCCGGACGAGTTATCGCGCGTGCGGGGAGTGGCCGCCGTTTCGGTGAGCGATGCCGCGCCGGTGGCCTGGCTTTCGGCCGACAAGCCGAGCAGCCGGGTGTCCGCTTCCGATGGCGAAGGCCGGAGGGGAGCCGTGATCCAGGCGGTCCTCACCGAACGCATCGGCGCCAATTACTTCGCTACCCTGGGGGCGCCCCTGGCCGGCGGGCGTGAGTTCGAACCGCGAGAGCAGCGACCTGCCTTCGAACCAGGCACACCGGTGCCGGCGATCCTGAATCAGACTGCCGCGCGGGCGTTGTTCAGCCCGGAGAATCCGATCGGGCGGCGCATTCGCGAAGGGGAGACGAATTACACGGTGGTGGGTCTTGCGCGCGACAGCCAGCCCGGATTCCTGAGGTCGAAACCGGTAGCCATGATGTTCCTCCCGTTCACAGCGGCGGCCTTCCGCGCGAACCCGGCACAAGGCATCACGGTGGTGCTACATGCCGCGGGAGGCCGCGACGTTCTGGCGGGCGTGCGGCGAGAACTGGCGCGGCTTCACCCCGATCTCACGGTGTTTCACGCGCGCACGGTAGAAGCGGACCTCGACGATTGGAGCTCGTTCGTCGAGTGGCAATCCACAATCTTCGTGGTCCTGGGCGTGTTCGCGTTGTTGCTGGCCTGCATCGGCCTGGGCGGCGTCACGGCGTACGCGGTGGCGCGGCGGCGCAAGGAAATCGGCATTCGCATGGCGCTGGGCGCCCGCGGCGGCCAGGTACAGGGCCTGGTGCTGAGGGAAGGGGCGGCGCTGGTGGCCGTGGGTTCGATGTTGGGGTTTGGCGGCGCGTTCGCGCTGTGGCGCCTGCTTACGGCCTACAGCGAGATGCTGGCGCGGACGTTCGACCGGCCGGTCAGCGGGCCGCTGCTGATGGTGGGGGCGCCGGTGGTTCTGGCCAGCCTGACGATGCTGGCCTGCTACCTGCCGGCGCGCCGGGCAACGCGAATCGAGCCGGTGACGGCGCTGCGGGAGGAGTGAGAGGGCAGGCAGGAGGCCTGCCCCACAAAGACTCACTTGCCCCAGTTGTCGTGTTTGATGCCGGCGCCGGGAGACCAGAACCAGTGTTCGAGGCTGCCGTCGGCGCCAGCGGCAAACACGTGCTGTTGGTTTCCGATCAGAATCGCGGTGGGGTCTTCGGCGAGGCCGGTTCCCCAGGTGTCGGAGTGCAGCCCTTCGCGGGGGTCCCACCACCAATGTTTGAGGCTGCCGTCGGCACCGCGAGCAAAGGCATGCTGCGCATCACCGACGAGGATGACGCTGGGCCGGCCGGATACGCCGCCACCCCACCGGTCGTGTTTCATGCCGCCGTCGGGAGACCAGAACCAGTGTTCCAGGGCACCGTCGGCGCCGGTGGCGAACACGTGCTGCTGGTTGCCGATGAGGATCGCGACGGGGTCGCCGGTGAGGCCGCCGGCCCAAGTGTCGGAGTGCATTCCTTCGCGGGGGTCCCACCACCAATGTTTGAGGCTGCCGTCGGCACCGCGAGCGGAGGCGTGCTGAGCATCGCCGACGAGCATGGCGCTGGGCCGGCCGGCCACGCCGGTGCCCCATCGGTCGTGTTTCATGCCGCCGTCGGGGGACCAGAACCAGTGTTCCAGGCCGCCGTCGGCGCCAACGGCAAACACGTGCTGTTGGTTGCCGATCAGAATCGCGGCGGGGTCACCGGCGAGGCCGTTTCCCCAAGTGTCGGAGTGCATTCCTTCGCGGGGGTCCCACCACCAATGTTTGAGGCTGCCGTCGGCACCGCGAGCGAACACGTGCTGGGCATCACCGATGAGCAGGATTACCGGCCGGCCCGCGATCCCGTTGCCCCACGTGTCGCGCTGCACGCCATGGACGGGGTCCCACCACCAATGCCGTACCTCATTGCCCACGCGTCCGAAGTAATGCTGCTGATCCCCGACGACAAGGGCTTGGGATCCTTCTCCGCCGAACGCGTCGCGTACACGCTCGACCGACCAGGTGATGGTGTACTTGGAATTGGAGCCGCACGTGTCGCGCGAGTCGTATCCCGCGTCGAACCGGTTCTCAGCATGAGGGCCCGACGCGGTCCACTGCCTAAGCGCCGCTCCGTTGGTTTCGATGTTTGCTATGGCCACGGGACCATCGCAGTTGGGGTTGATCAGGTCCCCGAGGCCGAGCAGCTCTGCGAGAGCCACCGCAATAGCTCCGGGCCCTGACCCCAGGAGTGCGGCGGCGGCCTTCGCGGCTGCGGCTTTCAAGGCCGCTTCAAAGGCGGCCTCGCCGGTTCCACCATGGCCTTTATTGACGAGCAGATAGGAGAAGACGACGGGCGCATTCCCATCGATGCGGACAGGTCCGAGGCTGAGATCGATCGGGTAAGTTCCATTGTTGCGGTCGCCGAGGGGCTTGCTTGCTGAGGCGACGACTTGATCGCCGACCTTCAGGGCTGCACTGGCATAGAGGGTATCCTCGTGACGTGCCCGGGTATTGTCGATTTGCATCTTCTGCAGGCGAAAGACGTAGGTGTCTGCGTGGACGTTCGAAGCCAGGGTTGTCGCGACGGCGAGCAAGGCTAAGGCTTTGCCGACGTTCTTGAATGCATAGTTCACAGGTTTTGACTCCTTTCCAAGTTGCTGGTTTGCGTTTTGTGCGGCGCGATGCGCGGCCAGGCGCGCTCTTGTCTACCTACGCGAGCCCACGCTGGAAATGCCTTGAAAGATCTCGCAATCGCCCGCTGCGCAGATTTTTTAAGGGACTCGCGCAGTTGTCTCGCGTAACGGATAGAAGGAGGAATTTAGAGTGGCTTCAACCGGCTTTGCCGATGCTTGCCTGGCCGACCTCGCCGACCTCGCCGGCTCCCCCTTTCGCCGGGAGGCAGGATCGAGTAGAATGCCCCAAGCACAGAGGGGAGCGTTGGAACCTCCCGACGGGGAAATCACGAAACTATTGGCTCTGGCCGCCGGGGGCGATGGGGGGGCGTTCCACCAACTCTACGAGCTCCTCTACGAAAGGCTGTGCAGCGGGGCGGCAGGCAAATTGCGGCCGCACTCAGTCAGTCCCAAAACAGTTGTGCACAAAGCGTTCTTGCGAATGAGCCGCCAACGCACAGATTACCGGAACAGGAATCACTTCATCGCGATCTTCAGCCTCACCATGACCCGTGTGCTGATGGACATGTGGAGGGAGCCCCAACGCCGCTATCCACACGACGGTATCGATTCGAGTTTTCCCGTCCGTCCCAAACTTATTCCAGAGATACTCGCGGTCAAGGAGTCGCTCAAAAGATTAGGGCGGATCGACCGCCGCGCCGCCAGGGTTGTGAAGCTGAAGTTCTACGGGTCTTTGTCGAATGGTGAAACGGCCGAGGTTCTCGGTGTCAGTCTTGCGACAGTGGAAGCCGACTGGAGATTCGCTCGCGCATGGCTGCGCAAGGAACTGGAGGAGAGCTAGCATGCGAATCGGTCCGGAGCAGATTCCGCAGGCGCGAGTCCTGTTTGAGGGCGTGCGCCATGTCAGGCCGGAAGGGCGCGCGGAATGGCTGCTGGAGCGCTGTCCAAGCGATGCCGGCCTACGGGAAGCTGTTTTGCAGATGGCCGCATTTGACGAATCCGGCGACGACTTCCTGGAAACGCCCGCTCTCGCTCTCATTCTGACCCTGCCTCTATTCCAGCGCGGGGACATTGTGGACAGACGGTACGAGATCGTGGGGGAGGCCCGTCCCGGAGGCATGGGTGAGGTCTACGAGGCGACGGATAGCTGGACGGGCGCCCGTATGGCCCTCAAGACGGTGCGCCGCAGTTTCGTTGGACTGGACGAAACGGAGAGCCGTTTGCGCCAGGAGATCAAGCTCAAT
>Ga0335079_10002693_pt1 | contig 20445 bp, 15 predicted proteins | sample Lox_Sample_33_FD_206719 | JGI IMG/M metagenome (GOLD analysis project Ga0335079, IMG submission 206719) | Soil microbial communities from Loxahatchee National Wildlife Refuge, Florida, United States - Lox_Sample_3.3 | ecosystem: Environmental > Terrestrial > Soil > Wetlands | place: USA... | reverse complement strand
AGCGCGACGTCGCGGCGGCGTTCGAGGCGGCGGCCGACCAGGCGGTCGCGGCGCTGGTCGCCGCCGCGAACGCGGCCGCGCTCGCCGCCGAGGCCCGCTGACTAGGGGATCAGCACCGCGGCGCCGGAGACCTCGCCGCGGCGCAGCCGCGCGAGCGCCTCGTTCGCGGCCGCGAGCGGGCGCGTCTCGATCTCGACGCGGAGCCCGACGCGCGGGGCGAGCGCGAGGAACTCGAGCGCATCGCGCCGCGTCAGGTTCGCGACCGAGCGGACGACCCGCTCGCCCCACAGCAGCGCATACGGGAACGCCGGGATCTCGCTCATGTGGATCCCGGCGCAGACGACCGTGCCGCCTCGCTTGACCGCTCTCAGCGCCGCCGGGATCAGCGCGCCGACCGGCGCGAACAGCAGCGCGGCGTCGAGCGGGGCGGGGCCCGGCTCGTCGCTGCCGCCCGCCCAGGCGACGCCGAGCGTGCGCGCGAAGCGCTGCGCCGGCTCGTCGCCCGGCCGCGTGAACGCGTGCACGCGCCGCCCCTGCCAGCGCGCGACCTGGGCGATCAGGTGCGCGGCGGCGCCGAAGCCGTAGAGCCCGAGCGTCGCGCCGTTGCCGGCGGCCTTGAGCGCGCGCCAGCCGATCAGCCCGGCGCACAAGAGCGGCGCCGCGTGCGGCGCATCGAGCGCATCGGGGAGCCTGAACGCGTAGCGCGCGTCCGCGACCGCGTGCTCGGCGAAGCCGCCGTCGATCTGCCAGCCGGTGAAGCGCGCCGCGGGACACAGGTTCTCGCGGCCGCTCGTGCACCACTCGCAGCGGCCGCAGGTGAAGCCGAGCCACGGCACGCCGAGCCGCGTGCCGAGCGCGACGTCGGTGCCGGGGCCTGTCGCGATCACCGTGCCGACGATCTCGTGCCCGGGGACGAACGCGCGGCCCGGATGCGCGAGGTCGCCGTCGACGACGTGCAGGTCGGTGCGGCAGACCGCGCAGGCCGCGACCTTGAGCAGCACCTGGCCCGGACCCGGCTCCGGCACCGGGCGATCGACGAGCCTGAGCGGCTCGCCGCTGCGTTCGCAGAGCTGCGCGCGGCTCATGGGGCGAGCATAGGGGAGGGCGCGCGCCGCGCCATCGGGATTTTCAGCGGCTCGCGGCCACCAGCTGGTCGAGCTCGCGCTCGAGCGCGCGGTAGTCGGCGAGCACGACGACGCGCTCGGCGGTGCCGCCGACCGCGAGCGCGGCCGAGCCCTGGCCGCCGATCCACACGGCGACCGTGCGCGGCAGGCGCTTCAGGAACTCGGCGAGGTGCGCCTCGGACGAGGCCACCGACTCGCGGCGCACGAACGACAGCACCACCGCCGAAGCGCCGACCCGGTCGGCGAACACCGCCGCGTCGTCGGGCGGCATGTCGGGCCCGAGGTACTGGCAGCGCACGCCGCGCGCCGCGGCGAGCAGCGCGCACATCAGGATCCCGAGCTCGTGCCGCTCCTCGGTCAGCGTCGCGAACACGATCGTGGGACCGGTCGCGATGCGGTTGTAGGTGTCGAGCACGAGCCCGACCTGGCGCTTGACGGCGTTGGAGACGATGCGCTCCTGCGCGATCGTGAACTCGCCGGCGTGCCAGCGCTCGCCGACCGCGAGCAGCGCCGGGACCATCACCTCGTCGACGACCTGCGGCAGCGGCAGCAGCGCGAGCGCCATCGAGAGCGCCCGGTCGCAGTCGTCGGGACGGTAGTTCGCGGCGGCGGCGAGCATCTGCGTCGCGACGCCGCGCGCCGCGCCGCCTTCCGGCGCCTCGCGCGCGCCGTCCGCCAGCAGCCCCGAGAGCTCCTCGTCGCTGACGCGCGCGAGCTTCGAGATCGGGTGGCCGCGCTCGGTCGCCTCGCGGAGCTTCCGCAGGCGAATCACGTCGCCCGGGTCGTACGAGCGGCGCCCGTTCGGATCGCGCTTGGGCTCCACGACCCGGTAGCGGCGCTCCCACGCGCGCAGCGTCTCGATGCTGACGCCGGTGGCCTGCGAGACGGCCTTGATGGTGAACATCGTCGCCCCCTGTACATGGCTTGCACAGGCCTGCCGCGCGGGCTCCCTGCGCCACGATGTACAGATACTATACGCGATTCAAAAGTTCCCCGGCCGGCTTCAGGCCGGTCGCCGGGCGACCTCGAGCGCCTCGGCGGCGCTCAGCCAGGCGGCTTCGGTGTCGGCGAGCGTGCGCTTGAGCGCCCGGTCGCGCTCGAGGAGCGCGCCGAGCCTGGCGCGTGCCGCGGGCAGGTGGGTCTCGGGAGCGCCGAGCTCGGCCTCGACGGCCGCCGCCTCGGCACTCAGGCGCTCGAGCGTCGCCTCGAGCCGCTCGACCTCGGCCTTGAGCGGCGCGAGCCGCTGGCGGTGCTCGGCCTCGCGGCGCTTGCGGTCGCGTTCGCTCGCGGCGCCGCGCGGCGCCGGCTCGCTGCGGATCTCGGGCGCGGCGCGCAGCCACGCGGCGTAGTCGTCGAGGTCCCCGTCAAAGCGCCGCACGCGACCGTCGGCGACCAGCCACAGCTCGTCGGCCACGAGCTTCAGCAGGTGGCGGTCGTGCGAGACGAGCACGAGCGCGCCCTCGTAGTCCTGCAGCGCCATGCCGAGCGCGTGGCGCATCTCGAGGTCGAGGTGGTTGGTCGGCTCGTCGAGCAGCAGCAGGTTCGGACGCTGCGAGACGATCAGCGCGAGCACGAGCCGCGCCTTCTCGCCGCCCGAGAACGGCGCGACCCTCTCGAACACGCGCTCGCCGCTGAAGCCGAAGCCGCCGAGGAACGTGCGCTGCTCGAGCTCCGTGCCGCGCGCGAGCAGCGCGCCGCCGTGGCGCCTCAGGTGCTCGAGCGGCGTCGCCGCGTGGTCGAGCTGCTCGAGCTGGTGCTGCGCGAAGTAGCCGACGACGAGGTCCTGCGCGGCGCGGAAGGTGCCGGAAATGAGCGGCTGGGCGCCGGCGAGCGTGCGCGTCAGCGTCGACTTGCCGGCGCCGTTGCGCCCCAGCAGGCCAATCCGGTCCCCGGGCGCGAGGCCGAGCTCGAGCTCATCGAGCACGATCCGTCCCGGGTAGCCCGCGCGCCCGTGCTCGAGCGTCAGCAGCGGGCGCGGCAGCCGCGCCGGGGCCGCGAACGCGAACTCGAACGGCGAGTCGACGTGGGCCGGCGCGATCCGCTCGAGGCGCGCGAGCTGCTTCAGGCGGCTCTGCGCCTGGCGCGCCTTGGTCGCCTTCGCCTTGAAGCGCTCGACGAACGACATCACGTGGCGGATCTCGCGCTGCTGGCGGTCGTAGGCGGACTGCTGCTGCGCGAGGCGCTCGGCGCGCGTCTGCTCGAAGTCCGAGTAGCCGCCCGCGTAGCTGACGAGCCGCCCGCCCTCGATGCTGACGATGCGCGTCACGACGCGGTCGAGGAACTCGCGGTCGTGGGCGATCACGAGCAGCGTGCCGGGGTAGGCGCGCAGCCATTCCTCGAGCCACAGCACCGCGTCGAGGTCGAGGTGGTTGGTCGGCTCGTCGAGCAGCAGCAGGTCCGAGCGCGCCATCAGCGCCTGCGCGAGCGCGAGCCGGCGGCGCCAGCCGCCCGAGAACTCGGTGACCGGCCGCTCGATCGCGGCGGCGTCGAAGCCGAGCCCGGCGAGCAGGCGCGCGGCGCGGCTGCGCGCCGCGTAGCCGTCGAGCGCCTCGAGGCGGGCATGCAGGAGCCCGACGCGCGCCCCGTCGTGCGCGGCCTCGGCCGCTGCGAGCTCGGCCTCGACCGCCCGGAGCTCGCGGTCGCCGTCGAGCACGAACTCGACCGCGGCGCGGGGGTCCGGCGCCTCGTCCTGCGCGACGCTCGCGAGCACGTAGCCCGACTGCACCGCGACGTCCCCGGCGTCGGTGCCGAGCTCGCCGCGCAGCAGCTCGAAGAGGCTGGATTTTCCGGCGCCGTTCGGGCCGACGACGCCGACCTTCTCGCCGGCGACGAGCGTCAGCGTCGCGTGCTCGAAGAGCACGCGCGGACCACGGCGCAGCGTGACGTCGTTGAGGCTCAGCATCGGACCTGCCCGGCGGGACGGCCGCGCAGTCTAAAGGGTTCCGCGGCGCCGGGTCAGCTGACGGCGCGCGGCCCGCGGTGCGCCGACGCGGCCACCGGGAACGGCACCTGGCCGCGCTGCTGCGCGGCGAGGAGCGCGAGCAGCGCCTCGGCCGAGAGCGGCTCGCCGAACAGCCGTCCCTGCGCGTAGTCGCAGCCGCGTGCCGCCAGGAACTCGAGCTGCGCCTCGGTCTCCACGCCCTCGGCGACGACCTGCAATCCGAGGTTGCGGCCCATCTCGATGATGGTCCGCACCAGCGTCGCGTCCTGGCCGTCGTCGGCGGCGTTGCGCACGAAGGACTGGTCGATCTTCAGCGTCTCGACCGGCAGCTGCTGCAGCGCCGACAGCGACGAGTAGCCGGTGCCGAAGTCGTCGATCGCGAGGCTGATGCCGAGGTCGTGCAGCTCGCCGAGCATGCGCAGGGTGCGCGGCGCGTTCGACATCAGCGTCGTCTCGGTGATCTCGAGCTCGAGGCAGTTCGGCTGCACGCCGAAGTCGCGGAACACCGAGGCGAAGCGCGTGATGAAGCTCGCCTGCTGCAGCTGCTTCAGGCTGAGGTTGATCGACACGCGCCCGGGCTCGGGCACCTGCTCGCGCCAGCTGCGATAGTCCGCGCACACGCGCTTCAGCACCCACTCGCCGATCGGCAGGATCAGGTTGGTCTGCTCGGCGAGCGGGATGAAGTGCGCCGGCGGGATGTCGCCGTGGCCGGGCAGCCGCCAGCGCAGCAGCGCCTCGGCGCCGGCGAGGCGCCCGGTGGTCAGGTCGACCTTCGGCTGGTACAGGATCACGAACTCGTCGCGCTCGAGCGAGCGGCGCAGCTTCGACTTCAGGATCAGGCGCTCGACCGCCTCGGCGTTCATCTCCGGGGCGTAGAACGCGTAGGAGCCGCCGCCGTTCTGCTTCGAGTGGTACATCGCGGCGTCGGCGTTGCGGATCAGGTCGATGGTGTTGCCGGCATCGTCCGGGCACAGCGCGATCCCGACGCTCAGCGTCAGGTAGACCTCGGTGTCGTTCAGGAAGAACGCGCGGCTGACGTCGTCGAGCACGTGGCGGGCGGTCGCCGCCAGCGTCGGCCGGCAGTCGCCGGCCGGCAGGTTCTCGACGAACACCGCGAACTCGTCGCCCGCGAGCCGGCCGACGACGGCGCCCTTCGGCACGATCCGCGTCAGGCGCTCGCTCAGGATCTCGAGCGTGCGATCGCCGGCCGCGTGGCCGAAGGTGTCGTTGACGTCCTTGAAGCGGTCGAGGTCGAGGTACAGGAGCGCGAGCGTCGTGCCGTTGCGGTGCGCGCGCGCGATCGCCTGCTGCAGCAGGTGCTGGAACTGCATCCGGTTCGGGATCTTGGTCAGCGTGTCGTAGCGCGCGAGGTAGCGGATGCGCCGCTCGGCGCGCTTGCGCTCGGTGATGTCGCGCGCGACGAAGATGCAGCCCTCGAAGCGCGGCGCGGGGCCCTCGGCGCTGTCCTCGGGCGCGCTCGTCGGTCCCACGATCGTCGAGCCCGACAGCGACACCGGCACCGTCCCGTCGTCGCGCGTGCGGATCATGAACTCGCGCGTCTCGCGCACCGCGCGCTCGAGCACGAAGTTGCGCCGCTCCTCGGGCGCCATCAGCGCCGCGACGTCGCGGCCGACGAGTTCCTCCTCCGGGAAGCCGAACAGCTGCACCGCGGCGGCGTTGGCGCGCGTGATGTGGCCGTCGGGGCTCGTGACGAGCACGGCGTCGGTCATGCTGTTGAGCACGACGTCTAAGTAGTTGCGCGTGACGGTCGTCTGGTGGAGCTTCTCGCGCATCCGCTCGATCGCGGCGGCGAGGTCGGCGAGTTCCTCGGCCGCGGCCACCGACACGGGCTGCGTGTAGTCGCCCTCGCCGAGCTGATCGAGGCTGCCGACCAGCGAGCGCATCGGCCGCTTCCAGCGCGTCGTCAGCAGCATCGCCGCCGTGGCGCCGGCGACCGCGCAGACGAGGCCGAGCGCGACCAAGAGCCCCGCATGCTGCGTGGGCCAGGTCGTCAGCGCGGCGATGATGCCTGCGAAGAGTGCGGCGCCGGCCGATGCGGTCAGGGCGCCCACGGCAATCCAGGCGGCCAGCCGGGCGGCGCGTACTCGCCCCGTTGTTCTCATGCGCTGAATCATAGGCCGGGGACATGGGGGCTTGCGGCCAAAATGCGACGCCCATCGCCGACAAGACGTCGCGTTCGGCCGCCGCCGCCGCCTTAAGTGCTGTTGCAATGCAACAGCGGCGCCCGGGCCGATGCTCCGGTAGCCTTGCGCGGTGACCCCGCGAGCCACCCGCCGACCCCCCGCCTGGACCGCGCTCGAGTTGACCGGCCGCTCGCGCCGCCACGTCGTCGAGCTCGCCGAGCCCCGCGCAGTGCTGCATCCAGAGGCCGCGCGCGCGCTCCTGAAGATGCGCCGTGCCGCGCTGCGCGCCGGCCTCGACCTCGCGCCCGCCTCGTCGTTCCGCGACTTCGACACGCAGGTGCGGATCTGGAACGAGAAGTGGACGGGCGTGCGCGCGCTGCTCGATCGCGACGGCCGAAGCCTCGATGCGCACGCGCTCGCGCCGGCGGAGCGCGTGCGCGCGATCCTCGCGTGGTCCGCGCCGCCCGGCGCGAGCCGCCACCACTGGGGCAGCGACTTCGACGTCTACGACCGCGCCGCGCTCGCCGGTCGCAAGCTCGAGCTCGTGCCCGAGGAATACGCGCCCGACGGCCCGTTCGCGCGCCTGACCGCGTGGCTCGACGAGCACATGGGGCGCTTCGGCTTCTACCGCCCGTACGCGACCGACCGCGGCGGCGTCCAGCCCGAGCCCTGGCACCTCTCGCACTACCCGACGGCGCGCGAGGCCTCGCGGCGCCTCAGGCTCGCGACGCTCGAGGACGCCATCGAGGGCGCGGCGCTCGAGGGGAAGGCGGCGCTCCTGGCCGCGCTGCCGTCGATCTACGCGCGCTACGTGCGCTCGGTGGACCCGCCGCCGGCGATGCGCTCGAGCGTCGTCTCGAGCCGCGCGCCGGCGAGCAGCCGCACGAAGAGCCGCGGGAAGAAGCGCTTGAAGCGCCACAGCAGCCGGTAGGAAAACGGCACGACCGCGTACAGGCGCCCGCGCGCGGCCGCGGCGAGGATGTCGGCCGCGGCCTGCTCGACCGGGTAATGGCTCTTGTCCATCACGCGGGCGGCGAGCGCGGCGTCGCTGGCTGGCGCGCGCATCGTCTCGAGGAGCCGCGTGCGGATGAAGCCCGGCATCACGACCAGGACGCCGACGCCGCTGCCGCCGAGCTCGGCGGCGAGCGTCTCGCTGATCGCGACGACCGCGGCCTTCGAGGCGTTGTAGGTCGCCATCCGCGGCGCCGCGGCGAAGGCGGCGGCGCTGGCGATGTTGACCAGCAACCCCCGGCCCGCGCCGCGCATCACCGGCACCGCGAGCCGGCAGCCCTGCACTACGCCGAGCACGTTGATCTCGAGGCCCCAGCGCCAGTCGGCGAGCGGCGTCTCCTCGATGCGGCCGGCGATCGCGACGCCGGCGTTGTTGACCATCAGCTCGAGGCCGCCGGCGCGCCCGACGAACGCCTCGACCGCTGCGGCGAACGCGGCCGCGTCGGTGACGTCGGCGGCGAAGGAGTGCACGGCGGTAGCGCCCGCACGCGCGAGCTCGGCGGCCGCCGCCGCGAGGCGCGCGGCGTCGCGGTCGAGCAGGCCCAGCGTCCAGGCGTCGCGCGCGAGCAGCGTCGCGAGCGCGAGCCCGATGCCGCTGCCGCCGCCGGTGATGAAGGCACGCCGACCGCCGACCCGGGCGGCCAGGCGCGCGGCCGTCAATTGCGGCCCCACAGCTCTTTGAGGTGGCCGAGCATCAGCTGCCGCACGTTCGGCAGCGGGTTCGGGTCGTGCGTGAAGCACGGGGGGTTGCGCCTGAGCAGCGGCCAGTTCTCGGTCTTCAGGATCTGCTGCAGGTACGCAAGGTGCTGGCGGATCGTCAGCATGTACGGGTTGTGGCCTTCGAAGAGCGCCTCGACGCAGTGGTAGACGCCGCCGAACTCCCCGTCCAGCCGGTCGCGGATCACGGTCGCGACGAAGTCCGGCGTCTGGCGCAGCAGATCGAGCCCCGAGCCGTAGCGCACGTGGATGTCGCCCTCGGCGTTGCGGCCGGTCGCGACGCCGGCGAGCACGAACTCGGGGTAGAGGCGGTCGCGGCACTTCTCGAGGTAGCAGCGATCGGACATCTGCGCGATCAGGTCGGCGGTGCCGAGCAGGTGGCCGACCTTGCGGTCGCGCGGGTCGGCGACGTCGATCTCGGAGTAGGGGATCTCGTAGCCCGTGTAGTGCACGATGCGCGTCGCGACCGGCACCCACTCGCCCATGCCGATCGTCGGCATGAAGCGCGTCAGGAAGCGCGCCGAGCGCGTGACGTGCGAGCGCGTGTACTCGGCGCCGTTGCGGATCGTGTCGCCGATCTCGCGGATGTAGCCCGCGTCGTGGAACGCGGCGCTGACGAGGCCCATCGCCGCGCGGTCGTAGCCGAGCTGCTCGTCGAGGGGCGCGGTGCGCTCGTAGCCGACGAGCAGCCGCGCCATCGCGAGCACGACGTCGAGCGTGTGCTGGCGGTCGTGGTAGACGGTGTCGACGCCGTTGTAGCCGGGCAACCGCCCGGTGAACAGCGCATCGAAGGTCTCGAGTGCCATCGCGAGCGGCTGGAACGGGTTGCCAGGCCACTGCGCGCGAAACAGTTCCTCCACCGCGGCCGTGACCGCGGCGGTCGAGCTCACCTGGACGGTGTTGGTGACGTCGTAGTCGTTGCGCCGGTGGCGCGACGGGGCGGGCCGGAGCTGAGTCGCGGGACTCGTCATTCACGCAGTCTATGCAAACGGGTACCGGAGTCGCTACTGGCCAACCCTACTTTGCGACTCAGGCCCGGCCAATCTGAGACCTGGGCCCGGCCATATGTCAGGCGGATAAGTCAAAAGTGGCCAGCACCGGGGCGTGGTCGGAGGGGCGCTCCCACTTGCGCGGCGTGGCATCGATGCGACAGGCGGTGCAGCGCGCCGACAGCGCCGCGCTCGCGAGCACGAGGTCGATCCGAAGTCCGGCGTTGCGCCGAAACGCCCCGGCGCGGTAGTCCCACCAGCTGAAGCTCTGCTGCGGCTGCTCGAAGCGCCGGAACACGTCGACGAGTCCGAGCGCCTTCAGCGACTCGAGCGCCGCGCGCTCGCCCGGGCTCACGTGCACCTGGCCCTCCCAGGCCTTGGGGTCGTGCACGTCGCGGTCCTCCGGCGCGATGTTGTAGTCGCCGAGGACCGCGAGCAGCGGATGACGCTTGAGCTCGGCGTTCAGGTATTCCCCGAGCCGCGCGAGCCAGCCGAGCTTGTAGGCGTACTTCTCGGACCCGACCGCCTGGCCGTTCGGCACGTAGACGTCGACGATGCGCACGCCCGCTACGCTGGCCGCGATCACGCGCGCCTGCGGGTCGTCGTAGCCCGGGATGCCGCGCGCGACGTCGGCGAGCGGCTCGCGCGCGAGCAGCGCGACGCCGTTGTAGGTCTTCTGGCCGTGCCACGCGCCGCCGAGCCCGAGCGTCCTCAGCTCCTCGCCCGGGAACTCGCTGTCGACCAGCTTGGTCTCCTGCAGCCCCAGCACGTCGAGCGGCGTCGCCGCGAGCCATTCGGCGAGGTGCGGCATCCGCACGCGCAGCGAGTTGACGTTCCAGGTCGCGATCGTGAGCGCGCGCGCACTCATGCGGCGATGCCGTCCTGCTCGAGCAGCGGCTGCACCGAGGGCTTGCGGCCCCGGAACGCGACGAACGCATCCATCTGGTCGCGGCTGCCGCCCTGCGACAGGACCTCGGCGAGGAAGCGCCCGGCGGTCCGGGTGTCGAACACCCCGGCCTCGGCGAACGCCGCGAACGCGTCCGCGGCCAGCACCTCGGCCCACTTGTAGCTGTAGTAGCCCGCGGCGTACGCGCCCGAGAACACGTGCGCGAAGCTGTGCGCGAAGCGGTTGAAGTCGGGCGGGCGCACGACGCCGACCGCATCGCGCACCTCGCCGATGATGCGCTCGAGCGCCGCGCCGTCCGCCGGCTGCGGGCGCGCGTGCAGCCTGAAGTCGAACAGCGCGTACTCGAGCTGGCGCGCGGCCGCGAGGCCGGCGTGGAAGGTGCGCGTCGCGAGCAGGCGCTCGAGGAGCTCCGCCGGCAGCGCCGCCCCGCTCGTCACGTGCGCCGACACGAGCGGCAGCACCTCCTCGCGCCACGCCCAGTGCTCCATCAGCTGGCTCGGCAGCTCCACCGCGTCCCACGGCACGCCGTTGATGCCGGCGACCGACGGGTAGTCGATGCGGGTCAGCAGGTGATGCAGCGTGTGGCCGAACTCGTGGAACAGCGTCACGACGTCCGTGTGCGTCAGCAGCGCGGGCTCCCCGTCGGCGGGCGGCGCGAAGTTGCAGACGAGGTTCGCGACCGGGAGCGTGCTGCCCGAGGCGAGGCGCTTTCTGACCGCCACCTCGCCCATCCACGCGCCGCCGCGCTTGTGCTCGCGCGCGTACAGGTCGGTGTAGAACCCGCCGACCGGCGCGCCCTCGCGGCTCGTGATCTCGTAGTAGCGCGCGTCCCGGTGCCACAGCGCAACGCCCTCGCGCTCGCGGATCGTGATCCCGTAGAGGCGCGCGGCGATCTCGAAGAGGCCCGCGAGCACGCGCGGCAGCGGAAACCACGGCCGCAGCGCCTCCTCGGACACCGCGTGGCGCTCGAGGCGCAGGCGCTCGGCGTAGTACGGCACGTCCCAGGCGGCCAGCGGGCGGCCGGCGAACGCCTCGAGCGCCTCGAGCTCGCGCCGCGCGGCCGGCACGTAGTGGCGCGCGAGCTCCTCGAGGAAGCCGATGACCTCCTCGACCGTCGAGGCCATCTTGGTCGCGAGCGAGAGCTCGGCGAAGTTGCCGAAGCCGAGGATCTCGGCGGCCTCGTGGCGCAGCTTCAGGATCTCCTTGATGACCGGGCCGTTGTCGTAGCGCCCGGCGCCCGGGCCGCGGTCCGAGGCGCGCGTGACCCACGCCGCGTAGAACTCGCGGCGCAGCGCCTCGGAGTCGGCGTGCGTCAGCACCGCGAGGTAGGTCGGCTGGTCGAGCGTGAGGCGCCAGCCGCCCGCGCCCTTCTCTTCGGCGGCGCGCCGCGCGCGCTCGACGACGCGCGCCGGGAGCCCCGCGAGCAGCGCCTCGTCCGCGACCTCGCGCACGAACGACTGCGTCGAGTCGAGCACCTGCTCCTCGAACTTCGAGTGCAGCCGCGACAGCTCCTGCATCAGCGCCTTGAAGCGCGCCTGCGGGCCGCTCGGCAGCGTCACGCCCGCGAGCCGGAACTCGCGCAGCGCATAGTCGAGCACGCGCCGCTGCGCGGGGTCGAGGCGCGCGCCCTCGCGCTCGCGGATCGACTCGTAGGCGGCGGCGAGCGCCGCGTTCTGGCCGACCTCGGTCTGGTACTCGGCGATCAGCGGCAGGCACGCGTTGTAGGCGGCGCGCAGGGCCTCGGAGTTCACGACCGCGTTCAGGTGGCTGACGGGCGCGAACACCGCGTTCAGCCGGTGCTGCAGCTCCTCGAAGGGCTCGACCAGCGTCGCAAAGCTCGGCTCGGGCTGCCGCAGCAGCTCCGCGAGCCGCGCCCGGTTCTCGGCGAGCTGCGCGCGCACCGCGGGCTCGGCGTGCTCGGGCCGGATCGCGGCGTAGTCGGGCAGGGGATTTCGCGTCAGCAGCGGGTTCGACATGGGTGTTCCGGGCGGCCGGGGCGATCCTAGCAGAGGGGGCCGGCGCGACCGTATATCATGGCGCCCCGCCCCCCGAACTCAAGGCCCGCCGATGCCCGTGCACTACGACTACATCGCGATCGGAGGCGGCAGCGGCGGCCTCGCGAGCGCGCAGCGCGCCGCCGAGTACGGCGCGCGCGCGGCGGTCGTCGAGCCGGGCCGGCTCGGCGGCACCTGCGTCAACGTCGGCTGCGTGCCGAAGAAGCTGATGTGGACCGCGGCCTCGCTCGGACACGCGCTCGAGGACGCGCGCGGCTACGGCTTCGACCTCAGCGTCCACGGCCACGACTGGGCGCGGCTCAAGGCCGCGCGCGATGCCTACGTCGCGCGGCTGAACGGCATCTACGCGGCGAACCTCGAGAAGCGCAAGGTCGCCTGGATCAAGGGCGCGGCGCGCTTCCTCGATGCCCACACGCTCAGCGTCGGCGACGAGGTGCTGACGGCCCCGCACATCGTCATCGCGACCGGCGGCAGGCCCACGCTGCCGGCGCTGCCCGGCGCCGAGCTCGGCATCACCTCGGATGGCTTCTTCGAGCTCGGCGCGCGCCCGGCGCGCGTCGCGGTCGTGGGCTCGGGCTACATCGCCGCCGAGCTCGCCGGGGTGTTCGCCGCGCTCGGCACGCGCGTCAGCGCCTTCGTGCGCCACGACCGGATGCTGCGTAACTTCGACGTGATGCTGTCGGGTGCGCTGGCGCGCGAGATGGCGGCGTCGGGCATCGAGCTCGTGCCGCACGCGGTGCCCGTCGGCGTCGCGCGGGCCGGTGCGGCGCTCGAGCTCAGGCTCGCGGACGGGCGCGCCTTCGGCGACTTCGACTGCCTGTTGTGGGCCATCGGCCGCTCGCCGTCGAGCGCGGCGCTCGACCTCGAGCGCGCCGGCGTCAGGCTCTACGACGACGGCTTCGTGATCACCGACAAGCTGCAGAACACCAACGTCGAGGGCGTCTACGCGGTCGGCGACGTGACGGGCCGCGAGCCGCTGACGCCGGTCGCGATCGCCGCCGGGCGGCGGCTCGCCGACCGGCTGTTCGGCGGTGAGGCCGGGCGGCACCTCGACTACGATCTCGTCCCGACGGTGATCTTCTCGCACCCGCCGATCGGCAGCGTCGGCCTCACCGAGGCCGCGGCGCGCGAGCTGCATGGCGAGGCGGTGCGCACCTACACGGCGAGCTTCGTGCCGATGTACCACGCGCTCACGGACGCGAAGCACAAGGTCGAGATCAAGCTCGTGTGCAGCGGCCGCGAGGAGCGCATCGTCGGGCTGCACCTGATCGGCCACGGCGCGGACGAGCTCCTGCAGGGCTTCGCGGTGGCCGTGCGCATGGGCGCGACCAAGCGCGACTTCGACGACACGGTCGCGATCCACCCGACCGTCGCCGAAGAGCTCGTGACGCTGCGCTGACGATGACGGCACTGAGGCCCTACCAGGGCGTGATGCCGGCGCTCGGCGCACGCGTCTACGTCGACCCCGCCGCCGCCGTCATCGGGCGCGTGACGCTCGGCGACGACGTCTCGGTGTGGCCGATGGCGGTGATCCGCGGCGACGTCAACACGATCCGGCTCGGTGATCGCAGCAACGTGCAGGACGGCTGCGTGCTGCACGTGACGCACGACGGGCCATACTCGCCGGGCGGCCTGCCGCTGGTCGTCGGCGAGGAGGTCACGATCGGGCACCAGGCGGTGCTGCACGCCTGCACGCTCGGCAACCGGATCCTCGTCGGCATGGGCGCGATCGTGCTCGACGGCGCGCGGATCGAGGACGAGGTGATCATCGGGGCGGGTACGGTCGTGCCGCCCTACAAGCGCGTGCCCTCGAGGACGCTGTGGGTCGGCAACCCCGCGCGCCAGCTGCGCACGCTCACCGACGCCGAGCTCGCGCAGTTCGCCTACCTCGCCGCGCACTACGTGCGCATCAAGGAGAGCTACGTCACGGCTCCCGCGTGACGCTCGCGGTCAGGAGGTCGAGCACCGGGCGCGTCTGCGGCCGGATCCCGCGCCAGATCAGGAACGCCTCGGCGGCCTGCTCGACGAGCATCCCCCAGCCCTTGAACGCCGCGCGCGCGCCGTGCTCGTGCGCGAAGCGCGTGAACGGCGTCTCGGCCTTGGCGTAGGCCATGTCGTAGCAGATCGTCTGCGGGCCGATCACGGCCGGGGTCACCGGCGGCATGCTGCCCTCGAGGCTCGCCGAGGTGCCGTTGATCACGAGGTCGAAGGGCGCGGGCGCCTCGACGTCGAAGCCGCTCGCGGCGAGCGTGCCGTGCGCGCGAAACGCCGTCGCGAGGTCCTTGGCGCGCTCGACGGTGCGGTTCGCGATCACGACGAGCGCCGGCCGGCGCCCGAGCAGCGGCCCGAGCACGCCGCGCGTCGCGCCGCCGGCGCCGAGCACCAGGATCCGCGCGCCCTCGAGCCTGAGCCCGAGGTTCACCTCGAGGTCGGTCACGAGCCCGACGCCGTCGGTGTTGTCGCCGACGAGCTCGCCGGAGGGCTTGCGGGAGATCGTGTTGACGGCGCCGGCCTCGGCGGCCCGCGGCGTGAGCTCGTTGATGAGCTCGGCCGCGGCCGTCTTGTGCGGGACCGTCACGTTGACGCCCTTGCCGCCGTCGACGAAGAACTGCAGCGTCTCGGCGCGGAAGCGCTCCGGCGGCACGTCGATGAGGCGGTACTGCATGTTCTGTGCGGTCGCGCGCGCGAACATGCCGTGGATGAACGGCGACCAGCTGTGGCTGACGGGGTGCCCCATCAGCGCATAGCGGTCGGGCGCCGCCGCCGCGGTCACCGCGCCTCGCCCAGCCAGCGCGCGGCCGCCTTCGCGAAGTACGTCAGGATGCCGTCGGCGCCGGCGCGCTTGAAGGCGCCGAGCGCCTCGAGCACGACCGCGCGCTCCTCGAGCCAGCCGTTCTGTGCCGCGGCCTTCAGCATCGCGTACTCGCCGCTGACCTGGTAGACGAAGGTCGGCGCGCCGAACTCGTCCTTGACCCGCCGCACGATGTCCAGGTACGGCAGCCCCGGCTTGATCATCACCATGTCGGCGCCTTCCTCGAGGTCGAGCGCGACCTCGTAGAGCGCCTCGTCGCTGTTGGCGGGATCCATCTGGTACGAGTACTTGTCGGCCTTGCCGAGCGTGCCGGACGATCCGACCGCGTCGCGGAACGGGCCGTAGTAGCTCGAGGCGTACTTCGCGGAGTAGGCGAGGATCCGCGTGTGGATGTGGCCGTTGGCCTCGAGCGCCTCGCGGATGCGGCCGATGCGGCCGTCCATCATGTCCGAGGGCGCGACGACGTCGGCGCCCGCCGCGGCGTGCGACAGCGCCTGCTTGACGAGCACCGCGACCGTCTCGTCGTTCACGACGTAGCCGGCGGCGTCGATGATGCCGTCCTGGCCGTGCGTCGTGTAGGGATCGAGCGCGACGTCGGTGACGACGCCGAGCGCCGGGGTTGCGGCCTTGACGGCGCGCACCGCGCGCTGCACGAGCCCCTCGGGGTTCCAGGCCTCGCGGCCGTCGAGCGACTTGGTCGCGGCGTCCGGCACCGGGAACAGCGCGAGCGCCGGGATGCCGAGCGCGACCAGCTCCCGCGCCTCCTCGACCAGCACGTCGACGCTGACGCGCTCGACGCCCGGCATCGACGGCACCGGCACGCGCGCGCCGCGGCCCTCGATGACGAACATCGGGTAGATCAGGTCGTCGGTCGAGAGCCGCGTCTCGCGCATCAGCCGGCGCGAGAACGCGTCGCGGCGCATGCGCCGCATGCGCACGCGCGGGTAGTGGCCTGGAATCGGGCGCATCATCGGCCTCCGGGGCTGCGGCGCGTGGCCGCCGCGAACCGCGATCTCAGCATACGCGCCGCCGCACTGCCATACGAAGTCCCCTCACGCTCATTCCGGCACGAGCCAGCTGACGCGCCAGCGGCCGCGGCCGGTGGTCGCGAGCCTCTGGTGCAGCCACGGCAGCGCGGCGCCGAGGCGCACGTCGAGCTGCCACGGCGGGTTGACGATCAGCAGTCCCGCGCCGTTGAGGCCTGCCGGTGAGTCATCGCGCTCGATGCAGAGTTCCGCGACCAGCTGGCGGCGCACGCCGCTCGCCGCGAGCCGCGCGAGGAAGCGACCGTCGGCGCCGCCGGCCTTGATCGGGTACCAGACGAGGTAGGTGCCGGCCGCCCAGCGCGCGAGCGCCGCGAGCAGCGCGCGCTCGAGGCGCTCGAACTCGTCCGCCGCCTCGTACGGCGGGTCGATCAGCACCAGCCCGCGCTTCTCGCGCGGCGGCAAGAGCGCCGCGAGCCCCTCGTAGCCGTCGCGCTCGTGGACCTGCGCGCGCGGGTCGCGGCGCAGCAGGCCGCGCAGCGCATCCGCCTCGCGCGGCTCGAGCTCGCACAGTGCCGCGCGGTCGACGCCGCGCATGACGCTGAGCGCGATGCGCGGCGAGCCCGGATAGGCGCACAGGTGGCCGTCCTCGACGCCGAGCTCGCGCACGAGCTCGAGGTAGCGCTCCGCCGCGGGCGGCGCGCCGGTCGCGTCGATGAGGCGCGCGATGCCGTCGCGGTACTCGCCCGCGCGCTGCGTCTCCGGCGCCGCGAGCGGGTACTGGCCGCGCCCGGAGTGCGTGTCGAGGAAGAAGAACGGCGTGTCCTTGCGCGCCAGGTGCTCGAGGATGGCCACGAGCACGACGTGCTTGACGACGTCGGCGAAGTTGCCCGCGTGGTACGCGTGGCGGTAGTTCATGCCGCGAGCTTACCGCGGCGCGAAAGGGCGCGGGCCGGCGCGTGCCGGCCCGCGCATCGACGGTCAGTGGCCGCCGGCCTTCAGCAGCACCGCCTGCGAGGGACCCGAGGCGTTGTCCTCGCTGACGATCATGAGCCCGAGCGCCGGGGACGTCGCCCACTGCGTCGGGTCGATCGCGACCGGCACGGTGCCCGCGACGCCCGGCGGCACGGTGAAGTACAGCGCGTTCGAGATCGACGGCGAGAACGCGTTGAACGTCGCCGCGCCCGGCACCGCAAAGGCGCCGCCGTTGGTGTTGTCGAAGTACTGCACCTGGTAGCTGAAGAGCGGGTTCGCGGGCGTGATGCCGAGCTGCGAGGCGTAGACCGGCATCAGGATCGTCGAGCCGTCGGTCGGCACGTCGGCGAAGAACAGCGGCGTGATCGTGCCGGCGTTGACGTCGTAGAGCAGGTCAATGACCGTGCCGTCGAACGCGCCGTTGATCCAGTAGCCGTGGTCGCCGCTGAACAGCACGTAGTCCGGCTGGCCGTCGCCGTTGACGTCGATCAGCACGTCCCACTCGGCGATCGCGGCGTTCGAGAAGCGCGTGTAGGTGTTGACCGCGAACACCAGGAAGCTGTCCGCGCCGCCCGGCAGGATGTTCGACTGCACGCCGACCGCGCGCGTGTCGAAGTACGGGTCGCCCTGCGACGGGCTCGACAGGCCCCAGGCGTAGAAGTCCGCGCTGCCGGTGATCCCGCCGCCCCGGTTCGAGAGCTTGAGGCCCGCGCTCGGGTGGTGCGGCGACAGGTTCCCCTGCAGCGACGCATCGAGGCGCGAGCGCGCGCGCGTCGTCAGGTAGTACGGCACCATCAGCGCCGGCGCGCTGCTGCCGCCGGTCGGGCTCAGCACGATGTAGCCGGCGACGTCCTCGTAGACCTGGTTGCCGGAGTTGTCGTGCGTCGCGCCGACGGTCGCGACCGGCACGTGCACGCTGACCCTCAGGTCCTCCGAGTCGTGGCCGTCGACCGCGATCGACGTGCGGCTCAGGTTGATCGTGTGCGGCACGCCGGTCGCGGTCGCCGCCGGGCTGTAGCTGACGCTGTAGCGCACGCGGTCGCGGCCGAGGTTGCGGATGGTGAGTTCGCGGGTCGCGCTGTAGTCGTGCGTCGACTCCTCGAAGCCGAACGACAGCGACGCATTCCCCTCATCGTCCTGCGCCACCACCTGCGTCTCGGTCGAGCCGACCGGCTGCACGACGCCGCTGCCGCTCATGCGCGGATCGGGCGCCGTCAGCAGGCCCGGGGTCGCCGTCTGCACGATCGCGGCCTCGATCGCCTGCGGGCTCCAGCGCGGGTGCGCCTCGCGGGTCAGCGCCGCGACGCCCGCGACGTGCGGGGTCGCCATCGAGGTGCCGCTGAACGCGACGCCCTGGTTGCCGGTCCCCATCGCCGTCGAGATCACGCCGACGCCGGGCGCGGTGACGCTCGGCTTGAAGGCGCTGTCGCCGAAGCGCGGTCCCGCGGAGCTGAACGAGGCCAGCGTCTCGAAGTCCGGGTTCGGGATGCTGGCCGCGGCCATCGAGGCGGTGGATCCGGCCGCGAGGATCGTCGGCGTGTCGCTCTGCAGCAGCGCGATGAACGGGATCGTCGGCACGTCCGAGAACGACGGCGAGAAGTAGTCGGGGCGGTTGTTGACGACCGCGATCGCCGCGGCACCGGCGGCCTCGGCGTTGTCGGCCTTCGCCGAGAACGTGCAGTTGCCGCGCGAGACGATCACGAGCGCCCCGGGCGTGCCGCCGCTCGGGTAGTCGGAGGCGCTGCAGCCGAGGCTGAGGACGCCGCCGCTCGCGAGCACGACGACCGGCACCGAGCCCCCCGGCAGCGGCAGGCTGTTGCCCTGCAGGCCGTCGATGGTGCCGTCGGTCAGCGACAGGATCACGCCGCCCGTCAGCACCGAGCGCGCGTCCATCGCCGCGGCCGAGAGCACGTGGTCGGCGGAGGCCGGCGAGCTCGTGATGTAGAGGCCCGGGCCCGCGTTGCCGGAGGCCGCGACGACGCTGATGCCGGCGGCGATCGCGTTCGCCTCGGCGACCGCGTCGGCGTCATCGGGGGTGCCGAAGTCGGAGCCGAGCGACATGCTGATGACGTCCATGTGGTTCTGGACGGCCCAGTCGATCGCGTCGGTGACGAGGTTCGTCGAGCCCGCGCAGCCGAACACCCGCACCGCGTAGAGGTCGGCCCTCGGCGCGACGCCCGGGCCGATGTCGAAGGTCGTGTTGGTGTAGGCGTCGGCGTTGTACGGGCCGTGGTAGGTCGTGCCGCCCGCGACGCCGAAGCCGGCGGCGGTGCCGGAGACGTGGCTGCCGTGCGCCGCGCAGTCGAGCGGGTTCGGGTCCGGCACCGGCACGCTGGTCGGGTCGTCGGCGTTGTAGTTGTCGCCGGCGAGGTCGATGCCGCCCTTGACCTTCGGCGCGTGCGGGCCGAAGAGCGTGGGATCGGCGGGCTGGGTCGAGTTCGCGACCGCGGCGTTCCAGGCCGCGAGCGTGCCCGGGCCACCGAAGTTCGCGTGCGTGTAGTCGATGCCGGTGTCGATGATCGCGATCTTGACGCCCTCGCCCTTCAGCGACGGATGTCCCTGCCACACGGCGGGCACGTCGAGGAACGGGATGCTGACCGCGTTGTTGATGCGGTAGGTGGCGACCGGGTGCACCGAGCGCACGCCGGGCAGCTGCGCGAGCGCCGCGGCCTGGCGGCGCGGGATCATCACCGCGACGCCGTTGAGCGCGTGGTGGTACTCGGCGACGACCTTGCCGCCGAGGCTGTGGATCGACGGCGTGATCGCGACGTGCTCGCGGTGCGCGGTCGCGACGACCGCGCTCTCCTCCTGGTCCGAGAGCGTGTGCGTGACGCTGCGCGCACGGACCTCGGCGACCGAGTCGGACTGCAGGCGCACGACGAGCCGCACCGGCTCGTTGCCGCTCATGCTCAGCGGGCGCCCCTTCTGCGCGGTCGTGCTGCCTACGGACTTGAAGCGCGTGCGCGCGTCGGCCGCCTGCGCGGGATCGACCTCTGTCGCGGTGATGAGCGCGCCGAGCGCGACGACGAGGGCACGCGGCGCGACGGCGCGGCACGCGCGCGAAAGCGCACGCAGCGGACGCCCGATGAAGATGAGCATGTGGGTCCCCTTGAGATTATGTTAGATCCGTGGCGGCGACGCCTTGTCCCGGTCGCTGCCCGATGCGCCCGACATTAATCCGGTGCGCACGACGGGCGCAACCTTTGCGGGACGTCATCGCACTGCAACGCAGCGCGCGCGGCTACTCGCCGGCTTCGCCGAGCCAGTCGCGCGGCCTTAAGTAATCAGAGTAGAGGCGCGCCTCGGGCGAGCCCGGTGCGGGGTGCCAGTCGTACTCGAAGCGCACGCGCGGCGGCAGCGACATCAGGATCGACTCGGTGCGCCCGCCCGACTGCAGGCCGAACGTCGTGCCCCGGTCATACACGAGGTTGAACTCCACGTAGCGCCCGCGCCGGTAGAGCTGGAACTCCCGCTCGCGCTCGCCGTAGGCCTGCGCGCGGCGCCGCTCGACGATCGGCACGTAGGCGGAAAGGAACGCATCGCCGACCGCGCGCAGGAACTCGAACGAGCGCGCGAAGCCCCAGGCGTTCAGGTCGTCGAAGAAGAGCCCGCCCACGCCGCGCGTCTCGTCGCGGTGCTTGAGGAAGAAGTAGCGGTCGCACCACTCCTTGTAGCGCGGGTAGACGTCGGCGCCGAACGGCGCGCAGGCTGCGCGCGCGACGCGGTGCCAGTGGCGCACGTCCTCGTCGAACGGGTAGTAGGGCGTCAGATCGAAGCCGCCGCCGAACCACCAGGCGTCGGATGGGCCCTTGGCCGCGCGGAAGAAC
>Ga0335079_10002692_pt1 | contig 20445 bp, 15 predicted proteins | sample Lox_Sample_33_FD_206719 | JGI IMG/M metagenome (GOLD analysis project Ga0335079, IMG submission 206719) | Soil microbial communities from Loxahatchee National Wildlife Refuge, Florida, United States - Lox_Sample_3.3 | ecosystem: Environmental > Terrestrial > Soil > Wetlands | place: USA... | reverse complement strand
GCGTGATCAAGCCACAGCACGGAGGAAATCGTTTTGCCGTCCTGAATAGTGCCGTTGATCACCATTCTGACAGCAGTGGGTAGCGCAACCAGCCGGGTCTCAATGACCTCGTCTTCTTCGGGTTCGGCCTCTCCTTCGCGGAGGCCGAGCGCCAGATATACCGACATCGTTTCTGCCATGAAGCCAGGGCTCGCATAGAACTTCAGGATACGGTGCCAGTGATCGGCTCGATATCCGGTTTCCTCGATCAGTTCGCGCTTGGCTGCGTGAAGTTCCGATTCGCCGGGATCGATGCGACCGGCTGGCAATTCCCAGAGGTAGGCGTTGGCAGCGTGCCGGTATTGACGCTCGAGAAGCACCCGAGGGATCTCGCGGGAGTCATCGACAGGCATGACGACCACGGAGCCGGAGTGGTGGATGAGATCGCGGCGGACTTTCACGCCGCCGGGTTCGCTGACATGATCGGTGGTCACCCAGAAAACTGGGCCGCGATAAACGGTGCGGGAGGAAATGAGGCGAGCTTTCTTGCTGTGCGTGCGGGATTTCCTGGATGGCGATGATCTGGGCATACGAACAATATAAAGCAAGAGTCTCGGGACCTCGGACGTCGGACCTTGGACCTCAGCGCCCGAATTCGTTCTATTTCTTCTGCTATCCTCGCCCGCATGAAAGGGAAACCGTCGATCGCGATTGTTGGGACTGGCAACCTGGGTACGGCCTTGGCTCTGTCGCTACACGCTGCGGGGTACGAAATCGACGCTGTCGTAGCCCACTTGCCGAGTTCCCTTAGGCGCGCGCGGGAATTGGCGAAGCGTTTTTCCTGTGATGTTCTGCGGGACGTTATTGAAACGCGGGCACACATAATGTGGTTCTGCGTGCCGGATGCGGCGATTGCAGGCGCGGCTCGGGATGCGGCTCGCAGCGACAGTTGGAAGGGAAGAGTCGCATTTCACTCGAGCGGCGCGCTGAGCAGCGACGAACTCGTAACGTTGCGAAGGCGAGGTGCGAGCGTAGCGTCAGTGCATCCGCTGATGACGTTTGTTCGAGGATCGACTCCGTCTCTTAGCGGCGTGCCATTTGCGATTGAGGGCGATGCTTCTGCCGTTCGCGTAGCACGAAGCATTGTGCGCCATCTAGGTGGGCGGGCATACAACATCCGCAAGCCGGATAAGACCGCGTATCACGCATGGGGGACGTTTGCTTCACCGTTGTTGACGGCTTTGCTTGCTGTGACTGAGCGCGTGGCGGAGAGGTCAGGTATTTCCCGAGAACAAGCAGCGCGGAGGATGATGCCGATCTTGCGGCAGACACTCGAGAATTACGAGACGTTCGGTCCGGCTGTGGGATTCAGCGGCCCGATCATTCGTGGCGACGCCGATACGGTGCGGCGGCATTTGCGGATTCTGCGAAAGAATCTGCTAGCGAAAGAAGTCTATGTCGCGCTGGTGAAAGCGGCGCTACAGTGGCTGCCCGCAAAGAACAAGGCATCACTCAAGCGGTTGCTGGATGCTTCCCGAGGTTGAGTTTCCACGCCCAGGCCAGAAGCGCGAGCACTGCGAACGGCAGCGAGGCGGCCGCGCGGATCGGCAAGGAAAAAACCGGAGTGGAATCAAATAGTGCGCGCGAGAGCACCGGCCGGAGGCTGATCAGGGCGAAGGCTGCGATCCAAGGCCAAAGGAGAGCTAGCAGTCCGACGAATGAGAGAACTCTGGCAGCGGGACTGCTTGTGAGCAGAACTCGACGGTGTCGGACCAGCAGGAGTATTCCCGGTATGAGGATCAGATCGTCATAGACCGCTTGTCCGGGGAGAATCGTGATCGTAGTGATCGCGAGGATTGTACTGAGGCTCAGCCAGAAACGAAATGATCGAATATCCGCGTCGCGATTGCGCCAGGCAATCGCGATGGCGAGGACTACCGATAACGTTGTCAGGATGAGTGTGGCGGGTCCGGATAAGTGCCCGAGCGGCGACGTGAGGACTTCGGTCACGAGCGGCGGCCGCGTGTAGTGGCGATAGGCGAGGACGGTGTGAATCCAGGAAGAAATCCAATGGGGAAAGACAGCGAGAGACGATCCCAATAACGCCACCATCGTCAGAAAGAAACTAAGGATTAGTTTTCGCCTCGTGTGCCACTCGGTAACGGTCCAGAGCAGTAAGTAGAAGAGCGCGATGGCCGTCACTTGCGGCTTAATTGTTGTTAGGGCGAGGAGCACTCCGGCGAGAAAGAACTTGCTGCGCCGAAGCGCCAGCACCGACGCGGCGAGAAGGAACGCAACCAGCAAGCCCAGTTGGCCGGCGAATAAGGCTTCCAGCGCAGAATAGCTGCATAGCGTTAACAGGACCGCGACTGCGGTCCACTGCCATTCGAGATTCCAGTCCATCGCGCGCAGCCAGAGCAAGATTGTAGCGACCGTCAGCGCGACGAGCACGAACAGCACGGCCACGCGGACGATCTCGAAAGGGAACAGAGCGGCTGGCCAGAAAAGCAGGTCGGTGTACGCCGGATATGGAAAGACGCGCTGATCGATCGGATCGCCTGGGCGCGTCGGATCGAGCGGACGACCGTAGAGCCCTCGTTGGATTTCGAGGGTCATCTGGAGGCTGTAGGGATCGCGACGCTCGCGCAGGAGTTCCTTGCAGCTGAGCCAGACCTGGTAGAAGTCGTTGCCGAAGGAGTATCCGTGGCCGAGTCCGTTCGCGGTGCGGACGGCAACGACCCTCGGCATGAACAGTCCCTGGTGGTAATAGAGGAACGACGCGGCGCCGATCACGGCGAGACAGAGTGCGAGCGTGGGAGAAAACGTGCGAGTTCCCGGACGCGGTGGGGGCATTGAAGTAGCAGGGAATTAGAGCACGGAGCGGCTGGACGTTCAATGTGGTTCAGTTGAGAGCGAAAAGCAGATTCCTCCGCGCTCGCTACGCCCGCTTGGCGGAATGACAAAAGGCTGAGCTGGGAATCAGCTGGTGAAGAGGTGGCCGAGCTTTTCTTTCTTGGTGCGGAGATAGTCTTCCGCGTAGGAACTCGGCGTGACTTCGCAGGGAACGCGCTCGACGACTCGAACCCCGGAACGCTCCAGAGCTTCCACTTTATCTGGATTATTGGAGAGCAGCCGGACGGAGCGTACGCCCAGGCTTTTCAGGATTTCTGCCGGGAGCGCGAAGTCGCGGTGGTCGGCTTTGAATCCGAGACGTTCGTTGGCTTCGACGGTGTCGAGACCGGAATCCTGGAGTTCATAGGCCTGGAGCTTCGCCATCAGGCCGATGCCGCGGCCTTCTTGCTGTTCGTAAATGAGGATGCCTGCGCCTTCTTCCGTAATCATCTGAAGAGACAGTTCGAGCTGTTGCCGGCAATCGCAGCGCAGGGAGTGGAAGACGTCGCCGGTCAGGCATTGGGAATGCACCCGGACCAGCGGAGGTGCAGACTTTACGTCGCCCATGACGAGGGCAACGGCCTCTTCGACGCCATCGCCATCGGCGGCCTGGCCGCGAAAACCATAAATCCGGAACTTGCCCCAGCGGGTAGGGAAATCCGCCGAAGCGACCTGCTGTACCTGAGATGGACTCACGAAAACATTATAGCGGCTGGACGCGATTGAACCGTGGTGACAACGTCACGTTTTCGTAACATCTTTTGTGAGATCGACAAAGCGACTAGCCACGCGCGCGGAAAGGAAAGACCGCGTCCTGCTTGGATGGAATCGGCGTTCCGTTGCGTGTCGCGGGATGGAAGTGCCAGTTCTCGAGCGCGGCGAGACATTTGTTGTCGATGTCGGAGCCGAGGCTTTGCAGAACCGTCTTGTTCACGATCTCGCCGCGTTCGTCGATCGTGATTTCGATGACTTCGTTGCCGGCGATGTCGGGCAACTGCCACGGGTAGACGACGGGGTCGGATGTGGCGCTAGGCAGCGCGGGACGGACTTCATCCCCCATGTACAGGCCAGAATTCAGAGTTCCATAGCGCTGTCCAGCCTGGGCGCCGTGTCCCAGAGCAGAGAGGGTTTGAGTCTGGGAGGTGTCCTGAGTTTCGGTACGAGCCAGGGCTTGCTGCGCGGCGGCCTTGGCGGATTTCGCCTTTGCCTGCCAGGTCAGCTTCTGGCTGTAACGTTCCCGCCGATATTTCTGGGTCGCTCGGTCGGACGAGCTGTGCGAACTGTCGTCGGGGTTCTTGCTCGACCAATAAAGGCGCGTGACCGAGGTGCCGTTCTCGCCGAGGGCGACGGAAACGGGATTGATCCGTTGCGGCTTCGGGGAATGGACCATCCACGCAAGAATTACCCCGTGCAACAAAAGTGAGGTGGCCCGGACCCACGTTTGCCTGTGGCCGATTTCGAGATTTGGTTGCGTGAACAAAGAACGGTTGAACCCCAACGTACGCCCTGCTCATAGTTAGACGCGGGAAGGTGGGCTTCGTCAAGGAACTTTTCGGCGAGTGAGCGAGGAGCGTTCCACGGAAGTAATGCCGCGGATTTTGGCGAAGCTCCGAAACGCTGCTAAAATGTCGGAAGTGCTTCCGCACTCCTTTCCACCAAGGGGCTATAGCTCAGCTGGGAGAGCGCATCGTTCGCAACGATGAGGTCGTCGGTTCGATCCCGACTAGCTCCACCAAAATCATACGTGTTCATACAGCTTCTAGCGTCGAAATCAAGGTTCCGCGGTGTCTGAGTCGTCTGTGAGCGATGACCGAAAGAGTGGTTGACGAAGCTATTTCGCAAGCGTGGCTCGATGCCGCGAAAGACCTTGGCATCCGTGTCGCGGCTCCATTTACGGTGCAAGCCTATGAACCCGTTATCTACGAAGCCCACATCGTAGACTTCGGCGGACCGAAAGGGACGGTGGTTGGAGTTCTCGAAGACAAGCTGCGTGATTGCCGTGCTACTCAAGGCTTTTACAGTTCAAATCTCTCGCCCTCGTATCGCAACTATGAACGACAACATTTCATCGCCACGTTAAACGACTGGGGATGGTATGGGCCAGCGAGTCTTCGACCCGTTTGGTACACGGGAGAATCGTGGAGTTGAGAAACGGGAACTTGAGTGTAATCGCGTGATTACAACAGTTATCTTCTGGTGGACTACCCCGCGTGCGAAGATTGTTACGTGCCGCGAAGAGGTCTAACGGCCGCGAAGATGACCATGCTGCTGGTTTTCGCGTGGACGTCGCTCCTACACGCCCAGTCATCTCGAATCCTACGAACCCCGCGCAATATGAGCTTCGGCGGAATCATGAACCAGATTCAAGAATATAGCGACGGCAGCATACCGGATGCTTTGGGAAGCAGATTTGATGGTTCTTCGTTCCGAGTCGCTGTCGTTGTGAACCGGGATGGTTTCGTCAATTGTGACTACGATGATCGAGGAAACACTCGACTGAAGAAGCAACTCCATGTGTCCGACAATCTAATCCATGAGTTGGCCGACTCTGTGTGTTCCTCAGTGAGAACTTGGAAGTTTCGTCCTCTCATCATCGAGGAACGCGCTTACGCATTCTTGGGCCCAATCGTAGTCAATATCGAGCGGCAGAAATTTGTTCTTCCAGATCCGGACCCGCGCTGGCAATACAATCCACCGCCCGTGAGGCGGAAGTCGGGTATGGATGCGGATTGAATCGTCCGCAGTTGGCGTAACATCGCCGTACACTTACTGATCCGCCGAGTCCTCGTCATTGGGATCATCTGCGGCATTCTTCGCCGCAAATCCCAAGGCGAAAAACACGGCAGCCAAACCCATACCTAGAAATTCAGAGAGGATCCGATCCGTCTTCGTGAACTCGCTGATTGCTCGTCCACCCACCAGGATCAGCAATCCAGCAATCACAAACAGAACTTGGCTAATTCCTTTGAGGAATGATTTCAAAGTGGCGCGATTCTACGCTGCTGAGTTGACGTGATGTCCGAACACTTAGCGTCCCCCGAGAACCTCGCGGATTGTCTTCCGGCCATCCAGTGAGGGCCCGGCGAAATGTCCGCGGATGGACAATGCTGCCTAGTTTCGGACAGAACAATTCCTCATCACAAAGTGTTTCTCCCTGAAAATTCAGCGACCTGAGGCTGCTCGAACTTGGTGACGTACGTGCCCGAGTTGCGTCAATTCATCGGGAGGAGTCTGCCCATGCAGCATCTGCTCCAAGACTTCCGCTTCAGCCTCCGGCAGCTGTTCAAGAATCCCGGATTCTCTCTCACCGCGATCATCTCCCTTGCGCTTGGAATTGGAGCGACCACGGCGGTGTTCAGCGTGGTCCACGCCATCCTGATGGATCCGTATCCCTATGCCGCTTCGGATCGCATGGTGCATATGCGGCTTTTCCAGACGCCCGATCAGCAGAGGGGATTTGGGTTGACCGGCGGGCAGTGGCAACAGATCCGGAAGTCTCCTGTCGTCGAGGATGCGTTCATGACCGAGGGCTGGAACTTGACAGTCACGGGCCACGATCTTCCCGAGGACGTTCAGGGTGTTTACATGTCGTCCAACGGTTTTGTGTTCATGGGAGTTCCGCCAGCGCTAGGGCGAGGTCTGCTTCCTTCCGATGCGATCGATGGACAGGAGCCGCAGCCCGTGGCGGTGCTGGGGTACAAGTTCTGGCTGCGGCACTTTAACGGCGATCGCGGTGTAATCGGACAAACGATCCAGCTGGTTCACAAGAACTACACGATTGTGGGAGTGGCTGCCGAGCGTTTCACCTGGGATGACGGAGATGTTTATCTGCCGCTGAAAGTCACCCAGGATCCCGTCAAAGCCAACTACGTTGGCCTTCGATTGAAGCCGGGGGTGACGCATGCGATGGCGGATGGGGCGCTGGCGCCGTTGATCGAGCAGTTTGCGAAGGAGACTCCGAAGCACTTCCCGACAGAACACCTTCAGTTCCATGTGGTGGGTTTGAACGATAATTTCGTCCACGATCTGGGTGGGACGTTATACCTGCTGTTCAGCGCGGTGGCGCTGCTGCTGGCGATTGGTTGCGGAAATGTCTCGATCCTGCTGCTGGCACGGGGAACTGCGAGGCAGCATGAGATGGCGGTGCGTACGGCCGTCGGGGCTAGCCGGTCGCGCATCATACGGCAACTGCTTGCCGAATCGCTGCTCCTGTCCTTGAGTGGCGCGGTACTCGGGGTGCTGCTGGCGTATCGTGCCCTTGCGGTGATTGTCGCCTTGCTTCCGAAGTACTCTTTTCCGCACGAGGCCTCCATCCATCTAAACCTGCCGGTACTGGTGTTCAGCGTTGCGCTGGCGATCTTGACTGGAGTCTTGTTCGGGCTCTGGCCGGCGCTGCAACTGTCGCGGCCGGAAGTGAGTCAGGTGATGCAATCGAGCACGCGCAAGATCGTCGGTGTCGTGCGTGGCAGGACAACGCACGGAGTGTTGATTTCCGCGCAAGCAGCCCTGACGCTGCTGCTGCTGGCGGGCGCGGGGGCTGCAATGCAGGGATTCTTGCATCTGCTGCACACACCTCTGGGATACGATCCGCACAACGTGATGTCGGTGGGTATTCCGGTGCATGACGGGACGTATCCGACGACAAAAGCGCGGCAGGCCTATTTCGAAGAACTCCACCGGCGTGCCGGGACTGTCGCGGGCGTAACCATGACGGCGATTTCAACCAACGCCACGCCGCCATCGAACGGATGGGGAACGGGAATTGAAATTCTCGGCCAGGCGCGACGCGACAACCAGCAGGTTCGTGTCAACCTGGTGAGCCCGGGATATTTTCCGCTGCTGAAGATTCCGCTGGCCCAGGGAAGAATCTGGGATGAGACAGAAAATCACAATGCGGCGCATGTTGCACTCATCAACCAGACGATGGCGAAACTCTATTTCCCAAACGGAGATGCGCTGGGACATTCCTTGAGGATTCCTGACATGAAGGACGAGCCTCCGTATCGACTGGTGTCGACGGGATCGGACTCTTGGCTACAAATTGTGGGAGTCATTGCCGACAAGCGGGATGACGGCCTGAGAAATCCGGTCGTTCCCGAACTGTTTGTGCCATACACGTTGAGCATGGGGATGTGGACACAGATTCTGGTCCGCTCGGATGCGAATCCACTGCGGCTTTTGCACGCCATCGGAATGCAGGTGAATGCGGTGGACGCCGAGCAACAGATCAATGGGCAAGTGCAGGACTTGGAGCACTGGATCAGCAGCCAGCAGGAATATGAGCAGGAACAGTTAGTGGCCTGGCTCTTCGGCGCGTTCGCGCTGCTGGCGCTGGCATTGGCGGCGGTCGGCTTGTATAGCGTTGTGTCGTATTCGGTGGCACAGCGTACAAACGAATTCGGAATTCGCATTGCGCTGGGTGCGCAGCGCGGTCACGTGCTACAGATCGTATTCACGTCGATCGTCGGTAGCGTGGGTAGCGGCATCTTGCTTGGAGTTGTGCTAACTCTCGCGTTGAACAAGGTGCTGGCAAAGTGGGCGGAAGGGAGTTCAAGGGATCCGCTGATTTTGCTGGGAGTGACGATCTTGTTAGGTGTCGTGGCGATGATCGCCTGCACCGTGCCGGCGAAGAGGGCGGTAGGCGTGGATCCTATGACGGCCCTGCGCTATGAGTAGTTGTTGTACGACGAAATTCTCAGGCGGTGTCATTCTGAGCGGAGCCGCTTTTCAGGCGGAGCGAAGAATCTCCCCCGCCGTTAAACTGGGCTTCAAGAGATGCCTCGCTGGTTTCTCCTCCCGCCTGGAGTTGAATTTCTTTCCTCCTTCCCGTTTTGAAACTGTAATTTCCCGTTCTGGGCACTCCCGCCTAAGTTGAATTCCTGCACGCATATCCGCGTTCCGGATGGCATGTCGTTGGTGCATTGTCCCTCACATCGGAGGGACATATGTTCATTCGTGACCTACCCGAGGTTGCTCTTCAGGGGAAAAGATGGAAATGCCGTATGTGTAAGGCGGCCGTGAGGTATTTGCCGCACGCGGCAAAGGTCTAATAAATCCCCCGACGTGCTCGATGAGCGCGTGCAAGAGAGAGCAATCACATGAGTTGTATTGGACTCCCCCAGAGACCAGTCCGCTGGTCTCTCTTCGCCTTCATACTTTTATTAGTTTCGTCTGCGGCGGTCAGCCAGATCGTTCCTTCACCTTCGACGGTAAACTTCGGCAACGTGCAAGTGGGCAGCAGCACGGTGCTGCCGGTTAAAATCACGAACAATTACAAAGGTGCCGCTACTATTTCTCAAGCATCGGTGAGCGGAACCGGATTCAGCTTCTCTGGGCCGGCGTTGCCGATCACGGTTGGCTCGAAGCAAACGGTGAGTTTGAACCTCGCGTTCGCGCCGCAGTCGGCAGGAACTTTCAACGGAAGCGTGGCGATCACCGCTTCCGGTTACTGGGGACGCCGCGACAGGCTCCATACGGTTAGCGTTTCGGTTGCGCTTTCTGGCACCGGTACCGCGGCCGGGTACCTCACAGCGCCTTCCAGCTTGAATCTTGGCACTGTCACGGTGGGCAGCAGCCAGACGCAATCTGTGACTCTTTCGAATACGGGGGGATCAAGTCTGACGATCTCGGCCGCAAGCGTGAGTGGCTCTGGCTTCAGCGTAAGCGGCATCGCGTTTCCATACACTCTGGCGGCCGGAGCGAGCGTGAACTTGTCGGTGGGTTTTGCGCCCACCGCTGCGGGAACATGCACCTCCACATTGGCCATCAGTTCGAACGCGTCCAATCCAACGGTGAATGTGTCGTTGAGCGGCACCGGAGTGACGGCTGGTACTTTGTCTGCGTCACCCACCAGCATGAATCTGGGAACGGTCACGATTGGCAAGAGCCAGACCCAGACTCTGGCGCTGTCGAACACGGGTGGATCAAGTCTTACGCTCTCGGCTGCAAGCACCACAGGCTCGGGCTTCAGTGTGAGCGGAATTACTTTCCCGTACACACTGGCGGCCGGCGCGGGCGTGAATTTATCGGTGACGTTCACGCCCGCCACGGCTGGAACGCTGACCTCGACGCTGGCAATCACTTCGAACGCTTCAAATCCCACGCTGAATGTTTCGTTGACGGGAGTCGGAGCGACTGCAGGCAGTCTGAACGTGACGCCGGCAAGTTTGAACCTGGGAAACGTGACGGTGGGCAGCAGTCACACGCAAACCCTGACTTGCTCCAATACTGGCGGATCGAGCATCAGCATCTCCAGCGCCAGTGCGAGCGGGTCTGGATTCAGCGTCAGCGGCCTAAGTTTTCCTTATACTCTGTCACCGGGTGCGGCGGTGAACTTGACGGTTTCGTTCACGCCCACAGCGGCTGGAGCGTTCAATTCGACGCTCGCCATCAGTTCGAACGCTTCCAATCCAACGGTGAATGTGTCGCTGAGCGGTACCGGAATCACTCCTGGCACCCTGACGGCGGCTCCCAGCAGCATGAATCTGGGAACCGTCACCGTCGGCGGCAGCCAGACGCAGACGCTCACGGTGTCGAATACGGGCGGGTCCAGCGTGAGTATTTCGGCCGCGAGCGTAACCGGAGCCGGCTTTAGTGTCACTGGCGCAACGTTCCCTTATGCGCTGTCGGCTGGTTCCAGCGTGAACCTGTCGGTGACATTCGCGCCTGTCACGGCGGGTGCGTTTACCTCTACGCTGTCGATCACGTCGAATGCTTCGAATCCAACGTTGAATGTGTCTCTGAGCGGCACTGGGGCAACTGCGGGAACGCTGTCGCTCTCACCCGCCAGCATGAACCTGGGAACGGTCACGGTGGGAAGCAGTCAAGCACAAACGTTGACGTGCTCCAACACAGGGGGCTCGAGTGTGAGTATCTCCGGTGTCAGCGTAACCGGATCGGGATTCAGTGTCAGCGGAACGTATTTCCCGTACACGCTGGCCGCCGGTGCGAGCATGAACTTGTCGGTGACCTTCGCGCCCACCACCGCTGGATCATTCACGTCCACGCTTTCGATGACCTCGAATGCGTCAAATCCAACTGTCAATGTTTCTTTGGCTGGTGTCGGGAGCAATCCGACTGGCACGCTGACGGTCACGCCCGCCAGCCTAAATTTCGGCAACGTGACGATTGGCAATACTCAGAGCCAAACCGGTAGTGTTACTGCCAACGGAGGGAGTGTAACGGTATCGTCGTCGAGTTCCAGCAATTCCGCCTTCACGATCAGCGGACTGACACTTCCGACGACGCTCAATTCCGGGCAGAGTGCATCGTTCACGGTCACTTTTGCTCCAACAACGACGGGTGCGTCTTCCGCGAACATCTCCTTCTTTACATCGACTTCGGGTTCGGCAGTGGAAACTGCCAGCGGCACGGGTGCTTCGGCCCAGCACACGGTAACGCTGACCTGGAACGCGAGCACGTCGTCGGTGGCCGGATACAACGTGTATCGGGGAACGGCGAGCGGCGGCCCGTACACCAAAATCAATTCGTCCCTGGATGCGCTGACGAGCTATAGCGACAGTTCTGTTCAGTCGGGCAATACCTACTACTACGTGAGTACGGCGGTCGACTCCGCCGGACATGAGAGCGCCTACTCGGGACAGGTACAGGCTGTGATTCCGTTTCCATGAGTGGCGGGCACCGCCGAGCGTTCACATTTGCGGAAACGACAAACCCTTGACCTCGTTCCGACAACTTCGGAACTCGAACTGATAGTATGTCGGAACGATGTCTCACCATTCTGGCCAGGGTGTTGATTTGCCGTAATTTCGCCCAGGCCGTCCGGTCTCAAAAATGCAAAAAGTTGCATGGATGTTACAGAGTTCTTGCGCAGACAAGTGTCGGAAGTACATGAAGCGAAAGCTTTAGTTGTGCCTCTGCGCGAACTGTTATAGATTGTTGCGAACTTGGAGGGGGTTCTATGAGACCCAGGTCGGCGTGTCCGCTGCCGATGTTGGCCGTAGTGTTTTTAGCTCTCGCGCTTCTTAATCAAGCAGCTTCGGCGCAGGCTGTCTTGCGTCCGATGATGACCAGCCATGTTCCTCAGGAAGTTGCCAGCGGAGTTGCTCCGTTGGTGGGCCATCTGCCTGCACAACAACGACTTAGCTTGGCGATCTCGTTGCCCATACGGAATCAGCAGCAGCTCGAGTTCTTCTTGCAGGATCTCTATAACCCTAGCAGCCCGGTGTATCACCACTACCTGAGTGTTGCGCAGTTTGCCGAGCTTTATGGGGCGAGCGAGGAAGATTACAACTCGGTCATTCAATTCGCGCAGGCGAACCATCTCACCGTGCAAACTACCGGCAAGAATCGCATGGTGGTCGATGTCGAGGGAGCCGTAGCAGATGTTGAAGCCGCGTTCCATACGTCGATGGGGATCTACCAGCATCCGACCGAAGCGCGAACGTTCTACGCTCCCGAGCGTGAACCCGCCGCCGCGACAAATGTTGCGCTGTTGCACGTCTCGGGACTCGATAATTTTGTGCTTCCCGTCGCGAAATACTCGTTCGGGACCGGCGCCGTCGCGAAATCTGGCGGTTCGGGGCCTAGCGGTTCATTCCTTGGCAGCGATCTGCGAACGGCGTACTACGGGTCTGGATCTCTGAACGGCTCAGGGCAGACGATCGGCATTTATGCGTACAAGGGATATAACCCCGCCGACATCAACGCGTACTTCGCAAATTCGGGCCTGTCCCTCAATGTGCCAATCGTTTCTGTTTCAGTGAACGGAGCCAGCACGAGTTGCGGATCGGGATGCACCGACATCGAACAGGCGCTGGACATCGAGCAGGCGATTTCTATGGCTCCGGGGCTTAAGCAGCTTCGCGTGTATGTGGGGAAGAACGATGTTTCGATTTTCAACCAGATGGCTTCGGACAACCTAGCCAGCAGCATCAGCTGCTCCTACGGATGGGCGAAAGACCAGAGCAGTCTTGAGCCGGTATTGCAGGAACTGGCGGCTCAGGGGCAGACAGTTTTCGTTGCCACCGGAGATCAAGGCTCCAGTACGGCAGCGAATGTGGTGTGGCCCTCTGACGACACGTGGGTGACGGCCGTTGGTGGCACGGTTCTGACCACAAACGGAGCTGGCGGGAGTTGGAAGTCAGAAACCGGCTGGTCGAGCAGTACCGGCGGAATTTCGAAAAACAACATTTCCATACCGAGCTATCAACAGTTGGCTGGCGTCATCACATCGGCGAACCATGGGTCGAATACGCTGAGAAACATTCCTGACGTCTCCTCGGAGTCGGCAGCCGCGCAGTACGTTTGCGCGATCGGAACATGCCGGAACCAGGGCGGCGGTACCAGCTACGCGGCGCCCTTGTGGGCGGGACTGATTGCGATGGCAAATCAGCAAGCGGCCAACCGCGGCGACTCTAATATTGGGTTCCTGAATCCAACTCTGTACGACGTTGCTACTGGATCTCGCTTCAGCAGCGATTTCCATGACATCACCAGCGGAAACAATGGCGGGTTCTCCGCTGTGTCCGGCTTTGATCTCGTAACCGGTTGGGGCAGTCCCATCGGCGCCAGTTTGATCAATGATCTAGCTCCGTAGGATTGGCGAGCAGGGCACGCCCTGGGGTGTCCTGCGATCGGCTGATCAGTGAACCTGGAAGAATTCCGTCATATCAGGTGCAGCGGCGGATGCTCCTGGCAAGGACGTGATCCCGGAAGCGGCCAGCGACAAGCGCAGTGCGCTTTCGTGCTGGTAGACCGTCTGCGATTGAAATCCCTGTTTTGCCTTCGTACTGATGACCAGAGTGGCGACATGTCCGCCACCATGATCGACATCGGACTGATCTCCCTCATCGAACGTGACAATGAGCAACCCGCTGCTTTGAAAGCCAGAATTCGCTATCAGCGGCGCAATGTTGGACTGCAGCCATGAGTCGGCCTGCGCAAGCGTGCCGTCGTGCGCATCGTTGTTGACGTCGGGAACAATGAACGAATACTGCGGCAATGCATTGCTGGCGAGGTCGGCCGCAAATTGGGTGAACGGAACGACATTCGCAGCCTGCGTAGTGTCGGTTTGCACATCCGAAAAGTAGGTAAACGGGTTGTGATGCCTGAGATAGGCACCGGAATCATTTCCCAGATATCCCTGAGAGGGAATCGACTCGGCGTAGCATTTCCATGATTTGCCTGCCTTTACTAGTTCCCGAACGACATTGTCGTCGCTGATCGTTCCTGAGAAACTGTCGTCCAAGGTCTGCGTGGAGCCGGTTGTGAGCATGAAGTAGTTGGGAAGGGAAGGGTGCGCATTTGCGAAGTATTGCGCGGCCACTCCATATTGCGAGGCTAGTTGATTGAAATAGGGCATCGACGCATTGCCCATTACTTCTGAATAGCTGTGATTCTCTTCGACGAGAACTAGCACGTGCGAGAACATCGGCTGACCCGTGGGAACAGGAGTCGTGACGGGAGAAGAGCCAGTGCCTCCGCCGCAGGATACGACTCCCGCCGTAAACAACAGGACCATCCATGCATACGACTTGCTTTTCGCGTTACAACAGCTGACGAGTTTGCACACCGGCAACTTGGATGTGCGCCAATCTCAGGAGTTTGCAGCAATTCCAGGTTTGCGTGGCTAACACCGATGGCGTAAACGCTTTAACGGCCTATTCAACACTCCATTTGGTTGTGGTTTATCGCATTGTCATTCCGCGTGCGTAGTTTGTGTGCAGAATCTGCGCAGTTCGCAACCAGCATTGATGCCGCAGCCAGACTACATAGATCCTGAGGCCGCAAACAGCGCGTCCTCAGGATGACAAACTTGGAACATTTAGTCGTTCTGGCGAAGCTCAGATTGTCGGGACCCCAACCAATTTGAACAAGCGGCCTTACGAGAATCAGTGCGATTTCCGAGTTTTGTGCGATACACTGACTGGCTTTTCACGTGGTTCGAGGGGGAGCGTGGAAAATGGGCGATGATGCAACCGATCGCTTGAAGCTTCTTTGCGACAAGATTGCGAACGAGAATGATCCAGAGAAGCTCGCCGCCCTGGCGAGAGAATTGGACCGATGGCTCGCGGACGATGAAGCGCGGCGGAAGAAAATGAAGGAGCCCTCGGAAGGTGCATCGGAATAGATCCGCCCAACTCCATCAGTGCCTGCCATATGATAGTTTCAATGGTCCGATGAGTGGGGTCGGACGAGAACTCGACAGATAGCTGCACCCAAGAATCCTTCCAAATCTTATGGACAAGAAATTTCGTGTGTTTGCGACTTGCGATATTGGCGAGGCGATCGATGTGTTGCGCCGGCGTGGATATGAAGTGGAGGTCTATCCGCACCCGGAAGCTCCTCCCAAGGCATTGATTGTTGCGAAGGTGAAGTCCGGCATCGATGGTTTGATTACGACGTTACGGGATCCCATTGATGCCGAGGTTTTCGAGGCGGGGAAAAGCACATTGAAGGTGGTAGCCCAGATTGCGGTCGGTTTCGACAATATCAATCGTGCCGACGCGAACCGCTACAAGATCCCATTCACTCACACAGCGGATGTGTTGACGGAAGCCACCGCGGAGTTTGCGTTTTTCATGATGGGAGCGCTGGCCCGGAGAATGTGGACAGCGGAGCACCTGACTCGGGATCAGCAATGGGGCTACTGGCATCCGTATCTGCCCTTTCTTGGAGATGAAGTCACGGGCAAGACCGTTGCTGTCATTGGAACAGGGCGAATCGGATTGGCGTTCATCAAGAAATGTGTCGGCTTCGATATGAACGTTCTGTGCTACGACCCAGCGTATGAGAATCATGCTTTCGTGAAGACAATTCAGGAGATCCACAACTTGCAGCACGATCGTGGATTGACCAGAGAGAAGGCATGGATACATTACGCGCCCTTTGAAGAGGCGTTGCGCAATGCGGACTTCGTCAGTGTCCATGTACCTTTGCTGCGGAAGGAAGAAAGCGCGACTCCCACGTACCACCTCTTCAACGAGCAGACACTCAGCTTGATGAAGCCGACGGCCTACTTGGTTAATACGTCTAGAGGGCCGGTGGTCGATGAACAGGCTTTGGCGCGCGCTCTGAAAGAAAACTGGATCGCGGGGGCGGCGCTGGACGTCTATGAAAGGGAGCCATTGCCGGCGGAGTCCCCGCTGCGCGATCCGGCGATTGCCGACCGTTGTAGATTGCTGCCGCATTTTGCGAGCGCTGCAAGGATCACTCGGCTATCGACGGATCCTGAAAAAGGAATGGCTGGCCGTTGTGCCCAGGGACTCGTCGACGTGCTGGAAGGGAACTATGGCGGTGACGCTAGCAAAATGCCCTATGTCGTGAACCGCGAGGCGTTCGCAAGATAATGATTCTAAGCAAAATAAAGGCCGAGGAATCACAAACGACATGGTGTTTATAGCAGAAGCAAGCTTTCTGTTAGCAGTTTACGTGTGTCCGGTTACAATAATGGACTCATGATGTCCAGTTCGGGGAGTTCGATGAATAAGCGACTTTTGGCGGTGATTGGCGCTGTAGTCCTTGGCATCCCATTTGTTGGGGCGACCGAGGTTCCTGGCGCATCGGGATTGAAGCTAGAGCCAGCTCCCAAGGAGGTCCAACTCCGCCAGGGCGGATTCATGGTTGGACCGCATACGAAGATCTACGTTCAGCTGGGGCACCAATCCGAAGATCGCATTGCCGCGGAGACCTTGGCGGAACAAGTGGAAGATCAGTCTGGACTGCGGCTTGATATCGAATGGATGAAGGCAGAGGGCAAGGCCGAAGATGGAGCGATCGTTTTAGCCCGCCTGCAGGATGCCCGCGTTCGACGCTTTCTCGCGCACAACGGCTTGCGAGCGGATCAGGCTGTTGGGGAAGATGGTTATCTGCTGTTTTCCGATAAATCCCACCTGATCGTGGCAGCCAACAGCGGAGAAGGATTGTTTTACGGAGTGCAGACCTTGCGTCAGTTGCTGCACCCCGGCGGGAAAGGCCTGATTTGTCCGGCAGTGGGGATTCGGGATTGGCCAAGCTTGCAGGAAGTGGGCGAGCCGAGAGTGACACAGACTCCGCCTGAACTGGCAAAAGGTGGAGCGCCCCGCGGAGAATGATGGGGTTGAGTTGATTCGCGGTCGAGCGATTGATCCATTCAGAATAAAACTCCGGGCGTCCTTTTTGGACGCCTATTCCTTTTTGTGCAGCTTCCGTTCGGGCGGCAGGACTATGATTGGCGGTTACCCGCCATGATCGTCCGCCCTATTGCCGAGCCCATTCTCGACGCCGAAGAGCGGTTTGAAGGCTTCGAGAACCTGATGCCGTTTCGAGTTCAGAACATCCTTCTGGTTTCCAGTCTTTACGATTCGTTCATCCTGCGCGAAGACGGCCGCCTCAACGAATTGCTGATCGACGAGTCGCTCGAACTCAACCTGCGCCAAATCCCCGGAATCACTCACGTTTCCAGCTGTGCCGAAGCGCTTGAGCTGGCGAAGTCCAATCCGCAGTTCAACCTGATTGTCACCAATCTGACTGTGGGAGACAGCAGCGCTGCCGACCTTGCCCGCAAGGTACGCGAGGAAGGACTTGACGTTCCGGTTGTTGTGTTGGGATACGACTATCGCGAAATCAAGAATTTCGTCGCGCGAAATCCGGTGACGGATGTGGATCGTGTCTTCCTCTGGCAGGGAACTGCCCGAATCCTGATTGCAATCGTGAAGTACATCGAAGACAAGCGCAACGTACTTCACGACACGCGAGCAATGGGAGTCCCGGTATTGCTCGTGGTGGAAGACAACATCCGTTACTACTCTTCGTTCCTTCCGGTGATTTATACCGAGTTGATCAAACAGTCGCGACGGGTCATCCAGGAAGGCATCAACGTGGCGCATAAGCTCGTGCGCATGCAGGCACGGCCGAAGATCCTGTTGGCCTCGAACTTCGAGGAAGCCGCGCAACTGGTGCAGGAGTATCGCGAGTATGTTTTCGGTCTGGTGTCGGACGTGGAGTTTCCCTGGGAAGGAAAACTCAATCCCGAGGCGGGCTTTGAGCTCTCCCGCATCGTCAAGAGCCTGACACCCGATGTGCCAGTCGTTCTGCAGACCAGCCGAACCGAATTTCGTCCGCGGGCGCATGCGGAAGGGTATTCGTTTCTGAGGAAACGCTCGCCCACCTTACTGAAAGATTTGCGTCGTCTCCTGACGGATCATTTTGGATTTGGCGACTTCGTCTTTCGCCTGCCCGACCAAAGCGAGGTTTGCCGCGCGAAAGATCTGAACGAACTTGAAGAACAGCTGCAGACCATACCCACCGACAGCCTGATGTACCACGCAGGGCGCAATCATTTCTCGCATTGGCTGATGGCGCGGACAGAATTTGCATTGGCGGCGAAACTGCGCCCGCGCAAGGTGTCCGACTTCGATGGGCCCGAGCACTTGCGCCGCGACCTGATCGAATCCATCAATGATTACCGCCGGGAACAGAACGAAGTTCTCATCGGCGACTTCAAGCCCGATACGTTCAAACCGGAGCAATCGAGTTTCTTGCGCATCGGCTCGGGCTCGCTGGGCGGAAAGGCGCGGGGATTGGCATTCGTTCGTCACCTGTTGCGTACGCGCCGAATTGCGAAACGGTTTCCTGGAGTTCGCCTTTCTGTTCCTCCGGCGGTTGTGATTGCGACCGATATGTTCGACTTGTTCCTCTCTGAGAACAACTTGAGCGATTTCGCCTTGCACTGCGACGACGACAGCGAAATTCAGCAGCGTTTCTTGGATTCGCCATTGCCGGTACTGCTCCAGGAAAACCTGAGAGCTTATCTTGAGGAGGTTCGTTATCCCGTCGCGGTGAGGTCGTCTAGCCTGCTTGAAGACTCTCAGTACCAGCCGTTCACCGGCGTGTATGAAACGTTCATGCTGGGGAACCAGCAGACCAGCTTGCAGCTTCGCTTGGATGAACTGAGCGAGGCGATCAAGCGCGTGTATGCCTCGACGTTCAGTCAGCATGCGAAGGCTTATGTCCGCGCTACGCCCTACCGCCTGGAAGAAGAAAAGATGGCGGTGATTCTGCAGCAGGTCGTCGGCAAGCTCCACGGTCAGCGGTTCTATCCGGATTTCTCGGGCGTCGTCCGATCCCATAACTTCTATCCGGTCGCACCGATGACTTACTCCGATGGCATTGCGGCGGTGGCGCTGGGGCTCGGCCGAACAGTGGTAGATGGCGGCAAGTGCATCAATTTTTGTCCGCGCTATCCGCGCAATTTACTGCAATTCTCGTCCGTGGAAGATATCCTGGCGAACACCCAGACGGAATTCTGCGCGCTCGAACTCGATGGCATTGCGCATGGGACAGCCGGACACCTGCGTGAGATGAAGTTCGGGCTTGATGTCGCGGAAAAGGATGGAACTCTGCACGCCGTCGCATCCACGTATTCTGCCGACAATCATGCGGTGTATGACGGTCTCAGCCGGCCCGGAGCGAGGGTCGTAACGTTTGCTCCCATGCTGAAACACGGTTTATTTCCGCTGGCGCAGATTCTCGAAGTTCTTGTGCGGGCTGGTGAGGATGCGCTGGGTAATCCCGTGGAGATTGAGTTCGCGGTGAGTCTTCCTCGAGTGGAAGAGAATGCCGAGTTCGGCTTCCTGCAGATCCGTCCGCTGACTCTGGCCCGCGATCACCAAGACCTCGCGATTGAAGATGTCGACTCTAGCCGTGTCATCTGCCACAGCACAAAAGTTCTCGGCAACGGTCGAATCGAAAATCTTCACGACATCGTGGTGGTGGATTCACATCGATTTGAGCGCAGCCGGAGCCGGGAAGTGGCAGAGGCGGTGGCACAATTCAATGCCAGATTGAGCGCGGACAACATCCCCTATCTTTTGATTGGCGTGGGGCGATGGGGATCGAACGATCCGTGGCTAGGAATTCCGGTTGAGTGGGATGAAATTTCTGGCGCCCGCGCGATCGTCGAGGCTGGATTCCGTGACTTTCGCGTCACGCCATCCCAGGGTAGCCATTTCTTCCAAAACCTCACCGCATTTCAGATCGGATATTTTACGGTGAATCCGGACGCTGGCGAGGGCTCCATCGACTGGCAATGGCTTTCAGCGCAGACCGCTGTCGACGAAGAGGGATGTGTGCGGCATCTTCATTTCGATCATCCGATGCGGGTGGTGATGAATAGCCGGACTAGCCAGGGAGCGATTTATAAGCCCGAGGGGAACTAGCGGATTGTTCCATTCACCGAATCACATTGATGCGAATTCCGAGTTTCAGGTTTTTCCAGGACCGATCCGCGGTATAGACGGGCGCCTTCCTTTCAAGCGCCAAGGCGAGACAAGCCCGATCGCCTAGCGATAACCCAAAAGGGCGGGTTTGAGCGACCAAGCTACCTGCCAGCTTGGCATGGTCCGAACTAAAGTCGATCGCTTCGCGGATGGAACTTGATGTAGCCGCCCACGCATTTCCGGGAGGCACTCCGCGATCGACTAGTTTGCTCTGCACTTCGGCCATATTCACAGTGCTGCACACAGCTCGAACGAGTATTTCCGGAGTGAGTTGATCGGCACCGGGTTCCTGGTTCAGTAAGGTGATCAAAGCGGACGCATCCAGCACAACGTCACTCATTGCGGGCATCTCGCC
>Ga0335079_10002691_pt1 | contig 20446 bp, 14 predicted proteins | sample Lox_Sample_33_FD_206719 | JGI IMG/M metagenome (GOLD analysis project Ga0335079, IMG submission 206719) | Soil microbial communities from Loxahatchee National Wildlife Refuge, Florida, United States - Lox_Sample_3.3 | ecosystem: Environmental > Terrestrial > Soil > Wetlands | place: USA... | reverse complement strand
GGAAACAGGGTCAGCTCGTAGGGCTCGCGCCAGAACTTCAGAACAAAGTCGTTGTGGCGCACGGCGCCGTGGGGCTTCAGACGCAGGCTCATGGTGGCGAAGTCGATGGGCCGGTGGCGTTCGTGGATCTGCACGGAGTTGCGTCCACACAAGGTGATGTGTGGGCGTCCTTCCCCGGCGAGATGAATGAAGTTCCGCTCACCGCAGGCCCGGCAGCCCGGGCGAGGTTTGGCCGCGGAAACTTCTGCGCGCTCGTTCCTCCAGACGTCGAACGACAGCAGCGTGCGGCGTACCTGCTCCTCGGCCCCTACCAGAAGCTTCAACGCTTCGGTCGCCTCGATGGATGCCACCAGGTTCACCGCAGAATTCAGGATGCCGGCAGTTTCACAGGTGTCAATCGTCCCACTGGGCGGCTCGGGAAACACGCAGGCCAGGCAGGAGGTTTTTCCCGGAAGCACATTGAGGGTCACGCCGTAGCTCCCGACTGCGGCCGCGTAAATCCACGGTAGGGAATGCTTGACGGCGAAGTCATTCACCAGATATCGGGTCTCGAAATTGTCGGTTCCGTCGAGAATCAGCTGCATGCCTTCGAGCAGAGCGCCAATGTTTTCCGGGGTGAGGTCTGCGACCTGGGGCTCGACGGCAATCTGCGAATTGAATGCCGCGATCTTGCGGGCGGCGGCGATGGCTTTGGGCAGGGACTCGGCGGCGTCGGCCTCATCGAAAAGTGCCTGGCGCTGTAGATTGCTGGGCTCGACGTAGTCGCGATCGATGATCCGCAGGTTGCCCACGCCGGAGCGCGCCAGCAGAGATGCGACTGCCGACCCGGTTGCCCCGCAGCCCACAATCGCCACCCGGGCGGCGGCCAGCCTGCGCTGGCCTTGTTCTCCAATTCCGGAGAACAACACCTGCCGCGAATATCGTTCGTCCCGTTCCGAGGAGGTCATCATGCCTCTGCAGCTGAAACAGTTATTATAGGTGCCGGCCAGACTTCGCGAACGCAGACGCCGTGTGGCCCAGGCGGGGAAAACTCGTCCGGCCCTGCTTGGCGCTCGCGGAGATCGCCGCTTTGACGCGGTGTTGGGGATGCAACGTTGCCCTATACCGGTTCATCGTAACCATTAAGTCCCGCGGAAGAGTTTAGAGGAGACATTTTGCGACTAGGAGGTGCGCTGGGCACAATCCTGACGGCGGTGGCTCTGTCTGCGATCGCGCTGGCCGACGGAACTCCTGTGCCGTCTCCAGCGCCGCCCGTGGCCCAGGAGGAGACTGCCCCCGCCCCGCCGCTGCCCCCATTAAATGCGTTGTCGCGATACCTTGGGCAGACAGTACACGCGATCAAGTTTCCGGGAATCGCTCCCGAAGACCAGCAGCGGCTCGTAGCCAGCCTCACTCAAAAGCCGGGAGAACCCTTGGACCACGATGCCCTTCGCCAGAGCATTCAAACTCTTTACACAACCGGCCGGTTTGCCGATATCCAAATCGAAGCCGAGGCGGCAGGGGAGAATCAGGTTGACCTGTCCTTCATCACCTCGCCAAATTTCTTCGTGGGACAAGTGCTGGCCGACGGTGCCCCGCAGCGGCCGACTGACAACCAAGTGGCCAACGCCAGCAAATTGCAACTCGGCGAGTTGTTTACCCAGGACAAGCTTGAGCGCGGCCTCAAGAACATCCAGCGGGTGATGGAGGAAAACGGATACTACCGCTCCAGGATAGAAGAAGAAGAACAGAAACACCCCGATACCCAGCAGGTGGACGTGATCTTCCACATCACTCCGGGAGCGCACGCCCACGTCGGACGCGTCGAAGCGGCCGGCACCTCGGGATATTCCCAGGGACAGGTTCAGGACATCGCCAAGCTGCATCCCGACGATCCCGTATCCGCCGACCGGGTCACCCGCGCGCTGGATCGCGTGCGCAAGAGGTATCAGAAGCAGAATCGCCTGTTGGCGCAGGTGTCGGTAGAACACGCCTACCGCGCCGACGCGAACGTGGTGGACTATACATTTCACATCGAGCCGGGGCCGGTGGTCGAAGTGGCGACCGAAGGTTTCAAGATCAGTCAAGGCACACTGAAGAAGAATGTTCCGGTGTACCAGGAAAATGCCTTTGACGACGACCTGCTCAACGAAGGCCGGCGCAACCTGCTGAGTTATCTGCAGACCCGCGGCTACTTCGATGCGACGGTTGGCATCAAGAAGCAATCGGATGCGGCAAAAGACACCATGCGAGCGGTGTATGTCATCAATGCCGGGGCGCGCCACAAACTGGTGAAAATTGTCATCACCGGCAATCATTTCTTTCTGGAAGAGAAGTTGCGCGAGGTCATGCAGATTCAGCCGGCCGGCCGGTTGCTGTCCCACGGCCGCTACAGCCAAGCCTTGCTGAGTTCCGACGTCGACAGTGTGGCAGACCTCTACCGTTCCAACGGCTTCGCGCAGGTCAAAGTCACCAGCAACATCCTGGATGATTACCAGGGACACGAAAATGACCTCGGGGTGGAGATCAAGGTCGATGAAGGCCCTCAGACCCTGGTAAGCGCACTGCACATCGTCGGCAACCAGACCGTTCCCGAGGCCAATTTTTCCTTCCTCAACATTCAGGAAGGGCAGGCCTACTCGGAAGCGAACATCTCCGCTGACCGCGACATTATTCTCGGCTACTACTACAACCACGGATTTCCAGATGCCAGCTTCGAAGCCTCGGTGAAGCCGGCAAGCGAACCGAATCGCATGGACGTTACCTATACGATTCAAGAAGGCCGCCAGATTTTTGTGGACCGGGTTCTGGTCTCAGGCTTGAATTTCACCAAGCCCTTCGTGGTGAACCGCGAACTGAAAGTAACCAGCGGGACGCCGGTCAGCGAATCGGACATGATTGAGACCCAGACCAAGCTTTACGACCTGGGGATATTCAGCCAGGTGGATACCGCGGTGCAAAATCCGGAGGGGGAAACGCCTGAGAAAAACGTTCTGGTAACGCTACAGGAGGCCAAGCGGTATACCTTTAACTATGGCTTGGGCTTCGAGTTTCAGACCGGCCAGCCGGTGATTGGGACGAATTTACCGCAGGGCGAGACCGGGGTCAGCCCGCGAGTCTCCTTCGGCGTGACCCGCCTGAACTTCCGTGGGCGAAATCATACACTCACCTTCAAAGCCAACGTTGGCCGCCTGCAGCAGCGTGGCTTGATCAGTTACGATGCGCCTCGTTGGCTGAACAGCCCGAACTGGAAACTGTCGTTGACCAGTTTCTACGACAACACCCTGGACGTCACCACTTTCACCTCGGAACGTCTGGAAGGGTCGGTGCAGGCCGAGCAGGTTGTCAGCCGGGCGTTCAATGGGGAGCCGGTGAGCACCATGGACTACCGTTTCACCTACCGCCGGGTGCGGGCCTCAAATGTTGTGATTAGTCAGGATCTGGTGCCGCTGCTGTCGCAGCCGGTGCGCGTGGGGATGCCCGGGTTCACCTATATCCGCGACAAGCGCGACAACCCCATTGAAACCACCAAGGGAAACTACACCACGATCGACGGCGGCGTGGCCTCAGGCTACTTCGGATCGGAAGCCGACTTCGGCCGCCTGCTGGCGCAGAATTCCACCTACCAGCCCTTCGGCAAGAATCGGAGCATCGGCAAGAAATTCGTGTTTGCCCGGTCCACTCGCATAGGCATCGAAAACCCGTTCGGCAACACCAGCATTCTGCGGCCGGGGCAGACCTGTCCGCCAGGCACGTCGGGGCCGTGCAGCATTCCTCTGCCCGAGCTTTTTCTTTCGGGAGGCGGCAACTCCCACCGTGGCTTTGGTCTGAATCAGGCCGGCCCGCGGGATCCCCAGACTGGGTTCCCTCTGGGCGGAAGCGCCCTGTTCATCAATAACCTCGAGCTGCGCTTTCCGCCGGTCTCCCTGCCCTTCGTCGATGACAACATCAGCTTTGCCATTTTCCACGACATGGGGAACGTATTCACCAGCGGCAGCGATATGCTGCACAGCCTGGGTCACTGGCGGCAGCGCGATCCGGAACTATGCCTGGAGCCGGGCACGGCTAAGCAGTGCAATTACAATTATATTTCCCACGCCATCGGCGTAGGGGTACGCTACAAGACGCCGATTGGCCCGGTTCGCTTTGATTTCGGGTACAATTTAAACCCGACCTCGTTTCCCAGTTGTCAGGCACAGCCGAGATCCTTCACCGAAGGCACCTCGACGTTTTGCCCGAATACTTCACCGTACTTCGTGCCTGAACGGGGGCGGCATCTGAACGTATTCTTCAGCATCGGACAGACATTTTGATAAGAAGAAATATTTCCCGGTTGGTGTTGATGGCGCTGTTGCTGGGCGTGTCCGCGAGCGCCGAGATCATCGACCGCATCGTCGCCACAGTGAACGGCCGGGTGATTCTGCAGAGCGATTGGGACGCCGCGGTGTGTTACGAAGCTTTCGTGGATGGCCGTTCCCTGGATCAGGTAACAACCGCGGACCGCAAGGCGGCTCTGGACCGATTGATCGACCAGGAACTGCTGCGCGAGCAGATGCGCAATTCGGAATCGCGAACGGCGGTAGAGGAAGTGGAGAAACGAATCCACGACATCCGGCAGCACTATGCCGGCGCGCAGGATGGGGCGGAGTGGGGCGCCGTACTCCAGCGCCATGGCATGACCGAAAAGGGCCTGGAAGCACGGATCGCCACGGAGCTGGACGTGATGCGGCTGGTGGATTCGCGGCTGCGTCCGACGATCCAGATTGATAATCGCAGCATTGAGAGCTATTACCAGCAGACCCTTATCCCCCAACTGCGGCAGTCCGGCGCCAACGAGGTTCCCCTGGCGGAAGTGACACCGAAAATTAAGGAACTCCTCACCCAGCAGAAAATGGATCAACTTCTGGTGGCGTGGTTGCAGAACCTGCGTGCTGAAAGCGAAATCCATGCTCCTGCGGTTCAACCCATCTCCGGGGGGGCCGGCCCGGGAGGCCAGCAGCGTTGACCGAGGCCGTCGCTAAGCCGCGATGGCGCAAGTGGGCCAGATACCTGCTGTATGCCGCAGCCTTCCTGCTCGTGGTCCTCGGCGGATTGGCTTGGTACGCGACTACGGACTCCTTCCAGGCCCGGGTGCGTCAGCGGTTCATCGCTGAGGTCGAACGGGTTACCGGAGGCCGGGTCGAAGTTGGCGGCATCCACACCATTCCGTTCCGCTTCCTGATTGATATCCGCGATCTCACCATCCACGGGCGCGAGGGCGCCAATGAAGTTCCATACGCACACGTCGACCGGGTGGTGGCGAAAGTGGAGATCGTCTCCATTCTGAGCAGTGAATTCGGATTCCGTTCGATTATTTTTGATCGCCCGGTGATTCATCTGATGGTCTACCCGGATGGGGCCACAAATCAGCCGGAGCCCCGGGTCGCCTCCACTTCCGAAAAAAACGCGATCGAGCAGCTTTTCTCCTTATCCATTGGGTACCTCGAGGCGAGGAGGGGTGAATTGCTGTGGAACAATCAGAAGATTCCCCTGGATTTCTCGGTGAATGATGTCTCTGCGAACATGACCTACTCCTTGCTGCACCGCCGATACCAAGGCGACCTGCTGCTGGGTAAGGTTGATACTCGCCTTCAGGATTACCGTTCCTTTTCCTGGATGCTGGAAGCTCACTTCATCCTTACATCGAGAGACTTTGAGGTGAAATCGTTGAAGTGGAACTCGGGGCGCTCGCGGCTGGATGCGAGCGGCCGGCTCGACGATTTCCGCAATCCGAAGATACAAGCCAGCTATAGCGGCACTGTCGATCTGCAGGAAGCGGCGGCCATCGCCCGCCGGCAGGATCTGCGAGGAGGTATGCTGCAAGTGGACGGGAAGGGAACCTGGTCGCTGGCGGAGTTTACGTCCGCGGGTAAATTGCTGCTCAAGGATTTTGAGTGGCGAGACAACCGTCTCGCTCTAAGTAACGCTGGCTTAAGTGCCCAGTTCACGGTGACGCCACAGCGGCTTACACTGACCCAATTGCAAGGACGCCTCCTCGGCGGCGTGGTCACCGGCGATGCCGACGTGAGCAATTGGCGGACCTCGGCTTCAGCCGGGAAAGTTCCCAAAGGCAAAAAGCCGCCGGAGCAAAAGGGGACGCTGCGCTTGCGTATGAAAGATCTGTCGGTAGCAGCGGTTGCGGAGGCTATTTCTTCGCCGACCCTTCCATTAAAAGCGATGAAGCCGGTTGGATCGGCTAGCGGCACGATCGAGGCCCGCTGGCAGGGAGAACCGGAGAACGCGGACGTGGATATTGTTCTGGATGGCGCGCCGCCGGCGGCGCCGGTTCACGGTCAGCTACCCCTCACCGCCCGGGTTCGCGCGACCTATCACGGCAGTTCCCGGGAACTGGAAGTCGGCGACATTAGCCTCTCCACCCGGTCCACGCAATTTCACGCTTCCGGCAATTTGTCTTCCTCCAGCAGTCTCAAGCTTTCAGCGACCAGCACCGACATCGGGGAGTTACAGCCGGCAGTCAGCCTGCTCGGGGGGCCCGCGTCGATTCCGATCAGGTTCGAGGGCCACGCAACCTTCACCGGCACAGCCACGGGTAATCTGGACAATGTCAGCCTTGCGGGCAATCTGCAGGCCGATAATTTTGACTGGCTGGTTCCTGCGAACTCCAATTTCGCGGCCCGGCAGGTGCATTGGGATTCGCTGAACGTCAACCTGCAGTTTTCTCCCGAGCATTTTGCCGCTCGCAATGGCGTGCTGCATCACGGCGACATTCGTCTGGGTTTCGATCTCAGCGCCAGCCTGCAAAACGGACATCTTCTCGATCAGAGTCCGATCACCTTGCATCTGGACGTACACAACGCGGATGTGGGCGAGTTGCAGGCTTTAGCCGGGACTGCGTATCCCATCAGCGGCCGGATCGATGGGGTGTTGCAAGCCGGCGGCACGCGTGCCGATCCCCGGGGAGACGGCCACTTGCAATTGCGCCAGGCAGTCTTGTATGGAGAACCGATCGAGCGCTTCACCTCGGATGTGCGGTTGGGCGGCGGGGAGGCGCAACTCAACAACATCGATATCGTCCATTACAACGGGCGCATTGCAGGGATGGCGGCCTACCATCCCAGTACGCGTGGCTTTCGCTTCAATATCACCGGGCACGGATTCGACCTGGCGCGCATTCCGCAATTGCAGGTGACTCGTGTGGCCATCGACGGCCGCATGGATTTCAGCGCGTTCGGCTCAGGTACGCTGGATGCTCCGGTGGTGAATGCCAAGATCCAGTTACACGATCTGGCCTTCGATCACGAGCGCGCCGGGGACTTCACCTTTGACGCCATCACCCAAGGCGCCGACATGCACCTGGTGGGCCGTTCGCAATTCAACGAGGCAGAGTTATCCGTGGATGGCGATATCCACCTGCGCGAGGCCTGGCCGGCGAATGTGACTCTGCGTTTCAATCATCTCGATGCCGACTCCCTGTTGCGCTCCTACCTTAGCGGCCGGGTCACGGGGCACTCAGCTTTCGCGGGAGAACTGCGCTTGATTGGTCCGCTGCGGCACCCGCGCGAGCTCGCGGTCACCGCCGACCTCTCCGAGGCGTACGTGGATCTCGACAATATCAAATTGCACAACGATGGCCCGGTCCGCTTCGCCTTGTCGAATCAGGTCCTCGAAATCCAGCAATTGCGTCTGCAGGGCGACGGCACGGACCTGTCGGCCAGCGGACAAGTGCATCTGACGGGCGACCGCCAGCTTGATCTCCGCGCCGATGGACGTGTCAACCTGCAGCTCATCCAGACGCTGGACTCGAACTTTACCACCTCGGGTACGGTCACGGTGAGTGGCACACTGGAAGGCACGATTTCACAGCCGATGGCGCAGGGCCAGCTGCGAATCACCAACGGGGCTGTTGCCTACGTCGATCTTCCCAGCTCGCTGAGCGACATTAATGGCACGCTGCTGTTCAACCAGAACCGCTTGCAGGTCGAAAACCTCACCGCGCACAGTGGTGGAGGTCTGGTGACCCTGGGCGGCGATGTAACCTCTTATAACGGACAGGTAAACTTCAACCTTACCGCGACCGCGCAAGAGGTCCGTCTGCGTTATCCGCCGGGCATCAGTTCCACGGCCAATGCCGACTTGCGCCTGGCGGGGAACCTTTCGGCAGCCACGCTCTCCGGCGATCTGACGGTCACGAAACTGGCCATGACGCCGGGCTTCGACTTCGGACTCTACTTGGCGCGCAGCAAGCAGTCCGTCATCCTGCCGCAAACCAATACTTACCTGAATCGAGTGCGGCTCGATGTCCACCTGACCACCACCCCGGAACTGCAGATGCAAACCGCGGTGGCAAAGCTATCGGGCGATGCCGATCTGCACCTGCGGGGCAGCGTGGCTCGGCCGGTGGTGTTGGGCCGCGCGGATATTCTTGAGGGAGAAATCTATTTCAACGGAACTAAGTATCGGCTGGAACGCGGCGACGTCAGCTTTTCGAATCCGGTGAGCATTACCCCGGTGATCGATCTTCAGGCTACCACCCAGATTCGAGACTATGACGTCACCATCAATCTGAATGGGAAGCTGGACAAGCCGACCATCAAGTGGCGATCCGAGCCGCCGCTGCCTGAGTCTGACATCATCGCGCTTCTTGCCCTGGGACGCACCCAGGAGGAATCTGCTCAATTACAGGCGTCCGGCCAGTCGAGCTTTGCTCAGGAAACTTCGAATGCGATTCTCGGCGAGGCTCTTAACGCCACGCTCAGTAGCCGGGCGCAGCGCTTGTTCGGCGTCAGCCGCATCAAGATCGACCCTCAAGGCCTGGCGACAGAGACCAATCCCAATCGCGGCCCCCAAGTCACCATCGAACAACAGGTCGCCGACAAGCTGACGCTTACCTACAGCACCAATGTCTCTCAAGCCTCGCAGCAGATCATCCAGATCGAATACAACGTCACGCGCAACATCTCGATCATCGGGGTGCGTGATCAGAACGGGGTGGTCAGCTTCGATGTGCGAATCCGTCAACGAAAGAAGTAACGCTCTGGTGGTGGGGCCGGAGGCGTCCGCCCGCGAGTCGGCCGCTACTGACCTTCGAACCACCGTCCTGTATGCTGAACGGACCACATGTCCGGATCAACCCAGACCGACCGGTTAACTTCGTCGCGGCACCAGATGGTCGAGACCCAATTGCGTGCCCGCGGTATTCGGGACGAGCGGGTTCTGGCGGCCATGGCTCGAGTACCACGGCACGAATTTGTCGCTGAGGCCTTCCGCGATCAGGCCTACGATGACCATCCTGTCCCGATCGGCGAAAATCAGACCATCTCGCAGCCTTACATTGTGGGCTACATGCTGGACATATTACGGCTTGACCCTTCCCATAGGATCCTCGAGATTGGCACGGGATCCGGCTATGTGACGGCGCTGCTCGCGGAAATTAGCCGGCAGGTGTTTTCCGTCGAACGGCTGGAACCTCTGGCGCGCCAAGCCGAGCAGACCTTATCGCGCCTCGGATACGGGAACGTGACCGTCATAGTCGGAGATGGGAGCCTGGGCGCTCCTCAGTTTGCTCCGTTCGACATCATCATCGTTTCGGCGGCAGCGCCCCAAGCCCCGCCCGCGCTGATTGAGCAACTCGCCGACGGCGGAAGGATGATCGTGCCGGTCGGTCCGTCGGTCTCGCAGGAATTGCAGTTGGTCGAGAAACTCGGCGAGGGAAAAGAGCGCGTGACCCGCCTGGAAGGCTGTCGCTTCGTCCCACTGGTGGGCGGACAAGGCTATCCCTGGCAGTGGTGAGCGTATGACCTCAAGGGACGGTCCCGCCCTCCCGAAAGATGACTGCTGGCATCGAGATCAAGGAAACTCGTCTCATCAGCCGTTACTTGAGATTCTCCAGTTCCTGTTTGCGTTCCTGGGGGATTGGCGGAAACGGCGGAAATTCCTGGGAGAAGCCCTTGAATAGCGGGATCGTCTTTTCCAGCCGCCGGGTACCGTCATGTACAGCGATGTGATGCGGTTTGGGTTGCGGGTCTTCCCACGGACTAGGCATGTAGCCCTCCCAGAGAGAAACGCCCGCGTAAGCTCCATCCTTGCGTAGAACGTAGTATGTCATGTCCATCAACCGCAACTTATTCATGTCACCGTTGTAGTTGCGCACGATGCGTTTCAGGGCATCGATGGCGGCGTCTTGCGGCGGCATGCCGCGCCGCATGTTCTCCACGATGGTGTGGGCGCCTGCCACCTTGATGTTTTCCTCGCCGCTGCCGGTAGCCCCGGCCGAGCCCACGTCCTGATCCGTATAGCAGCCGGCACCGATGATCGGTGAATCGCCTACGCGTCCCGGAAGCTTGTAGGCCAGCCCGCTGGTAGTGGTGGCGCCAGAGATTTCGCCGTTCTCATTGAGTACCGAACAATGGATGGTGCCGGTCGGTGGAAATAACACGCGGCGGATCGCCGCCATCTGGAATTCGGGCTCGATGCCCAAGCTCGTCGCCATTTCCTTCAATTTGCGAAAACGCTCTGGCCACAGTTCGCTTTGGGGCGGGTTGGCTGGCGGCTGGAAGTGGGGATCAGCCAAACCGGGGCCCCACCAGTCGTCGCTCGAATGAAGTTGCTTCCACAGCATCCAGATTTTTCGCGAGCGCTCGGTCAGAAGATTCTCGCGCGGAAATCCCATTGCCACCGCGAACCGCTCCGCGCCTTCGCCTACCAGCATCACGTGTCCGGTGTGCTCCATCACCGCCTTGGAGACCAGCGAGACGTTCTTGATGTTGCGCACTCCGCCCACGGCGCCGGCGCGGCGGGTGGGACCGTGCATGCAGCAGGCGTCGAGTTCGACCACGCCTTCTTCGTTGGGAAGGCCACCCAGTCCGACGCTGTCATCCTTGGGATCGTTCTCCGGCCCTTGGATGACCTTCATCGCCGCATCCAGGGTATCGCCGCCGCGCCGCAGAATTTCAAATGCCTCGTCCAGGTAGTCGACGCCATTGCCGGCGCTCACGATGATCGGCCGTTTGTAGACTGAGTTGCCGGCCGTTGGGTCCGGCTTTTGTCCACCTGCCTCCAGGCTCAGAGAAAGCGAACCCATCACTGCTGTAGAAAGAAAATCGCGGCGGGAAACGCTCATGCTCTTCCTCCCAAGGATATAGCGCGGGAAAGAATAACAGCACTGAGCGGGTGATCGCCACATTGGCCGCATCCTCGGCGGAAGCTAATGAGCGATGGCGCCGGCGCGGGTCAGGCGGATCTCGAACAGTCGTCCTAGTTGCTGCTGCCCGTTCCTGGTCAGCCGCACCGCTCGGCTGGCCTCTCGTCGAACCACCACTCTGGACCGAAGCAGCCAGTCCAGCAGGGCAGCCCCCAGGGCCCCGCCCAGATGAGGGACGCGCTGGCTCCAGTCCAAGCACGGATAAGCGAATCGCCGCCGCATGGCTTGGGCGCCAGCGACGTCGACTCCGAGCTGGTGCAGGAATTCTTGGCCCCGCGGCGTCAGTCGATATTCCGATGATCGCTGCTTCAAGCAATCTTCATCGCGCAGTCTAGCGAGCATTGCTACCCCAAGCTCACCCGCCAGGTGGTCATAGCAGGTGCGCGCGAACACCAGTTCCGGCGCGCTGTGTTGCGCAATTCCCTGGTTGGCGGGTTTGGCGTGAACTGCGACCGCCAAAGACTCCAGGGCGGCCGCAACCGCGGAACTTCCCAGGCGGTAAAACTTGTTGCGACCCATGGCCGCCGCCTTGACGAAACCGCCGTCGAGAAGAAGCCGCAAGTGATTGCTGGCAGTTTGAGGAGACACGTTGGCCAACATCGCCAACTCGCTTGCCGGGCGCGACTCGCCGCCCATCAGGCTCCATAACATGGCGGCCCGGGACGGCTCGCCGATCAACATCGCAGCACCGGACAATCTCACTCTTGCATCCATACTTCGATGATACATGAACTATTGTGGAAACAAAAAACCGAAGATATTCTGACGAAAGACGAAGTGTTTCATCTCATCTTAGCGGAGATGCCAGATGTCGATGTGCGGGCCAGAGTGCTGCCGTTGGTGGAAAAGTTGGTGAAGGTTACCGGCCCGGTCAACGAAAGAGGCGGTTCCAAGGCGATCGTGGTGGAAAATATTAAAGAATTGAGAGAATGACTGTGGCATCCAACCCGGAAGCGCAGCAGACTTGAAAAAGCCACGACTTCTCGCCAGCGGGCCAGGCCCGGGAAGACTCCCAGCTCTGGCCCCGATTGGCTTCTAGGACGCCGCGCGCAGCCGGCTCGCCTTACTCTCATCTGCGCGAAAACGCAGCAGAGCCGCTACATTCCCAGCACGATCAAACTCGGGATCATCTTTGATATAGAAAACCTCGGTATCCCGGCAGATGGCCGCGGGAATTACCGCGTCCATGATGTCGTCGAGTGTGCGGGTAGCACGGCCACAGAGCGGGCAGAATTTGACCAGGTGCGCGTCCAGATGACCGCAGCCGGCGCATTCCACCGCTTCAGCGCGATAACCATCTCCGATGAGCAGGGTCTGTACTTCGCCCAGCTCCAGCGCCCGCAGGACTCGCCGCAGGCCGGTGACGCCGCGGCTGTGGCCCTTCGCATGGCTGATAACCTGTCGGACCAACTCTGACCGGCGTTGGCTCAGCGCGGCGCGCAGAATACGAGAGACATGATCTCGGATCTGATCGGCGCTGGCGATGCCAACGTCGGCCGAAAACCGCCCCAGCAATCGTTGCTTCGCATAGGGGTGAAGCTGCGCCTCGAACTCGGGCCAATGCTCGTCCTGACAGCCAACCACCAGTTTTTCCCAGCTGCCGGATTCGACTTCGTCCTTCAGTCGCTGGGCGACGTTCTTGAAGTGGTGCATGACCTCGTCGGCAACACCGCGTGCGGCGCGGCCGCCGTTGTAGCCGGCGAACCCGTCGCTGCGGCCGCGCCTGGTTACGGCATGGAACAGGCCTTCGCGCTCCCGCAGTTCCTCCAGCCGGAAATCAAAAAAACGCGCTCGTTGCCGGTTGAGCAGAACTACACCCACCCGCGGCTGAGCGCCCAACAGCGTTGCCAGCGGCTTCAGATGAAAGCGTTGATTCACGAAGAGCTGAGTTCCCGCCAGGAGCGGTGGAAGATCGAATTCCCGCCAGAAGTTTTCCGCGCAGCAGGCAAAGATCGCCTTGGCGCGCGCCGGGTTTCCGCGCAGGTTGGTGGCCATATCCTGAACGCGGTCCAGGTCCGCGCGCAGGCCTTCGTTCCTGCCATTCTTCTCAGCTTCGCGCAAGGCGGTGCGCACCAGATCCTTAGCTAGAATCGCCTCCTCACGATGCGACTTGTTCTGCGGCGTTCTGGGCTGAAAATAGAAACTAACAGCGGAGCTTCCCGTAAGGGCAGGTCGGAATTGCGCCAGCTCACGGATCTCTTCGCGGGTGATCATCACGAGTCTCCTGAGTGCGTTAGATTTGCGGACCGGTTTTTTCCAGCAGTTTTTCCTTGAATTGATCGGCGAGAGGCGGGGACTTGCGTAAATGTTCGCGTACGCGGGCGATGGCCGCAGTCACATCCTGCGGCGTGCGATCGGTGATCGCTGAAATTTCGTCCAGCGAAAAGCCCTCCAGGGCATGAAGAATGAAGGTCTCCGAGTCTTCCCGGCCTACGCCTCCGAGGGCGAACTGCACCAGGGCGATCATCTCATCGCTGTAGGCGATGGCCTCCGGTGTGGCCATCCGTCGATCGGCAATGACGCTCTCTTCGGTAAGGGTCTCGTCCGGCTGATGAAACTGCAGCTCGGACTCGTCGCTGCCGCGCACGTTGGGCTTCCGTGCCGATTCTTCCAGGGCGACGTTTGCGGTCCCTTCGTCGGTCCGAGGAACCATTTCGTCGATCACTCGCATGGCTAACCGATAGAGCCATGGCTCGAGCGCCAGACGATCCGGTTTGTCATGCCCATCGCCGAGTGCGCGGGCAATGGCTTCGTCCACCACTTCTTCCCGGGTAATGCTGTCGGGAGCGATCTCGTCGGCGCTTTCACGGAACAATAGTTCGCGTTCGACAAAGCGCTGCAAGCGGCCCAGATTCGCATTCACATAGGAGCGAACGTCCTCGCCGGAAACGGAGACGGGCTGCACCGCCGCGATCGTTTCCTCGAAAGGAACCTGTTCCAAAGGAGTGTTGGCCCCGCGCCGCCAGCGAGGCCATTTGTGCGAGCTGCGCAGCAACTCCTTGTGTCGGGTGATCTGCTGCAACAGGTCGTCGAACGCGGCCTTAACCGCGGCATTAGCAGTCGCAGACGATTCCTGCACCGCCATCTGTCCGGAGGGCAGACGCAGATTGAGCGAGACAGTGGCGCCCTCGCGCGGCGAGGTCTGTTCCACAATGCCTTTCAAATGCACCAATTCCGGGCGAAACACCTGCAAACGCCTGCGCAGTTTCTCGATCAGGTGGTTGATGTCTTTTTCGATGTCGGGAGTTTTATGAACCTTGTAGGTGATGTGGACGTTCATAGCATTGCCTCGATAACGGGTGAAGATCCCGCGAAGCGCCCGTTCCTACAACTCCGATTCTACACCCCTGTCAAGCAGGCCAGAGGAAATTAGCCATGGGGACAATTCTGTAGGCCGCCGGTGTGATTTGTGCCCTTGACAGGTCGCCGTCCGGTGTCAATAAGCGCCGTGTAGATCTACACTGCCACCGTAACCGAGGTCTCCGTGCGAGTCACTGGCCGGTAGAGGGTGTCGCGCTCAACTGGTTTCCTTCCGGCTTCCGTGATCAAGCGAACCAACTCGGACCGCCGCAGACCCTGAGGCGTAGTAGCGCCGGCATCGTGATAGATCTTCTCTTCCACCACCGTGCCGTCGATGTCGTCGGCGCCAAAGCGTTGGGCAATCTGGGCAATCTTGGCGGTCATCATCTGCCAATAAGCCTTGATGTGAGGAAAATTGTCGAGCACCAGGCGGCTTACGGCAATCTGCTTGATGTCGAGCATGCCGGTGGTGGTTGGCAAGTGCTGCAGCGGCGTGTTGGCAGGGTGAAAAGCCAACGGAATGAAAGTCTGAAATCCGCCGGTTTCATCTTGCAGGGCGCGAAGTTTCAGCAGGTGATCGACGCGGTCCTCGTCGTTTTCCACGTGACCGTAGAGCATGGTGGCATTTGACTTGAGTCCCATCTGGTGGGCCAGGCGCGCGGTTTCCAGCCACTCATCTCCATCAATCTTGTGATCACAGATGATGTGACGCACGCGATCGGCGAAGATTTCAGCGCCGCCACCCGGCAGGGAATCGACCCCCGAGGCCTTCAGTTGTTCCAGAGTTTCGCGAACGGAAAGTTTTGCCCGCCGCGCCAGGTACGCCACTTCCACCATCGTGAAGGCTTTGAGGTGAACCTGCGGAAAGCGTTGCTTGAGTCCGTGGCAAAGATCGAGGAAGTACTGAAAGGGCAAGTCGGGGTGCAGGCCGCCCACGATGTGGAACTCGGTCACCGCTTCGCTATAACCGGTAGCTGCGGTCTCGAACGCTTCTTCCAGAGCCATCGTATATGCGCCGGGCGCGTCTTTCTTGCGGCCAAATGCGCACAACCGGCAAGCCGCGACGCAGACATTGGTTGGATTGATGTGGCGATTCACATTAAAGTATGTCCGATCGCCGTGCATCCGCTCACGAACCTGATTCGCCATCCAACCCACGGCTAATATGTCATGCGTCCGATACAGGGCCAGCGCGTCTGCTGCGTCGATCCGAATTCCAGATAGCACTTTGTCCTGGATCGAATGCAACCGGGTATCGTCGGTCTGAAAAGAATGAGCAGCGGGCATCATGACTATGATAACTCAGGGCTCTGCTTTCATCCGCTCCAGAGTCGCGCAAGGCGCCATTCTGGACTGAAAAAGTGCACACTCCTCCAAAGTTTCTCACAAAACCGCCCAAATCCAACGCCAACCCCATTTCCTTTCCAGTTTACGGACCTGTAACAAAAAATAGTCTCTTGCCGCAAGTGTTCTCTGCAACGTTAAGCTCTCCGCGAAGAGCAGTAATTCCACTCCAGAGGAGATCACAATGAAGAGAGCACTTCAGGTTCTGGCGTTATTGGCGGTGTTGGCGAGCACATTGGCAGTGCCTACCCACGTTTGGGCCGACGGGATTCCGTGGCCGCACGTCAGCAGCCGTTAGCGTTTTGAGCAAAATACTTGTGGACTGACCGCCGAGGCTGCTATGCTGCGCCCTGCCGCGGTCAGTCCGCCATGTTAAGCAAACTGGTTTATGTGCTCTGGTTCGTGGCGCCCGCCCTGCAGTGCGCCATTGCCGGCCGGATGTGGGTCCGACGCCTGTATCGCGACTACCCGCTCTTCTTTTCCTATGTCCTCGTTCACTTGGTCTCTTTCCCCTTGATTCTCTATCTGTTCCACTTCGGGGGAAAAGATCTCTACCGCTATACCTTCGTAAGCTTTGAATCGCTGGATGCAGTGCTGAAATTCGCTGTTATTTGTGAGCTTTTCTCCCAGGTCTTCTATCCCTACCAGGGCATTCGTAGCCTGGGGTCCATGGTCCTGCGCTGGGGAGGCGTGGCTTTACTGCTGGTGGCGCTGGTAGCCGCCGCTCGTGGCATCGGTTCCGATTCCGACCGGTTTCTGGCCGGACTGTTCGTTATCGCGCGTAGCGTAGAGATAGTTCAGGCCGGACTGATCCTCCTTCTGTTCGCCGCATCCGCTTCCCTCGGACTGCAATGGAAACAGGAGGCGTTCGCCATTGCCTCGGGCTTTGGACTGATCGCCTGCGTGAATCTTGCCGCCTATACCCTGCGCGTCCAGTTTGGCGGGGCTAGCACCGATCTGCTTTCGCTCATTGCCAACGCAGGCTATGACTGTGCGGTTCTTCTGTGGCTGGCTGCCCTCTGGGCGCGTACCACGGTGCACAAATTTGACCGGCGCATCCCCAGCTGGGACATCGAATCCTGGAACCGTGCCCTATCAAATATGCTGCGTCAATAATGCCGCGGGCAGCCGGTTGTCCGGTTTTCCGGAATCGGGCTGAACTCGAAATCGTGCGGGCGGTTGCTGGTCTGGCCGCCTGATGTTCCAGATTGCTATCGCCACACTTCACACGCCCCGCCTGTCTGGCGGCAATTTGACAGGATCTTGACATCTTGCGCGCATCGTTTCTTTACCCTGAACTCATCATATCTGTGGAGCAAGAGAGTGCAGACGCCGGTGACAGCGAGCACCGGTCTTGCAGCGCGGTTCAGTCAGTGAGTGTGCTGACGGGGTTTTGGGTCCCCAAGTTCCGCGTCGTGGCCCGGGCTGAATCTTATCTACCTCCTAGATGAGTTTCAGTTCGGGCCGGTTAGCGAAACCTGACCCTTTCCGCCTGCCGTGTTCCCGCTAGCGGCGCATGAGGAGGTCGGCCGCCACGAATAAGAAAAACACTACCGAGATCACGCCGTTCATGGTGAAGAATGCGGCATTGAGCTTGGAAAGATCGCGGTGCCAAACCAGAGCATGCTCATAAGCCAATAGCAGCAGCACGGCCACCACGCCCGCCACCGCCAGCTTTCCCAAGCTGAAAACCAGAACCAAGCCGATCAGCAGAACCAGCATCAGCAAGTGAAAAATCCGCGCCACCCAGAGGGCGCCTGAGATCCCAAGATAGCGTGGAATGGAGTGTAGCCCTGCCTCGCGGTCAAATTCGTAGTCCTGGCACGCATATAGAACGTCAAATCCGCCCACCCAGAAAGTGACCGCAGTGGTGAGCAGCAGGATGCGCGGATCGAGCGTTCCGCGCACCGCAATCCAGGCCGCTGCCGGCGCGATGCCCAGGGCCAGGCCGAGCGCCAGATGAGAAAAGCGAGTAAGGCGCTTGGTAAACGAGTAGAGCAGAACGACCGCGAGCGCGACCGGTGACAGCGCCAGCGTCAGGCGATTGAGTTGCCAGGCGGCCAGCACAAACACGCCGCAAGACACGATCACGAAGCCAGCCACAAATCCGGGGCTCAAGGTTCCGGCAGGAAGTGCGCGAGCCCGGGTGCGCGGGTTGGCCGCGTCGAGCGAGGCGTCGGCCAAGCGGTTGAACGCCATAGCCGCCGAGCGTGCCGTCACCATGGCAACCACGATCCAACCCACCTGGTGCACGGTCGGCATTCCGTTTGCCGCCAGCATCGCTCCGCACAGGGCAAAGGGCAGGGCGAAGACGGAGTGCTCCCACTTGATCATCTCCAGGGTCCGGCGCAGGTGTTGGAACAAGGGCATAGGCAGATTCTATGGGCGGACACACCGGATTTTCTTGTACGGTTCACGGAGTGTTGCCGCCGCATCGTCACGGAATCAATAGGCAGGCGATCCACATTCGTGCTTTGCAGTGCCTCATCCGCAGGTTACGCGAACCGCACCTTCACATCCGGCCCCTTCTCCAAGTGGATGCTCTCAATGAACCGCACCTTGCCGGTGCGCAGCGTCATGATTACCGACGAGGTGCGCGTGCCTTCGCCGAAAAAACGCACGCCTCGCATCAGCGCGCCCTCGGTCACGCCGGTGGCGGCGAAGATCAGTTGCTTGCCAGGCGCCAGATCTTCGGCTTCATAAATCTTCTTCTTGTCTTTGATTCCCATGCGTACGATGCGCTCTTCGAGTTCCGGCTTGTCGATTACCAGACGTCCCAGCATGTATCCATTCAGACAGCGAATCGCCGCCGCGGTAATCACACCCTCCGGCGCGCCGCCCGAGCCCATGACCGCGTGTACGCCGGTTCCAATGACCGCCGCCGCGATGCCGGCCGAGAGATCGCCGTCTCCGATCAGACGGATGCGCGCCCCAGCGGCTCGAATGTCCGCAATCAGCTTCTCGTGCCGCGGACGGTCGAGCACAATCACCACCAGGTCTTCCACATCGCGGTCCATGCGTCTGGCAATGTTCTTCAGATTGTCGGCCACCGGAGCGTCCATCTCAATCGCTCCCTTGCACGATGGCCCGACTACGATCTTCTCCATATAGCAGTCCGGAGCGTTCAACAGTCCGCCCTTCTCCGACGCGGCCAGCACGGTGATCGACCCAGGTGCGCCGGTCGCGCACAGGTTCGTGCCTTCCAGCGGATCGACCGCGATATCGACTTCCGGAACGTCCCGCCCATCCGGAAAGGTGGATCCCACCTTCTCGCCGATGTAGAGCATGGGTGCCTCGTCGCGCTCGCCCTCGCCAATCACGATGGTGCCGCGCATCGGCACTGTGTCCATGGTGTGGCGCATCGCTTCGGTGGCCACGTGGTCGGAAAGCTTGCGTTCGCCCTGACCCATGGTGTGTGCGGAGGCAATCGCCGCGTTCTCGACCACGCGCAGAAATTCCAGCGCCAGATCGCTCTCCAGATTTTCGCCGTAACTCTTGACCTTCGCTTCGGGACGAGCCTGGGTTGTCATAAATGCCTCCGTGGGAACCGGCTTGAAAATATAAACCGAAGACGGGTAGAAGGGAAAGCGTGCAGGAAGCGCCCGCCGTGGGCCCCTTCAGACGGGGCTTCGGCCTGGTGGTTGCAAAATGTTTACACTCTTGCTCCGTAGGGTTGTGCTAGCCTTCGTTCCCGCCTTAGGGAGGACGACCGCATGTTGCGAGAAAGACGAACCGGAATTCAGTAGCGAAGCGGAATTTGCCCGAGCTTGCTGCGCTGGCGCTGCTTTTCACGATGATGCTGGTCTCGCTGGAGGTTCCATCGGCTCCAGCGAAGACGCTCACTGTTCTGCACGCGTTCGCCGGAACCGATGGCGCCTGCCCCGAGTCGGTGTTGACGATGGATGCCAAAGGCAATCTCTACAGCGCAGCGCCGGAGGGTTTTTCCGACGGGGCCTCGGCGCCGACCAGCTTCGCTCGCACCCCGGATGGCGCCATCTACGCCGCTACCCTCATGGGGGGCGGCACCGGCTGCAGCGGCATGGGTTGCGCGGCGCATGCACTGCACAAGAGTGGGTGTTTCCTGGCTACCGTCGCAAGCCCAGCAGGGCCAGTTCCCGGTCGTCGAGTTCCGCATCGCGCGTGAGCACGATGTAGGTTTCACGGGCGTCGTTCTTGATCGAGAGCGTCGCTTCTGACAGCTCGGGGAACACACTAGCCAGAGCTTTCCGCAACATCTCCGAAGAAGGGAATTCCACAGGACGCAGAGCCGGACCATCGCCATAGCTGACCAGCCGGAAGCAGGATCGTTGCCGATCCTGGATGTGCTGGACTACCAGTCGCAGGGAATGCCGGGCTGAGACGGACATTCCCGCCAGCATAGCCGCCCCAGCACAGGACACGGTGACGTAGATCACACCACTTTGTGACATGGACGGCGCCCGGGTCGTGTGGGTTTGACCCGGACACACGAGCGCATCGAGGACCCCCAAGGGGAGTCGACTGTCATCCTGAGGCCCGCATTCTTGGCGGGCCAAAGGACCTATGGACTTGTCTGTGGCGCTCTACCGACTCATCCTCGAGCGATAATGTCTAATGCCCGTGATTGACATCGACCACGTACAA
>Ga0335079_10002689_pt1 | contig 20456 bp, 17 predicted proteins | sample Lox_Sample_33_FD_206719 | JGI IMG/M metagenome (GOLD analysis project Ga0335079, IMG submission 206719) | Soil microbial communities from Loxahatchee National Wildlife Refuge, Florida, United States - Lox_Sample_3.3 | ecosystem: Environmental > Terrestrial > Soil > Wetlands | place: USA... | reverse complement strand
GCAAGCGATGCGCAGCGGCCAGCTCACCGCCGATAAGATGCTGCTCGATGCCACCAGCGGCAATACCGGAATCGCTTACGCCATGATCGGCGCGGCGCTTGGCTTCAGCGTGACGCTGTGCATGCCGTCGAATGTTTCGGTTGAGCGCAAGCGCATCCTCAGCGCCTACGGGGCGAACGTGATCTATACCGATGCCGACCAGGGCTCCGACGGCGCCATTCGCAAGGCGCGCGAGATGATTGCCGCCGAGCCGGAGAAGTACTTCTACGCCGACCAGTATTCCAATCCTGCCAACTGGCAGGCGCACTACCAGACCACTGGCAATGAAATCTGGCAGCAGACGCACGGGCGCATCACGCATGTTGTCGCCATGATGGGCACCAGTGGCACGTTCATGGGCACCAGCCGCAGGCTGAAGGAGCTCAATCCCAGGATTCGCTGCGTCTCACTGCAGCCGGATTCGGCGTTCCACGGCATCGAAGGCGCCAAGCACATGGCCACGGCCATTGTTCCCGGGATTTACGATCCCAAACTGGCGGACGAGGATTTGTCCGTCACCACTGAGGCCGCCTATGCGACAGTAAAGCGCCTGGCGCGCGAAGAAGGTCTGCTGGTGGGGATTTCCTCAGGCGCCGCAGTGGCGGGCTGCATCAATCTGGCAGAGCGGCTTCTGCGAAGGCGCGAGCGTGCGGTGATCGTCACCATCTTCCCGGACTCGGGAGACAAGTACTTGAGCGAGAGGTTCTGGGAGGAGACGATTGAGTAATTGGGTAAGTGGGTAATTGGGTAAATTAAGAAAACCCAGCCGCTTTTCAATTACCCAATTACCAAATTTCCCATTTGCCCAATGCTTGTCATTCGCCAGTCCGAACTCGACTCTCTCCGCCGCCACGGCGAGGAGACCTATCCGCACGAGTGTTGCGGAGTAATGCTGGGGCGGATGGAGGGCGATGAGCGCACCGTCGAAGCCGTGGTGCGCGCGGGAAATACGCGTGTCGATTCGCCCCAGAACCGTTACAATATCGATCCCGGCGAGCTGGTGCGCATTCAGCGTCAGGCGCGCGAGCGCGGCCTGGATATCGTGGGGTTTTATCATTCGCATCCGGATTGCGCGGCGCAGTGGTCGCAAACCGATCTGGCCGAGGCCCACTGGATCGGCTGCTCGTACGTGATTACGCGCGTGGACCAGGGGCGAGCGACGGTGACGAATTCGTTCGCGCTCGAAGGATCGCTGGAAGAAGACAAGCGCTTCGCCGACGAGCAGATTCGAGTGGTGGCGGCGGAAGCGGCCGACTAGATTTGTGATTTCTGATTTGTGATTTGCGATTTTGACAACCTGGCTCCGGCCGATCACAAATCGCCAATCACTGATCACTAATCACAAATCGCCCTGAATCATGAGGGCATGGCGGTACATCTTTAACTAACGAATAACCATGAAGATCCTGATCCCAACACCACTGCGGCAATACGCCGCCAAGAAGGACACGGTGGACGTCCCGGCCAAGACCGTTGGCGAGGCGCTTTCCGGCCTGACCTTGCAGTATTCCGACCTGCGCCGGCACCTCTACACCGATGACGGCAAGCTGCGCGCCTTCGTCAACCTGTACCTGAACGACGAGGACATCCGTTACCTGCAGAAGGAAAACACGCCGGTCCAGGACAGCGACACGCTCTCCATCGTTCCTTCCATCGCCGGCGGCTGTTGTTGTTGTCGGCGGTCGGCTGTTGGCTCTTAGCCGTTGGCTTTAACCCCCAAGAAAATCAGGTTTAAGCCAAAAGCCAAGAGCCAAAGGCTAAGAGCCGAAGGCTAAAAGCCAAGCTCTTCGGGAAAAATCCATGGCCACCATCGCTGAAAATGTTCAACCCGTGACGCTCTCCAACGAAGAAGTGCTGCGCTATTCGCGCCACCTGATCATGCCCGAGGTGGGCATGGAAGGCCAGCTCAAGCTGAAAGCGGCGAAGGTGCTCTGCATCGGCGCCGGCGGCCTGGGCTCGCCGCTCGCCATGTATCTGGCCGCGGCCGGCGTGGGCACGCTCGGCATCGTAGACTTCGACGTGGTCGACTTCACCAACCTGCAGCGGCAGATCATCCACTCAACCGACGACGTGGGCCGCAAGAAGCTGGATTCCGCCGAAGAGAGCATTCGCGGCATCAATCCCTTTGTCGAGGTGCGCAAGTTCGAGACGCGGCTGAGCAGCGAAAATGCGCTCGCCATCTTCCGCGACTTCGACATCATCGTCGACGGCACCGACAATTTCCCCACGCGCTACCTGGTGAACGACGCCTGCGTGCTGAGCGGCAAGCCAAACGTCTACGGCTCCATCTTTCGTTTCGAAGGCCAAGCCAGCGTGCTGGCGACCAAAGATGGTCCGTGCTATCGCTGCTGGTATCCCGAGCCGCCGCCGCCGGGATTGGTTCCCTCCTGCGCCGAGGGCGGCGTGCTGGGAATTTTGCCCGGACTTGTGGGCGTGATTCAGGCGACCGAGACGGTGAAGCTGATTCTCGGCAAAGGCGAGGCGCTCATCGGGCGCGTGCTGCTGGTCGACGCCCTCGCCATGAAGTTCCGTCAGCTAAAATTGAAGAAGAACCCGGACTGCCCGGTGTGCGGCGCGCACCCGACCGTCACAAAATTGATCGACTACCAGCAGTTCTGCGGTATCCGCGGTGAGGAGGCCCCGGTGAGCAATCAAGTGCCCGAGATCCAACCCGAGGAGCTGAAGCAGCGCCTCGATGCCGGCGAGGACATCTTCATCCTCGACGTGCGCGAGCCGCACGAATTCCAGATCTGCAACCTGAACGGCTACCTGATTCCGCTCGGCGATTTGCCCAAGCGCGTGCACGAGCTCGATTCCAGCCGCGAGATCGTAGCCCACTGCCGCTCCGGCGTGCGCAGCGCCAAGGCCGTCGCGTTTCTGCGCCAAGCCGGCTTTCAGAAGGTCAAAAACCTCGCCGGCGGCGTGCTGGCATGGTCAGACCGTGTCGACCCCAAAATGCCGAAGTATTAGACGGTTTCAATCCGCAAAGAGTTCTTGGGGAGCCGTGAGGGCTCCCCGTGGTTTCTGGTCTCCCTCAGAGACACCGCAACCTGCGTCTCACCGTTGGTTGGATGCCTGAGTGTTTTCGAACACCAGCACCTGCTTCTTGCCCTCAAATTGAATTTCGGTGATTGCGCGATGGCCATCGCCGTCGGCCTTGGTAATCACGGCGGTGTAGGCTGCCTTGCTGTCGCGGTCTTCGTACTTAGCCTTCGCCGTGGCGACTTCGGTTTTGTTTCGCAGGAAGGTTACGTCGCCGTTGCTGTTGATCCTGAGCTGGTATTCTCCAGCCTCGATTTGTTTTCCATTCAGCATCGCCGGAGCGCTGAGGTTGACGGCAGTCGCCGCGTAAGCGCTTACAGCCAGAGTCAGTACGGCAGCGACAACCAGTGCTTTCAGGACTGTTGCCTTGTGCATTGTGTGCTCTCCTTCGGTTTCGGCCGTGACCTTGCCGGGTCGGTCGGTTGTGGCGGGCAGCCAGCTTCACCGGCTTGCACCGGGGAAAGCGGAGGGCACCGGTTAACACCTTGCTTGCATTCCGGCACAGAGCTTCTACAATGTGCCGCCGGGGGTTAAACGGACGTCGGCCCGCAAGGACCCGCGCGTCCCCGAGATCGCCTCGCCCTGGCCGCCAACCCGCGGCGAGACAATCTGTTTAACCCCTAAAGTTCTTTCCGGTTCGGCTTCCCTATGGCGGAAGCCTTTTCCGGATACGCTCCACACTGCACCAAAGTTCCACGGCAGCGTGTAGCGCGTTGTATGGCCTTAGACTTTTTTCCAATGCTTTGGTTAGCCGCCGGACGGCTTGTTCTGAAAGTGGAACAAACGTTGACAAGTCCTTGACAAGAACGGGCCAAAAAAGTCAACCTTCCGTTCTCCCCGGAATTCAAGGGTGTTCCTCTCTACCCGAGGACAGTTATGCGCCGAAGTTTGGTCAGTGCTCTCATTTTCGCCCTGACGGCATTTTCATCCTGCCTCGCCCAACAGTTATCGCAGCGCCTGCCCGATCCTGCGCCGGCGCCTGCAACCACAATTCCGCCTAACTCCCATCCTGTCTATCAGCAATTGCGTGCAGACAAACTAAGCGGAGAAACGGCAAACATCCACGATCTGGTCTTGAAGCGCGATGCAGCGACTTTCACCTTGCGTTCGGGAAAGATTTACTTCCTCGCTCCCGTGAACGGCAAAGTTACCGGCGGCGTATTTGTCGGTGACGGGACCCTGCTGCTGGCGCCATCCAGCCCGCATGAACGGCAGTCCCTGCGCCGGCTTACCCGGCAGGAGAGGCTTGAGGATTCGTTCAATCACCTGGCGATGCGCTTCACCGATGGCACCTATGAGGAGATCAAGAGCCATGCGGACATCACGACTGGCGATCCACATGAAGGCATCGGCGGTCTGGACGAATTGAATGCGGCGTTGCGCAACAAGCTGCACCACAATTTGCACGCGCGCATACTGCAAGACGTTCTAAGCGAAAAGCCGGGAACATTGTTCATTGCTTTTCCCAAGTCCGGCAAGTATGGGCGATTACTCTTCGCCGTTGATCCATTTCCGGGACCATTAAGCGTGGCAATGAATCCCGAGGACGTGATCCTCTATGCCTATGACGAAGACAAGTGGGGGATCTACTACTCTGCGTATTACACGCCAGCTTCAAGCAAGACTGCGGGCGGAGGGCGGCATGCGTCGTCTGTAGCGCGCATTCAGGAGCAAAATCTGGATGTGAGTATCGATAAAAGCGGGCGCCTGCAGGCGACGGCGGTCACCTCACTCACTGCAGGGTGGGATAACCTGCGAGTGCTGCCGCTCGACTTGTTTCACACTCTGCGAGTACAAAGCGTTAGCGATGGCACAGGTCAGCCCTTGAGCTTTATACAGGAGGACAAAGACAAAGATCCGCAGTTTGCGATCGTATTGCCCAAGAGTGTTGCGGCCGGGGAGAAGATTGTTATCCGGACGGTATATGGCGGATCCGACGCGATAAGGAATGAAGGTCAGGGTAACTACTATCCGGTCGCCAGGGATAACTGGTATCCGAACACCAGCTTCGAAGACTATGCGACCTACACCATGCGGTTTTCTATTCCCAAAGGTATGCAAATGGTGGCTACTGCAAACCGCCTCAGCGATGTGAATGAAGGCGATCGCAACATCACCACATGGAAGAGTGACGTCCCGCAGACAGTTGCCGGCTTCCAGTTCGGACGCTTCAAAAAGAAAGAGAAGAAGCTGGATGGCATGGACTTTCAGGTTGAAGCCTATGCTAACCAGGATACGCCGGACGTGGTGAAAGGGCTGCAGAGCCAGGTTGAGGCGCTAGAGAACCAGGGCTATCGGGTTGAAGCCACCCTGGGAGCCATGAGTACCACCGGGATGCTGGACAAGGCATTAGCCGAAGCGGAGCTTTCAGTACGCTTGTACTCGGATTATTTCGGTCCGTTGCCGTATAAGCGGCTGGCCGTGACCCAGCAAACGGCCCCCAATTACGGCCAGGCCTGGCCAGAACTGGTGTGGCTGCCTATGACCTACTTCTTTGATACCACGATTCGCCATCAGTTGGGCATGGATGACCCGAAGGGGTATTTCAAGGTTGTCGAACCCCACGAGGTCGCGCACCAGTGGTGGGGACACACGGTTACCTGGCCCTCGTACCGCGATCAATGGATGAGTGAAGGCTTTGCGGAGTTTTCCGCTTCTCTCTTTATTCAGGTCATCCAGAAAAACAATGGCGAGTTCATCAAGTTCTGGAATGACGAGCGCGAGTTGTTGACCCAGAGAAACAAGGAAGGGTTTCGAGCGATCGACATCGGGCCGGTAACCCAGGGCTATCGCTTGGCCAGCGGAAAGACGGGACTTAACGTCCCCCGCTACCTGATTTATCCCAAGGGCGCCTACATCCTGCACATGATCCGCATGATGATGTGGAACTCAAAGACCCACGATACAGAGTTCAAGGCCATGATGCAGGACTTCGTTAAGACCTATACCAACCGTCCCGCGACCACCGAGGACTTCAAAGCCATAGTGGAGAAGCACATGACGCCGGCAATGGATTTTGCCGGCAATCACACCATGGATTGGTATTTTAACGAGTACGTTTATGGCACCGCTTTGCCTACTTACAAGCTGGACTACTCGTTCGATCAAAGTGGCGACGGATACACAATGAACCTGAAGATCACGCAATCAGGAGTAGACGACAATTTCACCATGCCGGTGCCTTTGTACCTGGAAATAGGCAAGGATCACATTGTGCGCCTGGGGTCGGCCTTCATTACCGGCAATCGCACCATCGAGCAGAAGGTACCACTGGCTGGAGTCAAAGAGAAACCCAGGCGCGCCATGCTGAACTATTTTAACGATGTGCTGTGTACCCCGTGAAGGTCTTCAGGGTGTGAGAACTATCTTTCCGAAGTTCTTCCGCTCCAGCAGCAGCCGGTGGGCTTCCGCCGCCTGCGCCAGGGGCAGCTGATGACCAACAACGGGATGCAGCTTGCCTTCGGCCAGCCAGGGAAGCATGTCATCCCAGGCCTGCGTCATGTGTTCGCGGTGCTGGGCCATGGGCGTCAGCCAGAGCGCGTGCACGCTCGCATTACGCTGAAACATGGCGGGAAAATCAAACTGCGGCGGCTGCCCACTCGCCATCCCGTAGACAACCAGGCGCCCCAGCGGCCGCAGGCAGCGCGTGCTCCTGGCGGTGTGCTCACCCCCCAGCATCTCAAAGACGATATCCACGCCCTCGCCGCCCGTCATCTCCATCACCGCTCGCTCGTAGTCGGCCTTCTTGTAGTTGATGCCGTGGTCGAGGCCGAGTTCTTTCAGGCGAGCCAGCTTTTCATCCGAAGACGAGGTGCCGAAGGTCTCGACGCCGAACAGCCTGCCCAGTTCGACGGCAGCGGTCCCCACGCCGCCGGCGGCGGCATGGATGAGCACCCGCTCGTTCTCTTTGGCGTCGGCCATCCAGTAGGCGAAGTAGGCGGTGAAGTAGTTGATGGGGAAGGCGGCGGCTTCGGCGGCGCTCAGCCGTTCCGGCCACGGCAGCAACCCCTCGCGCCGGGTTGAGATCTGTTCCGCGTAGGCGCCCTTGGGCACCAGCCCAACCACCTTCTCGCCCGTATCCGCCACGGTGCCGGCGAACTCCAGGCCCGGGATGTAGGGAGGCTGCGCCCCCCCGGGATAGAGTCCTCGAGTCATCATGGTGTCGGCAAAATTAACGCCGACGGCTTCTACTCGCACAACGACTTCTCCGGCTCTAGGCTGGGGATCGGGAACCTCTTGCAGTTCGAGGACTTCCGGCCCACCCGCATGGGTAGCAAGAATAGCTTTCATTGGAACATGGTAACGAAGAGCGGCCTCTACACCAAGCACTCAACGCGGCAATCGTTCGAGCTTGGAAAAGTGCTGCTGACGGCAGATTGCTGGTTTTGATGGCAATAAGAAAACCGGCGCTTTTCTCCCCCGAGAATGTGCGCCGGCTTCTTTTGGTCTCCCGCATTAACGGAAGAGGGTTAGTGGCGAGGCGTCTGGTTCAACGCCAGAGCAAAGCTGTGACGGCCATACCTGTTTCGTCAGGCCGCCGTGCTGAACATGCCCCGTCGCGTGTGCAGAATCAACGGCAAAACCGGCTGGGCTGTTAACTCTTTAGTGACTTCGGCAGCCAGATAGCGCTGGCACGAAGGTTTTGTAAGTTGGCGGCTCCGGAGGTGTCGATATGAGCGCCGAGGCGCCATCGGCATGGTATAGTGCTGCCTGGCTATAATATTAAAGCCAGGTAGCAAGCCAACTCATCCTAGTCTGTTATATCGGCCCGGGGCTGGGGGCACCGGTGCATTGGTGAGTGTCTTCAGTGTTCGCGGGCGCGGCCGCTGGTAAGCAGAAGAAGGTCACCGTGGACCTCGTAATTATTCGTTTAGTTTTTATTCTGGTCCTGGCGGTTGCTTGTGCGCTGCTGCAGCCCTTTGGTCTTGCGCGGCAGCCCGCGGCAGCTGCGGGATTCGTGTTAGGCGTCGCCGTCGTTCTGTTCGAATTGCGCTTGCGCTCGGTCAGCCTGAAGCGGCTGATCGGAGCGGCCATCGGCAGCGTGCTCGGCATCCTGGGCGCCTACCTGTTCAGCCTGGTTATCCGCAACAGTCTGCCTGCGGGGAATACCCAGAGCTTCCTTCAGCTCCTGGTAATGCTGCTCATGGCATACGTGGGCCTGATTGTAGGCGCCAACAAGGGCGATCTGCTCAACCTGTCTGCCCTGGGCGGTGTTTTTGGCGGGGAAAAGCAGGGCAAGCGGAGCTACAAGATTCTGGATACCAGCGTCATCATCGATGGCCGTATTGCCGATATCGCCGAGACCGGTTTCCTTGACGGCGTCATTGTGATCCCGCAGTTTGTTTTGCGTGAGCTGCAACTCGTGGCCGACTCCGCCGATTCGCTCAAGCGGAACCGCGGGCGCCGGGGTCTGGACATTCTGCAGCGGATTCAGAAGCTGACCACGCTCGACGTGCAGATCGTCGAGGACGATTATCCTCAGGTGCGCGAAGTCGATATGAAGCTCATCGAGATGGGCAAGGCCTACGACGGCAAGATCATCACGAATGATTTCAATTTGAACAAGGTTGCTGGCCTGCACGGGGTGCAGGTGCTGAACATTAACGAACTGGCCAACTCCCTGAAGCCCATCGTGCTGCCGGGAGAGACCATGAAGGTGTTCATCCTCAAAGAAGGCAAGGAGTACAACCAGGGAGTTGCCTACCTGGACGATGGCACCATGGTGGTGGTCGACAATGCGCGCAAGATGATCGGCAAGACCATCGACATCGCCGTCACCTCGGTGCTGCAGACTACGGCCGGGAAAATGATCTTCGGCAAGTTCGACGAGCGGGCGGCGGCAGCAGCACCTCGTCAGGAGCAGCCGCGGCAACAATCGGGCAGCAAGCCCCAGCCCATCCTGGCCGACCGGCCCACCGAATAGTTTCGGAAAATTCTTACCGCGGATGAACGCGGATTGCCGCGGATTCTTGAGTCAAGTTGAGAGATCAGTGTTCGTCCGCGTTGATCCGCGGTAAGGAAGTTTGGTCTGGAAGCTCGAAACTCTGAACTGGACACTGTATACTTTCCGGCCCTATGAAGGTGTTTGTCATCATCCCGGCGGCCGGGCTGGGCACGCGCATGGGCGGATTGACCGCCGGGGCCAAGCCGGCGCGCGTGACCGCCACCTCGAAGCAGTTCACCGAGATCGGCGGCACGCCCATCCTCATTCATACCTTGCGTAAGTTCGAGGCCGTGCCGGAGGTCAGCGAGATTGTGCTGGCGCTGCGCGGCGATGATGCCTCCGGCTTCAAGTCCCGCCTGCTGCAGGAAGGGTTGCAGAAGAAGCTTACCGTGGTCGAAGGCGGTGAGCGCCGCCAGCAGTCCGTAGCCCATGGCATGGCCAAAATCGATGCCGCGCTCGATGACGTGGTCCTGGTGCACGACGCGGTGCGGCCCTTTGTCGACGCCGAGATCATCGACAATGTGATCCAGGCTGCGGTGCGGCATGGCGCCGCCATCGCCGCGCTGCCCGCCATCGATACCGTCAAACAGGTGGACCGGACGGCCGAGGGGGCGGTCGTGATCTCCACGTTGCCGCGAGCGCGGGTAGTGATGGCGCAGACGCCGCAAGGCTTCCGCTATGACGTGCTGAAAAAGGCTTTCGACGACGCGCAAGCCGACGGCTTCCAGGGCACGGACGAAGCTTCGCTGGTCGAGCGCACCGGGCACCAGGTTGCGGTGGTGATGGGATCGGCGCAGAACATCAAGATAACGACGCCCGCCGACCTGGAGCTGGCCGAGTTCCTGCTGGCGCAAGAGCAGCGCCGGACTAGCGTAACGAGGTAAATTCTTTCGCCGCGGATACACGCGGATTAAACGCGGATGAATGTTGGATCAAAAGCGAGTTCTGCAGTTGCCGAAGACAGCTCAGCACGGCTGTCGTTGGACCCGCTGAAGTACAGAGAACTGACGGAGAAAATTCTCGGCGTTTTCTACGATGTTTATAACGAGTTAGGTCACGGCTTCTTGGAACAGGTCTACGCGCGGTCTATGGAGCATGCTCTTACGACCGCGGGCCTGCGTGTGTCCCGGGAAGTTCCGATTGCAGTATGGTTCCGCGGCGTCCAGGTTGGTGACTTCAAGGCCGACCTGTTGGTCGAAGACAAGGTATTGCTGGAACTCAAGGCCGCTCGGACCATCGATGCGGCCTTTGAGAAGCAAACCCTTAACTATTTGCGCGCCACCGAAATTGAGATCGGTCTCCTTCTGAATTTTGGGAACAAGCCCGAGTTTCGGCGGTTTGCATTTGAGAATTCCCGAAAGAAAATCCGCGTTCATCCGCGTGCATCCGCGGCGGCAAAATGAATTTTCGAATCGGCTACGGATGGGACTCGCACGAATTCAAGCGCGGCGTCCCACTCAAAATCGGGGGCATCAAGCTGCCGCACGATCGCGGCCTCGCCGGGCACTCCGACGGCGACGTTCTGTTGCACGCCCTCACCGACGCGCTGCTGGGCGCCCTTGCCGCCGGCGACATCGGCTCACATTTTCCGTCCAGCGACAAAAAATGGAAGGGCGCCGATTCGGCGATCTTCGTGCAAAACGCCTTGAAGCGCGTCGCGAGTGCAGGTTACAGCGTAGCCAACGTGGATTCCACACTGATTCTCGCCGCGCCGCGCATCGGCCCGCATGCGCGCGCCATCCAGGCCCGTGTAGCCGAATTGCTTCGCATCCCGAAGAACAATGTCGGCATCAAGGCGAAGACGCCGGAAGGCATGGGCACTGAGAACGCCGCTATCGCACACGTCGTGGTGCTGCTGACGAAGAAGCGGCAGGATTCCGAGCGCGTGGCGCTCGAAGCGGCCGAAGAAACTCCGCAGCCGGTGATCGACGATGTGGTAGAGAAAGTGCTCGGAGGCATGCCCGAGCCGGAAAAGAAAAAAGCCTCCACTGCTCCCAGGATCACGTCTAAGCACCGAAAATGAAAACCGCCACCATCGTGCTTCTGCTGGTGCTGGGCGCCAGTGCGCCCGCGCAGAAACCGGCTGCAACGTCGGCTGGCGATTGGCGCACGCCCGCCGAGCGCAGCGACTATCGCACCACCCCGCGTTACGAGGAAACCTTGGCTTACGTCCGCCGCGTGGCCGAAGCGGCGCCGCGCCAGGTGAAGGTGGAAGTCTTCGGCAAAACCGGCGAAGGCCGCGACCTGGTGGCGGTGGTGGTCTCGCGCGACAGCGTCTTCGATCCCGAGGTGCTGCACCGCGCCGGCCGCCCCATTCTGCTCATCCAGAATGCCATCCACGCCGGCGAGATGGACGGCAAAGATTCCTGCCTGGCGCTCTTGCGCGACATGGTCATCACCAAATCGCAGGCGCGGTTGCTCGATCGCGCTGTAGTTATCATGATTCCCATCTACAACGCCGACGGCCACGAGCGCTTCGGACCTAACAACCGTATCAACCAGAACGGTCCGGAGGAGATGGGGTGGCGGGTGAACGCTACCAATCTGAACCTCAATCGCGACTACATGAAAGCCGACGCGCCGGAAACCCGCGCCTGGCTGAAGCTGTGGAACCGATGGCTGCCGGACTTCTTTGTTGATGACCACGTTACCGATGGCGCAGACTACCAGTACGACGTCACCTATTCGCTTTCCACAGGCGCCGGCAACGATTCTGCCGTTATCGAATGGCAGCGCAACAGCGTCGCTCCCTACCTGGAAAAATCTGTCACTGCCGCGGGCCATGTGATCGGGCCGTTGATTTTTCTCGCCGACGATGCCAATCCGACGAAGGGACTTGAGCGCTATCCCAGCCTGCCCCGCTTCTCGGACGGCTATATGATCCTGCAGGGCCGTCCTGGGATGCTGGTTGAGATGCACATGCTCAAGGACTACAAAACGCGCGTGACCGGCAATTACGAAATTCTGCGCGCTCTGCTCGAGGTGATGAATCGCGATGCCGATACACTGGTGCGCCTCAACCGCGATGCCGACAGCGCCGTGGTCGCAGCCGGCAAGCGATTCGATCCCGCCGCCAAGTTCCCACTACGCACCGCTCCCAGCAAGGAAACCGAGCCGTTCCTGTATCGCACGTTTAACTACACGCGTGAGCTGAGCGGGGTTTCAGGACAAATCTGGATCCGCTACACACCCGAGCCGGGGGATATCACCATCCCGCGGCCGGCGCGGCTGGACGTAACACTGACCGTGGCGCCTCCCCGGGCTTATATCGTGCCCGTGCAGTGGACGGCGGTCATCGACGTGCTGGTGGCTCACGGGCTGCGCACACAGCGCACTACCCGGGACTGGCAAGCCGAAGTCGACACTTATCGCTGTACCGACCTCAAGTGGAATGAGAAATCGTTCGAGGGGCACCGCGTGATGTTCTCGCCATCGTTCCCGGCACAGCCTTTCGCAGGGCATTGCGCGCCGGTGCGCGAAAGACTCTCGTTCCCAGCCGGCTCGGTTGTCGTCCCGCTTGATCAGCGCGCCGCCAAGGTTGCCATCGAGTGGCTGGAGCCGGAAGCGCCCGATTCCGCCGTCGCCTGGGGCTATTTCGACGCCATCTTCGAGCAGAAGGAATGGGGTGAGGATTATGTAGTCGAGAAGCTGGCGCGGGAAATGCTGGCGAAGGACCCCAAGCTGCGTGAGGAGTTCGAGCAGCGCCTGGCAGGTGACAAGCAATTCGCCGCCGATCCTAAGGCGCGCCTCGATTTCTTCTTCCGGCGCTCGCCTTGGTGGGACCACGAGCTGGGGCTGTATCCGGTAGGACGGCTAACGACGCTCGACGGTGTGCCGGTGCGGTAGGCCAGTCTTAGGGTTGAGGCATCGAGGGGGACACGGATGGACGAGCGGTACAGGTATGTCCACGAAGCAGTCCGACAATATCGGGAAGGCCATTCTGGTTTTGCTGTTCTGTGGGGGCGCACCACTCTTCTTTATGCACGGAGAGTGGGCCAAGGTGCTGCTGAAGGCGTACCTACTAACAGTCGGTGTTTTTTTTGTTGTTATATTTGCGTACTGGGAATCAATCAGGGAGGCGTGGCTTTGGAAGGCTATGGTCCTTTTTGCCGTGATACATTCATGCATAATTCTAGGAATGATCGCGCTTAATCTGAATTTTCCATGGATCGACCGGCTTCCTCGGGTGGCTTATGCGGCTGTCGCATGGGTGGCGCTCGCGGAAACTCTGCTAGCGCTTGCCATAATTAGGCGATTTCGTTCGAGGGTTGATCGTTAGTTATTTGTGTGGGTTCTCGGCATATTGATCGGTTTGCGCGTCCTCGGGATGACAATTTACGTGCCGACTGGTACCAGCGCCAGCAGCTCGGCGACCGCGTCCAGCACCGCCCGCTCACTATCACGTGAGTCGATGGCCTTATCCACCGCGTGGTGATGACCGCTGAAGTGCAGCACCAGCACGCGCGTGGCCTCATCCGACTTTTTGGCCATGTAGGGCAGGTGATGGCGGTCGTTTCTGGTGAGGGTGTGGCCGAGGATGACCAGGTCGAAACGCTCGCGCGCGAGCGCTGCCTGGATCTCTTTGCGGCCTGTGGCCGTGGTGACCGCGTAGCCGGCTTGCTTCAGCCGTGCCGCTTCCGAGGCCAGGACTTCAGGATCGTTTTCCCCGTAGAGAATCTTCGCGTTATTAGTCTTGCCCATGGATTCAAGGTAGCAAGCCAGCGAGCGCGCATACAGGTCACCGAAGGACAAAGACGGAAGAGCACCACGGAGACACAGAGTCACAGTGTCTTCTTGAAATGCAGTTCTCTGTGTCTCCGTGTCTCTGGGGCAGATTTGGAAACAAAATGGGCGACCCATTTCGGGTCGCCCAACTGGCTACTGATAACTGACGACTGGCAACCGCCTTAAGCGTGCGCCGGACCGGGGCTGGCGCTCGGCTGGCGTCCTGGCTCGGGTTTGAGCACTTTCTGCACTTCTTCTTCGCGCGGCGGCGGCTTGACCGGAAGCTCCTTGCCTTCGATGATCAGCTGGACCTCGTTGGCGTCGAGCACTTCGCGCTCGAGCAGCGTGCGGGCGATTTTATCCAGGGTATCGCGGCTGCCGCTCAGGACGTCCACCGCAGCCTTGTAGCCGTCATCGACGATGCGGCGCACTTCCTGATCGATTTTGATGGCGGTGTCTTCGCTGTAGTCGCGGTGCTGCGCGATCTCGCGTCCCAAGAAGATCTGCTCTTCTTTCTTGCCGAAGGTCAGCGGACCGAGGGTACTCATGCCCCACTCACAGACCATCTTGCGGGCCAGCTCGGTGGCCTGCTCGATGTCGTTTCCGGCCCCGGTCGTCATCTGGTGCAGGAACAATTCCTCGGCCACGCGCCCGCCCATCATGATGGCAATGCGCGTCTCCAGGTATTCGCGGTTGTAGGTGTGCTTGTCGTCGATGGGCAGCTGCATGGTGACGCCCAGCGCCATGCCGCGCGGAATGATGGTCACTTTGTGCAGCGGATCGGAGTTCTTCATCATGGCCGCGACCAGCGCGTGCCCGGCTTCGTGATAGGCGGTCATGCGCTTTTCCTCTTCCGAGAGGATCATGCTCTTGCGCTCGGCGCCCATGAGCACTTTGTCCTTGGCCAGCTCGAAGTCGTACATCATCACCGTCTTGCGGTTCTGGCGGGCGGCATTGAGCGCGGCTTCGTTCACTAGATTGGCCAAATCGGCGCCGCTGAAGCCGGGAGTGCCGCGCGCCAGGATGCTGAGATCAACGTCATCATTAAGTGGAATCTTGCGGGTGTGAACGCGGAGAATCTCTTCGCGGCCCCGCACATCCGGACGCGGAACAACCACGCGGCGGTCGAAGCGGCCAGGCCGCAGCAACGCGGGATCGAGCACATCGGGACGGTTGGTGGCCGCGATCAGGATGACGCCTTCGTTCGATTCGAAGCCATCCATCTCGACCAGCAACTGGTTCAGCGTCTGCTCGCGCTCGTCGTGCCCGCCGCCCAGGCCGGCGCCGCGATGGCGTCCGACAGCATCGATTTCGTCGATGAATATGATGCAGGGCGCGTTCTTCTTGCCCTGCTCGAACAGATCGCGCACGCGGCTTGCGCCCACGCCGACAAACATTTCTACGAAGTCGGAGCCTGAAATCGAAAAGAAGGGAACATTGGCTTCGCCGGCCACGGCGCGCGCCAGCAACGTCTTGCCGGTTCCTGGAGGTCCCACCAGCAGCACGCCCTTGGGAATACGTCCGCCAAGCTTCTGGAACTTCTGTGCTTCACGCAGGAACTCGATGATCTCACGCAACTCTTCCTTGGCTTCATCCACGCCGGCCACGTCCTTGAAGGTGACCTTCTTCTGCTGCATGGAGAGCAGCCGGGCGCGGCTCTTGCCGAAGCTGAGCGCCTTGCTGCCGCCGGTCTGCATCTGGCGGATCATGATGAACCACAGCGCGCCGAACAGCAGCAGCGGCAGGATCTGGAACAGCCAGCTCGGCCAGTTGCTCTGCGGGTCCTTCACCGTGATGTTGACGCCCTTATCCTGCAACTGCTTGATCATGTCGGGATAATTGGCGGGGACGGTGGTATGAAAGCCCGTCTTGTCGTTCCGATACCTTCCCTGGACTTCAGTGCCCATCAGGATTGCATCCGACACGTTGCCCTGGTTCACCTGCGACATGAACTCGGAGAAGTTGATTTGCTTCTCCTTGGAACTGTTGCCGCTGGCCTTGACTACCTGCCACAACAGCACGCACGACAGCACGATCACAAGCCAGAACAAGATCGTCTTAACGGTAGAATTCACCTAACACTCCTCCACAATCCTGATGCCCCAAGCACAGTTCCCATGATCGCGGTTCAACCCTAACGGTTTAGATGCCCGAGGTGCCTTCTTAGCAGTTCTATTTTAAACGCTAGCCACGCCGGACGTCCGGTGCCAAAAGTCCCCTGTCCCCACTGCTTACCCCGCCCCTGCGGCGGGGAATCTGGCGGCCACGTATGGCAAATTCCGCCCTAACATCGGCGACCCCAAGCCATACCCTAACATGTACGAAGCCCCAATGGCATAACCCCAATAGTCGGCATCGAGCGCGACCCTGCGGTCTTCCCGTTTGTCCAGCAGAGTAGCTAGTTTGACAGACTTTGCTCCCCGCGCTATCAGGTTGCGAATCAGGAACTCCTGAGTAACGCCTGACTTGACCACGCCCTCGACCAGCAGCACGTCCTGACCCTGGACGCTGACTTCGCCGTAGAAAATCTCAGCCCCATGGTTTCGCTGCCGGGTTTCAGGCTTCAGAAACTGGCAAACCACCGGCACCTCGATGGCCCGCACCAGGTCGGCCATGAACACGAACCCGTTTTCCAGGACGCAAACAGCATGGAGCGTTCGGTCGCGATAATCCTCCGAGATACGCCGGGCGAGTTCGCGAACCCGGCCAGCGATCTCCTCGGCCGTGAATATCACCTTCAGATCGCCCAGATCAGCCTTCACCGTCATCGCTCCCGCAGAGGATGCAGTACATGTTCTTCGATCACCACCACCTCGGTTAGGCTGCCGCGGGGCATGAACTCCGCGGAGATGCCGAACTCGCGCGACCATGCCAGCTTGCCACCGCTTACCGCCACCGGCCACCACCGCCGCTCCGCCACGGGTACGTGCCGCTCCTCAAACAACTCCTTTATTTTCTTCGGACCCTTGCAGTGGACAGGCCACAACCGGTCACCCGGCCGCCAGTTGCGGATCACCAACTCTGTGCCGAGCGCGGCCCGATCGAGAGACTGTTCCGGATTATATCCTGAGCCTCGCTGCGCAGCAGACCGGAAAAATGCCCGGATCACCCTCCCGAGTTCCCGAATCTCAACCTCACCTGGAACGGGCAGACGATACTCGTAGCAGGGCGATGCCGGCTTCCCGCGCTGGTGCCGCGACTCAAATCGCAGTTCATCGTGCTGGCGCACTACTGCCCAGCCAGCGGGAAGCTCGCAGATCTCGAAGCCGGCTTTGCGCTTGGACGTGCAATGCGTGGCTTGAAGCAAATGTGTCAAGTGCTGGAAATCGAGCGCCGCACTAAGCTTCTCTGCGCAGCCGCGCAGGATTCGCCGCTGCAGCGCCGGGTGAAGGGCAGCTAGCCGTTTTACGTTCACTGCAAGTCCACACCCCTCGGGGCTCGAATTCTTGACTAATCCCGGCATGATGCGCGCAAGCTCGACCTCCCAGTAGTTTTCCTCTTCGCGCGCCACCTCGGCCAGTTGCGCCAGGGCGGATACGGCATTCGGCTGAAAACGCGTTTCAATCAGAGGGATAAGGCCATGGCGAATGCGATTCCGCGTGTACTGAAGGTCGACGTTGGTCGCGTCTTCCCTCCAGCACTGGTGAAGGTTCCTCAGAAACTCCAGAACTTCCGTGCGCCGCACACGCAGCAGGGGACGGGCGATTCGGCCTGCTGCAACCGTCTTCTGAGGATAGATCCCTCCCAATCCTCGGGTTCCGGCGCCACGAAGGACGCGCATGAGGACCGTTTCCGCCTGATCATCCATGGTATGGCCGGTCGTGACTACGTCCAGTCCCCCTGACGCAAGAAATGATTCGAAGAACTGATAACGAGCTTTGCGGGCCGCGGCCTCCAGGCTGAGCTTCTGCTCGGCTGCGTATGCCGGAACATCGGCGCTGGAGTGGTGAAATTCGAGACCGTGCTGTCTCGCCAGCTCTGCGACAAAGCGTTCGTCATCGTCCGCATCCGCGCCCCGGATTCTGTGATTGAAGTGCAGCACTGACAGGACGACGCCCAGATCTCCACGCAGCTCCAGCAGCACCCGCAGCATCGCTACCGAGTCCGCTCCGCCCGAGACCGCCACTCCGGCCCGATCGCCTGGCTTCAGGAGCCCGTGTTCCAGGATCGATGCCAGCACCTTATCGCGCACCGGCCCATGGTAAATGCTTTTCCGCAGGGTGACACCCGGCGAATTGGGTTGCATGCCCTGGCTTTCCGGTCTGCACCGTGTCTCGTGGCAGGAGCTGAATTGTTATCCTCTAGTGCAATGCAGCTTGCGCAAGCGCTTTCGGCAGCTATCGGCACTCTTACGGCAAATGCCGTGGGTTCGCCCCGCATGAACGCCGAGACCCTCCTGATGTTCGTGCTTAATTCCGACCGGGCCTATCTCTATGCCCATCCCGAATATGAACTGACGCCCGATGAGCAGTCCCGCTATGATGAGGCCATTGCCGAGCGCTCGACCGGCAAGCCCGCTCAGTACATCACTGGACACCAGGAGTTCTGGGGGTTAGACCTGATCGTCTCGCCCGCGGTGCTGATCCCCCGCCCGGAGACCGAGCACATAGTCGAGACCGTGCTTGAGTTGGCACGAACGAAGCAGGCGCCGCGCATCATCGACGTGGGCACCGGGTCCGGCTGTATCGCGCTGGCGCTGGCGGCGGAGCTGCCTTCCGCGCGCGTGGAAGCCGGGGACATTTCGCCCGCGGCGCTAGAAGTTGCGCGCGCCAACGCGCATCGCCTGCAGCTCGACCATCGCGTCCTCTTCAGCCAACGCGATCTGCTGGCCGGCGCGCCTGCCGCAACCTACGATTTTGTGGTCTCGAATCCTCCTTACGTCCCGGCCTCGGAGCCGGAGAAGGCGCAGCGCGAGGTGCGCGAGTTCGAGCCCAAAGTGGCCGTCTTCGCGGGGGAAAGCGGGCTGGAGGTCTATCGGGGGCTGGTCCCGCAGGCGCGCGCTGCGCTCAAGCCCGGCGGCTGGCTGGTGGTCGAAATCGGGTTCTCGCTGGCACAGGCCGTGTGCGAGCTGGTGAGGGAGTGGGCAGAAGTGCGGGTTGTGCCCGATCTGCATGGCATCCCGCGGATAGTAGCCGCAAGAAGACCTGGGTAATCGGCCAGGAACGAACAGTTTCATAATTTCGTATCATCACTTGGGGACTGCCCTTGTTTCTGCGACGCGTCTTAGTCAGAGTCGCCGTCTACTACGGTATCGCCTGCCTGGTGCTGGCCGTGGCGCTTGGCGAACTGGCATTCCATCCATTCCGTGTGCCCATCGAGTGGCGTCAGCAGGCTGAGATTACAGCCCACCGTTTCAAAGCAACCCTGCAGGACGTGGCAATTCCCGCACAAGATGGCGCGCAGCTACGCGCATGGTTTGTCCGGCCTGCTGGTGGCAATGGCAACGCGGCGATCCTCCTGCACGGAATCGGGGACAACCGGCAGGGCATGCTGACCTATGCGGAGCTGCTCCTCTCGAACGGCTATGGCATTCTGCTCCCTGATTCGCGCGCGCAGGGTGAGAGCCATGGCGCATTCGCGACTTACGGAATCAGAGAGGCGGATGACGTCCGCAGATGGTTTGAGTGGCTCGAAAATGCCGACCATCCGCGGTGCACATATGGGCTGGGCGAATCCATGGGCGCTGCGATCCTGCTTCAGTCGCTTAAAGCCGAGCCGCACTTCTGCGCGGTCGTAGCCGAGTCTCCATTCGCAAACTTCCGCGAGGTCGGGTATGTCCGTGTCGGACAATTCTTAAGAGTCGGCCCCTGGCTCGGACGCATTCTTCTGCGCCCCGCCGTCGAGCTAGCCTTCCTTTACGGCAGGTTACGCTATGGAGTTGACCTTACGCGCGCCTCGCCGGGGCGCGCAGTTGAGAACGTCCGCGTCCCCATACTTCTGATTCACGGCCTCGACGATCACAATATCCCGCCAAGCCATTCGCGAGAAATTCAATCTCACAATCCGTCGGACATAACATTGTGGGAGGTCCCACGCGCCCAGCACTGCGGAGCGATTGCGGTGGCACCGAAGGAGTTCGGCAGGCGGGTGCTCGAGTGGTTTCGCCGAGACAGCGTTACTTCTGCGCCGGTTCGTCCGCCGACTTGATCTCCTCGACATCCGCCAGCAGCGTGGGATATTTGCCGGTGTAGCAGGCGGTGCAGTAAGTCCGCGCCTCGCCTTCGCCGCAGGCCTGTTTCATGCCTTCGAGCGACAGGTAGGCCAGCGAGTCGGCGCCGATGTAATCGCGGATTTCTTCCACCGTCTTGTTGGCGGCGATGAGCTGCTTCTTCGAAGGCGTATCCACGCCGTAGAAGCAGGGTGAAACCGTAGGCGGGCAGGAGATGCGCAGGTGCACCTCGCGGGCGCCGGCATCGCGCACCATGCGCACGATCTTGCGGCTGGTGGTGCCGCGTACGATGGAATCGTCGATCAGCACCACGCGCTGCCCCGCCAGGATGCCGCGCACCGGATTGAGCTTGAGCTTGACGCCGAAGTCGCGCACCCGTTGTTCCGGCTCGATGAACGTCCGCCCCACGTAGTGATTGCGGATCAGCCCCATGCGCACCGGAATGCCGCTCTCGGCGGAGTAGCCCATGGCCGCGGCCACACCGGAATCCGGCACGGGCACAACCAGATCGGCCGGAGCCGGAGCTTCGATTGCGAG
>Ga0335079_10002688_pt1 | contig 20458 bp, 18 predicted proteins | sample Lox_Sample_33_FD_206719 | JGI IMG/M metagenome (GOLD analysis project Ga0335079, IMG submission 206719) | Soil microbial communities from Loxahatchee National Wildlife Refuge, Florida, United States - Lox_Sample_3.3 | ecosystem: Environmental > Terrestrial > Soil > Wetlands | place: USA... | reverse complement strand
TGGAGGGTTTTTCCTGGCGCGGAGCTGCAGCCCTTCTACGGCGGCGTCCGCAATGCGGGTGGTGATGAGTTTGATCGCGCGGAGCGCGTCGTCGTTTCCCGGGATGATCAGGTCGGCGTCCTCCGGATCGCAGTTCGTATCCAAAATGGCGATGACGGGGATATCAAGGCGCTTGGCTTCCTGAACCGCGATATGCTCTTTCTTGGTGTCAATAATAAACACCGCTCCCGGGAGGGTCGTCATTTCCTTGATCCCGCTGAGATATTTTTCCAACTTCATCCGATCCTTTTCGAGATTCGCGACTTCCTTTTTCGTGAGGCGGTCGTGGGTGCCGTCCGTCCGCGCGGCTTCCAGTTTTTTCAGACGGTCGATGTTTTTGCGGATGGTCTGGAAATTGGTCAGCATCCCTCCAAGCCAACGCTGATTGACATAGAACATCTGACTGCGCTTGGACTCGGTCTCGACCACCTCCTGAGCCTGGCGTTTCGTGCCGACGAAGAGAATGGACCGTCCTTCCGCGACGGTCTGTTTGACAAACTCATACGCCGTCAGAAACCGCTTTATCGTTTTCTGGAGATCGATGATGTAAATCCCGTTGCGTTCCCCGAAGATGTATTTTTTCATCTTGGGGTTCCAACGTTTTGTTTGGTGGCCGAAGTGAACCCCGGCCTCCAAGAGTTCTTTCATTGAAATCACGGACATGAAAACCTCCTTTGTGGTTGATCCTCCGCCCGTCTGTCCGTTCGGATCGTCCGACCGCATACAGGCGGACACCACTCCGAACGCCGATTTCTCTTGTCGAGCGAGAAACGGTCGGGCGTGTGAAATGAGTTACATCAAACCCTTCGAAAAATAACATATTAAAGATCGATTTGCAAGAAAAAAGGTGGACCTATCATCTAAGGGAGGTTAGGACCGGTAGGCCGTATTGATACGGATGTATTCGTCCGAAAGATCGCAGGTCCACGCGGTGGCCGAGGCCGTACCGGTATGGAGTTCGATTGTCAGGACAAAGAACGGCTTTTTGAGCACACGGGCGGCCTTCCGTTCGGCCGCTTTACCCAAACCAGTCCCGTTTCTAACCATAGGAGCATGGTTGAAGAAAATATCAATTCGGGAAGGATCCAGTTCAACTCCCGCCGCCCCGATGGCCGCCATGATTCTTCCCCAGTTGGCGTCCGCTCCGAAGAAAGCGGTCTTGACCAGGTTGGAATTGGCCACGCGCATCGCGATTGTTTTCGCCCCTTCCGGGTCGACGGCGCCCCTGACATGGATTTCGATCAATTTGGTGGCGCCCTCGCCATCTTGGACGATCATCCGCGCCAGTTGGAGACAGACCGCGTCCAGGGCGGTCTGGAATTTTAATCGGGCGCTTTCGGATCGTTTGAGATCCGGGTTCCCGGCCCGGCCGTTGGCCAGGCAGATCACCGTGTCGTTCGTGCTGGTGTCCCCATCCACCGTGATCATATTGAAGGAGCGGTTTGCGGCGGATGTCAACATCGTCCGGAGGAGGAAGGGTTCGATGCTCAGGTCGGTTGTCAGGAAGGCAAGCATCGTGGCCATGTTGGGATGAATCATTCCGGAGCCTTTTGCAATCCCCCCTACAGTAACCCACCCCTTCCCGATCTTGAAGCGGACGGCCGCCTCTTTGGGTTTGGTATCGGTGGTCATGATGGCCCGTGCGGCGCTTCGACTGCCTTGACCATTGAGTGTTTTCACCAATTTTGGAATGCCGGTGCGGAAGGCCTCCAAGGGGAACGGTTCTCCGATGACGCCGGTCGACGCCACAGCGACCAGTTCGGGCGCGAAACCGAGATATCGGGCGACCCGCTCGGTCATCTCCCGCGCGGCGGCTTCTCCCTGGGATCCGGTGCACGCGTTGGCATTGCCGGAATTGGCCACGATGGCTTGAAGTCGGCCGGACCGGATGTGTTCCTGGGTTAGACGAACGGGGGCGGCAGCGACCCGGTTGGTCGTGAAAAGGCCGGCGGCCGTACAGGGATTTTTTGAAAAAATTAAGGCCAGATCGGGTTCGTTGATTTTTTTGATCCCGCTATGGACTCCCGAAGCCAGAAATCCAGGGACGGCCGTAATACCGCCTTTCACCGCTTTCATCACATGATCCATGTTGGTATCCTAGACCTCGCTGTTCTACGGAAACAGTCCCGGGGCCGTGAGTCCCAGGGATTCTTCATAACCCATCATCAGGTTCATGTTTTGAACAGCCTGGCCGGCCGCTCCTTTGACCAGGTTGTCGATGGCCGTGACGACGACGAGGGTCGCCGCCCCGCGATCCGCGTGTCCATCGGCCACCAGACCGATGTGACAGTCGTTTGACCCCTGCACGTTTCGCGTATTGGGCAGTTCGCCCGACGGAAGAACTTGGACGAACGGTTCTCTTTTATAGAAGTCCTGGTAGAGTTTCAGAACGGCGTCGGTTTCGTTCGGTTTCGTGAGCTTCACGTAAATCGTCGACAGGATTCCTCGGTTGATCGGCACCAGATGGGGTGTAAAGGTTACCGTTACCCTTTTTTTAATCAACCCGGACAGCTCCTGCTCGATCTCGGGCCGGTGCCGATGCCGGCCGATGCTGTACGCCGATACGGCCTCGTGGGCCTCCGGAAAATGGTAGGGCAGCCCCGGGCTCCGTCCGGCCCCGGAAATCCCGGATTTTGCATCGATGATAATGTGGCCGGCATCGATCAGGGGCTTTCGGAACAACGGAAGAAGCCCGAGAAGAGCGCCGGTCGGGTAGCAGCCCGGGTTGGCCACGAGTCGGGCGGATTTGATCGCATTCCGGTGGAGTTCGGGCAGACCGTAGCGGGTTTTCGCCAGCAGTCCGGGATACAGATGGGGCGTCTTATACCATCTCTCGTAGACTTTCGGGTCTTTTAATCGGAAATCGGCGCTGAGGTCGATCACCCGTTTCTTCTCTTGAATCAGCCGGGCCGCGACCGGCATCGCGGTCGTGTGCGGCAGCGCCAGGAAAAACAGGTCGGCTTTGTCGATCAGGCGGTCCAGATTCAACGGTTCCAGGGCCAGCGACATCCGCCCTTTGAGATTCGGAAAGACTTTGTCGATCGGCTGGCCGGCCGACTGTTCCGAAGTGGCCGCGGCCAGTGTGACGTCGGGATGCTGGCTGAGAATCCGGAGTAACTCTCCGCCGGTATAGCCGCCGGCGCCGAGTACGGCAACCTTGAACATGATATCGCCTCCCTGGTTCGCTTTCGAAAAAGGGGAAATAAAAAAGGGGCCCTGCGGCCCCTTTTCAATTCAACGTTACCCTTAACGTTTGGAATACTGGAACCGCCGCCGCGCGCCTTTCTGGCCGTACTTTTTACGCTCCTTCACGCGGGAATCGCGGGTCAGCAGGCCTTCCTTCTTCAAAGGCTCACGCAGTGCGCCGTTGATCTGAAGCAGGGCCTTGGCGATCCCGTGCCGCACCGCACCGGCTTGGCCCATCTCGCCTCCCCCCTGCACATTGACGGCCGCATTGAACTTCCCGGTCGTGCTGGTCACCTGAAAAGGCTGGAGGACCTGAATCCGGTGAATCTCCCGTGGGAAATAATTTTCCAGGGGCCGATCGTTGATCAGGATCTGGCCCGTACCGGGTTTCAACTGGACGCGCGCGATGGCGTTTTTTCGTTTTCCGGTGGCTGCGATCATGCCGGTGGTGTTCATCCGTTTCTCCTTGTTCCGGCCACTTCCAGAGCTTGAAGCGACTGGGCTTTATGAGGATGTTCCGGACCGGCGTACACCCTCAGTTTCTTGATCATGGCTCGGCCTAATTTGGTTTTGGGCAACATGCCCTGAATGGCCCAGCGGACCAGACGATCGGGCCGCTCGTTTAAAAGTTTGCCGGCAGTGGTGGATTTAAATCCGCCGGGATAATCCGAATGGTGGGCATAAACCTTGCTCACGAGTTTGTCCCCCGTGAGCTGGATTCCTGCGGCATTCACGATCACAACGTGATCGCCGCAGTCCACATGGGGTGTAAAGGTCGGTTTGTGCTTGCCCCGGAGGATCGAAGCCACCTCGGAGGCCAGACGACCCAAAATTTTGTTTTGGGCATCCACCAGGTACCAGGCTCGGTTGAAATCTTTTTTCTTGGCTGAAACCGTTTTCATGACATCCCCGATTCAATTAAAAACATTTAATCATAAAATAAAGTTATTCCGCATGTCAAGTGTAATTAATCGTGTTTCATCAGCCTCTCTTAAACAACTCGATATTGACGCCGATAAATCCACCGGTGGCGCCGCCCGAACCGGCGCCGATGATGAAGGCGTAGGGTCCGCCCAGCCACAGGGCCAGCGCGCCGCCGATAAACATGCCCACCAATACGCAAATAAAGAATCGACGGGCGTCCAAGGTCGAAATAAATCCCCCGAGGATGATTCCGAGGAACGTTCCCATAACCGTAAGAACAGGCCCTCCGAGGTTTAAACCAATCACGGCACCGGTCGTTCCCATGATGATCGAGCCCACGATCAGGTCGGTGGTAATCCTGAATGTTTTTGGATCGGACATCCATTCAGGCATGGAAGATCCGTTCTTTTGAACGTTCAATTAGGTCGTCTTCCTCATCCTCATCGTCATCGTCTTCTTCATCTTCTCCTCCGCCGTTTTCCGCTTCATTCGGTACATCCTCCTCATCGTCCTCATCCTCCTCCTCGTCACCGTTTGTGTTGGAACACCCGGTCAATAGACCCACGAGGATAAGGAAAATGAGGTCCATCGAATACGCACTTTTCATGAGATAATCTGTCCCCATAGTATACGAACGGGCAACTGGCTTGTTAGATGAAACCCATGTTAACAAGCCGCATGATAATAATCAATGCATAGACGATCGATCGTCAGCGGGATATGAGACCCGCGGTTGCACCCTTTGGGATGGTGTGTTAGACTCAAAGTCACATGGAGCGCACCTATCGGCATATCCATCTCATCGCGATCTGTGGAACCGGAATGGCCGCATTGGCCCGGATGCTCAAGGTGGCCGGTCACCGGGTGACCGGCTCGGACGCGAATGTCTATCCCCCGATGAGCACGATGCTGGAACGGCAGGGTATTCCTTGCCGGATTGGATTCCGCCCCGAAAATATCGAACCCGATACCGACCTGGTTGTGATCGGCAACGCGGTATCAAACACCAATCCGGAGGTCCGGGCCGTTCTGGATCGCGGAATCCCGTACCGTTCCTTTCCGCAGGCTCTGGCCGAATTCTTTCTTGTGGACCGCACCCCGGTCGTGATTGCCGGAACCCACGGCAAGACGACGACATCGGCGCTCATGGCCTGGGTGCTGGAATGCGCGGAGTTCGATCCCGGTTTCTTGATCGGCGGCTGGGTGAAGAATTTTGACGCAAACAGCCGTCCGGGCACGGGCCGTTATTTCGTTGTGGAGGGAGATGAATACGACACGGCCTTCTTCGACAAGGGCCCTAAATTTCTTCACTACCGTCCCCACGCGGCGATCCTGACCAGCATCGAATTTGATCACGGAGACATCTACAACAGCCTCGACGAGATTCAGGCGGCCTTTCGGAGCTTCGTCCGGTTGATTCCATCCGACGGGATCCTTCTGGCGGCGGACGGCGATCCGAGGGTCCGTGAAGTGACCCGGGACCTGTCTTGTCCGGTATCTACCTATGGTTTGAATTCATCGTCGGTATGGTATCCCGACCGGGTGCGGTTCGACACCAATGGAGTTTCCTTCCATGTGAGAAACGGTCGGCGAGACCTGGGCCTGTTTCACAGCGCGATGGTGGGCCGCCACAATCTGGTCAATGCGTTGGCCGTGATCGGGCTGGCCTCGGTTTTGGGGTTGTCTCCGGAGATGATTCAAAAAGGCGTCGCAAGCTTCCAGGGGGTTAAGCGGCGTCAGGAGGTGTTGGGCGAGGTGGGCGGCGTCATCGTGATGGATGATTTCGCTCATCACCCCACGGCGATTCGGGAAACCCTGGCCGGTCTCCGTCTGCGCTACCCGCAGCGGCGGATCTGGGCCGTATTCGAGCCGCGGTCAGCGACCAGTCGCAGGGGTGTGTTCCAGAAGGAGTTTCCTCCCGCGTTTGATCCGGCCAACCGGATCGTTATCGCCGATATTTTTGCTCCGGAAAAGCTCCCGGCCGGGCTTCGGTTGGATCCCAAACAGGTGGCCGGGGACCTTCAGCGTCTGGGCAAGGAGGCCGAGTTCATCCCAACCGCGGACGAGATCGTCCGCGTGATCACTCCCCAGTTGAATTCCGGCGATCTAATCTGCGTGATGTCGAGCGGCGGATTCGATGGAATCCATGGAAAACTTCTGAAGGCCTTGGAACAAAGGTTCTGACCCCGATCCTTCTTCTAATAAATGACGAACCCGCATTCTTTGATCTTAAACGCCTTGAACGACGCCGTCCGTGATGGAGTTTTTCCGGGGGCCGTGCTGCTGGTCGCTTTCCGGGGTCAAATCCAAATCCATCAGGCGGTTGGTTTTGCGGTGCTCATGCCCCGGAAGGTGCCCTTGACGCGTTCCACTTTCTTTGATCTGGCTTCGTTGACAAAACCGATCGCAACCACTGCGGCCGTGATGCGGCTGGTGGATCGGGGCGTCTTGAAGCTTGACGATCGGGTGAACCGCTGGATTCCGGAATTTTCAGGTAGTGAAAAAGATCGGATTGCGGTCCGGGATCTTCTGAACCATTCTTCCGGGCTCCGGGCATGGGAGCCTCTCTGCAAAGAGGCCATCAAGGAGGCCAAAAACCGCATCGGTTTTGTCGGAAGTTCGGATGCGAAGCGATGGGTGCTGAATCGGATCCACCGCAGCCGGCTGGTCTACAAGCCCGGAACCCAGAGTCTCTACAGTGATCTGGGATTCATCCTTTTGGGTGAGGTGGTCGAACGGGCCGTCGGGCTGACCTTGGACCGTTTCTGTCGTGAGCACGTCTTCCGTCCGCTCGGTCTGAAACGGACCTTCTTTATCAAGACCGGAACCCGCCGTTCCGGAAGGTTCGCGGCGACCGAGCAAAGCGATTGGCGGCGTCGTATCGTGATCGGTCAGGTGCATGACGACAACGCCTATGTGATGGGAGGAATCGCGGGGCACGCGGGGCTGTTCGGAACGGCGGCCGATCTGAATCGCTTCGCACAGGGAATGTTGGAAGCGTTGCGCGGTCGCTGCAGTTTTGTCTCCCAGAAAACCGCGAAAAGTTTCGTGTCACGACAGACGACGCCGGGCTCAAGCTGGGCATTGGGCTGGGATACCCCATCGGAGTCTTCCGGGACGCCGTCTTCCTCGGGCCGGTTCTTTTCCGCGCGTTCCTTTGGCCATCTCGGATATACGGGCACCTCGATCTGGATCGATCCGGAACAAGACTTGGTCGTTGTGTTGCTGACGAACCGGGTACATCCGACCAGCCGGAATATTAAAATCCGGAGGTTCCGCCCGATTATTCATGATCTCATTGTCCAGGAAATCGTTCCGGGGGGCCGACCATGGTCAAACCGAAGAGGCTAAAACCGGGCGACACGATCGGCGTCATTGCACCGGCCGGTTCGGTGGATCCCTCCGAATTGGCGCAAGGAGCGGACCGTTTAAAGGAAATGGGATTTCATGTCGCATTGGGAGAAGCGGTTGCCAAACGGTCTCGTTATCTGGCCGGAACCGATCGCGAGCGTGCGGACGATCTGAACCGGATGTTTTCGGATTCCAAGATAGCGGCCATTGTCTGCGCCCGCGGCGGTTACGGGACGGCGCGGATCATTCCCAATTTGGATAGGGGCATGATCGCCTCCCACCCGAAGATTCTGGTCGGAAGCAGCGATGTCACCCTTTTGATCAATTATCTGCACCAGCAATTTGAATGGGTCACGTTCCACGGTCCGATGGTGGCGCCGAACTTCGGCAAGCTGCCGTCGAGGTTGACCGATACGTGGTTTCGGAAAATTTTAATGGGTAGTCACGGGGAAGGTCCGATCCCGGTAGAGGGTGTGAAAAGTTTGAGGGGAGGACAGGGTCAAGGTCCGCTGGTGGGCGGTTGTCTCACCATGCTCTGCAGCGCGCTTGGGACCCCCTACGAGATTCAGACCGACGGAGCCGTCCTTCTTTTGGAGGACATTGACGAAGCCCCTTATCGGATCGATCGGATGTTGAACCAGTTGAAGGCCGCGTCCAAGTTTCGCAATGTGAAAGGGATGATCTTCGGAAAAATGCCGGGATGCCAGCCGCCGACCCGTTCCGCTTACGTCCTGGAAGATGTCATCCGTGATCTGTTGGCCGATCAAGACTTTCCGATTCTGTACGGATTTCCGGCCGGCCACGGCGGGGATCAGGTGACGCTTCCCATCGGGATTCCGGTGCGAATCGATGGAGAAACGGCCACGGTAACGCTTTTGGAATCGGCGGTTCAATAAAATCAAACCGGAGTATTGACCTTGTATAACGTAACGGGGGGGGGACCATGATTGCATCCGGCAGCCGTTTGATGCGATTGGGCCAGTTGGTGGATCTATTAATTGCGGTTTTGATCGTCTCGGGGTGCGCCGGATCGGGTGACATCCTTTCGGAGTCCCCATCGTCCGCTTCATTTACCGAACGCTTAAACGATGTTTATTTCCTCAATGCGAGTGAGGGTTGGATCGTCGGGAACGGCGGCACCCTTCTCCACACGCGAAATGGAGGGGCCACATGGTTCTCTGAACAGAGTGGGACGACCCTGGACCTGAGGGCCATCGAGTTTTCGACCTCGAATGCGGGATGGGCGGTCGGGGACGGCGGCGTTGTTCTTCAGACCGCCAATTCCGGACTGAATTGGGTCCGACAGACCAGCGGCACGTCGAATCCGCTGAACAGCGTTTTCTTCCGGCCGAATGAAACGATGGTCGGTTGGGCCGTGGGGGACAACGGAACGATCCTCCACACCGTCAACGGAGGATTTTCATGGATGACCCAGGTCGGAGCGGGAAACGGCCATCTTCACGACGTTTTTTTCAGGGACCCCGACACCGGTTGGATCGTCGGCGATCAAGGTTTGATTCTGCATACCACCACCGGCACGAGCGGGGCGCTCTGGTCCGCCCAACTCAGCGGCACATCCCGAAACCTGAACGCCATTTACTGGAACGGAAACACCGCCGGATGGGTCGTGGGGGAGGGCGGTGTTCTTCTCCAGAGCGCGAACGATGGTCTGACCTGGGTGCGCGGCCCCCAAACGGTCGCGACGGGCACCTTGACCGATATCCTGTTTTCGGGTTCGACGGTCGGCTGGATTTCAGGGGAGGGTGGAACCCTTCTTCAGACCACGGGCGGCGCGGCATCCAATGTTGGCACGTTTTGGATACCCCGGTCCACCGGTACGGACGCGACCCTGCGTGCGATTTTTTTTATCAATGACAAGACCGGTTGGGCCGTGGGGGACAACGGAACGATTCTGTATTCCGTCGATGGAGGAAGCTTCTGGATCAAACAGTTTAAGCGATAGGCGGAGGGGGAGGCGAAGCATCGGCGGCCCTTGTCGCCGTTTCGTACGCCTCCTCGAGGATCTGGGCTATATGCTTTACGGGGATCCCGTTTTGCGTTCCGGTTTTTAATTGGATCATGCAGGCAGGGCAACTGGTGGCGATCACGTCCGCCCCGGACTCGGTGATCGCCCGTTGCTTACGCTCGAAGATCCGCCGGGACTGCGCATCGTTTTTGATGATAAAGGTTCCCGCCCCGCCCGCGCAGCGGTCGGCGTCCCGCATCTCGATAAACCGCATGCCGGAAAATCGGCGGAGCAACTCCCTCGGTTCTTTGGTGACCCCGGCCGCGCGTAGATGGCAGGAGGAGTGATAGGTGACCGTCTTTGGGATAACGTCCGTCTCGGCGACGGGTAAATCGATTCCTGACTGCACCAGGTATTCCGTGATATGCTTCACCCGTCCGGCCAGATCAGTCGCCTGGTTTCGTTCCTGTTCGTTCGAGAAAAGTCGCCCGTAATCCTTCAACATGAAGGTGCAGGAGGCGCATCCTGTCACGACTGTTTCAAACCGGCGCAAGGACTCGATATTAAACCGCGCGTATTCCCGGACCCGATCCCGATGACCGTAGGTCTCGATCGGCGTTCCGGAGCATCGCTGCCGGGGAAGCACAAGGCTTGCCCCCTGCCGTTGAAGAAGACGGATCACGGCGTCCCCAACGCCGTCCCGGAAATAGTTGGCCGCGCAGCCGTGGAAATAGGCCAGCGTTCCATTGCTCCCCGCGTCATCCGTCAAGGAGGCAAAACGTTGGCGTAGTGTCCGTGTGGCCAGCCGGGGCAGGATGATATGGCGGGAAAAGCGTGCGGTCGGTGAAAGTCCTTTTAAGACCGGCCGGGTGAGATAATCCAGAACCGATCGCCCGATGGAATTATCCCAGATCGCTTGAGTCAGCCCCGCCAGCTTCAGCAAGGATTCAAACAGCAGGGGTCGCGTTTGAAGACCGAAAATAAAACCGGTCAACCGGTTCGGGTGTTCCGCGCGTTTTTCAAGAACGTATTTTGAGACATCGATGCCCGCGGGGCAGACGGCGTAGCAGGATTTGCAGTTGACACAGGCCTCGACGGTGCGGGAAGCCTTTTCATAGGAATAGTCGGGCGCGGTGAGGATGTGGAACCAGCCGCGGGCCCCGTTCGATTCTTCCTGTGTGACGTCGTAGACCGGGCAGACGGTGTTGCATTTGCCGCAGGTGGCACAGGGTTTCGTTAACCGTTCAACGTCCAGATGGCTCGTGAACGGCACATCGGTGAGTTTGACCCCCGGATTGAGGATTCGGTCCGGATCGAAAAGTTGCTTGACCTGAGTGAAGAGGGCATAGACTTCTTCCCCGTACAGTTCGCGCAGGAACTCGCCCCGGACCCGCCCGTCCCCGTGCTCTCCGCATAGCGATCCGCCAAATTGATGGATGACGATGGAATGAATCTCTTTCGAGATGGTTGCCATCCGCTGTATGTCTTCCGAATTTTTCAGGTCCATCAGCGGATTGATGTGGGCGTTGCCGTCGCCGATGTGGCCGTAGATCGCCACGGGGATACTCATCTCTTTGAAATAGTGATCCAGGTAGGCGATCAGTTCCGGGAGCCGTGCGGCCGGGACCACGACGTCGTCCACGAAATTGATCGGTTTTTTTTTGGCGTCGTACCGGTAAAGGGTCGGGTAGATCGCTTTGCGGACCCGCCAAAGCGCCTCTTGTCGTTCCTGCCCATCGGGTTCGTCGCTTCGGGCGACCTCCACCGGCCGGCTGAGCCGATAGGTCTTTGTCGCTTCACGGATGAGATGAATTTTTTGCTCGATCGGTTCTTCGTCGATCTCAACCAGGAGCATGGCTGCGGCTTCGGGCGGGATGCCGAAACGGCCCCGGCCGATCAAGTCGAGCGAACTGGCATCCATCAATTCCATCGCGCTGGGATGAAGGGGAAGAAGGTCATTGACCGCATGGCCGACCTCCTCCAGACGGTTGAAGTAGACCAGCGCCGTCGCGGTCCGGGCCGGACGGTCCCTCAACCGCAGCCGAGCTTCTGTGGTGAAACCCAATGTTCCTTCGCTTCCGATAAAGAGTTTTGTGAGATCGAAGAGACCTTGTTCCAGATGGTCGACCATGTCAAAAAGATTGTAACCGCTGCTGTTCTTGCTCACGCCGATCCGATGCCTCCGGATCAAGGATCGGTTGGATTGTAATAAGGCGTAGAGTTCGCGAAGACGGGTCTCTTGATCGATCAGCCGTTCGAATTCGGGACGACCCAATGGATAGGGACGGGCCGCAAGGGCTCGCCCATCGGACAGAATCGCGCGGAGTTCAAGGACGTTGTCCTTCGTGGCTCCGTACTTGAGGGTGTGAGGGCCCGCCGAGTTGTTGCCCAGCATTCCCCCGATCTTGCAAACTTCGCCACTGGAAGGGTCAGGTGCGAAGAAAAGACCGTGGCGTTCCAGATCCCGGTTCAACTCGCCGTAGATCTTTCCGGGTTGAACCCGGACCCATTTTTCTTCGCGATTCAATTCAAGGATGCGGTTCAGTCGAGAAAATTCGAGAATGATCCCTTCTCCGATGGCGTTGCCGGTTAGATTGGATCCGCCGCACCGCGCCGTGAGGGGAATCCGGCGTCGTCGGGCATATTCGATCACCTTCAGGAGGTCGGTTTCCTGTTCGATCAGCACAACGGCCTGCGGGTCGATCCGGTAGATGCTGGCGTCAATCGCGTAAGCGGTCCGTGCGGCATAGTCGGACAGAACCTTTGACTCTCCGAGAAGATGAACCAGGTCTGAAACGAGGGAGGAGACCGAAGCGGTCATGACTACATTATAACAAGCCCGACGCGGGTGCGCAATGCGCAGGTTGCTGAAAAATGAGTGATCGGTCGGTAAACAGGCCCTCTACTTTAAGCGGGCGGCTCCGGCCGCCTCGATTACCAGCGTGGCGTACTGTGCGAAGATCATGAGAAGTTTGAGGTCGTATTCCGTAAAGTGCCGTTTTGTGGGGTCGGTGATGGAATAGTTGATGACCCCGATGATTTTGTTCCGACTGCGTAGCGGAGCGCAGATTCCGGAGCGCAATTCGGTCGCTTTGACCTCGAAGTTCTTAAACTGGTCCGGATTGATCTTGGAGGGCAGGAGCAAAGCCTCTCCGGTTTGGACGACGTACCCCGCGCATCCCTCGCCGATTTTGGGACGGCTCTGGGCCAGGACTTCCGGTTTGATGCCCACGGACGAGGCGATGACAAGCCTTTGGTTTGCCTCATCAACCAGTTGAATGGAACCGCGATCGGCCATAAAAAGCTCCATGGCGGCCTTCAGGATCGTGTCGAGAGCTTTTTCGGGTTGTGTTTCCATTCCGATGGCCGCCATCGCTTTCTGCAGCACCGTCAATTCCTTGAGCCGCACCTGCAGTGCCGAGATTTTGATTTGTTCCTCAAGCACTCTAAATTGTTCCTCCCGCAGTTGTTTCTGGATCTTTTGAAGTTTGAATTCATTGTCTATGATGTAAGCGCAGAAGAGCAGAAAAAAAACGCCCAGGAAGATGATGATGATCGGGGGTTGTTCTGTTACAAGGCTGAAAACGATGACGGTTCCGGCCGAGGATAGCAGGAGGAAGAAGGAGATGGCCCAGAGCTCCCATCGCTTCTTTTCAACCGGGGTCATCTTTTTGGTTGGGCTCATAAGATGGACCTGAACAATCTCTCCCTGCGCGCCGCGAACCTGGTGACGAAACCAACGTCCGCCGATGTCAGGCGCGACCGGCTTTGTTCAACGCCCTTTCGGGATAACTCACCCAAGGTTCTCGCTCTGCGAGATAGCGGGGACCCCGGAAATTCAAACGGGTGCGAAGGTTGGAGAAGCCGGACCGTTGTAATTGAGAAACGAAACTGCGAAGCGCGTCGTCGACGGTCCGGAACGCCTCCGTCTCAAACGTCAGTCCCTCATAATGAAAGACGGCCTTGTACCCTTTGTCGATTCGCTGAATATCCACCAACCGATTGAAGACCCGTTGTCGCTCGTCTTGTCCTTCGATTTGGTGTCGTTCGGTGATGCGCTGCATCCACCCCTCTCCAGGATGGCGCTGATTATAGCGACTTCAACCTGAGCAATCAATAACTTTTTTGCATGGCGATGGGCTTAACGGGTTTCGATTCGCCTGCATGAAACCGGATAGGGATGTCGCAGTCGTTTGACAATCCATCCCTTGTTTCTTATAATCCATAAAGCTTTCTGTGACCCATGGCCGTTGAGGATGAACTTACCCAATTTACTCACGATCCTTCGCATTCTGTTGATACCGGTTTTCATTAATTTGTTGATCTACAGATACCATGCATGGGCCCTGGCTGTTTTTCTTTTTGCCAGCTTGACGGACAGTCTGGATGGTCTGATCGCGAGGCTCGCAAATCAGAGAACGCGACTGGGGACCTATCTTGATCCCATGGCGGATAAGTTGCTCCTAACAGCCTCCTTTCTGACCCTCGCAATCCTGCAGATTATTCCGGTGTGGAGTGCCGTGATCGTCGTCAGTCGTGACATGATTTTGATCTTAGGCGCCTTGATTCTCCACCTGACCCAGGCTCGTCTGGAAATCTCACCTACGTTTCTTGGAAAAAGCACAACGGCGCTTCAGTTGGCCTATGTCACTTTGGTTTTATTTGTTGCGGTGGTTCGGGGCAACACAGTTGGTTTATTTCCAGTCCTAGTGGCAACGGTGGCGTTGACGATTCTCTCCGGTCTTCATTATATCTATCGGGGAGTGCGTCATTTGAATTCTGAACACGTTTAGTGAGTGCTTTAACGGCAGCCGGGTAGTCCATCTAAAATAGGCCAATTGATGAACAATCGAACCCGATGGTTTGGCATCATCGGGTATCCCATACGTCATTCCCTTTCCCCATTGATGCATAATGCCGCTTTCGAGGCGCTGGGCCTTGATTACTGCTACATTCCCTTGACGGTTGAACCCCCTCGGGTGCGATCCGCGGTAAAAGCGTTGCGATGGCTGCAGTTCCGAGGTTTCAACGTGACGATTCCCCACAAGCAACGGATTATGGCCTATCTGGATCGGTTGACCCCGGAGGCCAAGCTCATTGGAGCGGTGAATACCGTTGATATTCACCAAGGTAGATTGATCGGTCACAATACGGACGGTCGGGGATTCCTTAGATCCGTCATGGAAGTGACCGGTCAAACGGTAACAGACAAGCGCGTTTTGCTTTTAGGAGCGGGAGGGGCGGCGCGGGCGGTTGCGTTTCAATTGATCCTTGAAAACGTGGCAACAATGTTCATCTCAAATCGATCATCGGCGAGGGCCCATGGGCTGGCCCGTGATCTAGGGCGATCGCCGAACCGGTGTTTCCTTTCTGTCCTTCCCTGGACTGAAAAGGCTCTTAAAAAAGCCGTTCAAGAGACCGATATCATTATTAATGCCACATCGGTGGGAATGAATCCGTCTGATCCCCCCCTTCTTGCGTCTGATGTTTTGAAATCGCGTCATATTGTTTGTGATCTTGTTTATAAACCGGCAACGACGGGTCTGCTTCGGCAGGCACAAGCGGCCGGGGCCACGGTGATCACGGGACTTGGGATGCTGGTTCATCAAGGGGCGCTTTCCTTTGAAATCTGGACCGGTCAACGACCTCCGGTGGATGTCATGCGGGAGGCCGTTGGGCGGGCTATCATGGGATAGGAGTCGGGAGACGACATTGACAATTTGAAAACCATCCAGTAAACTGAAAAAGCAGGGGTTTCGTTCGTCCGAATTAGAGGTGACAACCTTGGTTCCTGAACGATTGGGGAAAGTGTTGACGGCGGCTCGACTCATTTCGGAGGAACAGCTCCAGAAAGCTCTTCTAATCCAGAAAAAGGAGGGCGGCCGACTGGGAGGTATCCTCATCAAGATGAATTTTGTTGAAGAGGATAAGCTCCTTAAGTTTCTAAGCCAGCATTATGGTATTCCCGCCATTGACCTTTCGAAGATCCAGATCGATCCCGCCGTCACGAAACTGGTACCGGCCGAAGTGGTTCACAAATACCATGTCATACCGGTCAAACGCTCCGGTGCCACGCTCAGCCTAGCCATGGTGGATCCCACCGATGTCTTTGCGGTTGATGATATCAAGTTCATGACCGGATACGAGATCGAGCCCATGGTCGCCTCAGAAGCGGCTGTGACGGCGGCCATTACCAAGTCCTACGATGCTTCGACCAAGCAACTCCAGACGGTGCTTAAAGACATTGAAGTGCAGGAATCCGAGGCGAATCTCTCCGTCGTACGCGAAGAGGAAGTGGATATTAATAAATTGAAGGCGGAGGTGGAGGATGCGCCGGTGGTGAAGCTGGCGAATCTGATCCTGGTGGAGGCGATCAAGAAGAAAGTGAGCGACGTTCACATCGAGCCGTATGAACACAGCTTCCGGGTACGTTACCGGTTGGACGGATCCCTTTACGAGGTGATGGCTCCGCCGAAGAAACTCCAAGCGGCCCTCACCTCCCGGTTGAAGATCATGGCCGACTTGGATATTGCCGAACGGCGACTTCCTCAAGACGGGCGTATTAAAATGAGATTTGAGGAAAAAGAGGTTGACCTTCGCGTGTCATGTCTTCCATGCCTGTTCGGCGAGAAAATTGTGATGCGTCTGTTGGATAAGAGCAACCTGACGCTGGATCTCACCAAGCTGGGATTTGAGCCCAATGCCTTGGAAGATTTTATGAAAGCGATCGGTAGTCCCTATGGCATGGTGTTGGTCACGGGTCCAACCGGAAGCGGAAAAACCACCACGCTCTATTCGGCCTTAAATTATATTAATACTATCGATGTGAACATCATGACGGCCGAGGACCCTGTCGAGTACAACCTGATGGGGATCAACCAAGTCCAAATGAAGGACGAAATCGGTCTGAATTTCGCAGCGGCCCTTCGTTCTTTCCTCCGACAGGATCCCGACATCATCATGGTCGGCGAGATCCGGGACTATGAAACGGCCGAGATCGGTGTCAAGGCGGCCCTGACCGGTCATTTGGTCTTGTCCACGTTACACACCAACGATGCACCCAGTACGATCAACCGTCTTCTCAACATGGGGATCGAGCCGTTCTTGGTGGCCTCTTCAGTGGTGTTGATCTTGGCCCAACGGCTCGTTCGGCGGATTTGCAAGGAATGTAAAGAAGTTGAAAAGATTCCGGTCCAGACGCTTATCAAAGCGGGCATGTCGGAAGAGGAAGCTAAAAATGCGGTCTGTTACAAAGGCAAAGGGTGCCAAACATGTAGCGATACAGGGTATAAGGGACGTGTGGCTTTGTATGAAGTGATGCCGATCGGGGAAGGGGTTCGGGAATTGGTCCTTCAAGGGGCTTCAGCAGATGAGATCAAAAAGCGGGCGATCAGCGGAGGAATGAAAACGTTGCGGATGAGCGGCCTAGCCAAAGTCCGCGAAGGATCGACCACGTTGGAAGAGGTTGTGGACTCGACTTTTTCGGATTGACACTAAGAAAATCATGATGATTTACATCTGATATGCAGTTTTCCGATAACTGGATGCCCCGGCGGGGGGTCTTTGCCGGTTGTGAAGAGGAGAGTAAGCTATAACTCCGGGAGGTTTCCCGGTATACTAACATAGTCACAGCAAGGAGACGAATGGCCAATCTGTATCAGTTACTCCAGACTATGATTGAGAAAGGTGCCTCCGACCTCCACATCACCACGGGAAGTCCGCCACAAATCCGGGTGGACGGCGATCTGGTCCCGTTAAACGCCCCGCCTATGACGCCTGCCGAGACCAAGCAGCTGGTGTACAGCGTTCTCACCGACGCCCAGAAACACAAATTTGAAGAGGAGAACGAACTGGACTTCTCCTTTGGATTAAAAGGGTTGAGCCGGTTTCGCGCCAACGTTTTCATGCAGCGTGGGGCCGTGGCCGCAGCGATCCGGACCATTCCGTTCAAGATCATGACCTTTGAGGAATTGGGATTGCCGGCGATTGTGAGGGACTTGGTCAAGCGTCCCCGTGGATTGATTCTGGTTACCGGTCCGACAGGGAGCGGGAAATCAACCACCCTGGCTACGATGATCGACAGCATTAACTCCGAGCGGCATGAACATATTGTGACGATCGAGGACCCGATTGAATTCCTTCATCCTCATAAAAAATGCCTGGTCAATCAAAGGGAGGTCAATTCGGACACCAAATCGTTTAAGACCGCCCTCAAATATATTCTCCGGCAGGATCCCGATGTGGTGCTGGTCGGTGAAATGCGTGATCTTGAGACGATCGAGGCCGCTTTGACCATTGCCGAAACGGGACACCTCACTTTTGCCACTCTCCATACCAACTCTTGCGCCCAGACGATCAACCGGATCGTCGATGTCTTCCCCCCGTTTCAGCAGCCCCAGGTGCGGGCCCAGTTGTCGTTTGTTCTGGAAGGCGTCATATCCCAACAACTCATGGCCAAGGCCAGTGGACAGGGAAGAGTTCTGGCTTTGGAGATCATGGTTCCCAACCCCGCTATCCGTAATTTGATTCGAGAAGATAAAGTCCATCAGATCTATTCCACGATGCAAACCGGCCAGTCAAAGTATGGCATGCAGACGATGAATCAGTCCTTGTTCGACCTCTACCAACGGCGGTTGATCACCTATGACGATGCCATTAACCGCAGCAGCAACGTGGAAGAGTTGATGAATATGCTGGGCCGGAGCGGAATGGCTCCGCAACCGGCGAAGGAACAGCGGGCAGTCCGCTAACCCGGGAGCGCGACGGATTTATGGCTACCTTTGCTTGGACAGGAAAAACGAGACAAGGATCTCCGCAAAAGGGCGAGCTTGTGGCCAAAAGCCGGGAGGAAGTGATCGGGCTTCTTCGGAAGCAGAATATCCTGGTGACTTCGATTCAGCAAAAGGCGGGGGCATTTAATCTCAATCTTAGTTTCGGCGGCTCCGTCTCAGACAAGGACATTGTTGTTTTTACCAGGCAGTTCGCCACGATGATTGACGCCGGGCTGCCCCTGGTTCAATGCCTGGAAATTCTTTCGACGCAAACCGAAAACAAATTCCTGGCCAAGACGGTGGGCGATGTCCGACAGGAAGTGGAATCGGGCTCCACCTATGCCGATGCTTTGAGGAAACATCCTAAGGCTTTTGACGAACTGTATGTGAACATGGTGGCGGCCGGAGAAGCCGGCGGCATTCTAGACACCATCCTCAACCGTTTGGCCAAACATATCGAGAAAGCCGCAAAGTTGAAAAAACAGATCAAGTCGGCCATGGTCTATCCGAGCACGATTATGGGTGTGGCCGTGGTCATCGTGGCCATTCTAATGATCTGGGTTATCCCGGTCTTTGCCAAAATGTTCTCCGACTTCGGTGGGACCCTTCCCGCGCCGACTCAGATCGTCATCAACGCCAGTAACTTTTCGAAGCATTATGCACCGTATATGGCCGTGGGGGCTGTGGCGGCGTGGTTCGGATTGAAGCGGACTTACAAGACGCAGATGGGTCGAAAGCTCATGGATCAGCTGGCGCTGAAGATGCCGGTGATCGGTGATCTCATCCGCAAAGCGGCCGTTGCCAAATTTACTCGGACCCTCGGGACCTTGATCAGCAGCGGCGTTCCAATCCTGGAAGGACTGAACATTACAGCCAAAACGTCCGGCAACAAGGTCATTGAAGAAGCCATCATGGTCGCCCGACAGAGCATCAGCGAAGGCAAGACGGTTTCCGATCCGCTCGGACGGACGAAGGTGTTTCCCCCGATGGTGGTTCAGATGATTGCGGTGGGTGAAACAACCGGGGCCTTGGATGCGATGCTGGGCAAGATCGCCGATTTTTACGAGGAAGAAGTGGACGCGGCGGTTGCGGCGTTGACGTCTCTCTTGGAGCCGCTTCTGATGGTTTTCCTGGGCGCCATTATCGGGTTCATTGTGGTGGCCATGTACCTGCCGATCTTCAAGATGGCCGGCACCATCTAGGATCACAGATGTCTCCTATATCGAGGTTCCAATCTTGCGGCCGGAACTTTTATAGGGCGGCCCCTCCTCTCGTTCTGTTTACCTCAGCCGGATTGTGATGTGGGCGATGGAGCTCCAATGGATCCAGCAGGAAGAAATGCGGGCCAAGCTGAAGTGGCTGATGGTCCTGCGTGTCGTGATCGTTACGGTTTTGCTGGGTGCCTCGATCGTTCTCCAGGTCGGTTACGGACATGTCGGGAAAACGACCACCTCGTTTTCTTATCTGATTGCTTCAACGTATTGTCTCACGATCGTTTACAGCCTTCTTCTCAATCGGCTGAAACACCTCACACTGTTTGCCTACGCCCAGATCTTCTTTGATCTGAACTTTGAAACTCTCTTGGTTTATTTAACGGGAGGCATCGAAAGCCCGTTTTCACCATTTTATATGATCACCTTGATGGCCGCGAGCGTGATCCTGGGCCGGAAAGGCGGGGTCCTGACCGCGTCCATGGCCAGCGTACTGTTCGGTTTGCTGGTCGACCTCCAATATTTTCGACTTCTGCCCGAAACGGGAGCCGGCACCTATTCCAATCGGCAAACACTTTATTTCCTTTTTTTAAATGTCGTTGGGTTTCTGACCGTGGCGTATTTGGGGGGGGAACTGGCCGAAAAATTGAGCACGACGCGCGAACGCCTGAAAGAGAAAGCGGCCGGCTTGGCGGAGTTACAGGCTTTTCACGAACATGTGGTGCAGAGCATGAGCACCGGCTTGATGACTACCAGGCTTTCCGGTGTGATTACCTCCTTCAACCGGGCGGCCGAAGAAATGATGGGATATCGGTTTGGAGAGGTAAGGGAAAAACCCTGGTGGGAGATTTTCGGGGCGCCCGAGTTAAAAGAATTGATCAGCACCGAAAAACCGCTGATGGAACCCTTCCGTTTCGACCGGGAGTGCCGCCGAAAAGACGGGGGGCGCCTGGTGTTGGGCATGACCGTATCCCCTCTAAAAAACGAAGAAGGGCAGCAGATCGGCGGAG
>Ga0335079_10002684_pt1 | contig 20476 bp, 17 predicted proteins | sample Lox_Sample_33_FD_206719 | JGI IMG/M metagenome (GOLD analysis project Ga0335079, IMG submission 206719) | Soil microbial communities from Loxahatchee National Wildlife Refuge, Florida, United States - Lox_Sample_3.3 | ecosystem: Environmental > Terrestrial > Soil > Wetlands | place: USA... | reverse complement strand
CGCGCCGGTGGCGATCGCGACGGCGACCGACGCCAGCACCACGACGGTCGAGTGGCCGAGCGAAAAGAACAGGCCGACGCCGAGCGGCCGCTTGCCGTCCTGCATCAGCTTGCGCGTCACGTTGTCGATCGCTGCGATGTGGTCGGCATCGACCGCATGACGAAGCCCGAGCGCATAGGCGAGCAGCGCGGTGCCGACCAGCACCGGATAATCGTGAAACGCGATCAGGGCCCAGGCCCAGGCCAGCAGATTGGCGGCGATTAGCACGACGTAAATTGCGACGAGCTTGCCGCGCAGCTCGGCGTTCTGATCGTTGAAGAGCTTGGCGAGGGTAATGCGCATGACGGGGTCGCCGGCGGCGAAGATGCGAGGCCTGCCATCGATACGATGGGGCCGGCGCGGCTGCAAGGGGCCGTGAGCGGATCAGGCGTAATCGTCATACTGGCGCGTCGACGCCACTGCCGGACGCGTCACTGCGGCTGGATGCCCGCGGCGCGGATGACGTCGCCCCAGCGCCTGGTCTCCGCCTTGAGGAAGGCGCCCGCGTCGGCCGGCGAGCCGCCGCCCGGCGTGATGCTCAGCGCCTTGTAGCGCTCGAGCAGCTCGGGATCCCTCATGGCCTTGTTGGCGGCATCGTTGAGCTTGGCGACGACGCCGTCGGGAGTCTTCGGGGGGGCCGTCAGCGCGTGCCAGGTATCGGATTCGCAGCCCGACACGCCGGCTTCGGCAATGGTTGGAACGTCCGGGACCGCCGCGACGCGGTCCTTGGTCAGCACGGCGAGAATGCGTGCCCTGCCGGCCCGGTGCATTTCGAGCGAGGTCGCAAGCTCGTTGAACATCAGGTCGACGTTGCCGGCGAGCAGATCGGTGAGCGCCGGCGCAGTGCCCTTATACGGCACGTGCACGAGCTTGGTGTGAGTCAGCGTCTGGAACAATTCGGCGGTGAGATGCGACGTCGTGCCGATGCCCTGCGAGGCGTAATTGAGCTTGCCGGGATTGGTTTTGGCGTAGGCGATCAGTTCTTGGACGGACTTGACCGGCAAGCCGGCGCGCACCAGGACAACATTGGGCACATGCGACATGATCGCAACCGGCGTCAGCAGCGACGGATCGTAATTCAGCTCCTTGTAGAGAAACGGATTGGTCGTGACCGGCGCCGGCTGCGAGGCGAGCAGAGTGTAGCCGTCGGGGGTGTCCTTGAACACCGCTTCGGCGGCGACGCTGCCGCCGGCGCCGGCCTTGTTCTCGACCACCAGCGGCTGACCCAGCGTCACGCTCATCTTCGCGGTGACGATCCGGGTCACGGTGTCGACGCCGCCGCCCGCCGGCACCGAGACGATGACGCGGATCGGATGGTCCGGGAAATTCGCCGCGGCGTTCTGCGCGCCGGCGGCCGCGGTCGCCAGCATCAGGCCGAATGCGGCGGGCGCAAGCGCACGTCGTAGCATGACGTCAAGCTCCTGAATTCGGGTCGGTCACTCGGCTCATGGCATAGCGCAGATCGGGTGCATAGTCCCGCGACCCACTGCCGCTGCACCGTTCACAAACCGGCTGCCGCCCCATAGGATCGTTCCCCGAGCATTTTGGTGGAGCATGATCTTTTCGGAAAACCGGCTTCCACTTTTCCGGATCATGCTCAAGGGAGAGGCGCCGCGATGAGCAAGCTCGATTTTATTCTTGAAGAACTGGTGACGGCCAATCGCATTCTGGCCAACGAGGGCATCGTCGATTCCTTCGGTCATGTCAGCGCCCGGCATCCCGACAATCCGCAGCACTTTCTGCTCTCGCGCGCCCGCGCTCCGGAACGCATCGAGCGCGACGACATCGTCGAATACACGCTCGACGGCGCCGCGATCGACGAGCGCGGCCGCGCGCCCTATCTGGAGCGCTTCATCCATGGCGCGATCTACGAGGCGCGGCCCGACGTGCACGCCGTCGTGCACAATCATTCGCCGAGCACGATCCCGTTCGGCGTCACCAACAAGAAGCTGAAGCCGCTGCTGCACATGTGCGCCTCGATCGGCCACGAGGTGCCGGTCTGGGATTGCCACGACAAGTTCGGCGACACCACGCTGCTGGTGTCCGACATGGCGATGGGCCGCGACCTGGCGAAGCTGTTGGGCAACCGGCCGACGGCGCTGATGCGCGGCCACGGCGCCACTGTGGTCGGCCGCACCGTGCGCCACGCCGTATTCGTCTCGGTCTATCTCGAAGTCGGCGCCAAGCTGCAAATGCAATCGATGACCATGGGAGACATCAAATTCCTCACGCCCGGCGAAGTCGACAAGATCGTCGCCCGCGTCAACGATTACACGCTCAACCGCGCCTGGGAGAATTGGGCACGGCGCGCCGGGCGGCAGATGCAGCCGCAAGCTTGATGACGCGAAGGCGCCACGGGAGGTCGTCATGAGCCCGCGATATGGGTTAGGTCTCATCTTGGCGTTCGTCGCCGTCGTCGCGGGTGCTACGCGAGCGTCGGCCGAGGCGAACTGGCCGACGCGGCCAGTCCGCTTCATTGTCACGCTCGGGCCGGGCAGCGGCGCCGATATCGGCGCGCGGCTCCTGGCGGACCGGTTGCCGCAGCGCTGGGGCCAGCCGGTGATCGTCGACAACCGTCCGGGCGGCGACGGTCTCGTCGCCATCAATGCTTTCGTCACGGCGCACGACGATCACGTGCTGCTCTATTCGCCGGCATCGTCGTTTACGGCGCATCCGTACCTGCACGACGATCTGCCGTACAAGCCGGGCGACCTGCTGCCGATCGTGCGGGTCTCGAACACCATCATCGTCATCGCCGTGCCGGTGAACTCAACCATCAATTCGGTGAAGGATTTGGCGGCGGCGATACGCGCCGAGCCGGGCAAGCTGAATTGGGCCGGCGTGACCGGTACCAACGACCTGTTCTTCGGCGGGTGGCTCAAGCAGGAAGGCTTGAGCATGAACAAGGTGCCGTATCGCAACCCTGTCGATGCCGCCAACGATCTCGCCGAAGGTCGCGTGCAGATCTACGAGGCGGCGCTCGCGATCGTGCGGCCGCAGCTGCAAGCGGGCAAGATCAAGCTCATTGCCGCGACCAATTCGGCGCGCGCGCCGACGCTGCCGGACCTGCCGACCGTTGCCCAAGCAGGTTTCCCGGAGCTGACCCAGGATGGTTTGGTTGGCCTGTTCGGACCGAGCGGCATGCCGCGGCCGTTGCGCGAGCGCATCGCCGCCGATGTGCGCGCCGTGGTCGACGCCACCATCGTTGATCGCCTGACCATCACCGGGCAGCTCACCAATATCGGCGGACCGGACGAGTTCGCCCAATCGGTGGACGAACAGCGCGCCAAGGTCGCCCGCTTCGGCGCGGCGCTCGGCCTCAAGCCGTCGCAGTGATTTTGAGGCTTTCAGCAAAATGAAAACGGCGGCCTCGCGGCCGCCGTTTCGCTCAATGGGCGTACAAATTGCGACGTGACGTCACTCCGCCGCGAGCCGCACCTCGGGCGCCGCGGCGCGCACGTCGGCGTCGACGTGCTTTTCGTATTTGACGAAGTTGTCCTGGAACATGCGCACGAGCTTGCGCGCGGTGTCGTCGAACGCGGCTTTGTCCTTCCAGGTTTTCATCGGATAGAGCAGGTGCGGCTCGACGCCGGGCACCGAGGTCGGCACCGCAAAGCCGAAATACGGATCGGTCCGATAGCTCGCGTTCTTGAGCGAACCGTCCAGCGCGCCCGTGACCAGCGCCCGCGTCGCCTTGATCGGCATGCGGCGGCCGACGCCATAGATGCCGCCGGTCCAGCCGGAATTGACCAGCCAGCAATCGACATTGTGCCGCTTGATCAGGTCGCGCAGCAGATTGCCGTATTCCGCCGGCGGCCGCGGCAGAAACGGCGCGGCAAAGCAGGTGGAGAATTCCGGCTCGACGCCGACGAGGCCCTTCTCGGTGCCGGCAACCTTGGCGGTGTAGCCGGACAGGAAGTGATACATCGCCTGCGCCGGCGTCAGCTTGGCGATCGGCGGCATCACGCCGAAGGCATCGGCGGTGAGGAAGATGATGTTCTTCGGCTGGCCGGCATGGCCGGTCTTCGACGCGAGCGGCATGAACTCGACCGGATAGGCCGAGCGCGTGTTTTCCGTGAGCTTGTCGCTGTCGAAATCGCAGGCGCGCGTCTCCGGATCGAACACGACATTTTCCAGAACGGCGCCGAAGCGATTAGTCGCGGCGTAGATCTCCGGCTCGGCTTCCTTGGAGAGCCTGATGCACTTGGCGTAGCAGCCGCCTTCGAAATTGAACACGCCATTTTCGCTCCAGCCGTGCTCGTCGTCGCCGATCAGCGTACGGTTCGGATCAGCCGACAGCGTCGTCTTGCCGGTGCCGGAGAGACCGAAGAACAGCGCGACGTCGCCGTTCTTGCCGACGTTGGCAGAGCAGTGCATCGGCATCACGCCCTGTGCCGGCAGATAGAAGTTGAGCGTCGTGAATACCGCCTTCTTTATTTCACCGGCATAGGACGAGCCGCAGATCAGCACGATCTTGCGGGTGAAATCGATCGCCACCATGGTGTCGGAGCCCGGGCGGCCGCCGTGACGCGCGGCGTCCGGCCTGAACGAGGGCATGTCGACGATGGTCATATCGGGCACGTAGCTCGCAAGCTCGTCGTGCGCGGGGCGGATCAGCAGTTGGCGGATGAACAGCGAGTGCCAGGCGAGCTCGGTGAAGACGCGGGCTTTGATGCGGTATTTCGGATCGGCGCCGCCGTAGAGGTCTTGGGCGAACAGCGTTTTGCCTTTGGCGTGGGCGATGAAATCGGCGAGCAGATTGTCGAAGTGCTGTTTGCTTTGTTTGCGATTGCCGTCCCACCATACGGTATTCTCGGTCGTCGCATCGACGACCGTATGTTTGTCTTTGGGGCTGCGGCCGGTGTGGTGGCCGGTCTCGGCGCAGAACGCGCCGCCTTGGACGAGGTGGCCTTCCCGGTTGGCGACGGCGTGCTCGATCAGCCGGGTGTCGGGCAAATTCCAATGGACGCCGGCGAGATCTTTAAAGCCGAATTTATCGGCGCCGTGGGCGCCGTTCCTCGAACCCGCTTCCTTCACCTACGCCTCCGCCTCTTGGCCCACTTAGTCGGCACGCTTACTCGGCACGTTCGCGCCGGAGCCTTGGCCACCGACTTGCCCCGCTGAGTGTTAACGCTCTGCCGGCAAGCGTGCGACCCTATATCGGGCATCGCAGCATCTGCCAAGACTTAGCCAACCTCAAGGCTAACCGCCCAAAGCCGCGCGTGTTTCCGTGTTGCAGCGCAGCGGAAAATGCTGTGCGAAGACCCCTAGCTGGCGCGGGCTTTAGCCGCCAAATCCACGACCGCCTTGCGCAACTGCGTGGCGTCGGTGACGCGCTCGGTAAACGGCAGGCGGAGCGTTAGATCGCCCGAGGCGAGATCGAGGCCATCGGGGTCGATTCCGGTCAGGCGCCAGTTGCCTCCTTCGGCGCCAAGGAGCTTGGTGGCGTAGAGGCGTACCGCCTCGGCGTGGTCGTCGTTCATATGGGCGATGGCGCCTGGCTCGGCCTCGACCAAATCCTCGGCGCCGTCGATGTCGGTCATCACGTCGGCGGCTTTCAGATCGGCGGCGCGCGCAAAGCCGCCGTTGAGATGTGCGGAGACCGCATCGAGCCGCCAGAACGAGAAATCGCCGAAGCCGGCGTAAAGCTCCGATTTCGGATGGCGAGCGAGGAAGCGACGCCGCAGCCGCGGCTCTTGCGGATTGTCGCGCGCGATCTGCACGAAGCGTCCGAGCAGCGTCAGGCGCGGATGCGCCAGCGGATCGCCCTTGCCGGACGATGCCAACAAAAGGGAAGCCCGGCCGTCTTGCTCGAGATTGGCGGTATGGGTGGAGAGCCGCGAAATCAGGATCAGCGGTGCGCCGTCGACGTCGGTCGCCACGTTAACCAACGACGCGAAGGGGTGGCCGGTGTTGCGGTCAAGGGTCGCCAGCGTCCCGGCCCGTGTGGCGCGCAACAGCGCCTTGGCCACGGTTTTTGGATCGAAATCTGGCGCCGGGGCGTTTTCCGGAAGCCGATTAGGCATGGTACCGGGCAAAGGCGCGGCTGCCGGGCCGATTTTGTCGGGTTCAGGCACGATTTGTCCTTTCCGGTTCCTTTCCCATGTCATTCCATCTCACAGCAATTGCCCCGATTTCGCCTTGTCTAATCACATTTCTGCCCCCACATGGGGTTGAGAGTACAGATGGGGCCGGGCGGGTGATGCTGCGGCCGACGACTCATGTTAGAAGGCCGCCATGCCAACAATCGCTCTGGTGGACGACGACCGCAATATCCTTACCTCGGTCTCGATTGCGCTCGAGGCGGAAGGCTATCGCATCACGACCTATACCGACGGTGCGTCCGCGCTCGACGGCTTTAAGACGACGTTGCCGGATCTTGCCATCCTCGACATCAAGATGCCGCGCATGGACGGCATGGAGACGCTGCGCCGGCTGCGCCAGAAGTCCGACCTGCCGGTGATCTTCCTCACCTCCAAGGATGAGGAAATCGACGAATTGTTCGGCCTGAAAATGGGCGCCGACGACTTCATCCGGAAGCCGTTCTCGCAGCGCCTTCTCGTCGAGCGGGTCAAGGCGGTGCTGCGCCGCGTGTCGCCCAAGGATGGCGCGGCGCCGAAGGAAGCCGACAGCAAGGTGCTGGAGCGCGGTCTGCTGCGCATGGACCCCGAGCGCCACACCTGCACCTGGAAGAACGAGCCGGTGACGCTGACGGTCACCGAGTTTTTGATCCTGCAAGCATTGGCCACCCGGCCGGGCGTGGTGAAAAGCCGCAACGCTCTGATGGATGCGGCCTATGACGATCAGGTCTATGTCGACGACCGGACCATCGACAGCCATATCAAACGGCTGCGAAAGAAGTTCAAAGCCAGCGACGACGAATTCGACATGATCGAAACGCTGTACGGCGTGGGTTATCGTTTCAAGGAATAACGCGCCTCTCCGAACGGTGCGCGAGCGGGCCTGATCTGCCGGGAACCGGAGTAATGAACCGGGCGATCTTGGCTCCTGACTGGGCGGCTGACGTGCGGTAGTAATGGCGTCCGGTAACCTCTTTTGGAGGGGGCCGGCTCGAAACCCCGGCAGACGACGTGCTTGATCGAACGGCAGAGACCGCAGGGGCCGAAACCGAGGCCCAAACTGAAGCTCGCTTGCTGACCAAGCCCGAGCCCGAAGCCCGTATCGGTGCCGAAGCAAAGGACCAGGCGCCACCGCGTGCCCGGCGCCGAGGCTTGGGCCGGGTCGGCGATTGGCTGCGGCGCGCATTTCAGTTCTTCGTGGCGCAAAGTTCATCGAGCGTCACCCGCCGCATCGTCACGCTCAACGTGTTCGGTTTGCTCGCGCTGTCGGTCGGTATTCTTTATCTCTCGCAGTTCCGCGCCGGCTTGATCGATGCCCGCGTGCAAAGCTTGCTGGTGCAAGGTCAGATCATCGCCGGAGCGATTGCCGCCTCGGCCACGGTCGAGACCGACTCCTCCATCACCATCAATCCCGACACGCTGCTCAACCTGCAGCCCGGCCAAAGCTATGGCCCTTCGGAAGACGCGCTCTACGGCATCGATTTTCCTATCAATCCCGAGCGCGTGGCGCCGATCCTGCGGCGGCTCATTTCGCCGACCAAGACGCGGGCGCGCATTTACGACCGTGACGGCGTGCTGCTGGTCGACAGCCGCAATCTGTTCGGCCGCGGCGACATTCTGCGTTTCGATTTGCCGCCGCCGACGGCGGAGAAACCGGGCCTGTTCGAGCGCGCGTTTGTTGCGGTGCGGCTCTGGCTCGGCCGCGGCGACCTGCCGCTCTACCATGAGCTCGGCGCCGAGAACGGCAAGGGCTATCCGGAAGTCTCGCGCGCGCTCAACGGCCAGGACTCCACGATGGTGCGCATCAACGATCGCGGCGATGTCATCGTCTCGGTCGCAGTGCCGGTGCAACGCTTCCGCGCGGTGCGTGGCGCATTGATGCTGTCCACGCAAGGCGCTGACATCGACGACATGGTGGAGGCCGAGCGGCTCGCCATCCTCAAGGTGTTTTTGATCGCCGCCGCCGTCATGGTGCTGCTGTCGATCCTGTTGGCGGGCACGATTGCCGAGCCAGTGCGCCGTCTCGCCGACGCCGCCGAGAGCGTGCGCCGCCGCATCCGCTCGCGCGTGGAGATTCCCGATTTCACCCGCCGCCGCGACGAGATCGGCCACTTGTCCGGCGCGTTCCGCGACATGACTAATGCGCTCTACAGCCGCATCGAGGCGATCGAAAGTTTCGCCGCTGACGTGGCGCACGAGCTGAAGAACCCGTTGACCTCGTTGCGCTCGGCGGTGGAGACGCTGCCGTTGGCCAAGAGCGACGAGAGCCGGGCGCGACTCCTCAACATCATCCAGCACGACGTCAGGCGGCTGGATCGCCTGATCTCCGACATTTCCGACGCTAGCCGCCTCGATGCCGAGCTACAGCGCCAGGAAGCGGAGCCGGTCGATTTCGCCAAGCTCCTCAGCACGGTGGTCGCGGTCGCCAACGAAGTGAAGCGCGACGACGGCATCACCGTGACGCTCAAATTTGAGGGCGGTGGCGCGCGGGCTTTTCTGGTGCCGGGCCACGACTCCCGCCTTGGCCAGATCGTCGACAATTTGATCGAGAACGCCCGTTCGTTCTCGCCGCAGAACGGCAGCGTGCGCGTCACCTGCCGGCGGCTGAAAGACAATATCGAAATCCTGGTCGACGATGACGGCCCCGGCGTGCGGCCCGACGCGATCGAGAAGATCTTCGAGCGGTTCTACACCGACCGGCCGCATCAGGGCTTCGGTCACAATTCCGGTCTCGGCCTGTCGATCTCCAAGCAGATCGCGGAAGCCCATGGCGGCACGATCTGGGTCGAGAACCGCCTCGGCGCGCCGGGCGAGGATGGCGCACCTGCGGTGCTCGGCGCGCGCTTCACCGTGCGCCTGCCGGCAATGTGATGACGCAGTTGGCGACGACGGTGCACGCCGCGGCGGTGCTTGTTGGAGCGCGCGCCGTTTTGATCCGCGGGCCGTCCGGCGCGGGCAAGTCGCGCCTCGCGTTGCAACTGATCCTGGCGGCGGACACCGGCACTCTGCGCTTTGCTCGCCTGGTCGGCGACGATCGCGTCCATCTCTCACCCGCCCATGGGCGGCTCCTGGTGGGCCCGGCGCCGGCACTGGCCGGGCTGATCGAGGTCCGCGGTCTCGGCATCCGGCGGCTGCCTCATGAGCCCAGCGCCGTGGTCGGTCTGGTGGTCGACTTGGCGGCGGCCGACGTCGAGCGGTTGCCGGAAATCGACACGCAACACGCGGTAATTGGGGGGGTCAATTTACCGCGACTTGCCGTCGCGGCGGGGTTCGAGGCCTTGCCGGCGGTGCTTGCAGCTCTCACTTCAGGCCGGGCCGAGGCGGCCGTTTTGGCGCCTCCGGCTGCGACTTAGGTATTTAAGCCCGTCGGACGACGGATTTGGTTGGGGATTGGTTAACCTTAACGCCCCTACACTTCGCTGCTGCTTCGCTACGCGGCCTCTTCATAGCCAAATTCGACTTTCGGCTAGTGCAATGCAACAACCGCCGAAATTCAACGAGAAAGCCCCTTGCGCTAGGGCTTTGGATGGTCATGATGTGCAGCCTTTCGTGCGGTGCAACCGGGACGCGCCCGCGGGGAGTTCCATGATTGGTGTTGTGCTGGTGACCCACGGGCGGCTCGCAGTCGAGTTTCGCCAGGCTTTGGAGCACGTGGTCGGGCCCCAGGGTCAAATCGAAGCGGTCACCATCGGTCCCGATGACGACGTCGAGGAGCGCCGCAAGGACATCATCGAAGCCGTCAAACGCGTCGACTCCGGCGACGGCGTCGCCATCCTCACCGACATGTTTGGCGGCACGCCGTCGAACCTCGCCATCTCGGTCATGAGCCGGCCCAAGGTCGAGGTGCTTGCCGGCATCAATCTGCCGATGCTGGTCAAGCTCGCCAAGGTGCGCGACGAATGCCCGCTTGCGGAAGCGGTCGCCGCCGCCCAGGAAGCCGGGCGCAAATACGTCACCATCGCCAGCCGGGTGCTCAACGGCAAATGAACGACCGGGCGCTCGGCAGCGAGGACGACTGCACGGGCGATCCTGCGCCCCTCCGCGAAGGCGCTGTTGTTCGCGAACTCATCATCTGCAACAAGAAGGGGCTGCACGCGCGGGCCTCTGCGCGCTTCGTGCAAACAGTCGAGAAATTCGACGCCGATGTGCGCGTCATGCGCTGTGGCGAGACGGTCGGCGGCACGTCGATCATGGGCCTGATGATGCTCGCGGCGGCGCCCGGCACCAAGATCACTGTCGAGGCGATCGGCAAAGAAGCGGTCGAAGTTATCGCGGCCTTGACGGAGCTGATCGAAGCGCGCTTCGGCGAGCAGGACTGAGCATCGGCCAGAAAAACCGAGCGCTGCAGGGAGCAGATCAATGGCAGAGAGTGACAAGCCGGCGGCGGCCAATCCCGCAGCCGTTTCGCCCGAACGGCAATCCGCATCGATCCGCTACATCGATCGCCCCGAACTCGCAGAGCATTTTGCCGACGCCGTCACCGGCCTCATCTATGACGGCCAGACGCTGCGTATGGAATTCGGTGTGACGCGCTTCGACGAGATCAAGGCCAATACGCCAATCACCGGCCGGCGCTATCCGTCCTGCCGGGTGGTGCTGTCGCCGGCAGCGGCGATCGATCTCATCAACCGCATGCAGCAGATCGCGGCCGCCTTGGCGCAGTCCAGCGCGGCGAAGCCCGCGCCGCGGACGGGCGGCGCGTCCTAGCGGGCCATCAAGCGCTCGCTGCTAATTTCAGATCGGCGACGAACTGCCGATAGGCCTTGCGCTTGTCGGCTTCGTCCTCGATGCGCAGCAGCGCCGACGGATGCACCGTGACGAATAATCGCGTCCCGTCCTCGAGCGCAAGCGGCTTGCCGCGTAATTTGGTGATGGTCACGGTCTTGCCGGTCAGGCCGCGTACGGCGGTGACGCCGAGCGCGATGACCGCCGCCGGCTTGACCAATTTGCGCTCCGCATCGAGCCAGATCTTGCAGCGTTCGATCTCATAAGTGTTCGGCCGCTTGTGCAGCCGGCGCTTGCCGCGCATCTCGTGCTTGAAATGCTTGACGGCGTTGGTGACGTAGGTCCTGTCGCGGGCAATGCCGGCGTCGTGCAGTGCTTGATCGAGTACCCGGCCGGCCGGTCCGACGAAAGGCTTGCCAGTCAAATCCTCGCGGTCGCCGGGCTGCTCGCCGACCAGCATGAGGTCGGCGCGGCGGGGTCCCTCGCCGGGCACTGCCTGGGTAGCGTCGCGATAGAGCGGGCAGCGCCGGCAGGCGGCTTCCGCCTCGGCGAGCTCGCGGAGCGATGCGATGGCCGGTTCTGCCTCGTGTTGGGCCATGGACCAAGAATACCCGGCGCGCCAGCCGGGTTCATCCCACGGACATAAAGGTATCTTTATGTCTTTATTGCCGTGGCCAGTGACACCTGCTATAGGGCCGGCTCCAGCGTCGGCTCCGTCCGGCGCTTCGGCCATCCAGCCAAGGATCGTCATGAGCACCGCGACCAAGCAAAAACTTTCGCCGACCGACTACGTGGTCAAGGACATCGGCCTTGCCGAATGGGGCCGCAAGGAGATTTCCATCGCCGAGACCGAAATGCCGGGCCTGATGGCGACCCGCGAGGAGTTCGGCTCAAAGCAGCCGCTGCGCGGCGCCCGCATCGTCGGCTCGCTGCACATGACGATCCAGACCGCAGTGCTGATCGAGACGCTCAAAGCGCTGGGCGCCGACGTGCGCTGGGCCTCCTGCAACATCTACTCGACGCAGGATCATGCCGCAGCCGCGGTCGCCGCCGGCGGCACGCCGGTGTTCGCGGTCAAGGGTGAGAGCCTGACCGACTACTGGGACTACACCCACCGCATCTTCGAATGGTCCGACGGCGGCGCGCCCAACATGATCCTCGACGACGGCGGCGATGCGACGCTCCTGCTGCACCTCGGCATGCAGGCCGAGAGCAATCCGGCGGTGCTCAATCATCCCGGCAACGAGGAAGAGGAGGTGCTGTTCGCCGCCATCAAGAAGCGGCTCAAAAGCGAGCCCGGCTGGTACACCAAGACCGCAAAGACTATCAAAGGCGTCACCGAGGAGACCACCACCGGCGTGCACCGGCTTTATCAGATGGCAAAAGAAGGCCGGCTGCTGTTTCCCGCCATCAACGTCAACGACAGCGTGACCAAATCGAAGTTCGACAATCTGTACGGCTGCCGCGAGTCGCTGGTCGACGGCATCCGCCGCGGCACCGACGTGATGATGGCGGGCAAGGTGGCCATGGTCGCGGGTTTCGGCGACGTCGGCAAAGGCTCGGCCGCCTCGCTGCGTCAGGCCGGCTGCCGCGTCATGGTGTCGGAGATCGATCCGATCTGCGCGCTGCAGGCGGCGATGGAAGGCTACGAAGTCACCACCATGGAGGACGCGGCCTCACGCGCGGACATCTTCTGCACCGCGACCGGCAATGTCGACGTCATCACAATCGACCACATACGCAGGATGAAGGACCGCGCCATCGTCTGCAATATCGGCCACTTCGACAGCGAGATTCAGGTTCATGCCCTGAAGAATCTGAAGTGGAACAATGTCAAGCCGCAGGTCGACGAGATCGAGTTCCCCGACGGCAAGCGCATCATCCTGTTGTCGGAAGGCCGTTTGGTGAATCTCGGCAACGCCATGGGGCATCCGAGCTTCGTCATGTCGTCGTCGTTCACCAACCAGACCCTGGCGCAGATCGAGCTGTGGACCAATCCCGGCAAGTACGAGAAGAAGGTCTACACGCTGCCCAAGCACCTCGACGAGAAGGTCGCGCGGCTGCATCTGGAAAAGATCGGCGTCAAGCTGACCAAGCTCAGCGACAAGCAGTCGACCTATATCGGCGTGCCGGCGGAAGGGCCGTTCAAGTCGGATCACTATCGGTATTGAACGCAGCAGCGCTCTTTCCCACAAAAAATCCGTCCGCGCCTTGCGGCGCGAACGGACATCCTCGTCACCAAACGAGCTAGTGAGTCGTATCTTCGAGCAGATCCTCGGCCCGGTCGATCAGCCGCCGCGCCTCACGCTCGTCGATCTTCTGGTCGTGGAAGGCGGCGTCTTCGAGCATGTCGATCATCTGCCCGGCGATGTCGTTGCGCCGTGCGGTGATGTCGCGAATGCGATTTTCCAGCGCGGTGTAGATCGCATCGTTGGTCGCATCGCCGCTGGCAACGGCGCGCGTCGAAATGCCGGTCAGCGTGGATAGACCGAGCCGGCCGGTCGGCGCGTTGATCTGCTTATAGGCCTCGGCGAGGTCGCGGAGCGTGTCGGAATGGCCGCGCAGCGCCACCGGCAGCGCGTCGTCGTGAAGGATCTCGAACAGCACCCGGCCGTCGTGGGCGTAATCGTCCTTGAGCTTCGCAAGACTCAGGATGGTTGGCCGGATGTCGGTGTGATCGGTGAACATCCGGTCGGTCAGGCCGACCTTGCGGACGCCGGGGCCGACGACGCCGAGCCAGGTGCGCACGATGTCGCGCTGGAAGTCTCCGTGGTTCCAGGCAAAGGCGCGCGACTGGACGAAACAGCTCGCCGCGTCGGTTGCCGGCGTGCAGGGCGGCGTGGTGTGTCCGGACGACGTCAGGAAGTAGTCCGGATTACCGAACAGGACGAAGTTCGGCGTCCGATTGGGATCGTGGCTGATCATGTGGAGCAGATCGAGCTCGGCCTGATCCGCCAGCGCCTGGGCGACATTGGCATCGCCACCGATGATCGGATCAAAACCCTTCAGCGCGGCGGCTTGACGCTCCAGCGTTCGCGTCACCGAAGCGGTCTGGGCCGGATTGCCGTTGATGTGCACGCTCGGCGCGTCATCGGAATGCACGGCAAACGGCGTGGTGTTGCCGAACTCGGTAGCGTAGACGAGGCTCAGGTCGGCGTCGACTTCGCCTTTGGTCGGCGGCGGATAGCTGCACGGCACATGGATGCCGTCACAGCCGGCCGGTACGGCGCCTTTCACGTTGCCGGCGAAGTGATCGTTCTCGTCAGCCGTGACGACGAACAGCGTGTTGGCCGGCGTGATGCCGTCATTCTTGAGCCTGGCAAAGAACTGCCCGAACGCCTTGTTGTAGTCTGCCAGTTGGCACACATAGGTCGCCTCGCCGGGCCCGAGCGTGCCGTCCGGGTTGTTCGGACAATTGGCGAATTGGGTCGTGGAGACGTGGGTGTCGTGGGCATCCTCGATGTAGAAGTAGACCACGTCCACGCCATGCTCGAGCATCTGTGCGACGTAGCCGAGGCTTTGTGACGCCGTCGGGCTGAAGCTCGAGGGGAAGCCGTCGTTGCCATGGCTGTCGGTCACGTGGTTGCCGTCGAGGTCAAGCACGAAGGTGTTGCCGCCATTGATGGCGGGCGCCACATATTTGTTGCCGAACAGCGCCTGGAAGCCGGTGTAGCCGCCGGGCTCGTCGTTCAGCACGTCCGGCCGCGCATGCGGGGAACTTCCGCACAACGAGTTGCCCTTTGCGCAGTGGATGGCGATGCCCTCGAAATCGGCTGCCGCGAGCGTCGAATTGGTCCCGGCCTCGGAGAACTCGGCGGACGGATTACCGAAGACGGTCGCAAGATCGCCCGTTGGACTTGTGTTGGCGTTCTCCAACTCGAGATTCGCAATCGAGAACGCGCCGAAGTTGCAGCCGGCGCGGGTGTAGGGAACCCATGGCGCGGGGTGGACCTTGCCGCGCTGGTCGACGTGCTGCGGAATGTTGATCGGGCTTGCCGTCGTGCCTTCGTTGACAACGTCGGTCCAATAGGCAAACGCGGAGGCGAAATGCGGATTGCCGCTCGGATCGAAGAAACCGAAGCTGTTGCCGACCGCGAAGCCGAACTTCTCGCCGTAGACGCCGGTGAGCGAGGTGACGATATCCACCGAGGTGTGCGAGATCAGCGGCGTGTGATGGTTGGTGAGCAGCGTCCCGTTTTGCGTCATGAAGTTCAGCAGATTCGGGATCTGCTCGAGATCGGACGGGACATTCGGGTTGTCCCGGCGCAGGTGGACATTGTCGAATTGCAGGTACACGATGTGCTTGATGCCGTTACCGAGATTGCAGTTGTTGGCTGCAAGCGACGGCGCCGTACCGGCAAATACCAGTACGGCCGCGCCCGCGGCGCAGCGGATCATCCTGTGCATCTGACGTCCTCTGTGGTTGGTTTTGCGTTCGCGGCTATTGCGAACGCGCGCAAACTAGCCGGGAACTGTTACCGTCCCGGGTCAGCTTCTTTGCGAAACGGTGAAGCCTTGATGACGGGCAAGCCTTTATCGTTGATGCAGCAGCGTTTTTGCGGCTGGATTCGTGGCGACGGGCAACACCCGCGCAGGCATGGCCGGTTGTGGATTACGCGGACAAACCGATGTCACGATTCGGCGTGTCGTCAATTTGCAGTATCTGCCACGCGGGCCGCGGCGCGTCATCGCCTGCCATGCTGTTCGCGTTCGAGCCGCGATACTGGCGCGGCGGCGGCGACCGGCGTGATGGCGTGAGCCGAAAGCGACAACAGCGCGACTTCTTGGTCCTTCTGCAGAATGACGTCCCTTTTATGCACCGCGCTGAGAACCCAGCCATCATGGCCTTGTCCCGTTCGCAGGCTGATCGTGCGGTTGGTCGATTGATCGAGGAATACGCCGATAGCGCTGGTCTCGCCGGCAACCGTGCCGATCAGCGCAAGGGTCGGCCGCTCGCGCTCGGTCGGCTTCGGCTCAGGCGGCGGCGGGGGTGCGGACGATACGGCGAGGACCGGCGGTAGCGAGGGTGGACGCCGCGACGGCGCAAAAAGCGGCCGGTCCTGGGTTGCCATCAGGTTCTTGATCGTTATCGCCCACAATGGATTGTCGATGCGCGGTCGATCAGCGGAGCGCGAATCGCCCGGCGCTCCTCGGCTTACCGCGAAGCTTGCCGGGGTCGCGTCCGACTTGGGGTCGGAAGATTTGGGGTCGGAAGATTTGGCGTCGCTTTGCCCGATCACCGCTATGGCGAGCGTCGCCGCGCCACCGAATACCGCCAGGATCAACAACTTGATCGTGCCGTCGGCGCGGGACACCCCGCTCAGTGGAGAATCGGAAAGCCAAAGGCGGCGCACGGTCCGGCGAAAGTTCCACATCGCATGCGACGGCTTACCCAGCGGACCTATAGGTTGGCATGCAGTTTGTGAAACTGGCGCGACAGTGTTGCGACCGTGCGGTATCCTGTATCTATTGCGGTGGGATGATCGCGATCCGATAGAGGATCGGCCTATCGTCGGTGCCGAAGTAATGCCGCGCCAAGGTCACGTCCTCGACCACCGTGGCCCCGAAGCGCGCCGCGTAAGCGTTCAGCTCTCGCATGCAGTCGGCCTCCGGCTCGGGGCAGACGATGGCGATGCCGTCGCGCTTGATGCGGTCTTCGTCGACCCAGGGCGTGCGCCAGGTGCTGGTGATGGCATAGGTCGCGGGCCGGCTCGGGAAATACGGATTGGTGCCGTCGACCACGGGGCGCAAACTGCCGACGATGCGCAGCGGCGCGCCAGTCTGTTGGTGCCACGCCTTGATCACGGCTTGCGCGATCAACCGGTAGTGCGTGCCGTAATTGTTCTGCAGGGCGTTGCGATGGATGGTCACGGCGATCACCGGCGAGATCGCGACCATGAGCAACGGGAAGAGGATCGCCATGGCGGTGAGCCGGATCGCGGCAGCGCGCTGCACCGTGAGCAGCGGCGACACCAGAAGCACCACCGGCAGCAATGTCATGCCCGACATCGACCACAGCGGATCGAGCCGCGCCTGCACTACGACTGCGACCGCCGCCGCGAGAACGAATGGCGCTGTGAGCGCAATGATGAAGAAGCGGCGCGCGGGATCGGCCGACCAGAGCGTATCCTTGACCGCGGCCAGGCTCGGAAACGTCACAAAAGCGTTGAGCACGATCGCCGGCGCCATGTAGCCGAGCACGCCGGCGAGGAAATAAAGCGACCACTGCACGGCTTCGGGCAACGTCGTCAGGTGCGAGGTCATGGCGAACTGGAACGTCGAGAAGCCGTGGGTCGCAATGAAATAAAGATGCGGCACGAGCACCAACGTGCCGAAGATCATAGTCAACCACGGTGCCGGCGAGCGGAAATAGGCGGCGCGGCGCGGATCGGCCACGGCGCCAAGCGCGAGGCCCGCGAGCATGAACAGCGACCAATATTTGCCGAGCATCGATGCTGCGGCGCCCAAGCCTGCGAGCGCGGCCCAGCCGACGCGGCGGGTCTTGAACGACAGCAAAAACCACCACGCGGTCGCCGCCCAAAACGGCGTCAGCAGCGAGCTCGCGTTATATTTGAGTGCGTGGAAGTTATAGAACGGCAGGAACGCCAGCAGCAGGATGCCGACCGCGCGCTTCTCCGGCGGCAGATAGCGGCCCGCGAGCCGCCACGCGATCCAAAGCCCGACCGTCGCCACCACGATGCCGAGCAGATAGAACGACCAGTCGGCGACCGGCATCACCGCGAACCAGGCGTGCGCCAACCAGGCGCCAAGCGGCGGATGGGTCGGCGCGCTCCACACCACCTCATGGGACCAGGCGAACATCTCGCCGATGTCAAAATGCAAATCTTGGCTGCTTTTGGCGATGGTGCCGTAGACCGACCAGACGACCGCATAGGCCGTGAGCAGCAGCGCCATGGTGCGCTCGCAGCGGTTGAGATCGACCAGCGCGTCGTAGAGCCGCGCGAACGGATTGCGTGCTTGCGGGGCGGCGTCAGTCGCAGTCATCGCTCTGAAGTTCGCGCTTGCTTCTGCGTCGGCGCGGCCAGCACCTCGGTCACCGCGGCAAACACTTCGTCCACCGCGATCGCCTGCATGCAGACATTGTCGGTGCAGGCGGTCTTGCGATGATTGTGGGCGCTGACGCAAGGCGAACACGCGAGCCCGGCATAGATGGCGCGCGAATTGCCGAGCGGCTGATAAAGCTTCGGCGTCTCCGGGCCGAACAGCACGATGGTGGGCAGCCCGGTGGCCGCGGCGAAATGCGCCGGCCCGGAATCATTGGTCACCATCAGCGTGGCGTGCGCGTAGAGCGCCGGAAGCTCGGCGAGCGTCGAATGGCCGGCGAACGACACCGCGCGCGGCGCATTCTCGGCGGCGAGGCGCTCGGCGGCTTGGCGCTCCTCCGGCGCGCCGGTGATCAGCACGACGACGTCGTCGTGGGCGGCGAGAATCCGGCCGATCAACTCGGCGAAGCGCTCCGGCATCCAGCGCCGATGCGGCAGAAGCTCGCTGGCATTCGGGTTGATCAGCACCAGGCGCTGGCGATCCGGCTTGAAGGGCGTGAGCGTTCGAATGCGCGTCAAAATGTCGGCGCGGCTTTGCATGCTGGCCGGCGTGATCTCGACGCCAAGCTGATCGTCGCCGATCTGTGCCTTGGTGTACGGCACGGTCGGCGCCGGTGCCAGCAGCGCATCCACCAGCGCGATGAAATTCTTGGCGATGTGGATGTGCGGATTGTAGCTAATCCGATGAGTCAGCATCTCGCCGCGATAAAGGCCCTCCTGGTGGAAGCGATGAAAGCCGATGCGGCGATCGGCGCCGCTCAAGCCCGCGAGCAGTGCGGTGAAGCGCGAGAACAGCTCGAGATCGACCACGGTGTCGATGCCGTTGCGTCGTGTCCAGATGAGAAAGGCGAGCGTGTCGCGCGCCAGCGCAAACAGCGAGGCGTCCGAGATGGTAAAGACGTTGCCGGGCGGCACCGCGCCGACGAGCTGCAGCGAGCCGACGTTGCGAGTGAAGATGACGAAATAAAGCTCGGCGTTGAGCCGCGCCTTGGCTTTGCGCATGGCCGGGCTCGCCAGCACGGTCGAGCCCATCTCGGAGAGCTCGACGAACAGGATGCGCCGCGCCGGCCGCCGCGCAGTGCCGCGCAGCCAGTCGCGCAACCGCACCAGCACCGTTGCGACGGCGCACAGCGGCACGCCGGCCAGCCGGTCGATGCGGCGCATGGTGTCGACGTTCATCGGCAGAGTTTTACGCGTTTGTTTTCGCTTTGGGAAACGCCGGACAGAACGGCAAAAATCACCGCCGAATCGCCGGATTTCACGCTAGGCGCTTGCCGCCCGCCGGAGTGAATGTTATCTGCGCCCCATGGCCGCGACGCCCATCCAGAACATTCGCAATTTCGCGATCATCGCCCATATCGACCACGGCAAGTCGACGCTCGCGGACCGGCTCATTCAGCTCACCGGCGGGCTCACCGACCGCGAAATGGTCGACCAGGTGCTCGATTCCATGGACATCGAGCGCGAGCGCGGCATCACCATCAAGGCGCAGACGGTGCGGCTGAATTACCGCGCCCGCGACGGCCACGACTACGTACTCAACCTGATCGACACGCCCGGCCACGTCGACTTCGCATACGAGGTCAACCGCTCGCTCGCCGCCTGCGAGGGCTCGCTCTTGGTGGTCGACGCCAGCCAGGGCGTCGAAGCGCAGACGCTCGCCAACGTCTACCAGGCGATCGACAACAATCACGAGATCGTCCCGGTGCTCAACAAGGTCGACCTGCCGGCCGCCGAGCCCGATAAGGTCAAGCAGCAGATCGAGGACGTGATCGGGCTCGATGCCTCGAACGCGATCCTGATCTCGGCCAAGACCGGCGAGAACATCGCCGAGGTGCTGGAAGCGATCGTGCATCGGCTGCCGCCGCCGAGGGGCGATCCGAAGGCGCCGCTGAAGGCGCTTCTCGTCGACAGCTGGTACGATTCTTACCTTGGCGTCGTCGTGCTGTTCCGCGTCGTCGACGGCGTGCTCAAGAAGGGCCAGCGCATCCGCATGATGGGCACCAACGCGGCCTACGAGGTCGACCGGGTCGGCGTGTTCACGCCCAAGCGCGTCGAGCTCGACGAGCTCGGCCCCGGCGAGATCGGTTTTCTCACCGCGTCGATCAAGGAAGTGGCCGACACTCGCGTCGGCGACACCATCACCGACGAGAAGAAACCGGTGGCGGCGCCGCTGCCCGGCTTCCGCCCGGCGATTCCGGTGGTGTTCTGCGGCCTGTTCCCGGTCGATGCCGCGGACTTCGAGGCCTTGCGCGCCGCCATGGGCAAGCTCCGCCTCAACGACGCCAGCTTCTCCTACGAGATGGAAACCTCCGCCGCCCTCGGCTTTGGCTTCCGCTGCGGCTTCCTCGGCTTGCTGCACCTGGAAATCATCCAGGAGCGGCTCGAACGGGAGTTCAATCTCAACCTGATCGCGACCGCGCCGTCGGTGATCTACAAGATCAAGCTGCGCAACGGCCAGGAGCTGGAAATCCACAATCCGGTCGACATGCCGGACCCGAACCACATCGAAGAAATGCGCGAGCCGTGGATCGAGGCGACGATCCTTACGCCTGATGAATATCTCGG